>Ga0114972_10002555_pt1 | contig 13695 bp, 16 predicted proteins | sample M_140807_EF_Meta_FD_87354 | JGI IMG/M metagenome (GOLD analysis project Ga0114972, IMG submission 87354) | Freshwater microbial communities from Lake Montjoie, Canada to study carbon cycling - M_140807_EF_MetaG | ecosystem: Environmental > Aquatic > Freshwater > Lake | place: Lake Montjoie... | reverse complement strand
TAAGAGGACTTGCCGACAGGCTTGCCATTGGCATCCATGCCGTCCCACGAGAAGCCGACGAGGCCGGCAGGATTGGCACCGAGATCAAGCGTCTTGACCAGCGTGCCCGCATCGTCGAGCACCTGCACCGACAGCGAGCTGACGGAATTGGGCAGATCAATCGCACCGCTGATCGCGCCGGTACTGTCGCTGAGCGCCGTGGTTCCGGGCACCAGAACCGTCTTGCCCGCGAAAGAGGCGACAGTGGCAATCTGGTTTTCGGAAATCTGCGTCGCCATGTTGCTCATGGTCTGGTTGAGCTGCTGGATACCTGTCACGGTCGAGAACTGCGCCATTTGCGCAATCATCTGCGAGTTGTCCTGCGGCTGGAACGGATCCTGATTGGACAGCTGGGTCGTCATCAGCTTCAGAAAGTCACTCTGGTCGAGGGAGGATTTCTTGGCTGTTGTCGTGGTGGGAGAATCCGACGCCTTCTTGACGCCGAGCTTGGAAAGCAAGGTATCAAGTGTCTGCTGCGAACTCGCCGATGTCGAACTTGTGGTCGTCATCTGATCATATCCCTATTATTTACCGATGCTCAAAGTCTTAAGTATCAATGATTTAGCTGTCGAAAGGACTTCGATATTGTTCTGGTATTGGCGGGAGGCTTCCAGCATGTCGACCATCTCTTCCTGAGTGTCGACCGCTGCGGCATAGATGTAACCCTGCTCATCGGCTTGCGGATGCTGCGGGGAATAGCGCTTTTCAGGAGCCAATTTCGAGCGGTATATCCCGTCGGTCTGCACCGTTGACACGCCCTGACCGGCCTGATCAAGCGGATAGGTTGTCTTGAAAATCGGGCGCATGGCCTTGTAGGCCCCTTCGGGTGTGCTTGACACCGACTGGGCATTGGCCAGATTGCTCGCCACCGAGTTCAACCGCACCTGCTGTGCGGCCATGGCACGACCCGAAATATCAAATATGCTGAGAGGCTTCATCATTCACCCCGCAATGCGCTACGCAAACCCTTGATGCGCTCGCTCAAGAATTGCAGATCGGCTTCATAGGATGTGGTGTTCTGGGCGAATTGCAGCTGTTCGACATGCAACTCGACAGTATTGCCATCCAGCGAAGGCGAAACGGGCACACGGTAGCGGGCCGACCCGGCTGGCGAGGTCTGCAACATCGAGACATGCTGGACATTGGTGGTCGCCAATTCGCCTGCGCCGATGGCATTCTTGTACTGTGCTGCAAAATCAATGTCGCGCGCCTTGAAGTTCGGCGTGCCGGCATTGGCAATATTGGAACTCAATATTTCAAGCCGCTTGTGACGAAGCGAAAGCGCCTCGGCCTGCGGTTTCATATAATTGTCTAATACGTTCATTCTTGCCTCGAACAGATTGTTGGTGTAACACCATGTCTGTTCGTTACTCAGCAATTGTCGTGCCAACTTTTGAGGGGAAGATAAAAAAGCAATTCCAGCAGGTTAGGCTGATTGCTTAGTTGGCGATCACGCGGGTCAGCAAAACTTCGTCGACCAGAATGCGGATCGGGGCCTTGGTCCGCATGATGCCGTTGACATGATCGCGGATACGGGCAGCCAGCTCGTCTTTGAACTCGGGACGGCTGGCAGTCGCGAAATTATACTCGGACACCATGCCCATAATATCGGAGCGCAAGGACACGGCATTCGCCTTGATCATGGCTTCGGCTTTGGTACCGAAACGCGTGCCCAAAGTGACTTCAAGCATCACGAAATGGGTGCTGCGGCCGAGATTGACCGTCATTTCTTCCCCTAAAGGAATATAGAGCATTTTCAGCGGATCATCTTCGATCTTGGGCTGGCTCTTTTGCAATTGCGGCATCGCTTTTGCCGCGCTGGCAATGGCGGCCTTTTCATTCTGCTTTGCCAGTTCTTTTTGCTGCAGCTTCTTTTGATCCGCCGAGGATTGTCCGAAAATGCCGATCACAACGCCAATCCCGACCAGGGTCACTAGACCAAATGCAAGAGTGATCGGACTGAACAGAATGGATCGGACAACTGGGGGCATCAGACGACCCAACCGCCGCCGCGCGGGCCTTTTTTACCGGTGTCCATCACGCCGCGAAAGGCAGCGGCAAAGGCCGCGCCGCGCGCTTCCGCCTCGGCCTTCTCGCCAACGCGACGCAACAGTATATCGCCCCCCGGCTTTGGCTGGGTGACTGAAAAATAAGGATAATAACGCGCAACAAGGTCTTCGAGCGCGGCGATGAATTCTGGATCCGTATTGAGGCGAGCTTCGTTTTTCATCAGTCAACCGTGTCTGATCAGGCCATGATATCAAACTGGACCTTGCGTTCGGACAGCGTCACAGGCATGCGCGACACGAAAGCATAGAGGGTCATCGAAAACTGGTGCACATAGAACGGCTCGAAGGAGACGCGCTGGTCAAACCATTGCTGGGTGGTGACAGCAGCTGTAGGGGTTCCGTGCGGGTTGTAAAGCTGGGTGACCGGAGCAAATGCAGCGCGGCTCTCGCTGCCGATGCCCTCGTGATTGGGTGTGCCGTAACGGCGGCGGATCTCGGCATTGCGCTGCAAATAGGTCGGCTCGAAAGGCAACACAACGCGATCGGGGGCAGACACTTCCTCGATCGGCAGAATAGGCCGCTGGCTGTCCGACGTCCCGCTTGGAAGCGGGAAAGCCTGAGCGACAGGAATCCTGTCCGGAATACTATCCAGAAAGGGCTGACGCATCATGCCGACGGATGAAATAGCCATTACAACTCTTACCCTCGAACTCTTGTTGGGGAGTATAACAAAAATCGGCGGATATTCCAGCGATAGTTGCGACAATTCTTCAGGTTTTGACTGGTGATCGGCGGATTTTTGCCGGTGCGGTTAACGGTGCACCCGCCCCTGCCCGAACGCCGTTTATTTGATCAATGTTTCAGTGACCGAACGCATCATTTCGGACTGTGTCTGCAAGGCGCGTGAATTGCCGTTATAGGCCTGCTGGGCCGTAACCATCGCCAGCAATTCCTGAGTGATATCAACGTTTGTGGATTCCAGATTGCCCTGATTGATCACGCCCATGCCGTTTTTGCCGGGTGCCCCGAACATGGCCGGGCCCGAACGGTCTGTTTCCTTCAAAATCGTCCCGGATTGCTGTTTCATAGCACCTTCATTGCTGAAATTTGCCAAAGCCAGCGTGCCGACAGCCGAAACACTTCCGTCATTCTTGGCAATCGAGACGCGGCCCGAACTGTCGATGCTGACGGATTTGATGTTGCCGAGATTGCCGCCCGTTGCCGCATTGAAGTTCAACGGCATCGGTACGTTGCTGGTGACATTGCCCAACAGGGTCTGATAACCCGTCACCGGCATGCCTTCGGCATTGACAAGATCGCCGTTCTTGCCGATCGAGAGCTTGCCCGCACGGCTGTAGGAATAGGTGGCATCGCCATTGGCATTGCCCGAACCGAGCACAAAATAACCGCCACCGGCAATAGCGATATCCAGCGAGCTGTTGGAGGATTCCAATGCACCCTGCTGGGTCTGGCGTTGCACTTCGATCGTCAAAGCGCCCTGCCCGACCTGGGTTTGGGGCCGCGAGGCCGTATCGCCGATCCGTACATCTTCGAACTGGGCAACCGACCGCTTGAACGCCGTTGTGGCACCGTTGGCAAGGTTGTTGGACACAACATTGAGGGTTTTGCTTGCCGCTTGCAGACCGGTCAGCGAGGTTCTCATCATGGCGGTAGGCTCCGTAACTCATCAGGTTTTCAAGGCATTGCAAAGGATATTGCGCAACTGGCCCCGATCATTTCCCTCTCAAGCTAGCAAGCCATGTGCCACATTGGCGCCGAATGCCGGAAAACCGCATTTTTATCGAAACAATCGATCGAATATGTTTTAGCGGCCAAAATCTTGCCGCCAGTTTCAATTTACCATCGCACGTTGAGACAGATCATGCTATGCGCCTTTTGCTCGGCGATGGTGTAACGGCTCGTCCGAATTTTTACATTTTGAACGCGTTGCTTGTGGTCAATTCGATCTGCACTTGGTAATAATGATCCATGCTTAATCCGAAACTCCTCTCGCAAATCAAAGCCAAGGGTCGGCAGGTCGCATCAGTGCCGCGTCCGCTGATCGAAATCCGTTCGCAACTGATCGCGCTGATTGATGATTATTGGCGCTATTACTGCAACCCGTCGGAATATTCCTATCGGCAAAAGCTCATCAATCCGGAAACCGGCAAGATCGAGGAAGTGTTCAATGTCGGCCGTTGGCGCGACAGCCACCACATCGTCTATTCCGAGGAAGGCCAGACGGTCATCTCGATCATGTGGAACGGACATTTGCTGCCGCTGACCCGCAAGGGTGATCAGGAACTTGTGATCCAGATCGCCACGCGCGACATCATCGAGGAAGTGCTGGCCGAGATCAAACATTCGGTCAAAACCGGCGCGCTCGACCGTTTTCTGTCGCAGGACCTGAGCTATTCGGGGCCTCAAAGCCAAGGGGATGCTGAATAAGCGGTTAAATTTATTCGCTTTCCAGCATCGTGCGGCGCAACTGGGTGATCGCCGCCTTCTTGATCTGCGAGACGCGGCCGACCGTGACAGACAGGACTTCGCTGATTTCTTCCAGATTCAAATCTTCGACATAATAGAGCTGCAAGACCAGCGCCTCGCGCTCGCCGAGCTTTTTCAGGTTTTCGACCAGTTTCTGGCGCAACTCGTCATCGAGCAGTGCGGATTCGGGATTGGGGCCCTCATCGGCAAACCAGACCGAATGATCATCATAGATTTCATCAAGCGAGCGGCCTGTGACCGGCACAATCTGGTCTTTCCACGAACGGTATTCCAGCAGAGAAATGCCCAGTTCCGTGGCCATGATGTTGACATTGGTAGGATCTTCGCCGCGCTGGCGCACAGAGGCTTCTGCGGATTCAATGCGGTTGCGCCGCTGCACCGCCGTGCGGGTCATCGACAGGTGATTGCGCAAATGATCGACCAGCGCACCGCGCACCCGCACCGCCGCATAGGTGCCGAAAGTGGCCTCGCCGGTATCCTGAAAGCGTTGGGCGGCCTCGACCAAAGTTGTCATCCCGATCTGGATCAGATCTTCGATTTCAAACAAATCCCTGACACGCCCGTGCATTTGCCAAGCGATCTTGCGCGCCAAAGGCATGTGCAGACGCACACGCTCGGCAATCTCGCGCTCGCTTAGAATGTCGGGTGTATAGGTCAGTCTGGTCACAATACAGCCTTACCCCATCTTTCCACTATCTCAAGCTTAAAAGAAACCACGGTGCACTCCCACAGGTTCGGGAGCGGGGGATGAAATGATGGTGGCGGCCAGCCGCTCGATGGCGCGCGCAGCGGGCGCATCGGGGTAGGCTTTGACAATCGGCTCGCAACGGCTGACGGCTTTCAGCAGAAAATCGTCATGCGGAATGGTGGCAATGTGATTGAGATTCACATGCAGAAATTCGGATGAAATGGCTTTGAAACGCTGGAAAATCTCGTTTCCATGCGCCTCGTCGCGCGCCATGTTCACAATGATATCAAAGTCTTCGCGGCCCGATTCCTGAGAGAGCACTTTGATCGAGGCATAGGCGTCGATAAAGGCGGCAGGTTCGCCGACCACCACGACCATGATCCGGTCGCTGGCTTCGACGAAATCGAGCACGTTTTCTTCGATGCCCGCAGCGGTATCGACAATCAGATAATCGAAATAAGGGGTCAGATCGGTAAACATCGACACGATATGGCGGCGCAAATCCGGTGACAGGCCGAGCAATTCGGACAGACCCGATCCACCCGCGATCAGCTTCATCCCGTCGGGACCATCCGTCAAAACATCGCGCATCGACATATGGTCGCCCAACGCGTCCAGAATGGTCCGTTCAACCTGCGAGCCCAGAAAAATATGGGCATTGGCCAAAGCCAGATCAGAGTCGAACAGCAGCACCCGCTGTTGCAGACGCTGGATCGCCACAGCAAGATTGATCGACAAATAGGTTTTGCCGACGCCTCCCTTGCCGCTGGTGATGGCTATGGACTGGGGTCGGATCAAGCTGCGCTCCCCAATCCCATCATCATGGCTTCGGATGCTGGCAGACTGCCCTGGATCAGCTTTTCGAGCATGGCGATATCGGGCTCGTACAAACCGCGCACCAGATGCGCATTGACCGACATGAAGGCCACACCCGGCCCGTTCATGCTCAGATCACACAGCACGGGCAGGGTCACGCGCGCCTCGTCCAGCTTGGTCAGAGCAATCGCATCGAGCTTGGGGAAGCGTTCGCGCATGGATTCAAGGCTTTCTGCCGACAGATTGGACGACACCACACCGCAGCGGAACAAAGGAGCCAATTCGCTGGTGTTTTCGAGCACATCCAGCAATTCGGCGCATTCACGCGGATCAGATGGCATATCAACAAACATCGACAGACGGCGACCTGCACTTTCGGCCAGACTGGCCAGTTCGGCAGAGCGCTCGATATCGATCACCGGCACATCGAGAATGCGGCCATGGGCGCGAAGCTGCTCGGAAGCACCGAGACGGCTGGTATCGGCATTCACGAAAGTGATCTTTTCATCGGGCATCGCCATGCGCATGCGCGCGGCGATCTGCGACAGCAAGGTGGTCTTGCCCGAACCCGAAGGGCCAAGGGTTACGACAACGCGCGGGCCTTCTGCAAAGTTCGGGGCCGCCTTGTGCATCATGCGCTTTGCAAGGAAACGGGCGAAGCGGCCATCGCTGTGGCCTTCGTCGAGCGCGCCCGATTGTGCCAGATAGACCGAGATCAGCGCAGGGCTTGCGCCCGCTGCCTTCAAGCCGCCCATCAGCATTTGCGAGCCGAGCATCGATTTGATTTCATTGACCGACTTTTCAAGAGCCGCAAACCGGCCTGCCTCGATTTCCGAGAAGGAAGGCTTTGTCACGGGTTTGGGCTGGGTCGACGGTGTGGGCGGACGCGCGCCACCGGTGACCCGACGGTCGAACTGTCGAGCTGTTTCGTTCAACAACCTGTCGAATTCCATCGCCTTTTCGGACTTGATGGCCGGCTTTGTGACCGGTGCGAAAGACAGATGCGTGTCATCATCGTCACCGATCGAGAGATCATAGGAAGGCTTTTTGGGGCTTTCCGACCTGACCTGCTTTTCAACGAAAGCCTGCGCCTGCGCCTTGGCCAGCGCAAAAGCCCGCATTTTCGGGTCTGTCGGCAATTCGTCGGGCAAAGCCGCCGTATCACGCTTGGGGTGCCCCACGACGATCTCGATCCCGCCATTGACCTTTTTGGTCGACAGAATGACCGCATCTTCACCAATCTCGCGATTGATCTTGATCATCGCTTCGCGGCTGTCTTCGGCAAAAACCTTTGTGCGCATCATCATCAATCAGCTCCTTACTCGGTACCACCGATCACAGCGATCACATTGATACGCTTGGTCTCGGGAATTTCTTTGTATGACAGGACCAGCGCATCGGGGATGGACTGGCGGATAATGGAAGAGAGTTCACGGCGCAGGATCGGAGCCGTCACCAGAACCAGCGATTTGCCGGCCTGCGACAGGATGCGATATTGCTCCTGAAGGGATTCAACGAGTTTGCGGGCCAGACCCGGCTCGATCAGCGAGGTGTCGCGGCCCGGCTGGCGCGCGCTCTGCACAATCAGCTGTTCCAGACCCGGATCGAGCGTGATGACAGAGAGGGCTTCTTTCGGGCCCGAAGCGCGCTGCACGATGATCGGAGCCAGTGCGATACGCGCGGTTTCGATCAGATCATCGGGTTCACGCGACTTGGCACCGGCCAGAGCTTCGAGAATACGGCGCAGATCGCTGATGGAAATCTGCTCGATGATCAAGGCCTTCAGCACCTGTGTCAGCTGGGCCAGCGTGATCACCTTCGGCACCAGACCCGACACAAGGCTCGGGGCCGATTTCGATACGTGATCCAGCAGCGTCTGCACATCGTCCTGACCCAACAGGTCTGCCGCACGCTGCATCAAGACCTGATGCAGATGGGTGGCGACCACTGTCGAAGGCTCGACCACGGTATAACCGGCGGCGATGGCGCGCTGTTTGTCGATCGGGTCGATCCAGACGGCATCGAAGCCGAAGGTCGGATCTTTCACCGCTTCGCCAGGGATCACCACATTGCTGGAGCCGCTCTCGATGGCCAGCAAACGACCGGGATAGACAACATCTTCGGCGACAATCGCCCCGCCGATGGTGATGCGATAGGCCGAAGGCGACAGAGTGAGATTGTCACGGATACGAACAGCCGGAAACACGAAGCCGAGATCACGCGACACATGCTTGCGGATGCCGGTAATACGCGCCACCAGCGCGCTTTTGTCGGCATCCTCGATCAACGGGATCAGGCCATAGCCCACTTCAAGCAACAAGGAGGAGGACACCGAAACATCCTCGATGGTCAGCTGTTCTTCCTTGTTGTCAGAATTGCTGAAGGATTCCTTGGCAGCCGCAGCTGCAGCCGCTGCTTCATCGGCTTCGGCCTGTTCATCGGCAGGAATATCGGAGGAATAATAGGCCACTGCCGCCGCACCCGCCGCGCCGATCAGGAAGATCACGCTCGGCATGCCGGGGATCAGGCCCAACAAAGCCAACATACCGGCCACCGGCCACCAGGCACGGCGCATGCCGACCTGACGCATCAGCTGCTGGCTCAGATCCTGCCCGCCTGAGCTGCGGGTTACAATCACGGCGGTGGCAATCGACAGCAACAGCGAAGGCACCTGCGCGACCAGACCGTCACCGACCGACAAAGTAACATAAGTGCGCGCGGCGGCATCGAAACTGAGGCCATGCTGGGCCATGCCGATGATCAGACCACCGAAGATATTGATGGCCAGAATCAAAAGGCCGGCGATGGCATCGCCCTTCACGAATTTGGTGGCACCGTCCATGGAGCCGTAGAAATCCGCTTCCTGCCCGACTTCGGAGCGGCGCTTGCGCGCCTGATCGGGGGTCAACAGGCCCGCATTCAAATCGGCATCGATCGCCATTTGCTTGCCGGGCATCGCGTCCAGGGTAAAGCGGGCTGTCACTTCCGAAACTCGGCCGGTACCCTTGGTGATCACCACCAGATTGATGACAATCAGAATTCCGAACACAAGCATGCCGACAACGAAGTTGCCGCCGATCACGAATTCACCGAAGGCCTGAATAACCTTGCCCGCTGAATCGGTTCCCGTATGGCCATGGACAAGCACGACACGGGTCGACGCTACGTTGAGCGCCAGGCGCAACACGGTGAGAAACAGCAAGACTGTGGGGAAGGACGAGAATTCCAGCGGGCGATAGGTGTTAACACTCACCATCAGCACCGACAGCGACAAGAGGATGTTAAGTGTAAAGAAAATATCGAGCACCAGAGGCGGCAGCGGGACAACCATCATCAGAATGAAGGTGATCAGCGCCAGGGGCAGCACAGACGAGCGGGCAATCTGCCCCAAGCCTAGCTGTTGGTTATTTGACACTGTATCAGCCACACTATTCACTCCACACGTCGGATTTCCGTCACCTTATGGCGAGAAACCGACAAAACACGGGCTTGCCAACAGGACCGGCAGGCTCGTATCCATTAAAGCAAGGGCCATGCCAACGAATTTTTAACCATCTTTTCGGTTTCGGCACGATATTTGCTTTAGTTCGTTTCAGTTGCCTCGTGCAGAGTTGTGTAAGGGATTTTTACCCGTGAAAAGAGTGTTCGTCGTTGCTTTGTTATCGTCACTGTTGGGCGGATGTGTCTCAACATCAGGGGGCATGTCTGCCTCCGATGCACCCTATCGGGGCATTGGCTATGCCACCGTGTCGAACCAGCCGGGCAAGACCCTGGCCCAGAAGCAGCTGATGGCGATCCGCGCCTCGCGGCTGATGGCGATGCGTGATCTGGCCGAAAAAATCCACGGTTTGAACATCGATGCCTATACATCGGTCGCAGAAGGCACGATGCTGAATGACTCCTTGCGCGGTGGCGTGATGGGGCTGGTGCGCGGTGCCCGCGTGGTCAGCATCACCCCGACCCGCTCCAATGTCTATGAAACCATTCTTGAAGTGGATGCCGGCGAGGTCAGTGCCACCCGCGGCTTGCCACGGGCTCCGGCTTACCGCTGATAAGGAACAACACGGTGAAGATGCTTCGCTTGCCCTCATTCATTCCGGTTTTGCTGATGGCCCTCGCCCTTGTGGCCTGTGCCGTGCAGCGCCCTGCCGAAGCCGCGACCCGCGTGGTCAAGGCGCAAGGGACTGCCGCGATGGTCGGCAACGATACAACAGCCGCCCGCAAGGGGGCTTTGGCCGAAGCACTCTATGATGCGGCAGGCCGCACCAATATGTCTGTGCGCGGTGCCAGCCATCTTTCGACACAAGGCGTTGCCACCGAAGAAACCACCATGCTGGTTCAGGGCAAGATCAAGGACTATCAGGTTGTCGACGAACGCAGAGAGGGCAACCGCTATGTGGTTGTGATCGAAGCGCTGATCGACAATGCCGAAGAAAGCTGCAAGACCGGCCGCCGGTTCGATCTGGAATTGCGCCATATGCGTGTCAGGGTCGCGCCCGGCCTGTCGGGTCACACCCAGCGGATGGCCGATGACTCGGTTGCGCGCGCGCTGGAGACCATGCAGGACAATGCCATGTTCCGGATCGAGGATCGGCGTAGCCTCTATAGCCGCCCCGACCAATCCTCTCCCAACAGCTATATGAGCATCATGCAGGGCGTCGCACCGGCTGCGATGATCGGCGGCTATACCATGACAGGTGATATGGTCGTGGAACGCACCCGCCGCGACAATATTGCGCTCAATACGGTGTCCATCAAAGCCAGCGTCACACTGAGGCTGCAAGATGTGCTGACCGGACAAAGCGCGCCCACGGTACAGAAAACCATTGATATTCCGGTCAAACACCGGATCTGGGGCACGGACAACGACATTATCGAACTCGAAAGCGTCAATTTTGCGCCGTTGTGGGAGAAGGTCATTGACGGGCTCGAAGAAATGCTCGGCTGCCAGCCCCTGCGTGCCCGCGTGATGGAAGTTTCGGCGCAGAATGTGCGTCTGTCGGTCGGCAACCGCAACGGCATCAAAGCCGGCGATTATTTTCTGGTCGAATTTCCCGGCCAGAAGGGACAAGGCTGGCAGTTGATGGTGATCGAATCCACCGGCAACAGCACCTCTGTCGCCCGCATGATGAAAAAGACCCCGAACGTGCCGCTCAATGCAACTGCGGTGCTGATGCAATGACACTGCACCGCGCTTTGCCGTCTCACAGAAGCCGTACAGGAGCCGTCAGCAGACTGGTGCTGTTACTGGCCTGTGTCACGTGCATGAGCGCAACGGTATCAGCCCAGCAAGTCAGCGGGCAGGACATATGGAATGCAGCAGATATCCGCAATTTGATGCGCGATTATATGCTGGCCAATGGCAAGCCGGCTCCCAAGGACAAGGACATCTGGCCCCTTGATGACCGGTTGAGACTGGCCGCTTGCGGTGAAACTCCCGAAATCGCCCCCCGCAGTTCGCGATCGTCAAGCTATACGATCCGTTGCAAGGGGCCGACACAATGGACCTATACGGTCAGCGTCGAACACGACACCGCAGGCCCTGCCCGCGCCTTGACCGTTTCTGCGCCGCAATCGCAACCCAAGCCGGCCACTCCCCCCCCGGCGATGATGCAGACGGCCGGATTGAACAATAACAGCATGATCGCTCGCGACATGTTTACAGCCATTGTGCCGCGCGTCGATTTGACTGCCGGTACAATTTTGACAGCCGATATGCTGGAAGAACGGCAAATGCCGCAATCTCCCGGCGCAACGGCTTTCAAAACCGTTCAGGAAGCCGTCGGCCTCAGATTAACCACGTCTGTAGGTCCAACGAGCATTCTGAACACCCGTAATGTAGCTAAGGCACCGTCCGTTTTGAAAGGCGAAACGGTGACTTTGAAAGCAGGCGGCTCAAACTTCGAGATCTTGATGCCCGGTCGCGCCGAAGCGGACGGGTATGAAGGTGATCTTATTTCTGTGCGAAACATAAAAACCGGTGCCAAACTTGTCGGAAAGCTTGGACCTGGCGGAATTGTTCAGCTAAAGTAATGAAAGCGATTCGAATAAGCGTGCTCAATCTGAAGAAAAAAAATGCAATCCGTTGCTAAAGATTTTCTCCCGGTGACCGTTATTGATCGTAGGTGAGGTATAAAATGATTGATGGTCTGCGTCCTAAAATGACCCTGCTGGAGCCAACTTCGCAACGCAATGCGAAGGCAGCCACAGCTGCGACGTCGCCCTCCACAGGGGGTATTCTGGAGCAATTAAGCATTGATCCGGCTCCTGTTCAGGTGTCCACGCCTCGTTACAGCGGCAAGCAGTCCGATGTGCCGTTCGACCGTTCGAAGGTCGACAGTATCCGCGACGCGATCCGCAGCAACACCTACCCGATCGATTTCCAGAAGCTCGCTGACCGGATGATCGAAGTGGATTTTCAGGCTGTTGCCCACTAACGACCTCCGCCCGATGATATGAGAAAAGCGCTTAGGGCGCTTTTTTTGTTTTTGTGCCTGTTCTTTATTTCGGGCCGATTGGATTTAAAGCTCCGGTATTATTCCCGACAGCCTCTTGTGTTTGATGAACATGCAGCCTGTCCATAACGTGCAGATCTCAGGGATTTGGATCGGCGTCGGGGTAAAGCTCTCCCTGCTTCCTCCCGCCCTTCCCTGCCTCACCTTGTTACGCAGGATCATGAAACATCTTGAACCTCTATGACCAAGAAGACCAGCAGCTGAAAATCGTTGCATTCGAGGAATTGCTTAAGAACTTTGCTTTATGAATAATACCGGTTGTAGAGTATGATGTGCCTTTGAGAGACAGGGAGTGATCAGGAGGGTTCAAAACCTGTTCTATCGCACCTGAATGAGCCAGCCCGTTAAGGATTTGCGCGTTATGAGTGTTGATGTCCTTGTACCCAGCCTGCTTTTCGCCCTTGTCGGCGGGGCTTTGTTGTTCATGGTCTGGCAGGTTGTGCAGCTTGTGCGTGCCAGTCGCCGCATCGAGGACAATCTGAAAACGCTGACCGACCGCTTTGTCGATCTCGACCGCAAATTCCTGCACGCCCGCGTCGCACAGGAAGCCTCGATGGCCGACACGCTGCGCATGATGCAGGCCGAGGTCAAATCACTGGAAATGCAACTGCGCGACCACGGCATGACCAACCGCGAAAACCCCGAAACCGTCGAAGCCGCCATCCGCCTGGTCCACAAAGGCATGCCGTCAGACCAGATCGTCGCCAGAACCGGCCTGCCATCCGAAGTGGTGGAATCCATCATGCTGTTCCACGGAACGCGGTAAGGCTCTCACTTTATAGAGTGATTGAAGTCGTGGATGGCTGGTACAATGACGCCCATAAGAGTTTCGGGAGACAGAACCCTTAAACCACCATTGTCATGGTATTCCCCCCTGGCATTAGTGGGGTTCAAAAGTAGAATTTTCTCGGCAAAATGAACGAGGAGGTTCACAATGAAGACCAGTCGATTTAGCGAGACGCAAATATTGGGGATTTTGAAGCAGGCTGAAGTCGGCCTCCCTGTGCCCGAGCTTTTGCCCCTTTGCACACGGCCCTCTGACCAAGGCCCAATATCCTTCATGTAACGCCGGAGGAGAGCGGTCCACGGTCCTTTGCCCTTTGAAAGCATGCTTTTCATT
>Ga0114972_10002552_pt1 | contig 13709 bp, 8 predicted proteins | sample M_140807_EF_Meta_FD_87354 | JGI IMG/M metagenome (GOLD analysis project Ga0114972, IMG submission 87354) | Freshwater microbial communities from Lake Montjoie, Canada to study carbon cycling - M_140807_EF_MetaG | ecosystem: Environmental > Aquatic > Freshwater > Lake | place: Lake Montjoie... | reverse complement strand
TTGACGCCGCCGCCGGGTCATACGCCGGATGCGGTGGTGGCGAGTGCGGTGTTTGTGGCGCCGGATCAGGCGCGGGTGGTGTATGAGGAATCGGCGGAGGCATCGCTGGAGCGCTATGAGCTGCGGGGGAATCCGGGGGAGGAGTACAGCGATGAGGATGCGGTGGTGATCGCGACGAATGGGGTGGCGGATGCGCGGGAGTTTGTCACGGGCTTTGGGCTGAGTCAGCCGGGGACGGTGGTGGCGCTGAAGGTGTATGTGGTGCTCGATACAGGGAACGAGTCCGGCAGCGCGACGCTGACGGTGGCAAGGCCGCTGTGACCAGGGGGGGCTCTGGATGCCAGGATTCAAGTCATGGGACGTGCGATATCTGTTAGTGAAAGTGATCTGACTAACTTCATGTTCCAAAAAACAAGTGCATGCGAGAGAAATGCGTAAGCTGTTGGTCATGAAGGGTTAGTGCATGCCAAAAAAATCACCTTCTCATTTTCGGCAGGCTCGATATCATGCGCGGGTGAACTAATTAACTGTTCTCCAAGAAATTTACATCAAGTTCTTTACCTGAAATAGTGGACGTTTAACATGCTACCATGCAATCCGTTTACGTTGAAACAACCATTCCGAGTTATCTGGCTGCGCGGCCAAGCAGCCAGCCCAGCATTGCTATTGACCAGCAAGTGACGCTTGAATGGTGGGATAAGGAGCGGACGCGGTTCCGTCTCTTTACTTCGGCGTTTACGATTGACGAATGCTCTCGCGGCGATATTTCAGTCGCTGAGCGTAGGTTATCTTATCTTGCAGATATTCCTGAACTCTCAGTTCCGGAGGATATGCATCTACTTGAGGGAGACATAATCAAGCTTTTTCAGCTTCCTAAGAAAGCATTTATAGACGCATCCCATTTGGCTCTCGCAATCCTCCATAGGATGGATTATCTTCTCACTTGGAACTGCACTCATTTGGCCAACGCTGTGCTTCAAAAAGAGTTGGTAGATTATTGCAGCTACCACAGCCTTCATATCCCTATCGTTTGCACACCTGAAACCTTAATACCACGCCATGAACAATCCGATAATTGATGAGATTCGAGAAGCTAGGGCAGCGTTGGCCGCCGAGCACGGATACGACCTTGCCCGAATTAATGATTGGGCACGTCAGCAAACTCTTGCCCGACAACTCCAAAATAGAAGAAGGGAGAACAAGGCGTCGCTCCTAACGCCTGACCCGCCTCCAGTTCCAGCCGTCGTGACCGATACAACTTCAATTCCGTGCTCCACCCTCGCCCCCGGTCAGGCGTAGGAGGACTCGACGTCCGCGCTTTTTTGCCGTGGCGTTTTAAAAAATCCTATATTTTGCAATGGTTTACCGTCATGTTGTAAAATTTTGTTAAATTTCTAAAAGAATTATCTTGCCGTTAGGGATTTTGTCCGATAATTGGTCGGGGTCGTTTCCGTCCGTCTCAACTCCGAATCCATTTCCAACACACATTTCGCATGCGTTTCTCTCTTCTCTCACTCGGTCAGTCCCTCATCGCGGCGTTCCTTTTTTCCAATTGCGCCCCGGATTCTTCCGTGAAGATCGTCAAAGCTGACTCCTCCCGTTATGCGAGCTACGGCAAAGCGAACGTCAATACCTCGGCTCCTTCCTCCGGACTGATAGCCGCTGCGAACGCGAAACCCCGCGACCGTCACGACATGCCGGTTTACACGTTCGGTGAAAGAAACCGCATTGTCCGCACCACGGCCTATACCTGCTCGGAGTCGGACCACCTGAAATACGGCTCCAGCAATGCAATCGGCACGCAGTTGAAATACAATGACCGTGTCCGTTCTGCCGCCGCCGACTGGTCGTTCTACCCGCTGGGAACGGTTTTCAAGATCAAAGGTCTTCCTTACCTCTATGTCGTCGATGACTACGGCTCGGCATTGACCGGAGCGGGCACGATCGACATTTACCAGCCGTCGCGCGACATGATGGACATGTGGGGTCGACGCAACGTGGAGATCAGCGTGATTCAGTGGGGTTCCTTGGAGCGCAGTGCTGCGATCCTCTCGAAGCGCATGGGCTACGATCATTGCCGCCAGATGTATGCGAACATCCAGCGCCTGCGCGGTGGTTCGACTGCCACGGCATCGCGTTGATCTGGGGTGCCCGCCTTCTGGCTCAAAGGTCTTTCAATCCATTGAGCGACTCCGGTTCATCCGGCCAGGGTAGCTGATCGAGAAGTCGGCGATAGTTTTTTTCGTCGAAAGGCCGCTGCAATGCGAGCATTTCATCGAGTTCCTCGCCGAGGCAGTCGGCAATTTCCTCACGGATCTGGACATCGCTGAGACCCAAGTTGCACAAGCGCTCGTATGTCGTCCGCACATAAGCGGTTTGTGGGGATTGCAACTGCTCACCGACAGCCTGGATCAAACCGGATAGAATTTCGGACATGGCGGTTTCAGAGGAATGATTCGATTTCGGCATCGAGCCGCTGCAGCCACGGGGTGAATTCCGGAGGAATCGGCGCGGTGAAATTCATTCGTTCCCCGCTGCGCGGGTGATCGATGCCCAGTTTCCAGGCGTGCAACATCAGGCGTCCGGTGTTCACGGTCTGTCTGGGGATTTGCGCGTAAATCGGATCGCCGACCAGTGGTGCGCCCTTGTGTTTCATGTGCACCCGGATCTGGTGGGTGCGGCCGGTGTGGAGGTGGCACAATACCAGGGACGTACGCGTCGAGGCATCGGCGCAGACGACCTTGTAATCGGTGATCGAAGCCCTGCCCGACGGCGGAGTCACCACGGCCATTTTCTGGCGGTTCCGGCTGTCGCGCCCGATGTGGGTGAAAATGGTCTCGGCCGCGGGAACGGGAATGTTCTGGGTGACGCAGAGATAGATTTTCTCATTGCTGCGCGAGGAAAACTGACCGACCAGATGTTGATGGGCTTTGTCATTTTTCGCCACGACCAGGCAGCCGGACGTGTCCTTGTCGAGTCGATGCACAATGCCCGGTCGTTCGACCCCGCCGATCCCGGATAGCTGGCCCTGACAGTGGTGGAGCAGGGCATTGACCAGCGTGCCGTCGTGATTGCCTACGGCGGGGTGCACCACCATCCCGTGTTCCTTGTCGATGACGATCAGGTCCTCGTCCTCGAAGAGGACTTGCAGGGGAATCTGTTGGGGCTGCGCCTCGGCGGGCACAGCTTCGGGAATGTTGATGCTGATATTGTCGCCCTGCCTGACCGCATCCCGCGGCTTGGCGGGGTGGTCATTGCAAAGAATCCATTGCTGGCGGATCAGTTCCTGGATACGGGAACGCGACAAATCCGGCAATCGGCTGGCCAGCCAGGCATCGAGTCGCTCATTGCTCGGCTGGTCAACAGTGATCATCATGGCTTAAATTTCATGCACGGGAAGGTTCGCGCATTCCTCGCGCAATTTCTCGGCGAGCATGGTGCTGAGGTAGCGTTCCGAACTGGAGCAGCCGATGGTGACAATGCGTTTGCCGGCAAATTCCGGGCGTTTCGCCACCTGCATCGCCGCCCAGACGTTGGCGCCGGTGGAAATCCCGGCGGGCATGCCTTCTTCACTGGCGAGAAGCCGTGCTGTCTCGAAGGCATCTTCGTTCGACACCTGGATCACTTCATCGACAATCGCAACGTTGAGGTTTTTCGGGATGAACCCCGCGCCGATGCCCTGGATCATGTGCGGACCGGGGGCACCGCCGGAAATCACCGGGCTGGCCGTGGGTTCGACGGCGAACGTTTTCATATCGCAGCGTGACTTGATCACTTCCGAAACACCGGTGATGGTTCCGCCGGTGCCGACGCCTGCGACAAAAGCGCCGATGTTGCCCTCGGTGGCCGCCCAGATTTCCTCGGCAGTGGTCTCGCGGTGCACCTGGGGATTGGCGGGGTTGTCAAACTGTCCCGGTCCAAAGGCACCTGGCGTTTCCTCCAGCAACTTCTTGGCCATCGCAATCGCGCCGCCCATACCGCGGGCACGGGGTGTGAGCACGATTTCCGCACCGAGCAGGCGCAGCAGCACGCGACGTTCCACCGACATGCTTTCGGGCATCGTCAGAATGCAGCGGTAGCCCTTGGCGCGGGCGACAAAGGCGAGTGCGATGCCGGTATTGCCCGAGGTCGGTTCGATGATCAGGCCTCCTGGTTTCAACAAGCCATCGCGTTCGGCAGTTTCGATCATCGCCTTGCCGATCCGGTCCTTCACGCTGAAAAGCGGGTTGAAAAACTCGGCCTTGACGCAGATTTCGGCATCGAGTCCCTTGGTCACGTGATTGAGCCGGATGAGAGGAGTGTTGCCCACGGTATCCACCATGCTGTTTGCGATTTTCATAAGATTTTTTTGCTGTTGGTTGATTGTTTGCGGCGTTGCGCGTAATTATTTTAACACGTGGGGTAGTAAATTCCCACCCTTTTTTATTCGCAGCATTCGGTCGCGGAGCCAGCCGGTTTTCGCAATCGCCAAGCGACGCGGTACGGCTCCGGCAATAGCCTGGCGAGCATTTTTTTCTTGGCCGCGAGATCGCGAGGAATGCAGGCCGTAGTTTCCCCGTCTAAGCTCCTTCGCTTCGGCGGTAACTTCTTCGTGCAACACAGAAGGAACCATCAGCGTGGCGGAGGCAAGGTCAATTCTACAAAGAGTGCCACCGGCCGGACTCGAACCGGCACGCCCTTACAGGCAACGGATTTTAAGTCCGCGACGTCTACCGATTCCGCCACGGTGGCTTTCGTGTGTTTGCTGCCCTCGAACAGCGCGCGCAAAAATTGGGTGATCGGCCCACAAACGTCCAGCATTTTCCCACTGCTTCAGGAAATGACTGCCGCATTTCCGCAGACCCGGGCGTTACGGATTGCGGGCGTTGATCGAGTTGATCGCGTTTTGAAAGCTGGTCACCAGTTCCGCGTCCGCCTTGAACTCCATCGCGCGTTTGAGGGCATCGATGCTCTTGTTCGTGCCCACGCGTCCGGTGATTCGCGAGGCGGACATGCGATGGCTGTTGCCTCCTTCCATCAGGTGTTTGTTGATAAAGTCTTCCGCCAGCGGGCCGCTCTTCATGTAGGTCTCTTCCCAAAGTGCTGGCGATTTCGCCCACATCTCGTCCAAGATCGGATAGATCTCCGGCAAATGCCAGGTTGTGAGGAACTGGAGGGTTTCGACGGGAAGTGTGTGATTCGCTTGATACCATTTCAGAGCCCACTGGAGAGTGGCTTCGGGTGCGCCGTCCTTGCCGCTGCTCCAATGTTGAAACGCGTTGGAAAGATTCTTGATCATTTCAAGATCGGCCACTTCCAGCAATTGGATCATCCGGTTCACGATGTCGTCGCGGAATTCTTTGGGCTCGGCCGTGGCCAGACGCGATAATGCGTCGTTGATCCGTTTCAAATCCATGCCTTCCAGTTCCATGAGATTCGATTGGTAAAATGCCGCGTTTGTTTTATCGGTGAGCTGCTCGATCGGTCTTTCGGCAAATCGCGAATTCTCCACGGTGACCTCGACCAGACTGAGTTCCGCAACGGTTTGGTCGACGCGCCCCATCAGGGCGCACTGCCGGGAGATATCCTCCAAAGACAACTGCGGGTTGATCAACACCAGCAAAAAGCTGCGGTTCATGCGGGGATACAAATGGGATGCCTCGGCGGATTTGCTGATCCGCAACAAATAGTTGCGCACGACCTGCGAGTTGCTTTCCTGAAGCCCCTTCATCCAGATGCCCACGGCACTGCCGTTTTTCCCCGCCTCGACAAGCGCCGTTTCCATCGGTCCGTAGCCCACCGTCTCCTTGAGATCCGCGATTCGTTTCCTGGCATCATTGACCATCATCGGAGTGGTCACCCCTGTTTCCATGCCAATCAGGCCCGGGGTCATCGGTCGAGTGCCCTCCTTGAAATAGACCGGAGCCAAAAGCAGTGCAATGGCTCCGAGCAGGGAAAAAACGATTGCCTTGACTCGGGTGCCGGGGTTGGCGTAAAGGATCATGATTGTCCCCACCACAGCGGCAAACGCGGCAATGATAAAACGGCGGTCGATGGGCACGCCATCGAGCATGCCGCCCTTGGAGCCGCCGAGGATCAGGATCAGCCAGACGAAAACCATCATTGCTCCGCCGATGAGACCGACGAGAATCCTGCCAAAAGGAACCGGTTCGAAGCGGGCGATGTTGGGTGCTTCGGCATATTCGGCGGTCTGCAACTTGGCCGGTGCCATCAAGTCCTTGGCGGGTACCCGGGCAAAATGCCCTGTGCCGAACTCCCTGCGTTCACCGGGGTAGAATTTCTTGTGCCGCACCACCGACTGGTCGTCGACGCGGAATCGGTACTTGCACGCCCCGCACTCGACCATGCGCCCCTTAAGTTCCTGGTTGATCCGGAAGCGCTGGCCACATTGCGGACAGCGTATCTGAATCGTTTCCTCATCTTCTCCGACCATGTCGGAACTACGCTAGCTTAAATCCGGCGCATTGCAATCCCAAGCTAACGACAGGGAATAATTTTTGATCGAACGCTTGCCCGCCCTGCCGGTCCTGTACAAGATGGTCTTGTGCAGCCGACCATCCACAGCCTTCTCATTTTGCAAGAGCGCGATCAAAAATTGCTCTTGGTCGCCCGCGACCTGGAGCGCGTTCCCCGCGACGAAGCTCAAGCCAACGGGGCCCTCGCCGCCGACAAAGCCGCGCTCGACAAGGCGATCGACGCCCTGCGTCAGTGCGAGGTGGCAACGAAGAAGATCGAATTGGACATCGCCACCCGTCGCAACACCATTCTGCGGTTGAAACAACAGCAGTTTGAAACCCGCAAGAATGATGAATACACCGCGCTGGGCAACGAGGCGCGGCGTTATGAAAAAGAGATCGACGGACTGGAAACCAAGGAACTGGAATCGATGGAGATCGCGGACGACCTGCGTTTGAAGGTCAAGGAGGCGGAAGCGCAGTTGGCCCGCTCTCAGGCCCTGGTGAACGATGACCTCGCCGCCTTGGCCAGCAAAAGGAAGCAACTGCTCGCTCGCCGCGAGGAGTTGCTGGGCGAGCGCGCGGCTTTGGTGGCGGTGGTTGATCCTGAGGTTCTGCCGCTTTATGATCGACTGATGAAAACGAAGAACGGCAGTGCCGTTGTGCATGCGGGCGGCGGACTTTGCTCGGGGTGCCACATGAAGCTCGTTCCCACCACCCTCGTCAAGGTGCTGGCGGCTTTGGAACTGGTCCAGTGCGAAAACTGCGGTCGGTTGCTGTTTTCCGAATAACGTGACTCCGCCGAGTGTCCGGCATGATCGATTGCGGATGTCCTGATTTTGCTGATTCGGCATGACGATTGCTTATGTATCCCGGATTTTCACCATCGACCCATCATCCCGTGCCTGAGGAAACCACAGCCCGCCTACGCCTTCGTCTGGAAGGATTCGATCTCATCGACGAGACACTGCGTTTTTTGATCGATTGTCTGGGCGATGCCCTTGAGCAGCTTGGCGAGGAGAAATTGCTTCCTTACTTGCCCTGGTCGGACAGCGCAAAGCCTGCGGGCGATCCACCCGAGGGAATCCAACAACTTTACTCCATCGGTTTTCAGTTGCTCAACATGGTCGAGGAGCGCGTGGCGGCGGCGATCCGCCGTGAGCGGGAAAAGGAGCTTGGCGCCAGTTCGATCCGCGGTCTGTGGCCGCAGGCCCTGCGCGATATGAGGGATAGCGGCCTGGCTCCCTCGCAGATCCTTGAAGTGCTGGCGAAAGTTGATGTGCAGCCGGTGCTCACCGCGCATCCGACCGAAGCGAAACGTGCCTCGGTGAGGGAGCGGCACCGCGCGCTTTACGACGAACTGGTGCGCTACGAGTTTCCCAAGTTCACCAAGCGCGAAAAACGGCGGATTCGCGACCGCATCGTCACCGCGCTGCAAATCCTCTGGCGCACTGGCGAAATTCACCTCACCCGGCCCGACATTTTCCGTGAATTGCGCGATGCGATTCACTACCTGCGCGATTTGTTTCCCGCCGCTCTCGACCGGCTCGACCTGCATTTCACCGAGGCCTGGCGCGATGCGGGGTTTCCATTGGCTGATTTGCGATCCTCGGGAAACATCCCGCGTCTGAGTTTTGGCAGTTGGATTGGCGGCGACCGCGACGGTCATCCGCTGGTCACCCCGGAAGTCACGGAAAAGGCCTTGAAGATGCTTCGCCGTGCCGCGTTTCAACTGATGCAGCGGGAATTGGGCGAACTGGCGAACTCACTGACGCTCTCGGTTCATCTCAACCAGGTGCCATCCTATCTGTTCGAGCGCATCAAATTTCTCAGCGAGGTGATTCCCGACGAACTCAGCGCCGAGCTTTTCGACCGCTTCGCCGAGGAACCATGGCGACAATTTGCGGCGCTGATGTCGCTTGCCGTGGGTCAATCGGTCGAACTGGACGGAACGCTCGCCATCTATCAGTTTCCGGAACAAGTCGATGCCGACCTGCAATTGTTGGCCGACAGCATCTGTTTGAACGGCTGCCAGTTGATTGTCGAACAGCACATTCGTCCGCTCCGCCACAAGCTGCAGATTTTCGGATTCCATCTTGCCACTCTCGATGTGAGGCAGAATTCCGAGTTCCACGATCAGGCGCTGGCGCAGTTGCTTCAGGCAGCGGGGATTGAAGATGGCCAGAATTACGCCAGTTGGGATGAAGCGCGTCGGATGGAATTCCTGCAGTCCGAACTGCAGTCGGCGAGACCCTTTTTGCACGACACTGCGGTGGCAGGCGAACAGGCTGACCTCGTTTTGCGTGCCTATCGGGTGCTCGGCGCGCATCGCCGTGCCCACGGGCTCGCCGGCCTGGGGGCTTTGATTGTGTCGATGACCCGGCAGTGTTCCGATCTGTTAGGCGTTCACATTCTCGCCCGCGAAGCCGGTTTGATGGAACATGGCGACGGGGGGCTTTGGTGTCCGTTGGAGATCGTGCCGCTGTTTGAGACCATGGACGATCTCGACCGCGCGCCGGCGATCATGGATCAATACCTGGCCCTGCCTTGCGTCAGGCGCTCGATCGTGAACCGCCATCGCAACTGCTCGGGACTTTCCTGCACGGCGGGACCGGAGTCGCAGCAGATCATGCTCGGTTACTCCGATTCCAACAAGGACTGCGGCATTTTGGCCGCGCAATGGGCCCTGCACCGCGCGGAGATGCGATTGACGGAAACCGCACGACAGCATGCGGTCAACTTCCGCTATTTCCACGGTCGCGGTGGCACGATTTCCCGGGGTGCCGGGCCGACGCACTGGTTCATGGCCGCGCTGCCGCATGGCTCGATGAGTGGCGGTTTCCGCATGACCGAGCAGGGGGAAACAATCGCCCAGAAATATGCCAACCTCGCGAACGCGACCTACAACTTGGAACTGCTCGTTGCCGGTGCGGCCGTGACCACGGCAATGCACAGCCACGGTCGACCGCCGGAAACCGTTCCCGGACTTTTTGAAATCATCGATCGGTTGTCCGCCACCAGTACGGCAGCCTATCAGGATTTCCTGCGCATGCCCGGCTTCATTGACTTTTATCGACAGGCCACACCGATCGATGCCTTGGAAAACGCCCGCATCGGCTCGCGACCGGCCCGGCGCACGGGCAAGAAAGGTTTTTCGATCAGCGATCTGCGCGCCATTCCCTGGGTCTTCTCCTGGACCCAGGCGCGGTTCTATCTACCCGGCTGGTTCGGTGTCGGTTCCGCGCTGCAATCCCTGCACGATGAAAATCCAGGACAATTCGCGGTATTGAAAAGCTCGTTGTCCGATGCCGATTTTCTCGCCTATTTGTTCACCAATGTCGAAACCAACCTGCACTCGGCAAACCTGCCACTGATGACGGCCTACGCGGATCTCGTGACCGATGAGGGACTGCGGCAGAAATTCATGAACATCATCGTCGATGAATTCGAGCGGACACGCAGCATGTTGGCGGCGCTTTTTGACGGCGGCATGGAACAACGTCGTCCGCGCATGGCCAAGACCCTCGCCATCCGCGACGAACCGCTGGCGGTGCTGCATCACCAGCAGATCTCGTTGTTGCGCGAGTGGCGCGCCGGTCTGGTGGCCGGCGATTCACAGGAGGCGGAAGCCGTGCTGCCAAAATTGTTGCTCTCGATCAACGCGATCGCTTCCGGCTTGCGCACCACCGGGTGAACGCAAGATGAGAGGCTGTCCGATGTTCAAGGAATGCTGACCCTGGCACGGAGGAAACCTTTGCCGGGCAGGCCGTTCGAGGAATTGAGCCGGAAACGACGGTATTCATAACCGCCTGGGAGTGCTGGCAAACCACCCGGAGCCGTGGTTTCGCTCACGACACTGCCGGGGAAGTTCAGATCCAGCGATCCTTCTACAGTGTAAACGATTCCATCGACAGTCGCCGACAACGACGGTGAACCGCCGAAAACCGGAGCGCCACTGCTGTTGCGGACGGCAAGTGTTAGAGTGAGTTCCTTCAACGCATCGCCATCCGCAGGAGAGTCCTCGGTGGCCAGGCGTTGGAAGCCATTGTCAGTGGCACTGAGCGGATTGCCGTTGAAGGCGAACTCCGCGAGATTGTTGTTGCCATCCTTGTCAGGGTCATCGTCCGGATCGGCATTCGGGCTCACCAGACTTTTTGCGCTCGCCCAGCTGTTGAACGGAGTGGCGGGGCTGACGGTCAGAACCAGTTTGCCGTCGTTTTCCGTGAAGGTCCAGGTTTTGGTTCCATCCACCTTGGTCCAACTGATGCCATTGACATCGGGAGTGAATCCGACAACCGTGAACGAGGAAGTGAATGTTTCATTCAACGTCGCGGCGTTGACAAGTGTCCAGGTGCCGGTGCTCACGCTCACGGCCGAGGTGTCGATGGTGAAGTCCCCGGCCAGGTTCACGGTTGAGGAGCCGTTGATGGAATTGTTAGAGGAATTGCCTATCACGAATTTCAGGCCGGCGTTGTCCGCCAGCGAGAGCGTTCCATAGTTCACGGTGGTATCTCCGCTGTAGGTGTTGATGCCGCTGAGAGTCCAGGTGCCGGTTCCGGAAACGTAGGGCAGCACTCCGCCAAGATGGAGCCCCAGTTTTCCGGTTCCATCCTGAATGCTGCCGCTGAAGGTTTTGTTTTCGCGGTTCGAGAAAGCCAGCTTTGAGGCCACCGCGGAGCTGTTGGTGATGGTGCCCGAGCCACCGACCGTCGGCAGTCCGTAGGTGGTGTTCGGTGTTTGTCCGTTCGCATCGAGTGTGCCGCCGGACAAGGTGAACGTGAAGTAGGCCTGACCGCCGTTGCCGTTCGCAAGCCGGACAACCGCGCCGGGAACAACGCCCTGAATGTTGGCGGTATTGGCCACGCCGCCGCCGACATTGGTGGTCCCTTGCAGCAAAACCGTGCCCCCGTTCACAAGGAGGTCACCGGAATCGTTATTTCCTGCATTGGCGAGGGTCAACTGTCCGGCACCGCTCTTGGTCAGGCCGCTGTAATTGCCGTTGGGACGAATGGCGGTGACATTGCCGGATGCCTGGGTGACATCCAGCAGCACGCTCGCGCTGCCTCCGGTCAATGTGTAGGTTCCTACGGAAGTTGCGCCGGTGAATTCCAAAGTGCCGCCATTGAACGTAATGTTGCCCGCGGGGAGGTTGGAAGCTGACCCGAAACTCACCATGCCGCCGTTGAGGGTTTTGTTGCCCGAAAAGGCATTGGCGGTGGAAAGTGTTAGTTTTCCGCTGTTGTTCTTGGTGAGCGTGCCGGAGCCACCGATGCCGCCACTGCCTGTCAGCGTGTAATTTTTCGCGCCGTTCACGGTCATGCTTGTGGGCGCGACGGTACTGTTCAGCGTGATCGAGATTGGCGAGGTTCCAGTCGCGGTGTCATCGAGGAATATGATGTCGCCATCGATGTAATTGACGGGAGTTCCGCCGCTGGTTTTCCAGTTGTTGGTGGTGTTGATGTCCCACACGCCGTCGCCAATCCGCCAGTAGGCATTCGAAGGGGGAGGGGGAATGGCGACGTAATAGGCTTCGAACTCGGCGATGCCAGGCGTGCCGCTGGTGGTCGAGGTGACGGCCAGTCGCAGCTTGGTGGTGGTGCGACCGACAATCGGGGCGATGAAGTTGGTGCCCATCGTGCGACCGTTGAAACAGCCTAGCCATGCGGACGTCGTGCTGTCCCAGTATTGGATGACATAACGGTTGATCGTCGAACCGGCCTCCTCGCGCAGGCGGAATTCGTTAACCAAAGTCGGAGCGGCGAAATCGATTTGCAGCCATTCGTTTGCCGCTGTCGCGGGTCGCCAAATCGTTGCGACATTGCCGTCCCTGCCTTTGCTGGCCTCAAATCCCACTTGTTGCGTCGAAGACGATGCCGTGGTGGCTAGGGCGAGATTGGTTCCCGTGCCGGCATCGCTGAGGTTTCTCGTCATGCAGTTGCTGTAGGTGAAGCCGGTGTCGTTGTTGGAGCGGGCGACTCCCGAAGCCAGATAGAATCGCGAACTGGTAAAAGTCGCTTCCGCCGATCCGGGAGAGGCGTTGAAAATTTCCTGGCGTCCCAGACTGGAATTCGCCGCCTTGCCGTTCCACACGCAGTCGGTGAACAAATTTCCGGTGTTGCTCGGATTGGCATTGCTTCCCTTGAAAAGCATGAAACAGGGGCCGTCGGTGTCGTGAAACAGACAGCGCGTGAAAGTCATGTTGGTGTTGTTGCCCTCGAGGTCGAAGGCCTCGCCGTCGCCGCTGCCGCCGCCGCGACTCACAAATCCCCATTCGCTATCGGTGAAGGTGAAGTTTTTCAGCCGGTACATCATCGCCCCGGCCACTCCATTGAAGGCGACGAAATTGTTGATCCGCCCCGTGTCATGGGTGACGCAATTGGTGATCTGTCCGCCGATCACTCCGCGCAGACCGAGTTGCCACTGTTTGCCTTCCTCAAACAAACAACCAAGCACGTTGAGATTGGCAAAGTTGTAGTAGTTGTCGGCATAATAATCGAAATTGTCCGGGCTGTTGGTCCAGATCCCGGAGGACATCCGACGGAACACGCAGTTTTTCACCGTGATGTCCTGCAGAGAAATGTTGTTGGAATACGACAGGAATGTCCAGAAGCAGATGCCGAGGCTGATGTTCTTCGTGTTGTAGTAATCGTAGTAGGTGCCGTAGCGCAGTGAATCGTGGAAATAACAGTCCTCGATCCAAACATAACTCCGCACCGGCATGCCGACGTGATATTCGCCGAAGATGCCGGTCTCGCAGCGGTAGAATTCGAGGCCGACGATTTTGTATCCCTCCTGGTTGATCAAATGAATGCCGTTCTGCTGGACCGCGTCATTGCGATCAATGATCGGCTTGTTGCCCGAGCCATACGAACCGATGAAAATGGGATTCGCAGCCGTGCCGTTGCCCTTGGGTTGCAGTCCGTCGGTCCAGGTGTCGCCGCTTTTCAAAAGCACGGAATCGCCCGGGTTCAAGGTGACGCTCGAGGCTTTGGTCAGGGTCTTCCAGGGCGTGACGCTCGATAGCCCGTCATTGCTGTCGTTGCCGACCGACTGGCTGACGTAGTAGGTTTTTGCTGTCGCTGCGGTGACATGCAGTTTGATTTGATTGCCCACGGTCAGAATGGAATACGAGAAATTGGCATCCTGCGGTGGCGCAAGAAGTTGGCTGGTGTTTCCTGTCAGCGTGCCGGTGTAAGTGAGAATGGTGTAATCGCCGATGCCGAAACCGGAAAGCTGCTGGGTAAGATTGACCTG
>Ga0114972_10002551_pt1 | contig 13712 bp, 8 predicted proteins | sample M_140807_EF_Meta_FD_87354 | JGI IMG/M metagenome (GOLD analysis project Ga0114972, IMG submission 87354) | Freshwater microbial communities from Lake Montjoie, Canada to study carbon cycling - M_140807_EF_MetaG | ecosystem: Environmental > Aquatic > Freshwater > Lake | place: Lake Montjoie... | reverse complement strand
GAATGGGAAGACGCTGTCGACGACGGGTTTGAGCTTCCACGATTCCAGGGCGAGGTTCATCCGCTCGAACATGGCCCTTGATCCAACAAAGATCCCCTGGAGACGGATGGCTTTCATGAGGATTGGTAGCAGATTCGGGTTATTTTTCGCGTTTTGGGCCAAGAGCCCAATCAGGGCAATGGTTCCACCGGGACGCACTGCCTGGATGGTTTGATCAAGTGTCCCCGCGCCTCCAACTTCAACGACCAGATCCACCCCATCCCCGCCCGCCAATTCCTTGGCCTGTTGGCCCCAAACGGGATTGTCGTGGTGGAAAATCACATGGTCCGCGCCAAGGGTTTTGAGGTGGGCCGCTTTTTCCGGAGTCCCTGTGGTCGCAATCACTCGCAGACCCGCCAATTTGGCGAATTGAATCGCGAATAGAGATACCCCGCCTGTCCCAAGTGTCAGGATGGTTTGTCCAGGTTTCATGGAACTTGCTTCGAACAAGGTGTTCCATGCGGTCAGTCCAGCACAAGGATAGGTTGCCGCCTCGACCGCCGTAAGGTACTCCGGAACCGGGATCACCCCATGGGCGGGAAGGACGACATATTCAGAAAGGATACCGGGAACTTCCGCGCCCAGTGCGCTAGACCTTGCGGCATCATTGAGGGGGCCATAGGTCCAATCAGGCATGAAGCATGTGGCAACGCGTTGGCCAACCTGAAGGCCCTCCACGCCGGGACCAGCCACCTCGACGATTCCCACCCCATCGGAACAGGGCACATGGGGAAGTTTCAGGCCTGGGTGATAGCGACCGTGAATCACCAACAAATCGCGATAATTAAGGGACCAGCTCTCCATGCGAAGGCAAATTTCTCCGGGTCCGGGAGTTGGTTCGGGACGCAGGGCTTTGCGAAGGTGTTGTGGACCAAATCCGCCATCCAACATCCATACATTCATAATTCCTATCTCCCTTTAACCAAAGACTTATGGGTTGGATACAACAGTTGGAAAATTTCCCTGGGAAACCCTTGTTCCTATTTCGAAAAAGTGAGTTCCCCAGGCGGGAAGTTCCACAAAAAGACCTTTTTCCTCCACCTCCTTCAAGGAGGGAGAAATGATCAGACCACTAATATGATCTTGCAAATCGAGATTAGTGGCGGTTTTTGCGGACTCGATCCAGGATGCGGGAAGGATTACCCGCGCCTGGGACGGGTGATCGGCAAAATTCACGCAGATAAGAAATGATTTCCCGGTCGATTGCCACGCATTTGCGATAAGGCATTCGTGCGAAGGATTACCGGGCCAGGCGGCACCAACTCCGACCACTTGTTTTTCACCACCATCACTAAGCAAGTCCAGTATCAAATTTGCCCGATTGGTGATTTCCTTATCAGAGGATGCTGGAGCCTGCCGGGAAAGGTGAATTCCTGCGCGAATCCGGTCGCCTTGAAGTTGCCCGTGGTGAACCAGCATGGGGCCATCATGCCCTAGGATCAGCGGTAAAGCAGCCAGGGAACGCGCTTGTCCAAAGGCATCGGCCATCCGCGGTTCGTCATGATTTTCGCCAAATCGAACCAATGAATGGATTCTGTCCGAAACAGCGGCCTCATAACCCTGAAGACTTCTGCCATTCCCGTGGCACAAAAGGTCATAAGCTGCTTTGTCGTAGGCGAGGTCAAAACCCATGTCGAGCATGCGCCCTTCCATGGACCAGTAAATCTCTCCGCATAAAAGACAATTGGGAACTTTGGTTCGCAATTGGTCGATTGCGGTGGTCCAAAAATCCTCGTCCGCGCAAGGCGAACCGTCGGCCGGATCCGCCAGGGATCCCCATGTCCGTCGGAACACATCACCCAACGCAAGCATCGCCATATCGCACCGAAGGCCATCACACTGACTGGCTGCAAGCAACAAGTTTTCGGTATGGGCGCGGATCAGGTCGGGGTGAAGCAGGTTAAGCTGCAGGGTATCGACCCAGGCTGGAAAATACGGGTCCTTGCCATGGGCAAAGATACTCCACTCGGATTGACAGGTGCGATTGGTGGGAAGCGGAACAAATCCATCCCGGCGAACATCGGCGGAATCGCTTTTGGCCTGAACGAACCACTCAGGTCGATGGGTTACCCAGGGATGATCAAGGGCGGTATGGTTGACCACGAAGTCGAGCATCAAATAAAGACCAGCTTTTTGTGCCCGTTCACGCAAACGCTTTAGCGATCCCTCATCGCCCAATCTGGGATCGACACGGTATTCCCGAATTGCAAATGGAGATCCACAAACATCCTCAATGGATCCCTGGGGAAGGTGCAAGGCGGAGGTGGCCCACATGGAGGGGTGAGCCCTTGAGATGGCCCGACCCGCATTTCCCGAATCCCAAACACCATAAAGGTAGAGCCAGTTGAACCCCTTGGCCGCCACACCAGCCAACCATTTTTCATCAATCGAGTCGAGTGTCCCGGGGGGCTGTCCGGGATCGGTGCCAGCGACAAGGTGCCTTGCGGAGGCCTGGTAAATGCGTGCGGCTATTGTCATGATTTCACCGTAAAAATCTCCGGGATCTGGTTGGCCCGATAGGCCATCACCAGTCTTTCGAGAAGGTCACGGGTCGCCGCCATCTCCTGGGCTTCCTCGGTGTCGCCGCGACGGGGAATTTCCACCTCTTCGCGAATCACGGAAACCTGGGGAATGATGTCCACTCCGTCCCGCACAGCTTTTTCCACCTGATCAAAGTGGTGATGCAAAGCGAGGAAGGTTCCGGCAGGCTCAACCAGCAGAGTGTATCCATAATCTCCGTAGGCTTCGGAGAACGCGCCGTCGATGGTGATGGCTTTGCCGGATTTCTTGACCGGGTTCTCGCCTTTTTCGATTTTCACGGGGACATGCCCGTTAACGATGAGGCCTCTTTCCGTGTCGACTCCAAATTCGGCAAGTACCTTGTCGCAAAACCAGGTTTCGTTGATGAGATTGAAATAGGGGTTTTTGGTCTCCTTGTGGGTGGAATGATTGGCAACAAAGTCAATTTCAAATGTTGCAATTTTATCCTTGCCGAAAAGGGGACTGAGCGGCCCGCACCAAAGGTACCACATCCAGTCGAGGTCTTCGAGGACAGGCTGGTCGAAGACCCGGGCGATCAGAAGCTCCAGCGCCTCGAACATCGCGCGGCCACGAACCATTTTGCCATCGACTTCCAGGGGGAGGAATTCTCCGGCTTCATCGCAGGGAATGCACGCATGGAAAACGAGGTGGTTGCGCCTTACCAACCACAAGGATCCGTGACGGTGAAGGAAACGAACCTGATTCTTCAGTTTGAGCGAGCCGTTGAATGAGGTTGAAAGCGCGGAGAGGCAGGTCTCCTCTTCGGGGGAAAGCTCATACGGCTTGTCTGGGCGGATAGTCGGGAACGCCGTGTCGGAAAGTGGATATTCACGCCCCTCAATCGTGATGGTTTTGCGGTCGTCGGAAATGTGATGGAGGAGCCTTCTATTGTCCAGGTTCCATTCGGGATGACGAAGAATCGCCGCCGCCTCAAGTTTGAACTGGATGATGGCCGCAGCTTTTTGCATCCGGGCAACCAGTTGCGGGTCGCGCTGGGTGGGAAGCTTGGGCTTGAATGATTTTGCCGGGTCGTCGGCATATACGGTTTGGGCGAGCTTGATCAACGGCCACATCGGGATGCCGTAGCCTTCCTCGAGCTGTTCAAGTCGGCCATATCGTAGCGAAATGCGACATACATGCGCGATGCAGGCGCCATGCCCCATGGCGGCACCAACCCAGGCCATATCGTGGTTGCCCCAGATAAAGCTCAACCGCGGTTGGTGCATCAGGTGTTCGACAACCTTGTCCCCGCGAGGACCACGATCCCAGCAATCGCCTCCAATGATCAACTCTTCCACAGCGAGTCCGCGGATCAGATTGATAAGCTGATGAACAAGTCGCGCACCCCGGCCATGGGCCACCACGCTTCGCAGAAGTGCCTGCTGGAATTCGGGCTGGGATTCGGATGAAGGGCCGCAGGCCAATTCCAAAAGAAATTCACGGACCGCCGGATCGGCCACTTCCTGAATGCGGGAAATGCTCCGGTTGCGTGAAATGACCCGAACAAGACGCACAAGCCGAGCAAGGGCATTTTCAAAGAAAATGTCGAGTTCGGACTCGGTTCCAAGGCGCTCCCTTTCGAGGGCGAGCATCTCATCGGGATAAAAGAAGAGGGAAACGAGACGCTTGAGCTCTTTGGAATCGAGTTCCGAGGCAAACAGCTCCTCAATCAGCGGGCGAAGAGTGCCGGAACCGTTGTGCAGGACATGACGAAGCTTGGCATCCTCCCCATGGATGTCGGAGATCACATGAAGACTTCCCACGGGAAGCCGAGCTTCCCCCTGAAGGCGGGCGATTTCCGCGACAGCCGAATCGCGGTTGGGAAACTGTTTCGCAACCCGATTGAGACCGGCCAACTCGGAACTTGCCACGCGATCCAATGGAATTCTTGCCATGCCCAATCCGATCCTGTCCAAATCTTTCTGAAATCCATCCCTGAGAGGTAACTTTTTTCTTACGGAAATCTTCGGTTGGGACAGGCCAAAGGGAAGGTTGACGAAATGGTCAGCGCCGGTGTATGATATACACAGAACACCAATTCAAATACTCACTTCTCGCAGTCCTACCAAACTTGAGGTCCGCAACATGATCCGCATCCTGCTTGGAATGTTGGTAGTCATATGGGCCATGGCGCCCAATGCAGGTGCCCAAACCCCTGCGTCTGAGCTGGGACGAATCCCCTCCAAAGCCCTGGGTGTAGTACATTTGAGGGTCGGAACCCTTTACAAAGGCGAAGCTTTTCGGGGATTACGCGAATTTTTGGCCCTTGCCGGACCAGAAGCAATGCGCACACTCCAGGAGCGATTTCAAATCACTCCTTTGCAAATCGACCGTGCAACCCTGGTTGTTTTGCCACCCTCGATGGAGCAGGAACATTCTGCACTCGGAATCCCCTTCCCTTTTGCGATCATGGTTTCCACCCTGGTCGACATCCCTTCGGAAAACTTGCCTGAGCGGCTGGGAATTGGCAAGTTGAAAAAACTCGACGGACCTTATCCCCTTTGGGAGGAGGAACAAACCAGGCATTCTTTTGCTCTTCCCGGACCAAGATTGGCCATTTTGGGCAGCCGGAGCGCGGTTACCGCCCTTTGCAAAGCCAAAGATGGTGCTGCTCCCGGACCATTCGCTGACCTCGCAAATCATGATCTGGGCGTTTTGGTTCAAATGAAGATGATTCCTGCGGAAATGGTTGCCGCAATTCCTCCACCATTTTCCGACCTGATCAAGTTCGACACCCTTCGAATGAACATGGATATGGGCAAGGAAATGGTTATGGGTGCCGTCGCCCAATACGACTCGGAAAAAGAAGCACAGGTTTCGGAGGATATTTTGAAAGGGTTGGCGAACCGGGCCATTGGGGAACTGGAAAAGAGTCGTCAGGAAATGTTGAATAACCTTGAACAGCCCGGACAGAACCGCCCCGCGCTGTTTTCCCAAATGCCAGAGGCATTGGCGGCGTTCTATGGTTTGGCGACCATGAACGATTACATTTCCCAACTCAAGAACCCTCCACTCAAACGAAATGGGAACAAGATCGAAGGGGAAATCAGGCAAAAGTTAAACGGTCAACTGGCAACCGTTTCCACAGCCTCAATTGGCATTGGCCTCCTGCTTCCCGCGGTTCAAAAAGTCCGTCAGGCTGCCACCCGGACCCAAGGAGTAAACAACCTCAAACAATTGGGCCTTGCGTTTCACAATTATGAATCCACATACAGCAATTTTCCCGGAAACATCACTGACAAGAAAACAGGCAAAGCCCTGCTGTCCTGGCGTGTGGCGATTCTTCCGTTCATCGAGCAGGACAATTTGTACCGCCAATTCAAGTTGGACGAACCCTGGGACAGCGAGCACAACCTGAAAATCGCAAAGATTGCCATCAAGCTCTACACTCCCCCAGGACAACAAGTCCAACAAGACAGCCAGGGAAATTGCATGACCCCTTACCAGGGCCTGGCGGGGCCAAGCGGCTTGCTTGAGCCCGGAAAAAAAATTCGTTTAGCCAATATCACCGATGGAACCTCAAACACCATCCTCCTTGTTGAGGCTAAAAATATGGTGATATGGACCAAACCCGACGATGTACCTTTTGATCCCAAAGCTGGTTTTGCAGAGCCGGAAAAAGTTTTTGGGGGCTTGAGTCCGAATGGGTTCAACTCGCTTTTCGCGGATGGCTCGGTTCGGTTTATCAGCAACAAAATCGACCAGAAAATCCTCAAGGCGCTCTTTACTAGGAACGGTGGCGAGAATCTGGGGAATGGGTTTTAGGGTAAAACCTTCACCCCTTCGGGCCCCTTAAGCAGGTCCCGGAGGAACTGCTTCGCATCTCCCCTCGAAAACAAAGGCAATTGGCGCAGGAATCCGTTTGCCTTTTACCCTAAACTGTTGATGTGGTTTCTATTTAACCCAACAGTGCGGGGCAGCGCTCATGATCCTCCAGGCTCAAGGCCTTTGCAAGTCGTTCTCCACCCCCACCGGCCGATTGGACATTCTCCGCAACCTCGATCTAAGTCTTGCGCCGGGGGATGCGGTGGCGGTGCTGGGTGCATCCGGTTCGGGCAAAAGCACACTTCTCAATATTTTTGGAACTCTGGACAGGCCCGATTCGGGCAAATTGAATATTGCCGGAATCCAACCAGACAGCCTTGGCCCAGACCAGCTTGCCCGATTCCGTAACGAGAAAATCGGTTTTGTATTTCAGGAGCACAGACTCCTTCCGCAGTTGAGCGCCCTCGAAAATGTGCTGATTCCGGCCATGGCGGGTTGGGGCGAAGGGAATTTCTCCCAAAAAGCCCGGGAACTGTTGGACAGGGTTGGCCTGGGCGGCAGGCTTAATCACCGGCCCGCCGAGCTTTCCGGAGGCGAGCGCCAGCGCGTTGCCATTGCACGCGCGCTTTTGATGGGGCCAAAACTCATCCTTGCCGATGAGCCAACCGGCAATCTCGATCCAACATCGGCAAAATCCGTGGGTGTCCTTCTTCGTGAAATGGTGGGTGCCGATTGTGGATTGGTATTGGTCACCCATAGCGTGGAGTTGGCTCAAACCATGCCCCGCGTGTTTCGTTTGCAAAACGAACGGTTGGAAGAGGGGACTCTTTGATGAACCCTCTAAGGTTGATTGGCGCTTCGATTCGCCATTATTTGCGTGATTGGATCTTCCTTATTCTGGGAGCCGCCCTTTCGACCATGGTGGTCACCGGGGCGTTGCTGGTGGGTGATACTCTGCGCGGTTCACTGGCCCGGGTTGGGCTGGAGAAACTCGGCTGGGTCAAACAAGCCATGTTTCTGCCTCGGCTGGTTCCGCAAGATTTGGCGACTCGCCTGTTGCCGAACGATCCCATCCAGGCGAAGGGACAATCTGCCGTCGGAATCCTGATCGCCGGGGGATCAGCGTCGATTTCCGCCAAAGATGCCGGCGCCGTTCGGGGCATTCAGGTCTATGGAGTCGATGAATCCTTCTGGGGAGTTTTTGATTCCAATGCGGATCGCAAACAGGGTGTTTGGATGAATCCGACCCTGGCAAGGCTGCTTGGATCGAATCAGCCTCAAACCCTCCAGCTCTCACTTGCCCGACCTTCCGACACGCCCCGGGAATCGCTATTGGGACGAAAGGATGTCGCCTCGGGATTGGCAACTTTCGAAGTAACCTGTCAGGGGACACTGCCTCCCTCGGGGCCGGGTAGTTTTTGTCTTGCGGGGGGAATCTCGACGGAGCCTGTGCTTTTTGTGCCAATTGCGGATCTACAAAAGGCTCTCGACTGCCCGGGCCGGATCAATGCCCTTCTTTCGCCTGCGGCGGGTGATCCGCTGGTGGTGGAAAAATCCCGCTTGACCCTTGAGGATTATGGTCTTTTTGTTCGGGGACCATCGGAACGGGTGGAAACCCTTTTTGCCAGGCACGACCGGGACAACAACAAAATCCTGGTCCGTCGAGAATGGCAGGGGCATCTTGGTGAAGCTTTGGCCCGCGAGCTAGCCAAAGGCAGCTCCGTAAACGGCGGGATCACCAAAGAAGCGCTTTTGAATTGGTACAGAAAACATCGAAACCACATCACTCTGGAAAGCAAACAGTTTTATCTCCCCGATCGCTTTGCCGAGGCGGCCCAAGACGCGGCCCGCGAGGTGAAACTGGTCGGCAAGTTGGTCCTTGTCCATTTGGCAAACCGGATCACATTGGGAGAAAAAGAACTGGCGTATTCGGTGGTGGTCGGTATTTCCGATCCACTCGGTTTTGGTCCGGATCAATTGATGGTTCCGCCCGCTGGCCGGGCGTCTCTTCTGGATTTTCCCAATAGCCCTCTTTTGGGGATAAAATCACCCGAAATCGTTCTCGATTATTTTCCGGCGGAACACACAGGAGAGCCCCGCGAGTCAAAGGCAAGGCTCCCGTTGGCGGGCCGACTGGAACCCAGGGGAATGGCGGTCGATTTTGACCTGGCACCCGAATTTCCCGGGATCACCGACAAATTGAGCCTGGCCGAGTGGAATCCACCCTTTCCTTATGACAACAAACGGATCAAACCGATTGATGACACCTTTTGGAAAGAATTCCGGGCTTCACCCAAAGTTGTCCTCGATCTCAAAACGGCCCAGGATCTTTTTGGGAGCCGATTTGGCAAATTCACCTCGGTGATTGCCGAGGCGCAAGGAGTTTCCGCAGACGATGCCCTGAAACCCTTTCAGGAAACATTGTTGCAAAAACTCGATCCCGCGGGCGCGGGAATGTCCTGGATCCCACTGGCAAAACAGGCCACCGAACGATCCGCTGGAAATATGGACTTTTCCGGGCTTTTTTTGGGATTCAGTTTCTTTTTGCTTGCCTCCGCCATTGGTCTTTTCTCGCTTCTTTTAAGACTCCATCTGGAGCGACGGATGGGCGAATGGGGATTGTGCGCGGCTCTTGGCTGGACCAAAAGGCGAATCTTTGGCAGAATCCTCGCGGAAGCGATCGGCCCAGGTGTTGCCGGGATATTATTGGGCACACCGCTTGCGGTTTGGTATTGCGGGTTTTTGGCCAACTGGCTGGAAAGCAACTGGCCGGGTGGGGGACTGGATGGTCGGTTGGCGGTCGCCGCCTCGGTCAAGACTCTGGCTATGGGAGGCCTAATCACCCTTTTTACGCTCCTTTTAAGTGTCTATTGGCGATCCCGCTCGATCCTGGGCCTTGAGGTTTCTGTGCTCTTGGCGGGCGAACGGGCCGATGATGCCCAGGCGCCAGGTGCGGTTTCCAGCGGAGTGGTCAATCGGGGAAAGCCCGGCCCTCTCTTCTGGGGACTGTTTTTTGGTTCGATTTTGGGAGTGGTCGCGCTTTCCCTTTTGGGGCCCCAATTGGGGGATGCAGAGGCAAGGGCCGGGAGCTTTTTTGGCGCGGGAGCCCTTGGCCTGATCGGGCTTTTGATGCTCTTTCGCAGGCTATTGGGCCATTGGGATTCCCGACCCATTTTGGACAGTCGCGATTCCTTTGCTTTGGGCCTTCGCGGGGCCACACGCAAACCCGGGCGCAGCCTTTTGAGTGCGGGTCTTTTGGCTTCGAGTGTGTTTTTGCTTTTTGCCGTGGATGCCTTTCACCGGAGCGCCCAATCGGGCGATGAAGGAGACAAAGCGTCCTGGTCCGGTGGGTTTCGCCTTTGGGTGGAACTCGATACGCCACTTTATCAGGACATAAACACCCCTTCAGGCAAAGCCGATTTGCTCGACAATATTGAGCGGGCGGCCAAATCGGATCCCGCCTCGGCCCGTAAAAATGCCGCCGAAATACTTAATCGTTCGGAATTGGTCACGCTTAGGCTTCGGGAAGGTGATGACATCAGTTGCCTGAACCTGATGCAATCCTCCCGGCCAAGGTTGCTTGGGGTTTCCCAGGGGATGATCGATCGGGGCGGATTCCGCTTTGCGGCAAGTGCCAAAGGATTGGAAGCCAATCCGTGGAAAGCCCTGGAGGGGAATGGGAATCCTGTATTGGGCGAAAAAAACACGATCATGTGGACGCTTCACAAAGGGATGGGTGATTCGGTTTCCTTGGGGGAACCCAATACGGGAGGATTTGATGTCACCATCTCGGGAATTCTTTCCGATAGCGTGTTTCAATCCGAACTATTGATGTCACAAAAACGGCTTTTGCAACTGGACCCATCGGTCCAGGGGTTCCGCGTCGTCCTGGCCGGGTGCGCTCCGGAGGATGAGGCCGAACTTGGCCGAATCCTGGCGACGGGACTTGCCCCTTTGGGGCCGGTTATCCGGACCAGCCATGACCGTCTGGAGTCGTTCCTGGCTGTGGAAAATACCTATTTGGCGACTTTCCAGGCACTTGGATGGTTGGGACTATTGTTGGGAATGGTCGGTTTGGCCATCGCCCAGGCTCGCAGCGTGCTGGAGCGGGCTCCCGAATGGGCACTTTTATCGGCTTTGGGGTTCTCCCGAAAGCGAATCGGTATCCTAGTAATGACAGAGTCGGCGGTGCTGGTTCTGGCCGGGCTTTTGACTGGGCTTTTGGCGGCATTGATCGCCGTCTGGCCCCAGCTTGCGGGCGCGGGGCTGGCATGGTCGCGCATTCTGCTTTTATCGGGGTTGGTGGCGGTCTGTGGAATGGCCTCCAGCCTTGTATCAGCCTTGGTGGTGGCCCGTCTGGGCCTTTTGGGACAACTTAGGAGACAAGGTTAAACATCATGGACAAGTATCTTTGGTTGGTGTTTGTGGCGATCGCGGGCCTCTCGTGGGGCACTTATGTCCCCATCATTTTCTATGGTGGCACCGAACTCTCCACCAAGCCGGGAACCATTGGCGGACGCCTTGCCTCGATCCTGTGCGTGGGTTGCGCCTATTTCGTTTTGGCCGTCCTGATTCCGTTGGCCCTGATGGCCACCCGTGAGGATGCCAAGCCCCAATGGGCCACCAACGGTCTCATTTTCAGCGGGCTGGCCGGTGTCGCGGGTGCCGTGGGCGCCATTTGCGTGATCTTTGCCTCCAAGGCTGCGGTCGATGCCGCCAAGCTCGAAGGAATTAACCCGGCGACCTACCGAATCTACATCGCGCCTCTTATTTTTGCTCTGGCTCCAACCATCAACACCATTGTCAGCCTCTTTTGGCATCCCAAGGCGGGGGATCCATTTCACTTTGGCCTGGAACACATGCCCGGCATCAAGCTTTTGATGGGGATCGCGCTGGTTGCGGTCGGATCGTTCCTCGTTCTGCTCTCCAAGGAAGAGGCGGAAGCGGGCGCCAACAAGGGTAAAGCTCCTGCTCCTGTGGTTCCGGCGGCGGCCACCGCGGGTGAGCCGGGAAGCGCAAAATGACCGAGCCCCAATCGAACGGGGAGGTGGTGCGCCTGCTGCAAATTGAGCTGGCGCACCTCTGGATGATCCGGACCTTCCTCAAACACGCAGACGAAATCCAGGACGATGCGGACATGCTTGAGGTTCCGCGGACCCTATTTGATGTGATCCGGGCGACCGAGCCTTCGTTTCAGTCGGGGGATCTTGCACGCTATTTGCACAAGCTTCGTGGCAAATTCGGCAAGCTGGAAGCCGTTCGGGACCACTACCTGGCCCATTACAAGGAATTTTCCGACCATACCAACTTCGCCATGGCGGCGGCATCGCTGGATGGTTGTGTCGAGCGAATTCGAGAGATTTTGGAGATACCAAAAACAAAAATTTAACAACACATTGGAACCGTTTGTTTTGGGCCCGGGGAAAGCTTGATACGGCACGGTTTGGATATTGAATTCGAATTTCACTTCCACGAATTCGCAGATGAAGAATGGTAAATCCTCCATCCACTAGTGCTAAACCACGAAAGTCTGCAAAAAACTATTCTAATTCACCACCCTGAATGGTAGCCAAACTCTTTAAAATGGAGCGATTATCATTTTGAATCCATTTCACGGACCCGTCAGCGAAAAGGAAATGTGACCCTCTCCCATGAAGACTCCAAAAGGAAAATTCCCGGCAATGAACCTTGGTATTTGAAGGCGTTTCTCCCCAGGAATATGGACCAAAAGGGCATTCCAAATAATATTGGTAACCTGGATTGGTTTCCGCGACACCTAAATGGGCATCCCCTGCCCCTGAAAAATCCCAACCCGTTCCAGCATACCACCAACCATAGACAAGGTTGATACTGGGCGGTCTTTCCCCCACGATAATTGTGTTAGATGTCCCATCAAGAATATCGGACAATCGGGTTTTCGACCCAAGGAAAAAAGTTCCATCTCCGTTCAAATGATGGGTGCCGTTAATTCCCAAATAAGAGGACATTCCCAAATATCTTTGCTTGCCATCGCCTAGGGTCACAACCCACGAAGTGGTCAATCGTGAATCACTTGGACATCCATACAAGGTTATCACCTTTCCTGGGCCTTGATGAACCTTCCCAATCTCGGTGGTAAAAGGATCTGCTGACAAACCGTAATCCCCAGGAATCGCTTTGGCAAGATTATCCTGATCAATGTGGGCAAGGATAAGGGCTCGCCAACTCAAATAAGGAAACAAAGAGTTTTCCCGGGATCCAGGAACGGTTCCCTGTGGAAAAACATTCAATGAGTCATGATGACCTTGGAGGCCCATTCCGATTTGTTTTAAATGATTAAGACAAGATGTTTTTTGAACTTTTTCTCGAATTAAATGGGTGGCAGAAAAAACTAAAGAATAAATGAGGCCGATTACAAAAATAACACCAAGCAATTCCACCAGGCTGGATCCGATTCGTGTTGTCAATCTGGTAACTTGGCCGGAATCCAATGGGCCATACCTTATCGGCGAAAAGAAAACCATAATGCCACCCCAAATATCAGGGAAAGAGACCCGTAGAGTATAGGCCAAAACCAGGGTGAAAATTGACTTGTAACCGGGGTGGGATCCTTTAATAAAACTTTGGACGATATTTTTGGAACAACATTATTGCCATCCCAAAAACCACTTGTTGAAGGGGACCCCATGTCCACATAAGTCCCGACCTTGATTAACCCTTTTCGGGAAAAATCTTGTTCATCGATCTTTGGATTGATTTCAAATTTATCAACTGTATATTTTTGGCTATGCGAAATGGTTCCGTTAAAACTCTGTGTAAATAAAAATGCTTTTGGAAACCAAATGTCTTCAAATTTTTTAAAATCATTTTTCATTTCAGCCTGCGCAATAATTTTGTTTGAGTCGTCAGTTCTTTTTATGTCAGAATAAACAAGGGCGTAATCCATTTCGGGAACAAATACATACTGAAATTTGTCCCTCTTGGTTTCGTCTCTAAAAAACTCGACTACCTTGGCGTCTTTCTCGTTCCATTTGCTGGAAAAAACCTTTAGATCCACATGCTTGAACTGGGATCCAAAATTATAAAGTGGGGTTTGAGCCACGGCGGGCCCCATTGGCATTGGGTTCATGAAATAATTTTTAACATTTTCATTTTTTAATTCTCTTACCGGCATTTTTTCTATGGGAACATACGCCGCCGCCACATTCTTTTCCCCATTGACTTGAAGTCCATAACCAGTTTTCTCGGAATGAAAAACCCAAGTGATATCAAACGGAATTCCATTGATCCTGTTTTTCCTGATTTTTACCTTTTCATCCGAATTCCAAATTTCCCATTTATATTTATCGCTTTTTTCCTTTGCTTTTTCGCTACCAAAAAATGAATCT
>Ga0114972_10002549_pt1 | contig 13719 bp, 12 predicted proteins | sample M_140807_EF_Meta_FD_87354 | JGI IMG/M metagenome (GOLD analysis project Ga0114972, IMG submission 87354) | Freshwater microbial communities from Lake Montjoie, Canada to study carbon cycling - M_140807_EF_MetaG | ecosystem: Environmental > Aquatic > Freshwater > Lake | place: Lake Montjoie... | reverse complement strand
GCCGATCGATTAAAAGATGTTGGCGCTTTAGAAGGATTACCAAAAATGGAAGGTAAAAGAATGTTGGTAATGTTTGCTCCAAAAGCACAACAAAAACAAAAAAGAGGATCTGAGCTAGGTAAATTGGTGGAAAGAAAAACCGAAGAGAAATCAGAAGATACTCCAGCAAAAGAAGCCGAATAACATTCGAATTTATATTTTTAAAAACACTCAATTTGAAAAAGTTGGGTGTTTTTTATTTTGTTCATAGCCCACGGTTTCAACCGTGGGCGTGGTTGGTAGAATTGGCTAATAGATATTCAAAATTATATAAGACGTTTATTGAAAAACCGTTTAAACCGGATATATGAAATTTATAGATTGATTAGCCAAATGTTTAAACCATGTTTTTTTGAAATTTTTGTCTCGTCTAATTGGTTTCAACCATTTTACAAAAAAATAAGGTGTTACACCACCCAATCCACAACACTATTTTCCCAATCCTTATTATACGCAGCAGTTATCTTAATGTAATTATCTGTAAATCCTTCTATGGTGCCATTTTTATTTGCCGATTCAAACAATACTTTTCGTGTTTCACCAATATGCTTTTCATTGAATGATGCCGTTTTTCTATAGCTGATGTTACGTAAAATTTTATTTCGCTCGTTTCTGATATGAACAGGAACGATGGGTTTCATTTCGTTTGCCAATGTATTCGCACGCTCTGAATACGTAAACACATGCAAATAGGATATGTCAAGCGATTCAATGAAATGAGCCGTTTCATTAAAGTCTTCTTCTGTTTCTCCAGGAAATCCCACAATAACGTCGGCTCCAATACATGCATGAGGCATTAATTGTTTAATGAGTTTAACGCGCTCTTCAAACAATTCTTTTTTGTAGCGCCTACGCATATTTCCAAGGGTTTTATTGCTGCCACTTTGCAACGGAATGTGAAAGTGAGGCATGAACTTTTTGCTCTTGCTAACAAATGCAATCATCTCATCGGTGAGTAAATTGGGCTCAATGGATGAAATTCTAAATCGTTCAATTGGCGCATTTAATTCTATTTGTTGCATCAATTCAAAAAAGCTTTCATCATGTCTTTTTCCACCCGTATATCCTTTTCCATAATCACCCAAATTAATTCCGGTTAATACAATTTCCTTTGCGCCAGCTTGAGCAATTTCTTCAATGTTTTGAATGATGTTGTCAATACTATCGCTTCTGCTTTTTCCTCGGGCAAGCGGTATGGTGCAGAAACTACAATTATAATCGCATCCATCCTGAACCTTTAAAAATATTCGAGTTCTTTCTTTTATAGAGTGGGAGGGTACAAACACATTCACATCTTCAATATCACAACTACATATTTTACCCGCATCATTTTTATTTAATTCTTTTAGGTGCTGCGAAATGTTGAATTTTTCTGCTGCGCCAAGCACTAAATTTACACCTGGAATAGAAGCAATTTCAGCAGGTTTCAATTGAGCATAACAACCTGTTATCACCACCATTGCTTCAGGTGCTTTTTTTTGAATTCGCCTTACCAATTGCCTACATTCTTTATCCGCATTATCGGTTACGGAGCAAGTGTTTATTACATATACATCCGCAATTTCATCAAACGATTTCTTTTCAAAACCATCATTTTCAAGCATACGCGAAATCGCAGTGGTTTCACTGAAGTTTAATTTGCAACCCAAAGTGTGAAGCGCTACCGATTTTTGCATGTGCGAATGTACAAAGAAAAGATTTTTGTGTCGATGCCTTTTTTATAGATTTTTTGTTCATTGTTTCTAAAAGATTAAATGCCTAACTTAGTTTTCTTAATTAAATCTAACACAATGAAGCATTTATTCTTTGGTATAATATTGATGCAAGTATTTGCTTGTACCGCACAAAAATCAAACGTTGTTGAATTCAAGGAAGCGTTTGAAAAAGAAAAAGATGCCATCTTAATTGATGTGCGTACACCAGAAGAATTCAAATCGGGAGCTATTGAAAAAGCCATCAACATAGATTACAACGATCCAAAGTTTGAAGAAAAAATTGTTCATCTGGATAAGAAATTACCTTACTATGTTTATTGTTTGTCTGGAGGAAGAAGCTCATCTGCCGCGGATTTTATGCGTAAACAAGGCTTTGAAAAAGTAGTTGAATTAAAAGGCGGCATCTTGGCTTGGCAAAAATCTAATTTGCCTTTAAAAAATGTGGAACCCACAAAAAAAGAGTCGCTTACCCTCGAATCGCTTCAGAAAATTATTGATTCAGAAAAATTGGTTTTGATAGATTTCTATGCGCCTTGGTGTGGTCCTTGTAAAAAAATGGAACCATTACTTGAAGCTGTTACCAATGATTATAAAGGAAAAGCAACCATCATTCGTATCAATATCGACGAAAGTAAATCCATCGCGCAACATTATCGAATTGATGAAATCCCTTATTTTAAAGTATTTGTGGCTGGGAAAGAGAATGGAAATTATATTGGTCAGTTAGACCGTGAAACCTTTGATAGAATACTGAAGGTAGATTAATTGATTTTTACTTCTTTAACAATGGCTTCTCCCATCGCATCATTTACCCGTTGAATAATGGCATCCTTCTGATATAAAAGTTCGTTTCTTAATGGCGCAACGCTAGTGTGTACAAAAAGCGTGCTTCCGATTATTTTTATGCTATCTGTATATTTAGAAATCGTTTTCCCCATGAGCTCTTCCCACAATTCTTCTATCTGAATAGCCTGAATCGACGATTTCATTTTACTTTGTTTCAAAAATTGTTGTAATGCTTCTTGCATCGAAAATTCAGCCATAAATTAAAGTTACAATGTTTGAGGTGAAATTACAATTCAATAATCTGCCCTTTTATCTGCATTTTTTCAAAAACATCTAGCAATCTGCTTTTGTGCGTGTCGGTAATAATCACTTGCCCTTGATTTTCAATACATACGATTTTCAATAAGTTGTTCATCCTATTTTCATCCAATTTTTCAAAAAAATCATCCAATAATAAAATGGGCGAAAATCCTTTGGTTGATTTTATGATTTCATATTCTGCAAGCTTCATAGCAAAAAGTAAACTCTTCTTTTGTCCTTGTGAGGCTATGTTTTTAAATTGAAGTTGGTGCATCGAAAATTGCAAATCATCTCGATGAACTCCTTTACTCGTTCTTTGAAGCATTCTATCTCGTTCCCTGTTTTGAAAAAGTAAATCTGCAAGCGGTTGTGCATTCAAATTGCTGTCGTAAATCAACTCGATGGCTTCATTTGCTTCAGAAATTTTTTGGTAAAATGATTGTACCAATTGAGCGAGTTCGGTTGTAAATGTTTTTCTTATTGCATAAATAACATTTCCATGCGCAATCAATTGTTCATCAAAAATATCGAGCAAAGCGTAGTCAAATTTCTGGGCGTTAAAATCCCTTTTTAAATAACTATTTCGTTGTAATAGGATTTTATTGTAGTGAATTAATGATTGCATATAGTTTTTGTCTAGCTGACAAAGCACGGTATCCATAAATTTCCGTCGGAGTTCGCTAGCGCCGTTAATTAATTCAATATCATCTGGTGCAATCATTACGCAAGGAAGCAATCCAATATGTTGCGATAATTTATCATAAGGCACATCATTTAACGAGAATTCTTTTTTTGCATTTGATTTGTTGATGCAAATGATTTTATTGGATGCTTCATTATTTAAAAAGTAACCTTCTAGTCTAAATCCATCTTTACCGTTTTCAATAATCATATTTTCATTTCCCGAAAAATAGCTTTTGGTAAAACAGCAGTAATAAATAGAATCTAGGAGATTGGTTTTTCCTATGCCATTTTTTCCACAAATACCTACAACTTGGCTATCGAAATCGAATTGGCCGGTTTCGTAGTTTTTGAATTGGGTGATATTTATTTTTTTAATGGAAAGCATTGTGGGGTGCAAGTTATAATAGTTCGATTGATTTTAGTTGGGGAAATTCTTGGCCATCAAAAAAGAAATTTTTATAGATAAACTGAGATTTAAAGGTGATTTTTTGAAGAAATTCCAAACTTTAAAAAGCTGTGTTTGATTTTTCTTTACAACTTATTTTTTTACCATTTACTTCTTATCTTTGGCATCTAAAATCTTAAACTGTGGCAGCGAAATTCTCAAAAGACACTTATTTATACTGGTACGAATTGATGCTTTTATTGCGTCGTTTCGAAGAAAAAACTGGTCAACTATACGGAATGCAAAAAATCCGTGGTTTTTGTCATTTATACATTGGACAAGAAGCAATTGCTGCTGGATGTATGACAGCTACAAATGCGGATGATAAATTCATTACAGCTTACAGAGATCATGGATTGGCTATTGCAAAAGGCGTAACAGCCAATAGTTGTATGGCCGAATTGTACGGAAAGGCAACAGGTTGTAGTAAAGGAAAAGGTGGTAGCATGCATTTTTTTGGATTAAAAGAAAACTTCTTTGGAGGTCATGGTATTGTTGGTGCTCAAATAGGAACTGGCGCTGGGCTTGCTTTTGCAGAAAGATATCGTGGTACAAAAAATGTAGTATTATGCTTTTTTGGTGATGGCGCTGCTCGTCAGGGTATGTTACACGAAACCTTTAACATGGCTATGTTGTGGGATTTGCCAGTTGTATTTATTTGCGAAAACAACCACTATGCAATGGGAACTTCTGTTGCAAGAACGAGTAAAACACTTGATATTAGCAAAACTGCAGATGCTTACGAAATGCCTTGCGATGTAATAGATGGAATGAGCCCTGAAGCGGTCCATAATGGCGTTTTACGTGCGGTTAATCGTGCGCGTGAAAAAGGTGGTCCAACGTTATTGGAAATTAAAACCTATCGTTATAAGGGTCACAGCATGAGCGATCCTCAAAAATATAGAACTAAAGAAGAATTGGAAGAGTACAAAGAGAAGGATCCAATTGAGCATGTAATGAAAGTGCTTACAACTGAATACAAAGTTTCAGAAGAGGAAATTGAAGTAATCAATAACAGAGTAAAAGATCAAGTAGATGAGTCTGTTAAGTTTGCAGAAGAAAGTCCATGGCCGGATAATGATGAGTTATTGAAGGATGTTTATGTTCAAGAAGATTATCCTTTTATAACCGACTAATTTTAATTGTATTATATTGCAGAAATTTTAAAGCATAAACAAAACAAAATGGCAGAAGAATTAAAAAATAAAAAAACTCAACCTGTTGTTTCTAATGAAATAGTTGAAACAGAAAGCAACGAAGCACTAGATAAAGCAAAGAGTTTTTGGGACAACAACAAAAAAAGCATTACCTACGGGTTATTAGCAATTGTTTTAATTTTATCAGGCTGGGTTGGATATAACGAATTAATTAAAAAACCAAAAGAATTAAAAGCCAGCGAGAGTATTTTCATGGCTGAAAATTTGTTCGTAAAAATGTCTACCAATGGCTTCAATAAAGATTCAGTTAACTTGGTTTTGAATGGTGGGAATTTTGAAGGAACCAACATGATTGGTTTGTTGAAAATCATAAGCAATAATGGCGGAACTCCAGCTGCTAACCGAGCAAATTATATCGTTGGTGCTTGCTACCTTCAAATTAAAGAATACGATAAAGCCATTAAATACCTAAAAGAATTCAGTGGCAATGGTGCAGATCAAATTCAATCAAAAGCATACTTGTTAATAGGTCACGCTTATTCAGAAAAAAACAATACTGCAGAAGCGCTTAGTTATTATAAAAAAGCAACTGAAGTAAATGAAAAAGATGAGTCAGCAACACCAGATGCTTTATTGGTTTATGCGGCTTACGCTGAACAAAATGGCAAAAATGATGAAGCGATTGCTGCGTATAAAAAAGTAAAAAACAATTTCCCAACTTTTCCTGCGTCAAGCAATGGAGATGTTGAAAAAAGATTGGCTCGTTTAGGCGAATTGAATCCTTAATATTTTACATGTCAACATTTCGTCCTGAAAATATTTTACCAACAGGCATCCAATTCAAAACGGATGCCTTTGTTGTAATTATAAAAACATCTTGGAACGCTTCAATTTTGGATGCGTTGGAATTGGGGTGTATAAACGTTCTAGAATCACAAAAAGTAGCGTATAAAGTAATTACCGTTCCAGGTGCATTTGAAATTCCTTTTGCCATTCAAAAAACTTGGCATAAAACCCAAGACAGAAAACCAAGTGCATTCATTGCGTTGGGTTGCATTATAAAAGGCGATACTCCACATTTTGATTATGTGTGCAAAGCCGTTACTGATGGCGCTTTACAGCTCAACCTCCAATTACCCGTTCCTACCATATTTGGTGTGCTTACCGTAGATAACGAACAACAAGCCTTGGAAAGAATTGGCGGCAAGCATGGACATAAAGGCGAGGAAGCAGCCATTACAGCACTTAAAATGATTGAACTTTTTTCATAACATTGAAATTTAACCATTGAAAGTAGCCCTTTTTATACCTTGTTTTATTGACCAGCTTTATCCATCCACTGCATTTAATATGGTAAGGGTTTTGGAAAAAGCGGGTTGTGAGGTTACGTATAATGCCAATCAAACCTGTTGCGGTCAACCTGCATTTAATGCTGGTTTTTGGGATGAAGCACGCGATGTAGCCAAGAAATTCATTGCGGATTTTGAAGCAGAAACGTACATTGTTGCGCCAAGTGCAAGTTGCGTAGGGTTTGTTAGAAATTACTATCCCCAATTATTTGAGCATGGCATAAATCATCAGAAAGTAAAAGAACTAAAAAGTAAAATATTCGAATTCTCTGACTTTTTAACGGAGGTATTACACAAATTTGATTTTGATACCGTTTGGAATGGGAAGGTTACGTATCATGATAGCTGCGCGGCATTAAGAGAATGTAAAATAAAAGAAGGTCCTCGCAAACTTCTAAATCATGTTAAAGGTTTGGAGTTGATTGAAATGCAGGATAATGAAACTTGTTGTGGTTTTGGTGGCACTTTTGCGGTTAAATTCGAAGGCATTTCTGTGGGAATGGCAGATCAAAAAGTAACCAATGCATTAAACACAGGCGCAGATTGTATCGTTTCTACAGACATGAGTTGTTTGATGCAATTGGATGGTTATATTAAGAAAAACGACTTGAAAATTCAAACCATGCACTTAGCAGATTTGCTGGTGAATGGTTGGTAAAATAGATTATCTACAAATAAAAAAAATATAATGCGCATCAATATTCTCGCCATTGAATCTTCTTGCGATGAAACCGCAGCATCTGTTTGTTGTGATGGAAAAATTTTATCCAACGTTATTGCCACTCAAAAAATACATGAACAATATGGTGGCGTGGTGCCAGAATTGGCTAGTCGTGCGCACATGCAAAACATCATTCCTGTTGTAGATGTAGCTTTAAAAAATGCAAATTGTTCGCTTGAAGATATTGATGCCATTGGATTTACCCAATCTCCTGGGTTAATCGGGGCTTTACTCGTAGGAACACAATTTGCCAAGTCGATGTCGTTGGCACTAAACAAACCATTAATTCAGGTGCATCACATGCAGGCACACGTTATAGCCAATCTTATCGAAGAGCCAAGACCTTCCTTTCCATTTTTATGTTTAACGGTAAGTGGTGGACATACGCAAATTGTGTTGGTAGAATCACCATTAAAAATGAAGGTAATCGGCCAAACCATTGATGATGCAGCAGGAGAGGCATTTGATAAAACGGCAAAATTAATTGGCTTACCATATCCTGGCGGTCCATTGGTTGATAAATATGCAAAAGAAGGAAACCCAACCGCATACTCATTTACAGAGCCTCAAATTCCCGGTTTAGATTTTAGTTTTTCGGGATTAAAAACATCCATATTATATTTTCTAAATAATGCTGGAACAAGCAATGTGTATAAAGAAGAATATAAAGTTTCACCAGAGCAGCGTCAACAATTTATAGATGCAAACGTAGCAGATATATGTGCTTCTGTTCAAAGCAGAATCGTAAGTATTTTATTAAACAAATTAAAAAAAGCAGCAAAAGAAACGGGCATAAATCAAATATGTATTGCAGGCGGCGTAAGCGCCAATAGCGGCTTAAGAACTTCATTACAAAAAATGGGTGAGGAGCAAGGCTGGGATGTGTATATTCCCAAATTTGAATTTTGTACAGACAATGCTGCGATGATAGCCATGACGGCTTACTACAAATATTTGGCTGGAGATTTTTCCGATTTAAGTGTAACGCCGAGTGCGCGGGCGGAGTGGGGGTAAGGAGGTTTGAGAGGTTGTAGGGGTTTGTGATGTTTGAGAGGTTTAAGAAGTTTAAGAAGTTGAAGTTCAAAAGGTTAACACCAAACCACAAACCACAAACAACAAACACCAAACCCCAAACCCCAAACCCCAAACACCAAACACCAAACCCCAAACACCAAACCACAAACACCAAACCACAAACCACAAACGTGTCTAATTCCTTTTTCCAATTCAAGCAATTTACCATTCATCAAGATCAGTGTGCCATGAAAGTATGCACCGACTCTTGCTTGTTTGGTGCTTGGATGAATGAATGGATAATCAATACAAAACCCAATATTTCAAACGCTTTGGACATTGGTACTGGAACGGGTTTATTAAGTTTGATGTTGGCACAAAATCATGCATTCGAAATTGATTCAGTTGAAATCGATGCGTCAGCTTTTAATCAAGCGAAACAAAATATTGAATCAACAAATTGGAAGAATAAAATTAATTTTCAACTTACCTCATTGCAAGATTTTATTCCTACAAAGAAATATGATTTCATTTTTTCCAATCCGCCTTTTTATGAAAACGATTTGAAATCGAATGACTCATCTAAGAATCTTGCGAAACATGACAGTGGGTTGTCTTTAGAAACACTTGTATCTTTTATTGCTGAAAACCTTTCTGATAAAGGATTCGCAGCTTTATTGTTGCCTTTCCATCGAAAAAAATACATTGAGGAGATTATTACTGATTTTTCATTTTCAATAGTATCTCAAACACTGGTAAAACAATCCGCTAGCCATAATCATTTTCGTACCATGATTATATTTTCAAAACAACCTAGGTTGCAACTAGAAACTGAAATTAATATTTACGAAGAACGAAACATGTATTCTGATACGTTTTTACATTTGCTAAAAGACTATTATTTGCATTTGTAAATTCAAAAGTGAAAAGTCAAAAGTCAAAAATCTTTACGGTTTAACAGCTTCCACTTGAATGTAAAAATTGGGGTCTACAATAAAATCACTTGAAGAACTATTTTCAACCTTAATATGCTTCCACTCATTTGAAACATTTATCGATTTATATGCTGATTGCTCATCAAACCTATATCTAACAGGCATTTTAAAATCGGTTACTGTATGACTAAATCTATAATGAAGCTGATTAGAATCGATATAATATTCTAAAACAGGTATTTCAATTGTTCTTAAATACTGATCAAATATTTTTGAAAAATCAAATCCAGATTTTTTATTGATGTAGTTTTCAATTTCTTTTGTGGTTACTGTTTTGTGATAAAATGTTTTATTCAACCCAATTAGTATTTCCCTAAATTTTTTATCGTTGTTGATGACCTGCCGAATGGTATGAATCATATTCCCACCTTTATTATACATGTCGCTACTTCCTTCATTGTTTACGCCATATTTTCCTATGATTGGTTTGTCATTGGAAATAGTTTTTCTTTGTCCTTGTATGTATGCATTTGCTGCTTTTTTACCATAATAATACTCGGTAAATAATGTTTCACTGTAGGTTGTAAAACTTTCATGTATCCACATGTCTGCAATATCTTTTGAGGTTATGTTGTTGGCAAACCATTCGTGGCCACTTTCATGTATAATGATAAAATCCCATTTTAAACCCCAGCCCGAGCTTGATAAATCACTGCCCAAATATCCTTTTGTAAATTCGTTTCCATAAGCAATAGCACTCTGATGCTCCATGCCTAAATGTGGCGCTTCAACCAGCTTGTATCCGTCCAGATAAAAAGGGTAGGGCCCAAACCAATGTTCAAATGCTTTCATCATTCTTAGGGCGTCTTTAAATTGAGACTTCGCTTTATCTATGTGGTTTTCCAAAACCCAATAATCCATGTTTAATGGCCCATTTAATCCTTTGTATATTTCCGAAAAATGTTTGTACTTGCCAATGTAGGCTACAATGTTGTAGTTGTTTATCGGATTTTTCACCTGCCAAGTAATTGACATTAAATTCCGGTCCATTTTTTTTTGATTAACTAAACGACCATTCCCTACAGCTACCAAACTATCGGGTACGATGATGGTTAGTGTACATCCATTTTCTGGTTCATCAGATTGTACATCTTTGCATGGGTACCATACACTAGCTCCTAAACCCTGACAAGCAACGCTGATAAAAGGATTGTTAAATGCATCTTTTTTCCAAATCCAACCGCCATCCCATGGTGGATTTATCGCTTCCTTCGGTGTTCCATGAAAATAACAAGTCAATTTTTTGATACTGGGTTTTGTATTTTTATTGGAACCAACTTCTACCCAAAATACATTTCCGTTTCTTTTATACAAACAAGGTTTCCCTTCTAAAAAAACACTATCTAATTCCATGGGTTGCTGCAAATCAATTTGAATTAAATTGATGCCACTATCTATTAACGTTATGATGTTTTTACCGGATATTGATTTGGTGCCAATGTTCGGCGTTACGGTGATATCGTAATGAGTGATATCCCAATTTTGACGACCAATGCCAATCGAACCCCTCAAAGAATCCATTTCTGTGAATTGAGCTATTGCTATCAATTTTATAAAACTAAATACGCAAACTAAACTGACTTTTTTTATGTGCTTGAATTGCATTGAACTTATTTTTTTAATAAAAGTAATAGATAAAAAATAAAAAAGGCCACCATATGGCAGCCTTTAATATGTAGAATAGTTTGGATTAGTTTTTCAAGGAAAAATGCGTTTATGAAATTGAATAAAATTACTTTGTTATTTTTCTGATTATTTTATTTGATGAGGTTGTCATCTCTAAAATGTAATTTCCTCTAGGTAAATAGTTTAAATCTTTCAATACAATAATGTTGGTTCCTTTTTCTATTTCAACACTTCTTCTCAAAACTTCTTTTCCTTCGAACGTAATGAATCTAATCATACCAGTTTCTTTACGTGTACCCAACAATTCAATCTTTACATCTGAATAAAATGGATTTGGGTACACATTAAAATGTTCGTTTGTGTTGTTGCCGTTTATTTTTAATGCAATGATTTTTGAAAAGCTGTATTTGCCATCTTTATCTATGATTTTTAAACGAAAGTAAATAACATTGAACGAGCCGTTGATTTCATCATTATAATCGTATTGCTTTCTAAGCGATGTAGTGCCATTCCCTGCTACTTTTCCCCTGTATTCAAAATGCACGCCATCATTGCTTCTTTGGATTTCAAAATAAGCATTATCTGTTTCTGATTCTGTAACCCATTTTAATAAACAGTTTTGCTTGTTGGTTAATGTGGCTAAAAAGCTAGTCATATTAACTGGTGTAGGCCCAGCTTCTTCTCCAATTACTGCTGTTCCATCGTCTGTAAATAATTCGCCTTGAGCCGAATTTCCATAAATTCTGGCAGTATTGATTACCGAACCAGGTATTTCATCCGCCTTTACTCTAAATCTTACCGCATAATTTCCAACTGTTCCTGAGTTTAAAATTCCACCACTGGACCCTGTAGCTCCTAATCCTATGAAAAACTTAACATATGTTCTTGCTCCAACTGTTCCTTTAAATGCTACATCATTATCAGAAGCATCTGTCTTAAACCCTGCAACTACACCTGGGGCGTTTATTACTTCTAGACTATTTGGTATGTATCGAATATTCAATGGTAATGAGTCTACGATGTAAGTGTTGAAAGATGGTGTAACGCCTTGATTAGATCCTGATAAAGTGTATGTTAATTCCTCTTTTGATTCGATAAATCCATCCCCATTTTGATCTGTTACAGCTTTATCCAAAACGATTGTTGGGTCTTTTACACGAATACAAAAAGTAAATATGCTCGGGAAGTACATGTCGGCCTCTGTTCCAAACTCTACATTTACACTGGTTGCGTTTGGTAAAATATTATATCCCGTTCCAACATTTACCTCATCGATATCAATACCCATTTGGTTACTGTAATTTGGATTTTTTGAATCAACAAAACTGCCATTTCTACTTATTGAACCATTCCAGAAATTTGCTTCAGGATTTACAGAATTGGATACAGATATATTATTTATTTTAACGAAGTCGCCTTCTCTGTTCGTAACGGTTGGGCCTAAATTAGCATCACCTTCCCAAGACATTGTACCCATAACGGCTTCAGATGCAAGTAATGGGGTAGATGGTACGTTTAAACCAGTTAGCGTAATGCTTAAATAACTTGGTATTCCACTATTATAGACCTGAGCAAATCCATCGTACAAACGAATGCTGTTGTATGGTTGTGTTGGATTTTCGTAGGCAACAACAATTACCCATCCCCCAAAATACCCACCGCTTGTTGCCACACCCGTTGCAACGGGTAAATCCGCCACGGTGTATGTACCGCCTCCATTTGTATTTATAAAATTGGTGATGTCTACAAAAGATTGATAAACAATATCCGTAGTGGAAACCGCAAATTGATCTACGTTATTTGTAGGAGATACAACGTTTAAATATGAGCCACTTATTCCTTTTCTGATTTTAATTTTGCGAAGTGTATCTGGGTTATTTGAAACCGTAGAAGCATTTAATTTTCCACCCCAATATAATCGTGCAAATTTTATGCTGTTTGTTCCTGAAGGAAGTATTAAATCTGCTGAAGAAGAGTTTCTAGTAGATTGAAAATCGTCCACATCAGTATATTGCATATTATTATTATCGTTGCCATGTTGAGCAAAACCAATTCCACCAAATCCATTGTTGGCATCATTGGTTTCATTCATAAATACAGTGTTTACAGTATTATCGGATGCATTTACAATGTGTAAAATGGTATTTCCAAACATGGTTGTGCCTCCACGTAAATTCTCCGAATACATCTGTCCGAAATTTCTTATTGGATTTTGGGCAATTCCATTAACACAAACGAATGCCATCAACATCAATAAAGTTGCATTTTTTCTTGTAAGCAGTATAAGCATTTTCTAAATTTAGAGGTAATGAAAATGGCTCAAGGGATGGAAGGAATAAAAACAATCGTTCAAAAGGATAATTGAAAACTCGCGTGAAATTAAGCAAACAATTTGAAATTGCAGAAGAAATTCAAAGGTAATGGAGTAGGTAACGAATTATGGGTTAAAAATAATAAGCGAATTTTTAAAATGCAAGTAATTCGGTAAATATTTTTTAACTGAATAATTAGGGTTTAATTAAATGTTCGAATGATTTTTTGAATTTTTCTACTTTCGGCCTAACCACCAATTGACAATATGGATTTGATCCATTGTTGGCAAAATAATCTTGATGATAATTTTCAGCAGGATAAAATATTTCAGCAGCAGATATTTCAGTTACAATGGGATTGTTGTATATGCCTGATTGGTCTAACTGAAATTTATACGCCTCTGCTTCTTTTTTTTGAATGTCGTTGTGGTAAAAAATAACACTTCTATATTGGGTGCCCACATCTCCACCTTGTCTGTTTAAAGTAGTTGGGTCATGCGTCTTCCAAAATACTTCCAATAAATCTGTAAAAGGGATGATATTGGGATTGAATTTGATTTGTAAACATTCGGCATG
>Ga0114972_10002546_pt1 | contig 13731 bp, 6 predicted proteins | sample M_140807_EF_Meta_FD_87354 | JGI IMG/M metagenome (GOLD analysis project Ga0114972, IMG submission 87354) | Freshwater microbial communities from Lake Montjoie, Canada to study carbon cycling - M_140807_EF_MetaG | ecosystem: Environmental > Aquatic > Freshwater > Lake | place: Lake Montjoie... | reverse complement strand
TTGTCGCTGCCGGCCTTGTCGCTGCCGGCCTTGTCACTGCCGGCCTTGTCACTGCCGGCCTTGTCACTGCCGGCCTTGTCACTGCCGGCCTTGTCACTACCGGCCTTGTCACTACCGGCCTTGTCACTACCGGCCTTGTCGCTACCGGCCTTGTCACTACCAGCTTTGTCGCTGCCGGCCTTGTCGCTGCCGGCCTTGTCACTGCCGGCCTTGTCACTGCCGGCCTTGTCGCTGCCTGCCTTGTCGCTGCCTGCCTTGTCACTGCCTGCCTTGTCGCTACCGGGCTCGTCTGGGTTTTGCATATCGGTACCCGAGTTTTCGGTACCTGCCTGATCGCTATCAGATCTTTGGGTTCCGTTCTTTTCATTGGATCGTTGGTTCCTACCCGTTGGATCGGATCTCTCCTGATTGTTCTCGGGTTGGTTGTCGGTTGATCCGTTCTGTTGCCGTTCCTTCATGAACTTCTGTATTTTTTCGAACGCGGTCTGATCCTGCTTTTTCGAGCCATTGCGATCTTGGTTTTGGTTTTCGCTTGGATTGATATTCGGCTTGTTCGATGGCATCGGGTTGCCATCGAGGTTGGGGCTTGCCGGATTGGTTTCACCGTTTGGAGACGAGTTGGATGGAGTACTATCTGGATTTGGACTGGACTTATCTGATCCTGTTTTTCCGTTTCCGCTATTCGATCCGCCTTGACCGGACCTCTGAGCTTGTGGATCGTCAGGCAGTCCTTTGGCGTTCTGCAAAGTATCTTTCTCGTTCGTATTTGAGTTGGATTTCCCAGTGTTTTGCTGAGAATCCTTCCTAAACTTATCCCAATCGATCCTTGACTTAGGGTTGGGGCTTTGCGATTGAGCGATGCTGGGCTCATTGTTGGGATTTTCTTCGTTGGCGCCTTGGGCGTTCTCTGGCTTGGTCTCAGGCTCCACAATCCTAATTCGCATGGGTTGAGAAGACGCTCGCTGTGGCTGCAGCTTCTGGCTGATTGGGTTGTGGTAGTTATCGCTAGCCAGGGCGACGATATCGATTTCGTCGCCTACTTTGAGTTGGTGTTGTTGTGGCAGAAACGCGTACTGCACGTTCTTTGTTCTTGGGTTTTCTTCTTCGGCCTCGAAAAGCATTTCTTTAAAAAGCTGTTTTGGTTCTTGGGGATTTAGTTTATTTTCGGTCACGCCTTGGACCTCGATTGCCGTCAACCCATAATCAGGGTCTCGGGCAATCATCTCCAACAAGATTCCTTGATCGACCGGCACATCGACCGCCGAAATTGAATTCCCGATGTATTCAATTTCGGGAGGAAGATCTGGGATGATTTTGATCTGATAGATTACGGGATCGTGGTTGGCTTCTTTGAGGCTATTGACTGCATGGACACGGTAGTTGGTGATCTTCTTTTCGATTGAGTTTTTTCGATCGATTGAGGCCGTCCAGGTGGCTTCGAGGTGATTGTTATCGATCTTCATGTCGAGAAATTCTCGAGCGCTGATAAAGAGTTTGTTTTGCACTACAGGATCGAATTCGACCCTAGCGGTCTGCATCTCTTGATTGGAGATTGCGTGGATATGGGCGATGGTGCCTTCGGGGGCTTCGAAATGACCTTGCTGTTGGATAGTCCGCGGTTTTAGGTTGGTATAGTCTGGAAACACGAGATCTACGTGGTCGATAGCAATCAGCGGGACGATCTGAATCTCGACATCGAATGGACCAGCGACGGCGTCGCCAGCGTGGATCCAATAGGTCAGGGGTTGGTGCAAACCGCCGGAGTCCTTTCCAAAATCCAGTTTGTAGTTGATCCCTTGGATTTCTTCCTTCATCGGGAGCATCTCACCTCGGACTTGGCCGTCCGAGAGATCGTAACGAAGGTATACTTTTTCGTTCTTGTGGAGTCCTTTGATGGTCACACTGATGGGGATCGAGCTGCCCTGCATGATCGTGGTTGCACCCGGAGTGATTTGTGCGAATTGCACCCGAGTGGCCGGCGCGATATTTGCCCAGGGGATCAGCATTCGCGAGACACTGATAAGTCCACTTTTTGGGCTGGCAAAAAAGTAGATGAGGGTGCACAGCAGGCATCCAAAGAACGCGGCGCTTAGCCTGATGAGATTAGCGGTATCGGCAACCTGTGTGGCATCAGAATTTCGTAGGAATCCAAACGCGTACCTTCCGACGAAATTAAGAACGCTCTTGGGTGCCGGATTGGATGGTTCATTGAGTTGGATCCAACTGATCAAACTGTCCTTGGATCTGGGGTCTTGCAGTTCGAACTGCCGGGCAGCGTATTCGGGATGGATCTTATAACGCATCGGGGGTAGTACACGCCGAACGAACCACCAGATGCTCCAAAGAGCAAGTCCAGCCCACAGGGCGAGTCGAACCGGTCGATTGATTTCCCAGACCCAGTGATCGACTAGAACAAAAAGAAACATCGAAAACAAAAGGACACTCAGCAGGATCATCCAACCGTAGAACAGTTCGGTCCTGCGGATGTGAACCGCTGCGGTTCGGATAAAGTCCTGAATTGGATCCAGAGCACTGGGTTTGTTACTACCCGGTTTTTTATTGGCTGGTGTCGAATTCCCGACGACAGCTTGGCTCATACTCTTTAGAGTCCCATCCCGAGGTATCCGCCTGACTCCGCAAGCGTTTTATCGAGTTGCTCGAGACGCTGCTTAGTTTTGTCGGAATCGCCGGCTTGTATGAAACGATTGAATTCTTCGATCACCGCGTTGGAGACGGTTTCCTGAAACCATTTTACCACATGCTGTTCGAGCCAGGGCACATTTTCTTGGTCTAGGACGACGTTCAAGGCACAGCGCACAGCCCTGGAGTCTGAGTCGTCGGTAAACAAAACCCCTTCGAATTTGAAGGCTATCATGCCTGCGTCGGGGTTGTTGGTCACAAAGAACCTACAGGTCGCATTGTGGAGAAAATAGTTGTTATGGGTGCCATGGCTTTGAATCGCACTCTTGATTCTTTTCCATTTGGCAATCAAGGCAGGGGATGCATCCAGTGGGGGATCTAGCCGCGTAACGCTTCTCAATGGCAGGCAGTCGAACTGGATATCCACCGGACGATGATCGGAATTGCTTGACATGTCAGAACCCTTACGGCGTATGCGGGGACTACAAACCAGCAAAGGCTTGTGTTAGCAAATCTCGTTCCTCGAGTTTATGCGAACGGAGGGAACCTGTCGCTGGGCTGGCAGATTCGGGCCTCGATATGAGCGTCAGAGGGTGGAACTTAAGAATATCATCACCCCATCGCATTTTCACGAACTGCCAAGCTCCCATGTTGCTCGGTTCGTCTTGGTACCAATAGACCGGGGTACCGGCGGGGTACTTGGACAAGGCCTCGATGACTTTGGAAGGATCCATGGGGTAGAACTGCTCGATGCGGATCAATGCAACATCGTCACGACCGAGCTTTTTTCGCTCCTCGAGTAGGTCGTAGTAAGCCTTACCTGAGCTCATCAAAATCCGACGCGTTGGCTGGCTTGCAGGACGATCGTCGGGAAGTATCTTCTTGAACGATCCTTGCTGGATCTCCTCGAGCTCGGAGGTGCAACCCGGATGCCGCAAGAGGCTCTTAGGGGTCAGGACAATCAATGGTTTGCTCCATTTGGAATGGACCTGTCGACGCAGCAGGTGAAAGTACTGCGCTGGGGTCGAAGGTTGAGCCACGATGACATTATGCTCTGCGGTCAGCAGTAGCAATCTCTCCAACCTTGCGCTGCAGTGCTCTGGACCTTGACCCTCGAACCCATGAGGCAAAAGCATGACAAGGCGGCTGAGCCGTTTCCACTTGTCTTCGGCACTGGTGATGAATTGATCGACAATGCACTGAGCAACGTTCCAGAAGTCGCCGAATTGAGCTTCCCACAGGATCAAACCTTCGGGGCAATCGAGGCTATAGCCGTACTCAAATCCCAGCACTGCGGCCTCGGAGAGTGGACTGTTAACGATCTCGACGCGGGTTTGCCCCTGTCGCAGTTGCCCAATTGCCATGTACTTGGCGTTGTTATCGACATCATGAAGCACTGCGTGTCGATGGGAGAAGGTACCTCGCTCGACATCTTGGCCAGAGAACCGTATTGGATGGCCTTCGATGACCAAGGATCCAAACGCTAGGGCTTCGCCGGCAGCCCAATCGAGTCGGGTTTTGCCCGTCGACATCTCTCGACGGTCTTCCAGGACCCTTGCGATCTTCTTATTGACATGGAAGCCCGCAGGGACTTGGCTGATCTTCTCGAGGATCTCGGTAGCGACCTGTGGGGAGATGTTTGTGTCGACGACCACGTCGGCTGGCTCCGGACCACCGTAGTAGCCTTGCCATATTCCGGTCATTGATTGCAAGTCGTGTACGAATGGCTCGCTCTTGGCCAGTTCAAACTGCCGTGTGAGTTGTTGGTGGCGATCCTCAGAGATCGCATCGGCTTCCAGACGAGTCATGCCGTCCATGCTCAGTAGATGCTCGAGGTACGACTCGCGAACACCCTTTTTCGAGTCGATCGCTGCATACATCAACGGCTGAGTGTATCGCGGTTCGTCCGCCTCGTTATGTCCGAGTTTGCGGTAGGCATACATGTCGATCACGACGTCCTTTTCGAACTGCTTGCGGAAATCCATCGCCAGAGCGACCACTTGCGCGACGGCTTCGGGATCCTCTCCGTTGACGTGGAAAATCGGGATTTCGAGCATCTTGGCGATATCGGTCGCATAAGTGCAACTTCGGCCTTGATCTGGCTCGGTGGTAAAGCCGACTTGGTTGTTGATCACCACGTGCAGTGTTCCACCGGTTCGGTATCCTGGCAGCTCGCTCAGGTTGAGTGTTTCCTGCACAACACCCTCTCCGATGAATGCAGCATCACCGTGGATCAAGATCGTCAAATTGCCCGTGCGATGCACGTCGCCGTCCCGGTCTTGTTTGGACCGACAACGGCCTAGAGCGACAGGATTGACAAACTCAAGGTGGCTGGGATTGAAACACAGGGAGATATGCAGCTTTTGACCGGTTCGCGTCGTCCAGTCGCTGCTGTAGCCCATGTGATATTTGACGTCCCCGCCCCCACGGAAGAGCTCGGGATTCGGGTCATCGAACGACCAGAAAATACTCTGCGCTCGCTTGCCCATAATATTCGCTAGAACATTCAACCGTCCTCGATGGGCCATGGCCATCACGACGCTTCGAACGCCATGCTCTCCGGCTTTCTCCAAAGCCAGATCTAGGAGCGGAATAAGGCTTTCAGAGCCCTCGAGCGAGAAGGTCTTCGAACCGGTGTATTTCTTGCGGACGAACTCCTCAAAGAGCGTCGCATCGGTGAGCCGAGTGTAGATTCGGTTCTGGACTTCCCGGGACAATTGGAGTCGGTTCTCGGTCGACTCCATGCGTCGCTGCAGCCATTCTCGAATGGTTCGGTTGTCGATATGCATGAACTGCGCACCGATGCTCCGGCAGTAGGTCTTGCGAAGCTTATCGATGATGTCGTTGAGCGTACGACCATTGGTATAATGAATGTCCGGGGCCGCAAACGGCCTTTGCAAATCGTCGGACGTCAATCCGTAGGCGGATGGATCAAGCTCCGGGAGGGCCTTGCGAGCAAGCCCCAGCGGATCGATCTTGGCCGCCAAATGGCCTCGAACTCGGTACTCTCGCACCAGCTGATCGACTCGCTCCTGCATACGGGCCAGCCACAATGCATCGGGCGCTTGCGTCGCGTCACTGTACCCACTGGCAATCACTGGCTCGGCAACCAAACTCTCGGATTGGGCGCTTAGGGAGAAATCCTCAAAGTATCTTCTCCAAGTCTCCGAGACGCTCGAAGGGTCATTGATAAAGCGTACATACAAGTCGTCGATGTAATCGAGACTGGTGGTATTCATGGCAGTCTTTGTAATGTCGAGTTCAGGATTTTCAGGAAGTTCTTACCCGGTAGCCAGGATGTCTGATCCGTATGTTTGAGAGAGCATCCACCCTTGAACGCCCCCAAAGGAAAACAAAACGCCTTTGGGTGGTAGCAAGGGGGCGACCCACAACGTCCGGACTTGTCGGACTCCGCGGATTATAACTGCGCCATTCGGTCGCGGTAATGGCGGTTTATCAGTTCAAATGATGATTTTTCCAGGTTTGACGAGGCTTGCAAAAGTTTCTTATCGATCGAATCCTGCCAACGACAAGTTTCATTAATTTTCCCGAGTAAATCGTCGAACCCGGCCATGGAATCGCCATCGCGGGGGACTGGGCAGACTTTGCCGATTAGGAGAATTTTGCGGAAAGGGTCAATTTTAACGACGACCGGGCCGATAAATCCGAATGCGTGGATACGTCAATTCCCTCGGACTCTCCACGCGGATTTCCCCCCCCGAATGCCTTACGCACGGAAGTAACTCTCGTGAACCGATTCACAATCCTCTGCTGCCTGTTGATCACCGTCCTGGCCGGTACCTCCCAAGCACAAGACTTGCGGAAATACCGGGTTCAGAGCTCAGCCTACAACGCTTCGAACCGACCCCGACCCAGTGCCACCGCGACGGTCCCGGCCCGATTGGCCGGAACCCCACGACCAGCAAAGACCCGAGCCCGACTTGCGTCGAGCCGGTCGGCCCAAGACCCAGTCTACGAAGACCCAGTCTACCAGGATTCGGTCTACTCAGGTTCGACTTTGGACGACTCGGAAGTCATCGTGGATGGATCAGACCCGATGCATGAAGGTGTGATTCTCGACGGTGAGTATGCCTACGGTGAGCAAGCCTATGGCGAGCATGTCTACCACGACGATGGACCGATGATGTACGATGCCGAGGGATTCGAGGAATCCTATGGCCTATACAACGACTGTGATAGTTGCGGCGGAGGTGGCTGCGGATCGTGCGGGGCCGGAAACCCGTTCGGATTCGATCTGTGCAACCCAGCCGGGAATCTTCCTGGCCGCCAACTATGTATTTGCTTGCCATCGCATGGCTGGGTAAGTGTCGATTATCTCGGCCTGTTCGCAAGTGGCATGAATATTCCTCCTTTGGTGACATCATCACCCGTCGGAACTTCACAAGCCAACGCAGGCGTTCTGCCGGGAGCGAATATTCTCTATGGTGGGAACGACAACGCCTTTACCAATCAGATCAACGGGATTCGAGTGCGTGTCGGTTTGTGGTCGGCAGTGCGACCGAATTTCGGTGTGGAAGGCGAGTATTTTGGCTTCAACGAACAAGCCGAAAGCTTCACCGCCAGTTCCTCCGGATCTCCAATCCTTGCCCGACCGTTCTACAACAATATCACCGGACTTCAGGATGCAGAATTGGTGGCCTTTCCAAATCTCCTCAGCGGCAAGGTGCAGGTCGAAGCGACCTCGAGACTAGACGCCGCTGCGGTTCGATTCCGCCACATCCTGTGCTGCGGCGAGAAAGGTAGCTGCTCACCTTGGAATTGCGGACCGGTCGTCGCCCAATCGCGCATCGATGCAACCCTGGGCTGGAGATACATGCAACTTGCCGAAGGCCTGACGGTCACCGAGGAACTCTCCTCCCTGAGCCCGAACAATCCAGGTAGCTTCTTGATCCGTGATTCGTTCCAAACGTTTAATCAATTCAATGGCTTGGAGTTCGGATTCCAATGGCTTCATCGCCGAGGATTCTGGTCGCTCGATGCCCAGATGAGAACCAGCGTCGGAGTCTCTCGCCAGTGGCTTCAAATCGAGGGATCGACTCGCAGCCCACGCGACGCGGCTGCCCAAGTCGGCGGGCTGCTAGCTCAACCAGGACGCAACATCGGCACCTACGACCGCAATGAGTTGGGCGTGGTTCCAGAATTTGGTACAACCCTGGGCTATCAACTGACCGAGCGGCTCAAACTCACCTTCGGCTACACCTCCATTTACTGGAGCAATGTTCTTCGCCCCGGTGACCAAATCGACAACACCGTCAATACCAACCTCCTGCCCCCTGCAATCCCCGGGACAGCCCACATGGGACAACCCTTCAGCGTTCGCGAAGTCGATTACTGGGTCCATGGATTTACCGCCGGCATCGAGTACCGTTGGTAGTAGATCCCGCAGGACCGGCACAACCGATTTAATACTCAGAGTCCTAGAAATCTCGAAGGCTTGTCTCGACGAACGTCGATGCAAGCCTTTGTCGTTGATGATTTTTGGTTTTTCACCAAGTGTTTGGGATATCGACCATGGCTGGCTTGTGGGATCGGCTGAAAAAGGGACTTCTAAGTTCGTTTGCTAGGGGAAATCGGGTCTCCTCTCACCGCAGGCTTGCACGCCGCAGAATCCGCTTGGAACTACTCGAAAGCCGCCAACTCATGGCTGCCGACATCCAAGGCGTTGTTTACCACGATGCAAACAATGATGGCATTGTCGGCTCGGCCGAAACTCGGCTAAGTGGTATCCCCATCCAACTCTTTTTGGACAATGGCGACGGCGTCTTCGGCAATACCGATACCCTCAAAGCCACGGCGACTTCCGGTGCCAACGGTGCCTACTCTCTGAGTGCTGCAACCGCCGGAACTTATTTCGTAGTCCAGAACTCAGAACCCGCCGGCTTTGTTCAACGCCAAAATCAACGGATCCAAAAAGTAACCCTCGCAGCATCCGATATCGCCATCGCCGACAAGCTCGTTCTCGATACGTTCAACACCACCCAACAAGTCGTCAATGCGAGCTTCCCGGGAGCTACCCCGAATTCGTCCTCTCTTGCTGCCCCGGAATCCGTAGGCGGTGAGCGCGATGTATTTGTCGATGCAACGGCAGGAACCGTTAGCGTCGCAGCCAACGGTACTCCAAAACCAGGTGAACTGGTCTTTGATGTCGGTGCGGGAGCCAATGGCAAGCGAGTTGTTAGCTACGATGGAGTCGACGGAACGTCGAACCTTAATCCTATCGGCCTGAATAATCTCGACCTAACCTCGGCCGGAGATGCCAATGCCTTTCGATTCCAAATCGGGGGTGAGCCTGGAACCCGATTGATCATTCGAGTCTACAGCGGTGCGAATAGTTCGACCCGCGAAGTGGCGATTCCAACCACCTCGGGGGCCAACGCGACGTCCGATCTGATCGTTCCTTTCAGCGATTTCTCCAGCTCCGCAGGTTCGGGAGCGAACTTTGCCGCCATCGGCGCCATCGAACTCGAAGTCACCGGCCCAGACGCAGCCGATGCAATCGTTAACGCCTTTAGCACCGTCGGTCCGACCACCCGAACACTCAACATCGCAAACCTCACCGCGATGGCCATCGGAAACCAAGTCTTCGCGGATAAAAACAATAATGGGATCTTCGATAACTCCGGTTCTCAACCGGAAGTCGGCGTGCCCAACGTGCTACTGCAATTGTTCGAAGACACCAACAACGATGGAATCTACAGCCCAGGTATCGACCAGCAAGCTGTCAGTTCCCTCGGAGCCCTTCGCACAGCAACAACGAATGGCGCAGGGGTCTACGCGTTTAGTCCGATCCCCCAAGGCCTCTACTTTGTCGTGATCCCATCCTCTCAGTTTGCAACCGGCGGTTCCGCAGCCGGATACGTGGTCAGTTCGGTAGTACCCAACGGGATTGCGAATAATGCGAACACCGCTGTGCAATTTGTCGGTGGTGGTTTGGTCACCAAACGCGTAGTGCTCAATCCGCAAAATACCCCCGCAAACGATGGCGATAGCGACCCCAACACCGACTTCTCGATCGATATCGGTCTGAATCCGAATTTCGACCTTGCTATCGAAAAATTTGGCCCGGCTGCAACCACCGAAGGCAGCACGATCACCTACACACTCAAGGCGATCAACAACAGTCCAATCGATGCCAAGGAAGTTGTCCTCAGCGACAACATTCCCGACGGCTTGCGAGTCATCAGCGCATCGCTGAACAATGCGTTCGTCAGCGTCCCTGCCTCGGCCGTCGACAACAACCCATCGAACCCAGACAACATTGTTTTCAATGTCGGCAACCTCGCTGCCCTATCGAGTCAAAGCAATATCCAAATCGTTGCGGCAGTACTCGCGGGCACTCTCGGGCCATCGTTGATCAACACCGCCGCGATTGGCACAACCGATACGAGCGTTTCGGAATCGAATTTGAATAACAATACGGCTCAGGTTTCCACGAACCTCGAAGCCCCCAAGGTCAACCTCACGGGCCGAGTCTACGAAGATCGCAACAACAACGGTGTTAACGATGCAGGCGACGTCGGTATCCCAGGCGCCAGCGTCCTTTTGACGGGCACCCCCTTCACGGGAATGAACCCTGTATCGCTCTCTACCCTGAGTGGTCAAAACGGCAACTATGCCTTCACTAATATCCAACAAGGCACTTACAGCGTCGAAGTCTCCCAACCAGCAGACTTTTCCTTCCGAGCCTCCAACCCGGGGACTACCCAAGGCACCCCAGGCTTTAGGCAGATTTCCAACATCAACCTCAATGCGAACTCCTCGCTCAACAACATCGGCTTCAACCGCGCCTTCAGCAAGCGACTGTTCCTGGCCTCCTCGTCACCCCTCCAGTAACGAACTGCCCCAGTGGTCCCAGTACCCTAAGCTGCCAGTACCTAAAGCTGATACTTGCGCCCAAAACTCCGACCTCCTGTCCGCTTGATGGCTCCCTTGAGCTCAAGCACGCTCAGTGTGCTTAAGACCTGGGAGACGGCAAGTTTGCTGCGTTGGACGATCAGGTCGATATCGGTGGGCAAAACATCGATCGCCTGCAAAACGCTTCGCTCGATTTCATTGAGCACGAGTTCCTTAGGTTGCTGGACGACCTGACCGCCACTGAGTTTGGCGCTGCGAGTCAATGGCCCTAGATGCTCGAGGATATCCTCGGCATCTTGTACCAAAAGCGCACCGTCGCGGATCAATCGGTTGGAGCCTCGCGAGGTCGGCGCACTGGCTTGGCCAGGCACCGCAAACACGTCTCGGCCCTGCTCACCTGCATGCCGCGCGGTAATCAAGGATCCGGACCGCTCGGCCGCCTCGACAACCACAACACCCAAGCTCAATCCGCTGATGATGCGATTCCGCTGAGGGAAAACTCCCGCCTTGGGTTTGGCCAACGGTGGAGTTTCACTGATCAAAGCCCCCCGCGCTTTGATGCTCTTTGCCAATTCCACATGCTCGGGCGGATACACTTCCGTCAAACTGCTCCCAAGCACCGCGATTGTGCGGCCAGAGCATTCGAGCGCCTTGCGATGGCAAACTCCATCGATGCCTCGAGCCAATCCGCTGACAATCGTACACCCATAGCCACACAAACCCTTGGTCAATCGCTCCGCCATGTAGCGACCGTAAGCCGTCGCGTGGCGTGTCCCAACCATCCCTACCGACAGCGCATCCTCAGATCGAAACTCCCCTTGAAGATAGAGCACTAACGGTGGATCGCTGATCTCGGTCAAAAGGGTGGGAATCCTTGCGTCCCCCGGAAAGAGCAGCTCGACACTCTGTTCCTTACAGATTCTCAAGACCTCGTTTGCATACCCGCTAGTGTTCGCATCGCGTATTGCTGTGGCTACCTTGGGGCCAACCCTATCGACCTGCCCAAGTTGTTTCAAGGATGCCTTGAGCACCCCCGTGGCAGTTCCAAAACGGACCAGCAACCGCCGCATCGTCCGACATCCAACACCGTCGACCAATGCCAATCGAAGAAACGCATCTTGGTCCTCGCAGGCAACTTTCGCAATCGTCTCGTGCATGTCCTCAAACTGCGATTCGGCCGCATCCGTGGTATCTAACTCCTCCATCAACAACTGAAAATGCTCCGACTCACTCATGACTCACTCCCTTCTAGACTTCCGCAGAAATGGATCAGGCAATGAAAGCATTCTCAGGATAGGGAGTGACACGTCTGGTCACGACCAAGCTATTTTCGGTCGATTTTTCTCTCCCCAAACCCCGTTTTTCGAAGCCCTAGTGGCGCATTTGCAGCATTTTTGTTACCTGCTTGTCGAGTTCTTCAAGGCTTCCGCTGTTGGATATCACATGCGTGGCTCTGGATCTTTTTCGATCGACGCTCCACTGCGATGCCTCCCGGGCAAGAAAATGCTCGCGTGTCCAACCTCGCACAAGGACGCGTTGCAGCCGGATGTCTTGAGGAGCATCGACAAACCACACTGCATCGCATGACTTGTCCCAACCGGACTCGAGTAGCAATGGAATATCAAGCACGATCCATCGCAAGGTTGCTGACCGAAGGGCTTCGTCGAGCTGCTGTCGGATCCGAGCGCGGATAGGTGGGTGGGTGATCGCTTCGAGGGCCCGGCGTCGTTGAATCGCTTGGGGCGTGTCGCCAAAGACCAATTCCGCGACTCGTTTACGATCCACCGACTTGGTTTCTTGCGATAGTACCGATTGGCCGAACTGTCGGACCAGAAGCGTTTGGACCGCGTGGTCTTCGAGGACTTGGTGGCCGATTCGATCGGCATCGATCACGAGAGCTCCATGGGACGCGAGGATCTCGGTCACCTGGCTTTTGCCACTGGCGATCCCGCCTGTGATACCGAGTACCCAAGGGCGTTTCATATCGGCTCGCATTCGGCCCAGTTGTTTCCGACCTTCACATCGACTTGAACAGGGACCGTCAAAGGCATCACTGTCGACATTTCGCTTCTGACCAGGTCCGCGAGAGAATCGAGGGCATCGGGGGCGACTTCAAAGACCAGCTCGTCGTGGATTTGCAGGAGCATGTTCGCTTGTAGATTGGATTCTCTGAGTCGGCGATCCAGGGAGATCATCGCCAGCTTGATCATGTCGGCTGCCGTTCCCTGGATAACCGTGTTGATCGCCATCCGCTCGGGCTCAAGTAGTTGTTTCTTTTTGTTTTCATCGAGTGTTCGGAAATCGCGGATCCCCTTGAGGATGCGTTTGCGACCCGAAAGGGTGGTGACATAGCCTTTGTTTCGGCATTCGATCAGTGTTTCGGCGATGAACTCGCGTACCTTGGGGTACTTGGCAAAGTACTGATCGATGAACTCGCCAGCTTCGCCCCGGGAGATCCCGAGCCCTTTTGCAAGACCGAAGGGGCTTTGTCCGTATAGGATCCCGAAACTCACTGCTTTGGCGCTTCGTCGCATACTCGAGGTGACTTGATCGATCGGGACTCCGTGGACCTCAGCTGCGACCGCCGCATGGATATCGATGTTTTTCTCAAAGGCATCGCGGAGGTTGGCATCAGCGCAGCAGTGGGCCAAGACTCGAAGTTCGATTTGCGAGTAATCGGCCGTCATGAATTTCCAACCGGGGATTCCTGGAACAAAGGCAGAGCGGATCGAACGGCCCTCCGGAGTTCGTATAGGGATATTTTGAAGGTTCGGCTCGACGCTGCTGAGCCGACCGGTGGCCGCGATGTCTTGACGATACGAGGTGTGTATGCGTTCGGTTCGAGGATTGATCAGCAGTGGCAGTGCCTCAACATAGGTGCTCAGGAGCTTGGCCATCTGGCGATACTCAAGAATCTTCGCTGGCAACGGGTGCTCGCCGGCGAGCTCTTCGAGAACCTCGGCATCGGTGCTGAACCCTGTCTTGGTTTTTTTGACGACGCGAAGCTTGTACTTATCAAACAAAATCGACGAGAGTTGCTTGGGACTGTCGGGATTGAATTTCTCCCCCGCAATTTCCATGATTTGATCGTATAGCGATTCGACTCGATGGGTGAAATCCTCACGCAAAACAGCCAATCGATCGGTATCGATACGCACTCCGATGGTCTCCATATGGACCAGGACTTGGATCAGCGGCAATTCGAGTTTTTGCATC
>Ga0114972_10002543_pt1 | contig 13734 bp, 14 predicted proteins | sample M_140807_EF_Meta_FD_87354 | JGI IMG/M metagenome (GOLD analysis project Ga0114972, IMG submission 87354) | Freshwater microbial communities from Lake Montjoie, Canada to study carbon cycling - M_140807_EF_MetaG | ecosystem: Environmental > Aquatic > Freshwater > Lake | place: Lake Montjoie... | reverse complement strand
GACCATATCTCTAGGGCAGCCGCTACCCGTGAACAAATATGTTGATGACGATAATGGGGAGTACGAGTCACTAATAAATCTCCTGCAATAAGTTCATACTGAATAGCAGGATTCTCAGGTAAAACTTCCAAATCATAAATTGTCCAAGTAACTTTTTCTAGAGCTTGTACCATAAAAGTGTTTCCCTGGGTTACGCTTTCATTATAACTATATGAAGAAGTAACTCTTGCTGTCAATCAACGCTCAAAAACGCGATCGCTTTTCCTGCTAAATTTACTTTCTCTATTTAAAGGGGATATACTCAACCACATTTACTCAATCTTCTGGGCTTGAAACTTTAGCAATAAATTCTAAATCTTTCACGAATTGGCCAATTGTACCGCCAAGCTGATGACCAAAAATTAAACCCGAAAAAATTTTTCCCTCTTGTTGCCAGGTTTGTGCTAAAACTCGAAAACGAATGTCCTGAGTAAAAAGAACTCGATTTTGTTCTGTTACTCTTGCTAATAATTCGGAATCGGGCAACTCTTGAGTGTTATCCTCAACAGCTGTTAAAACATCAACTCCTCGTCGTCGAAGTTGTACGGTAATAGCTTGGGGAATATGTACATCCATGTAAAAGGCGATCGCCATTTATAATAAACCTCTAGCTTTCATCCGAACGTAAAAAGGAGAAGAAACCGCTTGATTCATTTCTCGTTGGGTTTGCTCCCAATCATCCCGAATTTCAGTATCAATTTCTTCTTGATGGTCGAAATAATAAGCCATTGCCGCATGGGTTTCAGCGAGGGAAAGATAGGGATGCTGATGACACATTTCTTCTACTGACCAACCATAGGCGAGGTAGTCCATCACAATTTGCGCGACGCGAATACGGGGAAAACGTTCTAAACAAGCGGAGGAATTTTTGAGTTTGGTGATATGAGGATAGTTAACAGTTAACATCATTCTATTTGGGTTTATTTTAAAAAATTAGTTGCTTAAGAGATAGAAAGGAAAACTACTGAAATGGCAAAGCAATATGGTAAATATCAACATCAAATTTTGTGGCTAAATCTGTAACATTATATTATCTATGAAGAAATAACTCTTGATGTCAACCAAAGCTCAAAAGAGCGATCACTTTCTCCACTAGATTTACCTGCTAATAATCCCCCAATCCCAATATGTTCATCAAGATCATCCCAGGCGATCGCGTAACCATCACCTAAAATTTCCCAGTTTTCTCTTTCTTTTTTTGTTGCATGAAGTAAGCGAGGATACCAAGACAAAGGAATCATTAAACTGCGCCCATCTACCAGATTTACAATTAACTTTTCATCGGTGATTTCAATTTGGGGAGCGAGGGGTTCAGTTTCAGGTATTAAAGTAGTCATACCAAGCCTCTAAATTAGACCTTGAATGTTAAATCTTGAAAAAAATCTTGAAATAATGGTTTAAGTTTAGAGCTAAATGGGGGGCGTGTCATAACATTTTTTGAAAACTTATTAAAGTATTCCATCAGTATGCTTTTTGAAGTTGGCTCTAACTGCTTTAAGATTTCAGTAAAAATTGTTAAAATGATTATCTGCCTTGCAATCGCTCTGGATTCGAGTTTAGCAAACATCTCCTCAATTTTTTTAGAAAAAGGTAGTAAATCAACTGTAGTCGGTGAATTTGTATAATTCTTTCCCCAAAAAGAGTTGATGTCATTGATAGTTGATCTTGAATTGAATAATTCTTCATAACTATCAGGGTGATAATTGATATATTCCCTACTTTTACGTTCATAATGATCTTGATTAGCTTGATGAATAACCTTAATAATGATTTGGTCATACAAATTATCATGCCAATTAAAATCAGCGTATAGATTATAATTATCTTGCCAAATCTCCTTGTGATTATTGACTTTCGTTCTCTCGATCCAAAAATTACTTTGAACCTCAGTTCTAGATATTTTATAATTATGTCTATTTGCCGTAGAAATCGCGATTCCTGCTAATCTATTCATACTAAGAACACTAAAGTAATTTGAGTAATATAATGTAACTAACGCCCATGAAAACTGATGCTTACTACAAATGACTTCATAGCTCACGACCTGACTCATAGAACGTAGTAGATATCGTAATGCTTCATGAAGCATTGCTTGCCCTATGATTGGCGAGAAAATTTGCTTTTTATCTCCAATGTTTTTAGGTAAAATATAAGCACGTTCAGCCAAAAAATACTTAATATAAGAAGGCGGCGATAAACCATCTATACTCGCTTTTTCTGCAAGAGTTCTCACATCCATAATTCTTATGTTAAATTGCTAATCTTTTCTTTCCATTGGATGAATCCAAAGAGTCAATGTTGCTAATAATTGATTTACGAATAGTTTCAGATAATTGTTTAGAAGCTACTCGTCCCTGTTGTCCACTAAAATCTTTACTAAGCCAGGGTAATCCCCGCAGAGGAGACACAACTTTTTTAACAAATTCAAGTTCAAAGCTATTGTATTTTTGAACGGTTTGCTCAAAAACAGTCGGTAACACAGCAATCAAGGCGTTAAAACCTGTTGTTTTTGTTAATATTGATTTTTCATTAAACCACAAGTCTGGTAGAGTATCTCTAACGGAATTAAAATAGTTTTTAAGTATCTTGTATTGCTCCTCTAGGGAAAGTTGGTATTCATTTGTATGACTAATAATCCCCCCTTTATTTAAATGTACAATAATAGCATCTACAAAAGAAGCTTGAGAAATCATCTTAGAAATTCTATCTTTTGTTAGACTGACTTTTTGATAAAATGGAGATTCAGGATCGTTATTCAAACGATTTACAATATCACTTGCTCTACTTATGTAGAAGGCCTCTTGATTATCATCTTCTGTTTCAAAAAGATTCATTAAATCATATAGTAATGACTTATTTACACCTTCTTGATAAGAATTTATGTCAACAAATATCTTGGCTTGATCTGTAACATTTAAACCAACAAAAGCTGATACTAAAAATTCATAAGTTCTTGCTAAATGGTTAGTAAACAAGAGATTTTTTAACAAGTCAGCACCATACAATCGATGTTGACCATCTATGACCCATGCCGATTTAGGGAGATAGGGAATAGTCAAAATTCGTGTTTGCTCATTATAGTTGACACCATCAGGATTATTGAAATTTAAGATGATGTTGTTTGGCAAAGTATTACCTAATTCAATATATCTCTTTATAGCTTCCGCTCGTTTGGGATTTAAAAGACGTTGATAACCGTCCTTTCCTTCCCTGGAGGAGACGTAACTAATCTGAGCTAACTGTTCGGCTGTCAAAATAAAAGCAAAAAATTCATACTCTTGTTGATGGCACTTGAGGGCTGGAACAGTTAGAGTTTCTTTTTGCGTAATGGTTGCAAGTGTCATATCTTAAACTCTTAATAAAGTTTTTTTGAAATCTTAACGAGTTTTTCTTTAATAAGGTGGGAATTTCACCCACCCTAATTTAACCCATTATTATTGGGTAACTAACTCCTTATCTTTGGCTAGAAAAACTTCTAATTCCTCTAACATTTCTGCATCAACCTTAGTTTGCATCGGACAGAATTTTGGCCCACACATAGAGCAGAATTCCGCCGTTTTATAAATGTCAGCAGGTAAGGTTTCATCATGATATTCCTTAGCCCGTTCGGGGTCTAAAGATAACTCAAATTGACGATTCCAATCAAAGTTATAACGAGCCTTGGATAATTCATCATCCCGATCGCGTGCGCCTGGACGATGACGAGCAATATCTGCCGCGTGGGCCGCAATTTTGTAGGCAATTAATCCATTACGGACATCTTCTGCGTTCGGTAAACCCAAATGTTCTTTAGGAGTGACGTAACACAACATCGCCGTACCATGCCAACCCGCGATCGCGGCTCCAATGGCCGAAGTAATGTGGTCATAACCTGGCGCAATATCGGTAACAAGCGGGCCAAGCACATAGAAAGGAGCCTCACTGCACTCCTCCATTTGTTTACGCACATTAAACTCAATTTGATCAATGGGGACATGGCCAGGCCCTTCCACCATCACCTGTACATCATCTTTCCACGCCCGACGAGTTAACTGACCCAGGGTTTTGAGTTCAGCCAACTGAGCATCATCAGACGCATCATGGGTGCAACCAGGACGCAGAGAGTCCCCTAAACTATAGGAAACATCGTATTTTTTGAAAATTTCCGTAATCTCATCAAAATGGGTATAGAGCGGATTTTGTTTGTGGTGATGGAGCATCCAGCGAGCGATAATTCCACCGCCACGAGAAACAATCCCTGTAATACGGTTTTTCACCAATGGCAAGTATTCAATCAAAAGACCTGCATGGATGGTCATGTAATCAACGCCTTGTTGCGCGTGTTTTTCGATAACGTGCAGAAAATCATCAGCAGTCAGATTTTCGATGCTACCATGCACACTTTCCAAGACTTGGTAAATGGGAACCGTACCGATGGGAACGGGTGACGCATTAATAATTGCTGTGCGAATGACATCCAAATCACCGCCACCAGTCGATAAATCCATGACGGTATCTGCGCCGTATTTGACCGCCAGATTAAGCTTTTCAATTTCTTCATTAATGTCAGAAGAATTGGGAGAAGCTCCGATGTTGGCATTGACCTTACATTTGGAGGCAATCCCGATCGCCATTGGTTCCAGATTCGTGTGGTTAATATTCGCAGGGATAATCAGACGACCCCGTGCGATTTCCTCTTGAATCAAACTCGCAGGTAGATTTTCCCGCTTGGCCACATAATCCATTTCCTCAGTGATCACACCCTGACGGGCATAGTGCATCTGGGAAACATTTTTCTGGCCCTGCCGTTTGGCAACCCATTCTGTACGCATAGATTTTTCCTCAATAATTAGCTTCCCTACGCTGGAATTACCCAGTCTCAGGTTCTAAGGGTTTATCTCAGCCTAGACCTCTAGACACCCCTAGCTTAATGAGAAATTGTAGCATTTTTCTTGGGATTCTAGAATCACCCCTGCTGTCGGACGATAGTTTCAATCTTGGAACAATTGGTGTAACACTTTTTCTGCGGGACAAAAAGCATCTTAGTCGAAGAATTTTCCATGATGACTGAGTATCCTTTTGGTAACTTACCCACGATCAAGTGCCTACTTTCACTCTAATTAAAAATTTGTTAATCTTGAAATAACAACGGCAGAATCATTATCACCAACCGTGGAGAAAAATATGCTACAACTGCGCAAATCAAAGGAACGGGGTTATGCCGAGCATGGATGGCTCACCAGTTATCATAGCTTTTCCTTTGCTGACTATTATGACCCTAATCATATGAGTTTTAGAAGTCTGCGTGTTATCAATGAAGACCGTATCGACCCAGACATGGGTTTTCCGACGCATGGACATCAAGACATGGAAATTATCACCTATGTTTTAGAAGGCGAATTGGAACATAAAGACAGCCTGGGCAGTGGTTCTATCATTCGTCACGGTGATGTTCAACACATGAGTGCGGGAACGGGGATTGCCCATAGTGAATTTAATCCTTCTACAACCGCTCCTGTGCATTTATTGCAAATTTGGATTATACCGAATCAAAAGGGATTAAAACCTAGCTATGAGGAACAAAAAGTCGATCTAGAGAATGCTTCGGGTAAATTTCAGTTAATGGTTACGCCTGATGGTCACAATCAAACGATTAAGGTTAATCAGGATATGACCTTATCTGTTGCGATTCTCAAAGCGGGTGAGGAATTTAGTCATGCTCTCGATTCTCAACGTTACGGTTGGTTACAAGTCGCGAAGGGAAATCTAACTCTCAATGATTTACCGCTTCAACCTGGGGATGGAGTCGCGATCGCCCAGGAATCCGCATTAAATATTAAAGCCGAGAGTGATGCGGAAATTTTACTCTTTGACTTAGCCTAAAATTTTAAATTAATCTCCTGTTTACTAAACGGTAAATCTTGGTTAATCGCATCAATTTCTTCCTGTTCCATTTGATTAATCTCATCGATATAGTGGAGCAGGATTTGGCTCATTCTTTGATTATAAAAGCGATGTAAACTGTAATTTGGGGTTGCAGGAAATCCCCTTCTGCGTTTATGTTGACCGCCCGCCCCTGGATCAAAAAGCGTAATCCCTTGTTGAATTGCCCAATTAATCGGTTGATAATAACAGGCTTCAAAATGGAGACAATCAAACTCTTGAAGGCTTCCCCAATAACGGCCGTAGAGATTTTCATCCTTTCGTAAACAAAAGGAAAGTCCAACGGGATGATCGGGATTATTTTCACTGAAGGCCGCGACTAAAACAACTCGATGTTGATAGTTAGGATAGAGATTTTCAAAAAACTGACGGGTTAGATATTTACTACCCCAATAAAACTTGTCACAGGTACTACTATAAAACCGATAAATGAGGGGAAATAAGTGATGGGGAATTTCTTCTCCTGCTAGAGTTTTAATGGTTAATCCCGCTTGTTCTACGGATTTGCGCTCCCGTTTAATATTGCGCCGTTGATTGGCATTAAACATTTTTAGGTAATCATCAAAGCCGCTAAAACCTTGATTCTGCCAAATATAACTGTGGTGTAACCAAGTCGTAAATCCGTAGTTTTCCATTGTTTTTCGCCATTGGGGATCAACAAAAAGAAAGTTACAACCCGATAGCCCATTGCGATCGCAGAAATGATCGATTTGGGAAACCATTATTTCGGTGAGGGTAAACTCATCTTCCCCTGGAGCCATCAGAAAACGATACCCTTCGGCGGGGGTAAAGGGAGTCATTCCCAATAATTTGGGGTAATATTCAATGCCTAAACGAGCGGCTAAATTTGCCCACTGATGATCAAAAACAAACTCGCCGTAGCTATGACCTTTCACATAAAAAGGAGCCGCCGCCACGAGATCTTGACCTTTCCAGATTGTTAAATGACAGGGCTGCCATCCCGTTTTGGCGATCGCACTCCCAGAAATTTCTAGATTATTGAGCCATTCCCATTCCAAAAAAGGCGTTTTTAGGGGTTGAGCGAGGGCATCCCAGGCGGTTTGGGGAATATCGGCCATGCGTTGTTGCCATTTCACCGAGTAGGGAGATTTTAAAGATTTAAACATGGCGATCGCTGGCTTTACCTCAATTGGCTTTTTTATAGGTTATCGAAAAACTGGGTTTAAAACCCCGTGCTTCAGCACGGCTTTAATTAAATCTCAAACAGAGGTTACAGCATTAAGCTAGATGCGTTAGCATAATATGATGTTAATTTTTGAGTTCAAAGCTTACGGAAAAGAAAGTCAATTTGTCGCAATAGATGGGACAGTACGGACATTTCAGTTTGTTCAAAACAAAAGTTTAAAGTTTTGGATGGACAACAAAGCAGTGTCCAAGTATGACCTTAACAAATATTCGGCAGTATTGGCAAAGGAATTTCCGTTCGTAGATAAACTCAATAGCATGGCTAGACAATCAGCCGCAGAAAGGGCTTGGTCTGCCATTTCTCGCTTTTACGATAACTGTAAAAAGAAAGTACAAGGGAAGAAAGGTTTTCCACAGTTCAAACATGACACCAGATCGGTCGAATATAAAACGACTGGATGGAAACTAGCGGATGACAGAAAATCTATTACCATTACCGACAAAACGGGAATTGGTAGATTAAAACTGAAGGGAACCAGAGACTTACATTTCTATCAAAAAGAACAAATTAAACGAGTCCGCTTGCTCAAAAGGGCAGACGGTTACTATGTTCAATTCTGCATCAATATAGAAAGAAAAGAGTCTATTGAACCTTCAGGGAAAACCGTTGGATTAGACGTTGGACTCAAGGAATTTTGCACAGACTCTAATGGCGAAACTGTTGACAATCCTCGCTTTCTCCGTAAGGGAGAGAAAAGATTGAAACAGGCTCAAAGAAGAGTCTCGCGTAAAAAGAAAGGGTCTAACAATCGACGCAAGGCTAGACGGCTTTTAGGAAAGCGTCACCTCAAAATAAGTAGGCAACGTAAAGACCATGCGGTGAAATTGGCAAGGTGCGTAATCCAGTCAAACGACTGTGTAGCCTATGAAGACTTGAGGATTAAGAACATGGTAAAAAACCATTGTCTAGCCAAGTCAATTAGCGATGCTTCTTGGTATCAATTCAGATTGTGGTTAGAATATTTTGGAAAAGTCTTTGGGAGGATCACTATTGCGGTGAATCCTGCCTACACCAGTCAAAAATGCTCTAGCTGTGGCACTGTGGTCAAAAAATCGCTTTCTACCCGAACTCATATTTGTAAGTGCGGGTGTGTACTGGATCGTGATCATAATGCGGCTCTGAATATACTACAAAAAGCAATTGGCTCTACAGGGCATATCGGTACGGCTGGGCAAGCCGAAACTTACGAACTAGATTCGTTAAACGCTTCTGGAGAAATGACCTCTACTTTGGTTGGAGCAATCCTGCCAAAGTAAGTCGCTTCGTAGATAGAAGAATCCTCGTCCTTTAGGACAGGGAGTGTCAACGCAACTATTTTGAATGTTCCAGTTGATAATGTAAGAAAATTTCCTGTTCTCGTCTTTCTACGCTGATCAACTGTAAGCTTTTAGCTTTGGCGAGAGTAAAACCTTCTCCTTCAACGGGAGTAGGAGCCATTGTGCCACCGACTAAAAAAGGACAAATCGTTAACCAAATTTCATCAATGCAATCGGCTTCTAATAATCTACTGATCAGGGTTCCGCCGCCTAAGACTGCTAATTTTTTGATTCCTGATTCCCCCAGTTTATTGAATGCTTGTTCCCAATTTATCGCTGATGCTTGATTTTCAATCTGAATAATTTTTTCAAAGCCACCAGATTTTTGTGATCGCCACTGGTCTGCACCTTTATCAGTCGTCAAGAGCCAACGGGGGACGGGTTGGACAAAAAAGGGAAATTGCGGATCGAGTCGTCCTGAAGCGGAACAAACAATGTGTACGGGTTGCGGTGGTTGCGATCGCGTTTCTCGTTGGGCAAGCAGGTCAGGATTTTTAATGGATAAAGTGGTTCCGTAGGCTCTGAGGGTTTCGGCTCCAAAAAGAACTCCATCAACCAGGGCAATTTGGGATTCGAGATGGTCTTTATCCTGTTGTGATCCAAATCGGGCGGCGGTTTTATGACGATCGCTAATTTTGCCATCGGCGGTCATTGCTAAGATAACGGTGGTATGGGGGCGTTGCATGGAGTTTGGACTCAAATTTTGGGTTTAATTGCTATTATTTTGAGGCTAGAAATCTTTAAGATAAATGGCGGGGAATAGGCCCAGCCTGTTAAGCCTATTTTTGAAGGGATATAATGGTTATTTAAAAGGGTCTAAAGCTTAGTTCAATGTCATCAGGAGGAAAGATTGAAACACCTGACGACCTTTCATCAATGGTTGGCGATCGGTATTACTGAAATTATCTTATCCCTTTTTCTGATTGCGATCGCGCCTATTTTTTTGAATTCCGATAAACCCCTAATCGGTTTTGGGATTTGGTTATTTGTTCCCAGCTTATTAGGTAGTTCTGGCATTTATGCGATTGTAAAAATTAAAAATGCCCAGCAAGCGCGCTCGCTATTTGTTCGACACTTTCCAAGTTATGATTATGTAGCAATTGATGCTTTTTTACATATTTCTGTCGCTAAAATTCAAAAAAATTTAAACCTATTAAAAGCCATTGATAATGACCAGAGCTTTGATGGCTTAGAAATCTCACTGATTGATATCTTAAAACAAGAAAAATAATGCTCAAACCTAATCTTATCAAGACCAGTTTATTATTACTAATTTCTAGCGGATTAAGCTCCTGTGGCGTTATCCCAGGAACCAGTATTGCCACCGTTGAACCAGGCTTTGCGGGCCTCAAAATACAACTCTATGGTGGAGAAAAAGGGATCGAAAATGCTCAATTAGTAACGGGTCGCGTTTGGTATAATTCCTACACAGAAGAAGTGGTTATTTTTCCTACTTATATTAACACTTATCCCTTCACTAAATCTTCTATCGAAGGTTCTCCAACCGATGAATCCATTGTTTTTTCTGTAGGAGGAAGTCCTGTCTCTGCCGATGTAGGGGTGTCCTTTGGCTTTACGACCGAAGCGGTTCCCAATAGTACGGAAACCAAACTTCATCAATTTTATAAAACCTATCGTAAAACCCCTGATGCTTTTCGGGCAAACGAATTAAGAAATGGTTTAAGAAATTGTTTTTCAGAAGTTTCAGAAGACCTAAAATTAACTCCATCCATGTTACCTTATAATCAACAAAAATTGGTTGCGGCGGTCGTAGAATGTACTCAAAAACGATTTCCGATTATTACCGTTCAAGATATTTCTTTGCTTGGCCCCCTACGTTTACCACCAGATATTCAAAAAAGTATTGATGAACAATTTGCTGCCCAACAAGCCGCCCAGACCTCTGAAGCAAATCGTCGTAAAGTGCAAGCAGAAGCCGCCGCAAATGTCGCAAAAGCTAAAGGAGAAGCTCAAGTGACGATTGAACAAGCCCGTGCAGAATCAGAATCCAATCGTCTGCGATCGTCGTCCGTTACGCCCCAATTAATTGAATTAGAACGTCTGCGGGTTGAACGAGCCAGAATTGAAAAGTGGAATGGTCAACAAGCAACGATTATTCAGGCTCCCAATGTTCAAGTTGGCACGAATGGAGTTACCACGCCCAAGTAGGATTGATAATAGATATTTCCAGAAATAAAGAGTGCATCGATTGAAACCCTTGGTAGGAGCAATTCATGAATTGCCCTTACTTAATTCTTGGAGATGTCTAATGATAAGTGTTGACAAATCAGCATTTTTTTCTAAAATTTATAATTTTTTCTATGTCTTTTTTGCCAAGCGGAGTGATTGATACTTATATCCAACGAGTGACGGAATTAAGTCAATCGACTAACCGTATTCCTACCACCGATGAATTGGAAAAAATTGCCGCAGATTTGGGGATTGGCCCCGAAGAAATTCAATCTGCCCAAAAACAATCTCAAGATCACTATATTCGCGCCCAGGGTTATGCTCGTCTGAAATATTGGGATGATGCAATAGAAGAACTGCAAGAGGCGATCGCCTTTAACCCCGCCAATGTGGATATGTTATTATCCTTGTCCCAAGCCTATCTAGGACGTTGGCAACTCAAACATCAGCGCACCGATGAAGACCAAATTCGTCTGAGAGTCCGCCAATCTCTCATGGTTCAGCCTGATTCAGAAGAAGCCCTTAAGGTGTTGATGGCTTTAACAAAATCTATTAATCATCGACGAAATTGGTTAATTGGTCTGGGATTATTTGCAGGAGCCGCGATCGCGGGGGGGATTGGTGTTTTATTTTGGCAGGGGGGATTGCCCTATGTCATCCAAAAACGCGATCGAGTTGAAACAATTGAAAGACAATTAAATCAGGAAATTAGCCTTCTTCAACAAAATCAGGAAGACCTAAAAAAAGAAATTTCTCTGCTTGAAAATCGTCTCGCTCAAGAGGATCAAGCAAGATTTAATCAACTCCAATCAAAAATTAATCAACTAGAAAAATCCATCCGAGAATTACAACAAAAAAATTTAATATTCCCCATGCCGACTCCTTAAATTACTAAAAATTATTAAAAATCACTACATTATTTCTATTTTACTAGAAAAAATAAAACGCGATCGCGATGAATTATTCCCATTTCTATAAAGAATCTGCTACTAAATAAGTGTAACGTCTCAAACTTTTTTCATAATCATCCAAAAGACGTTGAGCCTCTTCAAAGGTAATTTTTTGTTCCGCCAGAGCCGCTTCCGTATAGCGACGCATACTTTCTAATAAGTCCGATCCATCGTACTGTACATAACTCAAAACTTCTGTCATCGTATCCCCTCGGACAACGGATTCAATTTGATAACCCTTGGGAGTCATGGCTATATGTACCACATTAATATCTCCAAAAAGATTATGCAAATTTCCCATGATTTCCTGATAGGCTCCGATTAAAAACATTCCCAGATAATAGGAATCTTTAGTGAGAATTTTTTCGGATTTTCCCTCAGCATTAACGATGCTTTTTTTGCTCGATAAAATAGGATGTAATTCTAAAACGGGTTTCACATCTCGCAGATCAATAAATTGATCAATTTTACCGTCACTATCACAGGTCAAGTCTGCTAAAATTCCTCGTTCTGTGGGTTTTTCCCTGAGACGATGGATCGGCATAATCGGAAACAATTGATTCAGCGACCAGGATTCAGGAGCCGATTGAAAAACCGAAAAATTCACATAATAAATAGAAGCCATGATTTTCTCCAGGTCTTCTAAATCATCGGAAACATAGTTTTGATGACGGGTGATTTCTAGAATTTTATGGCAACAGGCCCAATATAATTTTTCTGCTCTAGCTCGTTCTGTCAAACTCAAATATCCAAAGTTAAAAAGACTAATGGCTTCTTCCTTAAACTGAATCGCATCGTGATAGGATTCTTGGTAATTTTTTTTAGTAATGGAACTATAAGTTTCCCACAGATTTTGAACGATTAAATGTTCTTTTTTGTCTAACGGTTCGGGGGGATTGTAGGGAATATCACTGGTACTCAACACATCAAAAACTAATACCGATTGATGGGCCGCGATCGCCCTTCCACTTTCACTGACTAAAGTAGGAACAGAAATATTGGCTTGCTCACAAGCTTCTTGAATCGCACTTACAATATCATTGGCGTAATTCTGCATATTGTAGTTTTTCGACGCATAAAAATTCGTATGGGAACCGTCGTAATCTACTGCTAAACCGCCACCGACATTGAGATAACGCATTTTCGCGCCCATTTTAACCAACTGCACATAAATTTGGCTGGCTTCGCGCATAGCTTCTTTAATCAGGGTGATATTAGAAATCTGAGAACCGACATGGAAATGTAATAATTTCAAACAATCCAACATTTCTACTGCTTCCAGTTGATTCACCATTTTCAAAATTTCAGGAATGGTCAAACCAAATTTAGAGCGATCGCCGATGGAGGTTTTCGCCTGTCCCCAATCCTTGGGATTTAACTTAGCTCGCACCCCTAAAATGGGCTTAATATTTAGTTTTTGACTAATATCAATCACCAGATAAAGATCTTCTAATTGGTCAATCACAATAATCGGTTTGTGGCCTAATCTTTTCGCTAATAAAGCCGTTTCTAAATATTCTCGGTCTTTATAACCGTTACAAATAATTAAACTTTTAGGAGCTTTTTCATTGCGGTCTAATTGGGGCGGCAAAATAGCGAGGGCAATCATTAACTCAGGCTTGGAACCTGCTTCTAACCCAAATTGATAGGGTTTTCCATAGTGAATGACAGCTTCCACAATATGCCGTTGTTGATTACATTTAATGGGATAAACCCCTTGATAAATACCAGGGTAATTATAACGGGCGATCGCCTTAGCAAAACAAGCATTTAAACGTTCAATACGGTCTGCCAAAATATCAGAAAAACGAATCAGAATGGGCAATCCCAAATTCCGTTTCCGCAATGATTCTACCAGTGTCCACAGATCCAACGAACCGCCGCGATCGCCCTGGGGAGACACAGTGACATGGCCTGCCGCGTTAATGGAATAATAAGGATCGCCCCAACCCTGGATACCGTAGAGATTTTCACTATCTTCGATTGTCCAGGCAGGAGCCTCTTTTTTAGACTTTTTCATGACTTTTTCAGCTTTAGGAGGCAAATCTTCCAAAAAAATCTCTAGTTCAGGTTTATTCTCCAGATCCATCACAGACTCCTCAGACATACG
>Ga0114972_10002542_pt1 | contig 13735 bp, 10 predicted proteins | sample M_140807_EF_Meta_FD_87354 | JGI IMG/M metagenome (GOLD analysis project Ga0114972, IMG submission 87354) | Freshwater microbial communities from Lake Montjoie, Canada to study carbon cycling - M_140807_EF_MetaG | ecosystem: Environmental > Aquatic > Freshwater > Lake | place: Lake Montjoie... | reverse complement strand
CGCGTGCGACGCCGCGACGTCGTGCGGGGGCTCCTGCGCCGACCCATCGAGGTCGCCCTCGCCCTCGACCGCGCAGCCGGCCTCGCCGAGCGCGGCTACGCCGTCCAGGTCGGCACGTTCTGCGCCGCCGCGTGCACGCCCCGCAACGTGATGATCACCGCCCGGGCGGGCTGACCGGGAACCCGCGCGCCCGCATCAGCGCGTCCGTGTCGACATCGCGCCCCCGCAGCGCGCGGAAGCCCTCCGCGGGGTCGACGGTGTTGCCGACCGAGAGCACCGTGTCCACGAGCCGCTTCGCGGTCGGCGCGTGCCACATGGAGCCGGCCTCTTTGAAGGCCTCGACGCAGTCCGCGGTGATGGCGTCCGCCCACAGGTAGCTGTAGTAGCCCGCGGAGTAGCCGTCGCCCGAGAACACGTGCCCGAACTGCGGCGTGCGATGCCGCATCACGATCTCGGGAGGCATGCCGAGCGCCGCGAGCGTGTCGCGCTCGAACGCCGTGGGGTCGATGGGAGTCGTCCCCGCCAAGTGGAGCTTCATGTCGATCAGCGCGCTCGATAGGAACTCGACGGTCGCGAACCCTTGGTTGAACGTCGAGGCTTTCTCGATGCGCTCGACGAGCGCGGGCGGAATGGGCTTGCCGGTCTCGGCGTGCAGCGCGAAGCGCTGGAGCACCTCGGGCGTCCCGAGCCACGCCTCGTGGAGTTGAGACGGGAACTCGACGTAGTCACGCGCCACGTTCGTGCCCGACAGGGTGGGGTAGCGCACATTCGACAGCAGGCCGTGCAGCGCGTGCCCGAACTCGTGGAAGAGGGTGCGCGCGTCGTCCCACGACACCAGCACCGGCTTGCCCGCGGGGGGCTTCACGAAGTTCGAGTTGTTGCTGACGATCGTCGTGACCGGCCGCGCGAACCGCTCCTGCTCGCGGTAGGCGTTCATCCACGCGCCTGACTGCTTGCCGGGGCGCGCGTACGGGTCGAAGTACCACAGGCCGATATGCTCTCCCCCTCGGCCCGTGACCTCCCAAACGGCGACGTCCGGGTGGTTGACGGGCACGCCCGTGACCGGCTTGAAGGCGAGGCCGTAGAGCTGCCCCGCCATCCAGAACATGCCGTCCCGCAAGCGGTCGAGCTGCAGGTACGGCTTGATCTCGCCCTGATCGAGGTCGTAGCGCGCCTTACGAACCTTCTCCTGATAGTAGCGGTAGTCCCACGGCGCGATCTTCACGCCGAGCCCCTCGCGGTCAGCCACGGCCTGCATGTCCGCGACCTCTTGCCGAACCCGCGCGACGGCGGGCTTCCACATCGCCGTCATGAGCGTCATCGCGCGCTCAGGCGTCCCCGCCATGGAGTCCGCGAGCCGCCAGTGTGCGTGTGTCGCGAAGCCCAGCAAGGCCGCGCGCTCTGCGCGCAGCGCCAGGGTGCGGGTGATGAGCGGCTTGTTGTCGTGCTCGCCCGCGTGATCACCCCGCTCCACGAAGGCGCGCCAGACCCGCTCGCGCAGCGCACGCCGCGCGCTGAACGTGAGCACCGGCTCTACATACGACCGCGTGTTCAGGATGACCCACTTGCCGCTCAGACCACGCGCCTCGGCGTCGGACTTCGCGGCCTCGACGACCCCCTCGGGCAGGCCCTCGAGGTCCCGCTGATCATCGAGCGTAATGGCCGTGCCTTCGTCCGCGAGCAGGTTCTGCGAGAACTTCGTGTAGAGAGACGCGAGCGCTTGATTGATCTCGCTGAGCTTCGCCTTTGCCGCGGCGTCGAGCTTCGCGCCCGCCCGCACGTAGTAGTTCCACACCACCCACGTCAGCCGCTTCTGCTCCGGCGTGAGCGCGCTGGTCTTGGCCTCGGCGGCCGTGTGCACGGCGTCGATGCGGTCAAAGAGGGCGCGGTTCTGCACGATCTCGTCGTCGAAGGCCGCGAGCTTCGGCGCCATGCGCTCCTCGACGGCCTGGAACGGCGGGTCCGCCATCGCGGACGACCAGATGCCGAAGAACGTCATCGCGCGCTTGTAGGCGCGGCCTGCGTCCTCGAGGCGCTCGATCGTGTTGGCGAACGTCGCGGGCGCGGCGTCGTGCGCGATGGCGTCCAGCTCGCTTCGGTAGGCCGCCATCGCCTCGGTCAACGCGGGCTCGAAGTCCTCCACGCGCACGCGGTCGAGCGGTGGCACCCCGCCGAACGCCCCGGTCCAGGGCGCGAGCAGGGCAGAGGTGGCCGACGCAGCGGCAGGGCGGGCGTCACGGGCGGGGCTGGTCATGGGAGCTCCTGTGGTGAGCACGAGGGCGGCGAATGCAGAAGTGAGTGAGCGCATGAGGGGCGGCAGAATAGCAGACCCCGACTCGGCTGACGCGGGTCACGACATGGGGTAGTCTGCGGCCGATGTCCACCGCGCCTCGCCTCGCAGACACCCCGGTCGTCGAGCGTCTCACGTTCGGCGCCGCCGCGCCGACGCCGCCGTCCCTCCTCATCGAGGTGCCGCATGGCGCGACGCGCACCCTGGACTACCGCCGCGTCGAGGCGCACCTGCGCAGCCCGCTCCCCGACAACTTGGTCGACTTCTTCCACGTGAACACGGACGCGGGCGCACCCGAGCTCGCGGTCGCCGTTGCGCAGCGTTTCGTCGCCGATCGCCCGGGGTCGCGCGCCGTCGTGCTCCGCTGCCTGATCCCCCGCACGTTCATCGACTGTAATCGCCGCTTGGACGCCTCGCCCGAGGCGTTTCGCGCGGGCAAGGTGACGCCCGGCCTGATGCCGTGGATCACCCACGAGGACGACCGCGAGGCGCTCATGGCCCTGCACGCGCGCTACGTCGCGGCGGTTTTGGCCGAGGCCGCCTCGCTCGGCGACACAGGCGCCCTGTTGCTGCTGCACACCTACGCGCCCCGCTCCGTGGATGTGTCCGTGGACGCGGACATCGTGCCGAACCTGCGGCGCGCGTACTTGCCCGAGGTCGTCGAGACGTGGCCGCTGCGGCCCGCGGTGGACGTGATCCACCGCGACCTCGAGGGTGTGCCGCACGCGCCCCCCGCCGTGCTCGCCGCGCTCCGCGATGGCCTCGCCGCGGTCGGGGTCGCGGTCGCGGACGGCGCGACCTACCCGCTGCACCCCAGCACCCTCGCGTGGGACCACGTGCGACGTCATCCAGGACGGACTCTCTGTGTCGAAGTCCGACGCGACCTCGTCGCGGCCCCGTTCTCGCCCTTTGAGGAGATGGTCATCGACCCGGCGCTCGTCGAGCGCTTCGCGGGTCCGCTCGCCGGCGCCTGCGCCGCGCTCTTGGAGTAGAGCATGCCGCGTGAACGAGAGAGCTCGACGTCCACAGCGACCCAGTCTAACGCCGCGAATACTCAGGCGAATCAGCAGACCCAAGACGGGCAGCGCTCTCGCGCCGCGTTCGGGCAATACGTCGCGGGCCTGCAGAGCGGGCCGCAGCGCGAGGGCGCGCCGACGCAGCGGACCGTACAGCTGCCCAAGGGCGAGGACCACAAGGTCGAGGCGGGCGAGGTAAGCGAGGGCGACGCCGAGGGGAGCTGGAAGAGCGTGGCGCGCAACCACGGCATGACGGGGCCGACGCTCAAGGCCTTCAACGTGGACCCCGCGACGGGTGAGGTCATCCCGCTCAAGGCGGGCGCGACGGTCTACCTGCCGTCGGCCGACGAGATCCTGTTCGAGCAGCTCTACGCGAAGCACCGCGACTACAAGAAGGCCGAGGCGGAGTACGGCGAGATGAAGGCCGCGCACAATGTGGACGTGCTGCGCGCCGCCCGCGACCGGTCGAGCGAGAAGCGGGGCGTGAGCTACGGGACGATGGGCATCGGCGGCAACTACGACGGTAAGGTGGGGCACTTCTACTCGCCTAACCCGCAGCTCGCGGGCGCGTCTGAGCGCCGAACCGAGACGATCGACGGGCGCGTCGAATACAAGGTCGTGTGGGTCAATGACTGGAAGTGCTCCACGTTCATGAACGACGTGGCCTACCAAGCGGGCTACAAGCCGGCGACCTTCGATACGTCCCTCGGTCAGAAGTACAATACGGCCGGCACGGCGCTCAAATCGAAGAGCTACGTTGAGGTCAACGTGGCCGACGCGCGCCCGGGTGACTTCTTTCAGAAGTTCGGTGGTGCAGGCTCGAACGAGTCGCACAACGCGGTCCTGTCGACGTTCGTGACGCGCGCGCCCCAAGGCGAGTACGAAGAGTGGACCTTCAACATCATCGGGGCGGAGAGCGACCGCGCGGCCGAGGGTGAGCAGCGCTGGAGCGTCAAGAAGGGTACGAACGAGACGGACGCCGGCAAGAAGGTCCGCTTCATGCGGCCAACGACCAAGCGCGCATGAGACGACGCGGGTGGCTCTGCGCAGCGGCGCTGGGGCTCGCGACCTTGGGCAGCGCACAAGCCGCGAAGCGACCCGGTCGCGCGCTCACCTCCGCGCCGGCGCGGGCGGGGGCGACAATCGTTGTCGAGGCCACGGTCACGACGGAGGACGGGCGGCCAATCCCCTTGGTCTTCCAAACCCGAGCGCGACTCGACCACTCGGTCTTGCCGCCGTCGAACACGGCGTCGGGTTGGATTGACCCGCTGACGAACGCCCTGACTGTGCGCGGCGCTGCGGGCCCCGGTCGCGTCTTTGTCCTGCGCGCGCAGCGCCTGCTCGAGCACCTGAGCCCCGGCGACACAGTCGAGACCGCGACGCTGCTCGTCGAGACGCCCCGAGAAGGCGCGCGGATCGACGCGCTGCGCGTCTACCTGCACGTCGACGCGCGGACCTCGACGAAGCCGCTCTACGAGGCACAGTCCGTGACCGGGCAGCTCCACCGCGCGGGCAACGTCACGCTCGGTGAATTTCAAGCGGCGCTGGTGCAGCGCGCCCCTGAGGGCGAGTCGGGCGGGTGGGCGCGGCTCAGCGCCCGCATTCTGCTCGAGGAGTAACGCCCGCGGCGGTCAGGGACGCGCGGTGCCGTCGAAGTAGGTGACCGCCTTGGCGAACGCCGCGGTGCCGACCTGGTGCCCGACACGTCGACCGAAGAAGTCATCAGGCTGAATGTGAATGCCGCCCCAGATGCGGCTCTGACCCGCCTGGTCGGCGGCGTCGTAGTAGCTCGCCCACTGCAGGTGAACGTCCCGCGACGGCCCCTTCTCGAACTTGAGGTAGCCGTTCATCGGCGCGACGAACTCCGCGAAGCCGCCGGGGAAGTAGGCGCTGCCCGTCATGGCGGCGAGGACCTCGGCAGCGGCGCGGCTGAACGTGCTGTGGCCGGAGACGAACGCGGGGAAGGCGGGCGTCACGAACGTGCGGAGCTGGTACGGCATCCACTCCTTGCCGCGAATCCACCCGATGCCGCCGAGCGACGCGCGCGTGTCGCCCGGCTCGCCTCGCCACGACTTGATGGCGACCTCGCCGACGAAGCGCGCAAGGTGCGCGTGCCGCTGGCCGGGCGCAGCGCTCACGGCCGTGATGACCTCGACGAGGTCCGGCACGAGGGGCAAGCCCCCCGCGTCGTAGCTGGGCCCGGCGGGGTCGCTCGACTGGCCAAGCTCCGCCATGTGGCGAATCAGCGTGATGGGGCGCGCGGTCGTGTGCACCCGCTTGAGCTCCCACGCGGCCACGGCCGCGTCATGCGTCGCGCCGTTGACCGCGAAGTAGGTCTTCACGTCCCACTCGAGCGGGTCGAGCGGCTCGCCCTCGCCGCGGAACTTGCGCGTGAACGCGGGCGAGTCCGAGACCTCGTTCGCGAGCGTGTTCCAGTGGCCCGGGGGCGTCTCGGACTTGGGGCCGTCCGCCCAAAACTCCGCGAGCACGCGCCCGAAGTCACCGGCGGGGAGCATGTTCGGCGCATACGCCTGACCCGTGACGGGGTTCATGCCATGCCCGACGCCGTCGTTCGTGCCGAGCGGGTTGTTGCCGAAGCTGGCGGGCGAGAAGTCGCGCACCTCGGTCGCGTTCGGGTCGAGCTGAGCCGACAGGCGCACGGCGCCGACGACCCAGTCTTTCATCTCGGGCAGGTCGAAAGACGGGACGATCTCGGCCGAGAAGTAGGGCGCCTCGCCCTGACGCTCCAAAACGAAGGGCGTCACGCGGCCCCACTGGGCGCCGATATAGCCCTGCACGCCGCCCGCCGTCACGATGCCGTTCTGGGTCACGGCGACCGCCAAGTTCAGCGGCTGGTAAAGCGACGGGTTCGTGGGCCGCGCGCCGGGCTGGTCCACGACGAGCGGCGGGTTGGCGGCCATCCACCCGGTCGTATCCTTGTAGTTGTCGCCCTCGTTCGCGCCGTCGTCCGCGCCGGCCGCGATGACCGCGGCGCCGATGCGGTTGCCCAGCGCGCGGGGCGTGTCGCCTTCGGTCGTCGTGTCGGCGGGGTCATACCCGAGCACGCCCATGAAGTCCCGGAAGCACGCGTTCGACTTCGGGCCGCCGATGGCGCGCGCGGCGTCGTAGCGATGGGAGAGCACGCGGTACGCAGCGTAGCTGATGGCCTCGCGCCGCGCGGCGTCCACGTCGGCGGCCTGCTGCTTCTCGGAGACGAAGTAGCCGTCCGCGGTCGGGTCGAACGCGGTCCATGCGTCGTACATTGCGGCCGACACATGGAAGAGGTTCCGGGCGTGCACGCCGGGGCGAGGGATGTCGCGGCGGATCGCGTTCAGCATCTGCTCGCTCCAGCGGCGCGCGATGGTCTTCGTCGGCTCGGGGTCCGCGTCACCCGCGGGGCACACATCGGGCGGCGGCGGCGCGGGCAGCGTCGTCAGGGCCGGGTCGATCGCGGCCACGGTCGTGGCGCCTGCGGGTCGGTGCAGGACCGTGCCGGCGTCGAGGCTCGTCGACAGCACGTTCCCGCCGACCGCCCACAGGCCGCCGTCTGGGTCGATCCACGCAGCGTGCAGCGACTCGAACTCGGGCGCGATGCCCGTCTCGACGCGCTGCCACGTCCCGTTGGTGCGCTCGTAGACCACGCCGCGCTCGCCGCACGCGACGGCGTGGCCGTCCTCGCCGACGAAGATGCCCTGCAGCACCCCGCTGCGCGCCTCGGCGACCTCGGTCACCCCGTCGGCGTCGATCTCAAGGAGCGACATCGCGGCGCCGCCTCCCACGGCGACCTCACCGTCTGCGTTGCCGTGAATGGTAAAGAGCGAGCCCTGCGAGGGGGTGTCCAACTTGCGCAGGGCCTGCCCGTCGAAGTGGAGCAGCAGTCCGCGTGCGCCGACGAAGTAAACGTCGTTCGCTGCGCGGCCCCAGACCTTGAACAGCCCCGGCGGGTCGCCGAACGCGTCCACGGCCAAGCCTTCGGGCAGGGCGACCTCGGACCAGACCCCGTTTTGCATCCGCCAGATGAAGCCGTTTCGTCCGGCGACCGAGCCGACGGCCCACAGGTCATCCGGCGTCGCGCCCCATAACCCGAAGACCGTGTGGCGCGCGAAGCCGGGCGTGTCGAGGCGCGTAAACACGCCGTCTTGGTAACGAACGACGTTCCCGCGCCCGCCTGCCATGAAGACGGGACCTCCGGGGAACGCGTGCGTCCACCACAGGTCGCCATGAATGTCGGGGCGCTCCCGCGTCCACGCCTCGCCGTTCCAGCGCAGCACCGCGGGGCCGTTGCCCTTGTCGGCGCCGACGACCCACACGTCTCTGGCCGACGTGCCGGTGACCGCGAGGAAGGCCTCGCCGGCGGCGCTTGAGAGCGCGGACCACGCACCGACGGGCGTCGGCGTTGCGTCTGCGTCCGGGGCGCCGCTGTCAGCGGACATCGGCACGTTCGACGGGTCGTCGTCACATGCCGTGGTGCAGGTGAGCGTGAGCGCGGCGGAGATGAGCAGGTGTCGTGCATTCATGGCTCTCACGCGTAGCACGCCGCGGCAGAGGTTTGCCATGAGTGTTTATCCCGGGTCCGGCTCGTCCCACGCGCTCGTCCACGCGCCCTGCGCCTCGGCCGTTTCCATGAAACCCGCGTAGTAGGGGTGGTCGCCCAGCGTGGCGCTGTCGCCGATGACCAGGAGAAACCGCTTCGCGCGCGTCAGCGCCACGTTCATGCGCCGCACGTCGTTCAAGAAGCCCAGATCGCCCGCGTCGTTGCTGCGCACGAGATCGACCACCACGGCCTCTTTCTCGCGGCCTTGAAAGGCATCGACCGAATCGATCTCAAGCCCGGCGGCCCGCTCGCTCGCGAGCAGCAGGCGCAGCGCGCGCACTTGCGCGTCGTAGGGCGTGATCACGGCGACGTCCGCGGCGTTCACACCCCGGGCGATGAGGCGGCGGACCTCAGCGACCACGCGCTCGGCGTTCCCCGGGTTGCGCGCGCTCGGGTCTTGCGCGCTGCGCTCTTCGGACCATCCCCGGCCCGCGGTGTCCACGAAGACGAGCGGTCCGGGCCGCGCGAAGTCCGGCTGCACGCCCGGCAGGTCCTCAAGCCGCCGCGCCGCGACCTCGGGCGCCGCGACGAGCGTGCCCCCGTAGAGGCTCTTTGACGGAAAGGCCATTAAATCCGAGTGCATACGGTGCTGCACGGTGAGCTGCGCGCGACACACAGGCCGCGTCGCGACCAAGCGCTCGAAGAGCGTGACCCCCAGCCCCTCGCGCGCGGCCTCGAGGTCGATGATCGTCGGCGGCAATTGCAGGTGGTCGCCCGCCAGCACCGCGCGGGGGGCGCGCCCGAGCGCGACGAGTACCAGCGGGTCGGGGCACTGGGTCGCCTCGTCCACCACCACGCGGTCGAAGGCGTGCCCCGCGAGGGTGCGCCCGTCCACGCCCACCGTCGTCGCGCACACCACCCTCGCGCGCTCGACGAGCCCGCGCGCCGCGCCGTCAAGCTGCCGCCGCGCATCCTGCTGCAGCCGCCGCGCCTCGGCGTAGCCGTCGCGCCGCTCGTCACGCCCGAGCGTGCCCCGCTCGCCGCGCGCCGCGATGCGCGCCCTCAACTGCCGCGCCTCGGCGTTCCATCGCCGCGCGAGCGCCCACGCCTCGGTGCGTTGAAGCCGCGCATCGAGCGTGGCCGCCTCGACCTCGGGCGATACACGCGCTGGGTGCCCGACCCGCAACGGGTCGAGACCGACCGCGAGCAGTCGCGCGGCCAAGTTGTCCACCGCCGCGTTGCTCGCTGCAGACACGAGCACACGCTCGCCGCGCGCGACCGCCTGACGCACGATCTCGACGAGCGTGCGGGTCTTGCCTGTGCCCGGCGGGCCGTGCACCAGCGCGACATCCTCCGCGCGCATCGCGAGGCGCACGGCGTCGACCTGCGGCCCGTTGAGCTCGGCATCAAAGAAACGCTCGGGTGCCGGCGCGCCGAAGCTCGGCGGCGTGTCGTCGAAGAGCACGTCGACCTTGCGGCCCTCGGGGGTGCCGGGCCGCGCTGTTGCCCAGGTCGACAGGGCCCGCGCGCCCGCCTCGAACGTCGTCTCCGGCGCCTCCACATCGAGGTTCGCGCCGCCGAGCTCAAGCCGGTCGAGTGCCTCGCCCCGCTCGGCGTCCACCATCACGCCCAGGCGGTCTCGCTGGCGCCGCGCGACCACGGCCCGCAGAGCATCCGGCTCGTCGGGCGAGGTCCACCAGAGACGCACCGGGTCGCCCGGGCCGATGCGCGTGTCGGTGAGATCGAGGCTGCCGCGCTGAGCGCGCGGGCTCAGCCACACCATCACGCGCCCGCCGGGGGCGGCGTCCATGTCGTCGACGACGAGCCCGGCCAACGCGATGCCGCGCTCGACGCGCTCTGCGAGCGTGGTCCGCGCCCGCTCCGCGTCGAACCGCGCGCGCACGGCCTCTCGCTCACGCTGCCAGAGCGCGCGCAGGTGAGTCAGGGCGGATTCAGCGTGAGCGCGCATGGGGTCGCCTTTGGACGGAGCAAGGGCCACAGGGTACCGATTTCTCTTGCGATGCGGTCCACGACCGTCGCATCTCGTTGAGCCGAAAGGGGTTGTGCGCGTGGGTACCCATCACCGCGGGGCGGACGACGAGGTCCTCGCGCTCAACGTGTACATCAAGCTCGCGCGCGCGAACGACACGCTCGGACGCTCACTGGCGCGTGAGCTCAAGGCCCAGGGTTTATCCACGAGCCAGCTCGGGCTCTTGGAGCTCCTGCACCATCTCGGCCCGATGTGTCAGCGCGCGGCCGCCGCCAAGCTCTTGCAGAGCGGGGGCAATGTGACGACGGTCGTCGACAACCTCGAGGCGCGCGCCCTCGTTCGGCGTGAGCGAAACGTCGACGACCGGCGGTTCGTGACATTGCATCTGACCGACCAGGGCAGGGCGCTCATCGAGCGCGTCTTCCCCGGGCACGCCCATCGAATCAAGCGGCTCATGAGCGCGCTGACGCCCGAGGAGCAATCGACGCTCTCCAGCCTGCTCCGTAAGCTGGGACGCGCGGCGGAGAGCGGCGAGGAGGCGAGCGGTTGAGTCGAGGGAACCGCCCCCTGCGTTTGGCCTACGGACGCGTGAACCAAGAGACGAACTGTCTCGTCCCTCAGGCCACGACGTGGGCAGACTTTGAGCGCGTGCACCTGCTCGAGGGCGCTGCGCTGACGCACGCCTGCTCGCCGAAGGGCGACGCCGAGGTGCCGGGCATGTTCCGGCGCGTCGAGCTGCGTGGCTTCTGCGACGCAGTGCGGGCTGAGGGCGGCGCCGTTGAGGCCGTCCCGCTCTCGTCCGCGTGGGCCATTCCGGGCGGACCGCTCCACCGTGACTGCTTCGACCGCCTACGCGATGGCTTGACCGCCCAGCTCGAGGCCGCACGACGCGGCGGGCCGCTCGACGGCGTCTACCTCGCGCTCCACGGGGCGATGGGCGTCCAAGGCGTCCGCGACCCTGAGACCCTGCTCATTCGCGCGGCGACCGAGGCCTCGGGCGGCGCCCCGGTTGTCACAACGTACGACCTGCACGCCAACCTGACCCAAGCCCGCGTCCAAGCGAGCGTGGCGTCCATCTCGTACAAGACGAACCCCCACCGCGACCACCGCGCGCGCGGGCGGCAGGCGGCGAGGGTGCTCATCGAGACTGCGCGCGGGCGTGTCCGGCCGACGACAGCGTGGCGGTCGCTGCCGATGCTCCTCGGCGGCGGGACGACCGTGGACCTGATGCCGACCATGCTCCCGGTCTTCGCGCGAACGCGCCTCTGGGAGCGTGGCCCCGTGCTCGCGGCCAGTGTGAACATGTGCCATCCGTGGAACTCGGACCCTGAGCTCGGCTGGTCGACTTGCGTGACCACGCATGACGACCAGCCGCTCGCCGAGCGCCTCGCAGACGAGCTGGCCGAGCTGTGCTGGGCTCGGCGTCACGTGCTGCCGCCCGAGTTCTTGTCCGCCGACGACGCGGTCGACGCCGCGCGCGACGCCCGGCTCGCCCGACGCCTGGGGGCGGTGGTGCTCGCGGACGCCTCGGACGTTGTGACCGCGGGCTCAACGGGTGAGAATACGGCGCTGTTGCGGGCCTTGCTCGACCGCGCGCCGACGCTGCTGAGCTACGTGCCTCTCAGGGACCCGGACGCCGTCGAGGCGCTTTGGTCCCGCGTCGAGGGCGAGCGCGTGGACGTGACGGTTGGCGGTCGCCTCGACCCGGCCTACAACACACCGCTGACGCTCAGTGGACGCGTTCTTCACAAGCGCGAGAACCCGGGGCTGCGGCGCAGCGTCGTGCTCGCCGTCGAGGGGGTCCGCGTTGCGCTCGTTGAGGGCCCCGCGGTCACGCTCAAGCCGGACTTTTTCACGCAGGTCGGCCTGAACCCCTGGCGGGCCGATGTGCTCGTCGTGAAGAACTTCTTCCCGTTTCGCCTGTTCTTCGCGCCGCTCGCCCGCAAGACGCTCTATGTCAAGACGCGCGGCCCGACGGACTTCGACGCCGCCTTCGCCATCGGCTTCGACGGCCCCATGCACCCGCGCGACCCGGTGGCGGACTGGCGCCCGGCCGACGCGCGCCGCCGCAGCGTGCCCCTTGCGACCTTCTCCCGGCCGTGAGCATCTTCCCGGCCCGTAGATTCTGACGTCCCACCCTCTGGAGCCCCCATGATGAAGTCCAGCGTCCTCGCCCTCGCCCTTTTTGCCACAGCCTGCAGCGGCCCGACCGAGCCGAAGGCCACGGTCGGCCAACCCGCGTCCACGACCTCGCAGGCGGCGTCCGCCCCTGACGCGCCGGCCTCGGCCGCCACGACCGCTGCGGCTGCGGCGAACAAGGAGTCCCTCGCGCTCTCACCCGAGAGCAAGGTCGCGTTCGTCGGCGCGAAGATCACGGCCAGCCACGACGGCGCGTTCACGCAGTTCACCGGCAGCATCGATCTGGTCGACGGCAAGCCCGAGGGCAGCGCGGTGAACATCGAGATCGACATGAACTCGCTGGTCATCGAGCCCGCCAAGCTCGCCGGCCACCTCAAGACAGCTGACTTCTTCGACGTCGAGAAGTTCCCGAAGACGACGTTCGCCTCGACCGGCGTCTCGCCCGGCGGCTCTGGTGGCGCGACGCACACGGTGACGGGCAACCTGACCCTGCACGGCGTGACGAAGGCGATCAGCTTCCCGGCGACCATCGCCGTCAGCCAGCTCGGGGTCGACGCCACCGCGGACTTCGTCATCAACCGCAAGGACTTCGGCGTCGTCTACCCGGGCATGCCGGACGACCTCATCAAGGACGACGTCGTCATCAAGCTCGCGCTCAAGGCACCTCGCAAGGTCTGAGCCGGGGCACCGCTCAGCGTCCACGCGACCGCGCGCTCGGCGTCGACGCACGCCCGCGAGAGCCACGCGGGGTGGTCCTTGAGCGCATTGGCCCACCCCGCCAAGTACGCCACAGAGTTCTCCAGCGTGCGGTTCTGCAGCCCAAAGGCATCGCACAGGAACTGCGCGCCGAGCTCCGCCACCAGCTCCTCATAGGCGTATGCGTCGTCGCCCCTGTGCGGCGCCGCCTTCGACCACCGATTGAGCCGATGGGGCGCGCCCGTCCAGTGCATGACCTCGTGAAACAGGGTCGAGTAGTAGTCGGCGGGTGAGTCGAACTGCCACATCGGCGGCATCATCACGATGTCCGCGGCCGGCGCGTACGCCGCTCGCGGGCTCCTCTCGATCCGCGGACGCTCCGGCAGCGCGGCGAGCCACGCCTCCGCCTCGGCCAGTCGATCGCTCTCGGACACGAGCGACGCCGGCCGCACCCAGCGCGGACCCTCGAGCTGCTCCAAGTTGAAGATGTCGAGGACACGCCACGCGCAGCCTGTCGCCGCGCCGGGCGCGCGCGCTGCTTGCGTGCCGGGCATGGGCGGCCGCAGCCAAGTCAGCAGGGGCCACGGGCGCTCGTTCGCTCTCGGTGTCCACCCGCGCGCGGCTGCGCGGTCGGCCGTGACCCAGAGCGGGCACGCGAAGGGCGAGCACCCCAGAATCATGCGGTTGAGCGAGCCATACGGGCGCGTTCGCCCCAGGGGGCGGTTGGGCGCGCGCCTTACGGCCCACGGCTTGCGCCAGGGCGCGAAGCCGTCGTCGATGGCGGCCAATACGATCTCAATCAAGTCCATGGGGCGACGATGCGCGCGCAGTCCGACAAACTGTGTCGGATGTCGACGCCCTGTGGCACGGTGCGCCCATGAGCGACGCTCTGCTGCGACACTGGCACCTGCTGCGGGCGTTGCCGCGCGCGCCCCGCAAGGCGACGACCGCGCAGATTGAGGCGCGCCTGCGCGGGGCCGGGTTCCGCATCGATCGCCGCAGCATCGAGCGCGACCTGCACAAGCTCTCGGCGACGTTTCCGCTCGAGTGCGACGACCGCTCGCGGCCCT
>Ga0114972_10002541_pt1 | contig 13738 bp, 9 predicted proteins | sample M_140807_EF_Meta_FD_87354 | JGI IMG/M metagenome (GOLD analysis project Ga0114972, IMG submission 87354) | Freshwater microbial communities from Lake Montjoie, Canada to study carbon cycling - M_140807_EF_MetaG | ecosystem: Environmental > Aquatic > Freshwater > Lake | place: Lake Montjoie... | reverse complement strand
TGAGTGACGAACTTGATTTAGGATTAGCATTGCCAAACCAGAACTCTTTACTACTCTTAATAAGTCACTAATGTTCAGCCCACAGGCGCGAGGTCTTCCGGATCGAAGCGTTTACCGATGACCATCCTCCCTGACCAGACACCGACCAAGCAGCCGCGCACCTACAAAGTCGGCACGCTGGTTTACACCCAGACCGCCCTGCTCACGGTGATGTTCTGGATGCTCCTCGGGGACCTATGTCTCCAGATCATGGAGCAGCTACCCACGTCGCTTGTGCCGCTGCAACTGCGCTGGGCCAGCGCGTCGGACACGCTGATCGGCTTTGTCTCCGGCAGCCTCCCAGCCGTCCTTGGCATCCTGCTCAATCCGATCATTGGCGTGCAAAGCGACCGTCACCGGGGAAAACTCGGGAGGCGGCGGCCCTTCCTGCTCTGGAGCACGCCGCTGGTGCTGGTGGCTTTGCTTGGACTCGGACTGGCCAAACCGATGTCGCAGTTGCTGGCCGGCGCGTTCGCGGCCCAGTCGTTGGCTGCGGTGGAGATCGGTTGGATCGCCGGTTGCATGGTCGTGTTCGTGGTGGCCAACACCTACATCATGCAGGTCTACCAGTTTCTCTTCGTCGACGTCATTCCCGCGGAGGTCATGGGGAAATTCGTCGGCATCTACCGCGCGATCGGCGCGCTGGGTGCGTTTGTTTTCCATCGTTTCATGTTCGGCAGCGCCGAGACCCACACCGCGTCGATCTACATCATCTCGGCCGCTCTGTATGGCACGTCCTTTCTGCTTCTCATCTGGAAGGTGAAGGAGGGCGAGTATGGCGAACCGGAACCGAAGAAAGGCCTCGCCGCCTCAACGCGGGTCTATTTCACCGAGTGCTTCCGCAATCCTTTTTATCTCAAAGTCTACTCCCTCGCCTTCTGCTTCTGGAGCGCCATCGTGCCGCTCTGGACGTTCTTGGTCTTCTTCGGCACCAAGCCCGGTCAGGATCTGGGCTACGCGCCGACACTCGGGCTGAGCCTGTCCGAATTCGGCGAGGTGCGCGGTTGGTGCTCGCTCGTGCAGGTTCCGGTCTTCTTCCTCGTCGGCCCTCTGGTCGACCGCTTCCACCCGCTGCGCGTCGGCATGGTCGGGATGCTGCTGTCCAGCCTCACGTTCTTCGCCAATTTCTTTCTCGTGCACAACCAGAGCAGCTTCACGTTCTGGCTCATCATCAATTTCGTCGCGCAGGCGATTTATCTCGGCGCTTACCTTGCCATCCTGCCGCGCCTCCTTCCCCGCGCGAAATACGGCCAATTTTTCACCGCCAACCAGATCTTCGGCTTCGCCGGTGTCGCCCTCGCTCCGGTGCTCAGCGGCTGGCTGCTCGAAACACTCAAAGACTACCGCTACATCTACGTCTGGTGCGGCGTATGCACGCTCGCCGGATTTGTCATGTGCGTCCTTCTCTACCGCAACTGGTTACGCCTCGGCGGCGACCAATCTTACCATCCGCCGGGATTCGAAAATGACGCAGCCGTCCCCGCAACAGCCGGACATTGAACTTCATGAGCCGTAATACCGAATCCAAAGACACCTTCGCCGACATCGCGTCGCAACTGAAGCCAGTCGCCCGCGCCGGAATGTCCGTCCCGCCGCGCGTGCCGGTGCCCGAGACCACGCTGCCTTTGCAAACAGACGCACCCGCGACGCCCAGACCGCTTGCGCGCAAGATTGGAACCGCGGAAGAATTGAAGGATGCCCTGGACGCCCTGCGTGCGCGCATGAGCCCTTTCCTGCAGGACCTCGCCCCGCCCCTGCCCGCCACGCGTTCGGTGTTTGATATGAAACGCAGTCAGTGGCGGGTGGAGACTCCCGAGGACCGGAGTTCGTTTGCCGACACCCTCGCGGGCAAGGGCGACTGGACCGTCGTCGACCTTCCGCATTACGGGCCGCCGCTCGGACCCGCCGCCACGATTTACCGCGCCGAACTCGATCTGCCGCCCGCCTTGTTTGATGCGGAGCGCCGCATTCTTTGCTTCGACGGCGTCGATTACCGCTGCCAAGTTTATCTCAACGGCGTGTGCCTCGGCACGCACGAGGGATTCTTCGAGCCCTTCGAGTTCGACGTCACCGGCATCGCCAGACCGCAGGGCAACGTGCTCCTCGTGCGCGTGGAGAATGATTACACAATGCTCGGCCAGGCTTTTTCCGATGGCGATGCGGATGGAGACAAAATCTACGCCGCGACCGGTCTCGGCTATGACGATCCGGAGGAAGGCTGGCACCATTGCCCCGCAGGCATGGGCATTTGGCAGGGCGTGAGAGTGGAAGGCCGGTCGCGCCTCGCCATCACCGACATCTTCATCCGCCCGCTCGCCTCGCTCGATGCGGTGGAGATCGAGGTGACAGTGGAGAACTACGGCGACAACCCGCAGGAAGTCGCGTCTTTGCTCGTCTCCATCCACGGCCAGAATTTTCCCGCGCGCGTCCACGTCGACCATGCGCATGAAGGCCAAGGCCGCTGGGTCCGCGGCTTCGGCGACCTGGAAAAAAACAATCCCGATTCCGAACCGGCCCGCATGGGTCGCGGCAAGAATTTCCTCTCGCTCACCTTGCCGGTGCCCGACGGGAAAATCTGGGATCTGGAGACGCCGTGGCTTTACCAGGCCCAGGTCAAGCTGGTCGACGGCCAAGGCAAATTGCTCGATGCCGCGCGGCGGCAGTTCGGTCTCCGGCGTTTCGAGCAGGACGAAAATTCCGAGCCGAAGGGGAAGTTCTTCCTCAACGGCCGCGAGATCCTGCTGCGCGGAGCCAACACCATGGGCAACCTCGACCTGTGCGTTTTCCGCGGCGACACCCCGCGCCTGCACGACGACATCCTGCTGGCCAAGCTGACCAACATGAATTTTCTCCGGCTGACCCAGCACCCGGTCCAGCGCGAGATTTACGAGGCCTGCGACCGTCTCGGGCTCATGCTGCAGACCGATCTGCCACTCTTCGGCAACATCCGGCGCAACCAGTTCCACGAATGCGTGCGCCAATCAGCCGCCATGGAACACCTCGTCCGCTCGCACCCCTGTAGCATCCTCGTCTCGTTCATCAACGAACCATTTCCCGCGGCGCGGGCCAAACCGCACCGCTTCATGCAGCGCGACGAAATGGAAAAGTTTTTCGAAATGGCCTCCATGGCCGTGCGGCGGGAAAACCCCGACCGCGTGATCAAGTGCGTGGACGGCGACTACGATCCACCGGTGCGCCACGGCATGCAGGACAACCACTGCTACTGCGGATGGTATATCGGGCACGGCGTGGATCTGGGCAGCCTGCACCACGGGAACTGGATGGAGGTCAAAGAAGGATGGCATTTCGGGTGCGGGGAATTCGGATCCGAGGGCCTCGATTCACGCGGTGTCATGGAGGAATTTTACCCGTCCGCCTGGCTCCCCTCCTCGGCTCAAGCCGACTGGAGCCCGGAGGTCATTCCCAAAGCGCAATCGGCTAAGTTCCACTATCTCTGGTATCCGACGCAGCGCACGCGCGACGAATGGATCGAGGCCAGCCAACGGCATCAGGAATGGATCACACGCTTGATGACCGAAGCTTTCCGCCGCCTGCCCGGCATGAACACCTTTGCCATCCATCTTTTCATCGACGCGTGGCCGGCCGGCTGGATGAAGACCATCATGGATATGAACCGCGTGCCGAAGCGCGCGTGGTTCACCTACCGCGATGCGCTCGCGCCCGTGGCAGTGCAGCTGCGCAGCGACCGCACGGCGGGTTTCGCAGGCCAAAGACTGCCCGTGGAGTTGTGGACCGCATGCGACCTGCCCGCGCCTCCGGAGGGATGCCGCTTGGTCTACGAGGTCACGCGCGGAGGCAAGATCATCGCGCACGGGAGCACGATGGCCAAGTTGGCGCGCTGCGGCCCTTCGGCACACGGGGTCATCGATCTGGCACTCCCGGATGTCGACAACCGCGAGAATGTCACCGTGGCGGCCAGTTTGCTCGATTCCGATGGCCATGCCCTGCACCACACGTCGCTCCCGATCACGGTTTTTCCCCAACTCCCGGTAAGAGGAGCCGCCCCCGCATTGGCCGGAAATGATCCGCGGGCACTCGCCTTTTTGGAATCACTGGGACTCTCAGCGCCGCGGAAAAAGGGGGAGGAAGATGTCATACTGGTCACCGACATTTCGCATTACCTTGCCGCCAAGGACCAGATCGACCGCCGTGTGCGCAACGGAGCGACGGCTGTCTTTCTTTCGCTGCCGGAAGGATCCCACACTATCGGCGACGCGAACGTTGCGGTTCGCGCCGCCGGCATGGGTTCGCGGCACTTTGTTTCTTGCGACTCGTCGCATCCACTGGCCGAAGGATTCTTGCCACAAGATTTCAAATTCTGGTTCGACGAACGTCTGGGCTACGCCTCGCCCATTCTCCACACCGTCTTGGAAGGCGAAGGATGGGCACCTATTCTTCTCTCCGGTGATGGCGGATGGAGCCGTCCCTGGGGACCGGCGGCGGCCGCCATGGAGAAAAAAGACGGCCAAGGTGCGTGGCGCATCTGCCAAGTTGACTTGCTCGACCGCGTCCGCACCAACCCCGTCGCGCACCTTTTCGCACATCGCCTGCTTGAATCCGCGAGCCACCGGGAAGCGGCGGTCGGCGATCTGCAACCGGAAACGGCGCGATAAGCTTGGCGCGAAGTCTCGGCGATAACCGAGGGACTGCAGCGAAAGGAAAACCGCGATCCCACGACGACTTCTGCGGTATCGTTCCGGCTTAGACGAGCAAGCACCCTTGCACACCGGGGCCGTGGACGCCTTCGATCAGGATGCCTTCGACATCGGCTGTTTTGGAGGGGCCGGTGATCCAGATGATGTTCGGGTCGTCGGGCATGGCGGCGAGCGCATCGGCAATGGAGCGATGGACGGATTCCTTGCGAATCACCGCGATGTGGGTCCACGGCGCCAAGGCGGCCAGACGATCCGGCGTGGATTGGTCGGTGAGGATAATGGTGCCGGACTCGGCGATGGCGCCGGCGGCGGGAGTAAGTGCGGCGTCGATTTCGTCGACTTGTCCGCGAGAGTATTGGCGCACGACTTGGACAATACCGTCGAATTTTGCAGTCAAATCAGCTAGAGCATCGGGAACGTACACTTTTCCAACCTGCTGCTCGAATAGCCACGAGAGGCAATCTCCGGCGCTGGTGAAGCATTTGGTGCCAACGGCCGAGGCGCGTTTGACGAAGAGGGCGACGTCATCGGCCTCGTCACGCAACCACTGCGCATCGGCCACACCGCGGGGGACAACGGGACGAGGTTCGCGCTCGGGCAGCGGATCGAGCGCCGTCTTGATTTTGGCGTAGATTTGCTCGCGTGCGCTCATTTGCCGTTGCCACCGTGACGCGATTTCATCCATGACCGGAACTTCCCGCCGCGCCATTTGGGCAGTGTGCGTTTCTTGAGCCACGATCTGAGGTAGGGAACGGGCAATCGGTCGAGCGGCAGATAATCTTTGGCCGCACCGAAGGTCATGGCCGCGCGCCAGATGAGCGGATGACTCCCGAGCAAGGCGAACCCCTCCATCGGCGGCGTGCCGGGCGATGGCACGTGCTCGTCGTGTGCGCGACGGCGCAGGCGGAGGAGCAGGTCGGGAATCGGGATGTCGACCGGACAAACTTCATTGCAAGCGCCGCAGAGGCTGGACGCTTTGGGCAGGTCGGCCAGTTCTTTGAATTTGTCGCCCGCGAGGAGCGGCGAGAGAACGGCACCGACCGGTCCCGGGTAGACGCTGCGGTAGGCGTGGCCGGAGGCTTGGCGATAAACGGGACAGACGTTGAGGCACGCACCGCAGCGGATGCAACGGAGGATTTCTTTGCAATCGGAGGCGAGCACTTCGGTGCGGCGGTTGTCGAGGAAGATGACGTGCATTTCCTCTGGACCGGAGGGCTGGTTCTGGTGGCGCGGACCATTGATGAATTCGGTGTAGACGGTGAGTTGCTGTCCGGTGGCGGAGCGGCCGAGGAGGTTGAGCAGGACGGCGAGGTCGGCGTCGGACGGGACAACTTTTTCGATGCCGACCAACGCGATGTGAATTTTGGCCGGGGCGAGGCAGAAGCGCGAGTTGCCCTCGTTGGTCACGAGGACGAGACGGCCGGTGTCGGCGGTGACGAAGTTGGCACCGGTGATGCCCGCGCCCGCGGCGAGATATTTGCCGCGCATGAGCTTGCGCGCGCGGCGGGTGATGGTCTCCGGATCGTCGTTGTAATCCCCCAACCCCTCGCGTTCGAAACTGCGCGCGATGTCGCCGCGGGTTTTGTGGATGATGGGACGCACGATGTGGCTCGGATGGTCGCCGTCGATCTGCACGATGTATTCTCCAAGATCGCTTTCGACCGATTCGATGCCGTGCTCGGCGAGGTAGTCGTTGAGGTGGATTTCCTCGGTGACCATGCTCTTCGATTTGACCACTTTGGTGATGCCGGCGGATTGCAGGATTTCCGTCACCGCGCGGTTGGCTTCCTCCCCCGTCACCGCGTAGTGCACCTTGGCCCCGCGCGCGGTGAGACTTTCCTCGGCCTGGGCGAGATAGGTGTCGAGGTGCTCGAGGGCGTGCTGGCGGATGGCGCCGGCCAGTTTGCGCAACGCATCGGAGTCGGCGTAGTCGTCGCCGAGCAAACGATAGCGTTTCTCCGTGGTCGTCGCCGTGCTCTGGTGCACGGCCCTTTGCACAGTCGGCGGCAATTCCGCCACGAAGGTGTCAATGGGCTGCTTGGCCATGATGTTGGTGCAGCGCGTCGCGCAGGATCTGGACGAAATGCAGGGTCTTCACAGGGTGGCCCTCGCGCTCGGCCAAACCGCCGAGGTGCATGAGGCAACTCATGTCGCCCGAGACAATGTAGTCGGGATGTGCGGCACGGATGTGTTCGAGTTTGAGTTCGCCCATGGCGGTGGAGACATTGGGAAAGCTGACCGAGAACGTGCCGCCGAAGCCGCAGCATTGTTCGCCCTCGCCAAACGGAACGATTTCCAGGCCCTTGATGGATTGCAAAAGTTGCATGACCGCGGGTCCGCTCTGCGTGCCGCGGGTGTGGCAGGCGCGATGAAAGGCGACTTTAGCGCAAAACTCACCGGGCCATTCGGTGATCCCGAGACCGTTGACGAGGTAATCGCCCAGTTCCCACGTCCGGCCACCGACCTGCTCGATGGCGGCGCGATCCTTCTCGCCCTCGAATTCAAGCGTCGCCCCGTGGAACATCATGGCCGCACAGGAACCGGAGGGCACGATGACCGGATCGGCGCCGGCGAACACCTTCGCCGTGTGCCTCATGACGGTGCGGGCGGCGGGCCATTGGCCGCAGTTGAAGGCGGGTTGACCGCAGCACGTCTGACCCTCGGGAAAATCGATCTCGCACCCCGCGTGTTCGAGAACTTCCACCGTGGCCTTGGCCACATCGTCATAAAAGGCATCGCACAGGCAGGTGGCCATCAGTTGCACCCTCTTGCCTTTGGGTCTGGCCTCGAGATTGATCATGGCGCGGAGGTCAGCTTGGCGAAGCGCACCGCTTTCTCGTCCCAGCGCGCGCGGTCGCGGGGGACAAACTCCGCGATCTCGAACGAGCCGCGGACGAGGGCGCGGGCCTCGGCGAGGGATGAAAGTTCGCCGCAGGCGATCATTTGCGCAGCGATGTTTCCGGCCGCCGTTGCCTCGGAAGGTCCCGCAGTCACGCGCAGCCCGGTGGCATCGGCAGTCATCTGGTTGAGCAGCGCATTGCGCGAGCCACCGCCCACGATGTGCAGCGTGTCGGGAAAGTCCGGCATCCACGGCTTCATTTTTTCGAGGATCGCGCGGTATTTGAGGGCGAGACTTTCGAGAATGACACGGGTGGTTCCGCCCCGGGTGGCGGGAACGGATTGGCCGGTCTTTTGCAGCCAGGCCGCGATGACCGCCGGCATGTCACAAGGACGGGAAAATTCCGGGGCATCGGGATCGAGGAGTTCGCCGGCCTCGGTGCCGGCCGCCTTGGCCACCAGCGACGCGTAATCCAACTTGTCGCCCTCGCGCTCCCAGTTGCGTTTGCATTCCTGGAGGAGCCACATGCCGGCCACGTTCTTGAGGAAACGCGTGGTGCCGTCCAGGCCCTGCTCGTTGGAAAAGTTTTCCGCCCCGGTGGCTTCGGTGACCAGAGCGGCATCGAGTTCCCTGCCGATCAACGACCAAGTGCCCGAGCTGAGGAAGAGCGGATTTTTTTCCGCCGCGGGCACGCCGGCCACCGCCGACGCGGTATCGTGGCTGCCGCAGAGCACGACTTTGATCGCACCGCGGTTGCCGTTTTCCTCGAGGAGCGGACCGACCACGGTGCAGGGTTCACTGACCGGCGGCAGGATATGCGCGGGAATACCGAGGCGCGCGGCAAGTTCCGTGTCCCATTCCGCCTTGCCCGCTTTGAGCAGACCCGAAGTGCTGGCGATGGTGCGTTCGACCGTCTTCTCGCCGCTCAGCCAATAGGTGATCAGGTCGGGCATGAACGCGATGCGCGCAGCATGCTTGACGATCTCCGGGTTGCGTTTTGTTTCCGCCATCAACTGGTAGATGCTGTTGAAAAACATCGGCTGAATACCGGTGCGGCGGTAAAGCTCGGCCGGCGGAACAAGGGCCGACACCGCATCCATCATGCCGTCGGTGCGGCTGTCGCGATACATCCAAGGAACGCCGAGCAAACTGCCGCCCGCGTCGAGCAAACCGTAGTCCACTCCCCACGTGTCGACCGACACCGAAACCACAGCGTCGCCGAACTCGGAACGCGCCTTGGCGATGCCGCGCCGGATATCGCCGAGAATGCGCACGATATCCCAGTGCCAACCATCGGGCAGATGCACACCGCCCGTGGGGAACCGCGCCATTTCTTCAAGCGCGAGCGTCTTTCCATCGTAGACTCCGGCCATAACGCGTCCGCTTTCGGCCCCGAGATCGACAGCGAGATAGATTTTTTTGGCAGGCATAGTTCAGTTATGTCGGGCGACTTCGATGCGGACTCCTTGGGCGGCCAGCTCAGAGGAAATTTGGGTGGGTGGTGGCGCGTCGGCAATCCAAGCATCGATGTCGCCGGCCCGCGCGAAAAAATAACTGGAGGTCACCCCGCACTTGGAGACGTCGGCGAGCAGGATGGTCTCGACGGCGCGCTCGACCACGGCATGCTTCAGCTGCGCCTGACCTTCGGTGGCGTCGCTGAAACCCCGAACCGCATCGATGCCGCGGCAAGAAAGGTAGGCCGCGTCGAGATGATAGATCTCCAGCGCTTTTTCCGCCGCCCAACCGGTGCAGGAAAGCGAACTTGGACGCAGGTTGCCGCCGACGAGCACGCAAGTAACATCGCGCTTTTCGGACAGCGCCAGGGCATTCTCGATGCTGTTGGTCACCACGGTTAGCGGGAACTCCGGCAGAGACTGCACCAACTCCAGCACCGTTGTGCTCGCATCGAAAAACACCGTCTGGCCGGGGCGCAAACGCGCGGCCGCGGCACGGGCGATCAGGCGCTTCGGCGCGACATTCTGCGTGGCCCGCTCACGGGCCGGGAATTCGCGACGGTCGGCTTCCAACCGGACCACTCCCCCATGAGTCCGCAGGAGCATGCCATCCGCCTCGAGCTTTTCGAAATCCCGCCGGATCGTCTCCTCGGTCACCCCGATCTGCTGCGCCGCCTCCGAGGTGCGCAGGCTACCCCTCTCGTTGAGTTCTTCCAACATCCAGCGGTGGCGATCAATGGCAAGCATGCAATGTGGGAATTTCTGGAACACTTTGGCTTTGTTCCCGAAACAAACAAGAATAAAAGATCAGACTTGCCTTTTTCCGGACACAAACACAGATTTTCCCAAATTCCATGCAACCGACAGCCCCGCACAAAAACGTAACTAAGTATTGGCAAGATGCGGAAGCCTCCGCCCTCAAGGGGTTGGATGAATTGGTTTACCGGTCGAATTGCCTCGGCCGCGACCAACGCATCACCAACACGGGCGGCGGCAACACTTCATCGAAAATTGCGGAAAAAGATCCGGTCACCGGAGAAAGCGTCGAGGTGCTGTGGGTCAAGGGATCCGGCGGCGATCTGCGCACATCCCAGCGCGAGAACTTTTCTTCGCTCTCCCAGTCGCAGCTCCTCGGATTGCAAAAAACTTACGCCGCGCGGAAAGACAAAGGACTCAAGTCGCCCGCCGAGGACGACATGGTGGGAATGTACGCGCATTGCACGTTCAACCTGAACCCGCGCCCGTCGTCGATCGACACGCCGCTGCACAGCTTCATCCCTCACCCGCACGTCGACCACACGCATCCCAACGCGGTCATCTCGCTGGCCGCCTGTGCGCGGAGCAAGGAAGCAACCCTCGAAATCTACGGCGACAAAATTGTCCATCTCCCGTGGATGCGCCCCGGCTTCGAACTGGGCCTCGCCATGCAGCAGGCCTGCGCGGACCATCCGCAAGCGGTTGGTTTCGTCATGGGTCAGCACGGTCTCATCAACTGGGGAAAAACCGGCCGCGAATGCTACGATCTCTCCCTCGATCTGATCGAGCGCGCCGCCGCGGCCATCGAAGAACGCATCACCAAGAACGGCGGCGAGGCCAAGGTCTTCGGCGGACCAACGCACGCGGCCCTGCCGGAAGAAAAACGGCGCGCCGTCTGGGCCGCCCTGCTGCCCTGGTTGCGAGGACAAGTGAGCAAAAGCCGGCGCTTCATCGCGACCGTGCAGGATGACGAGAAGATCATGCGCTTCGTCAACTCCAAGGATGCCCCGCGTCTGGCCGAACTTGGCACGAGTTGCCCCGACCATTTCCTGCGCACCAAGATCAAGCCGCTCTACACCGCCGCGGCGCCCGCGCCCGAAGCGTCCGTGCCCGAGATCGTGGCCGGACTCAAAAAAGAACTCGCCGCAGGCCTCGAGCGCTACCGCGCCGACTACGCGAAATATTACGAAGCTTGCAAACACCCCGGGTCTCCCGCCATGCGCGACCCGAATCCCACGGTCATCCTCATCCCCGGCCTTGGCATGGCGGCCTTCGGCAAGGACAAATCCGAATCGCGCGTCACGGCCGAATTCTACAACTGCGCGATCGAAGTGATGCGCGGGGCCGAAGCGCTCGGCGGGTACATTTCCCTGCCCCAGCAGGAAGCGTTCGACATCGAATACTGGGCGCTGGAGGAGGCGAAACTGCGCCGCATGCCTCCCGAGAAGGAATTCGCCGGACGCGTTGTCATCGTCATCGGCGCGGGCAGCGGCATCGGACGCGAGACCGCCCTGCGCCTCGTGCGCGAAGGAGCGCAGATCGTTTGCGCGGATCTCAATCTCGAGGCGGCGCAGGCCACAGCCGACGAGATTCTGGCCAAGACAGGTATGGGCATCGGCGTGGCCGGCAGCGGCATCTCGGGTTGCGGCCCCGCCATCGCCGCGCAAGTCGACATCACCAAACGCGAGAGCATCCGCGCCATGCTCGACCGGGTCGTCCTTGCCTATGGCGGCTTTGATTCCATCGCCGTGACCGCCGGCATCTTCGTGCCGAGCGACACGTCCGGGCACATCCCGGACGACAAGTGGGCGCTGACCTACGCCATCAATGTCACGGGCAGCTACCTGGTCGCCGACGAGGCCTCGAAAGTTTTCCGCGAGCAGGGACTGCGCGGCTCGGTCGTCCTCACGACCAGCGCCAACGCGGCCGTGGCCAAGAAAGGCAGCCTCGCTTATGACACCTCGAAAGCGGCGGCCAACCACCTTGTGCGCGAGTTGGCCATCGAATTGGCCCCGCTCGTCCGCGTCAACGGCGTGGCCCCCGCCACGGTGGTGCAGGGAAGCGCCATGTTCCCGCGCGACCGCGTCATCGGCTCGCTTGCCAAATATGGCATCGCCTACGAGGACAACGAAAGCGACGCATCGCTCACCGGGAAACTCGCCCAATTCTACGCCGACCGCACTCTCACGCGCTCGCCCATCACTTCCGCGGACCAGGCGGAAGCTTACTTTGTCCTGCTCTCCGACCGCCTGAGCAAGACCACCGGCCAGATTATCACCGTCGACGGCGGGCTGATCGAAGCCTTCCTGCGATGACGAACAATCCCGACGTGTCAGATCCCAGCCCGAAACACCCCATGCACATCGAATCCACTTACGTCTCCACGCAAAACGAGGGTCAGGCGGCGACAACCATCGACCTCGACACCGTGCCGCAACGTGTGCGGGAAATCGCCATGCTTCGCGGGCTCGGCTACGCCTTCCGCGAGATCGCGGATCTGCTGAATGTGTCGCCGCAAGCCGTCTCCCTCATGCTTTCCCGCCACCGCCGATCTTTCAAATCCCTGCGCGGCACCATGGAGCTTTGCAACCTCTCGGCCCGCGCGGTCAACGCGCTCGGACGGCACAAGATCAAGTCACGGGCCGAGGCGCGCGCCGCCAACGTGCTCGAGTTGTTGCGCAACGAACGCAACTGTGGACGCAAAACCCTTGAGGAACTCGCCCAGTGGCTGGACGAGAATCCCGCCCAAAAATAAAGACTGTCCTACGCCCCCCGCCTAGGAGCAGGCCCGTGAAACCTACACGGTCCTCGGCGTCGATGCCGGGCAGGCCCCAACCGTCCTCGCCTCGGTCCCCCTCTCCAACCATCGGTCTGAGACGAATTCCGCAGCCGCCCCAGAGTCCCCGCCGCAGCAGCTTGGCTGACCGAAGCGGAAGTTTACGGACAAGAGACGACTCGCATCAGGCAGTGGCGGGCTGTAGATTCGGGCGGATGAGATTTCTCCGTCCCGCCGGATTACTGCTTCTCCTGCCGGTCGCTGTTTTCGCGCAGGCACCGCCCCCCGCCGGACCAAAAGATGCCGTCCGCAACGGCGGGTTCGAACGCAATCTTCAAACTCCCAACCTCTGGTCCGGCGTGGACAAGGACGGTTTCCTCGCTGGATTCCGAGGCTTCCTCCCCGTGCTCAACGAGAGCGGCAACATCGCCGATGCAGCCATGCCTGTTTCGGTGGCCGTGGGCGACCTGAACAAAGACAGCCTGCCGGACATCTTAACCGCCGATCCTATCGGCTACGTGCGCATCTATCTCAACAGCGGCTCCAAGGAGCAGCCAAAATTCAGCAACGGCGTGGCCACGACGCCTTACTTGAACTTGCCCGGACCGGACTCCGCTCCCCCTCTCCCCGGTCTCAGCGTCGATGTAGGCACCAGACCTCTCTCGTGGTCCAAGAGGCGCATGGGAGTGAGAGCGTCCCTAGCCGAAGTCGGCGCGGCCGGGCGCAGCTTGGTGGCGGGAAATTATTTCGGCGAAATCTTTATGGTGCCGCAAGGCGGGGCGGCACAGGCATCCTTCGCCCAGCCCAAAGTCATCGAGAACGCCATGCTTGACCTCACCAAAAAGGCGGACCGCCGGTGGGGCAACGCCTTCGCCCCCCTCATCCATGACTGGGACGGCGACGGAAAAGCAGATCTGTTGGTCGGCGAAGGCTCCTACTCGGCCAACAACGTGCACTTCTTTCCGAATGAGGGGTCGACCGCATCTCCCGTCTACAACCTTGCCAACCGCAGCACCCTCGCGCTGGGTAACGGAAGTGAGCAACTGACGCCCGCCATTGCCGACGTCAATGGCGACGGCAAAGACGATCTGCTGGTGTCTGACCGGCTCGGCCGGGTGACGGCTTACCTGCGGCCCGCCGGATGGAAAAAAGGAGACAGCATCATCCCATCCGGACAAATCTCCAAGACAGGCGGCCT
>Ga0114972_10002540_pt1 | contig 13739 bp, 9 predicted proteins | sample M_140807_EF_Meta_FD_87354 | JGI IMG/M metagenome (GOLD analysis project Ga0114972, IMG submission 87354) | Freshwater microbial communities from Lake Montjoie, Canada to study carbon cycling - M_140807_EF_MetaG | ecosystem: Environmental > Aquatic > Freshwater > Lake | place: Lake Montjoie... | reverse complement strand
TCCAGCCGCACCGTTTGGTTCGCCGTCGGGTCGACGGCCCTGCTCGTTTTATGTTTCACACCATCAACGACGCCAAACGGTGCGCCTTTTGGCGACTACTGCGTTATCTGAAAGAGTCCGGCTCAGGTCACGACCAACACGATCGCGACCACCATCAGCGCCGCGCCCACTAACCGCCGTCCGAGCACCGCCGACCCGAGTTTCCCTTCCGTGTTACCAAAGTAGTGCCCCGCCACGCGCACGAGCACCACGCTCCACAGCCCACGCGAACTGAACACGATGTTCACCGCCGTCGCATCGCCCCAATGCCCGAGCGCGCTTAAAATCCCCGCGTTGGTCGCCGCCATCACGATCGAACCCAACAACAACCACCGCCACGCCACGCCGGAAATCTCCCCCAACCCCACGCGAAAAAACGGTATAAACCCGAACGACAACACCCCCATCGCCGCCATCATCATCGGCAAATAGCGCGCGAGCCCCATCGCCGGCACCCACTTCGCCGTGAGCGTATCATTCAGCGAAAACAACCACGCGCCCACCAAGGTCCACGTCACACTGAAGCCGAGCCGCCGGTGTTGCCCGCCGCGCCCCAGCCCGAGTAACGCCACCGCCACCGCGCCCAACCCCGCCGCGATCCACCACGCCAACGGTATCGTCTGCCCGAGCCACAGGCTGCTCATCAACGCCACCCACACCGATTTCGTCCCCATCACCGGCGTCGTCACCGACACATCGCCGCGACTGATCGCCAAAAAAAGACACAACTGCGCCAACATAAACAGCGCGCCCGTCACCACCGGTTGCCACCACACCGCCGCCAGCGAACCCACCAGCGGCTCCCGCCAAAACCACAGCGGCATAAACGCCACTGCGGCCACGCCATTGGCCACGAACGTCGAGCGCCACACACCCGCCCCGTGCTCCGTCGCGCATTTTAAGCACAACGCGCCCACCACATAGGTGAACCCACACACGAGCGGAATCAGCAGATGAACCGGAAAATGCACCCGCCCAACGTGGCACGACGCCCCGCGCCCGCCACTCAAATTCCGCCGACCCGCCGCGTGTTACTTATTTTTCAACACCGCCAAGATCCGTTGTTCGTAGTCTTCCGTAGGCTCGGAGCCGACTTTGCGGTCCCGGATCTGGCCGGCGCGATCGATGATGAACGTCGTCGGAATCGCATCCATCCCGCCAAACGCCGCCGTGACGTCGTCATCGCCCATCACGATCGGATAATTGATTCCAAATTTTTCCATGAACGGCTTCACGACCGCGGGGCCTTTTTGATCGAGCGAGACGCCGATGATCACGAGCCCGTCCTTGCCATATTTTTTTTGCAGCTCGATGTAGCCAGGGATTTCCGCGCGGCAAGGCGGACACCAGGTCGCCCAAAAATCCACCACCACGACCTTGCCCTTAAACGTCTCCGAGGAAACCCACTTGCCGTCGACGTCCTTCATTTTCCACACGGGGGCCGGCGTGGGCTTCACGGCTTCGGCGCGGCCGATCACGGCCACCGCGGTAAAAAGAGCCAACCCGAGCAGAGCGCGAAAAGATTTCATAGCGGTCACGTTGGTTAAGAAATACCGCCGCGGCAAATTTTCTTCGGCCTGTTTCGGCGGCGGCGCCACGAGTCGCCGAGCCAAGCGGTCTCAGCTTTCGCGCATCTCGGGCAGATCGAGGCCGAGGATTTCGACAAATTTCTTCATCGCGGGCGTCAAGACGCGGCCCTTGCGGTGCAAGATCGCGAGCGGCCGGGTGAAAGCGCGGCCCTTGAAATGCAGCATGACGAGCGAGCCTTGTTTCACTTCTTGAGCGACGGTCGCCTGCGGGACGATCGCGATGCCGTGATCGATTTCGACGGCGCGCTTCACGGTCTCGATGTTGTCGAACTCCATGACGGGCTCGATCTCGAGTTTGTGCTCGCGGAAGATTTGATCGACGGCCTTGCGCGTCGGGATGTCGGGGTCGAAGCCGATAAATTTCTGCGCTCCCAATTCTTTCACGTCGATCTCGCCGCGCTTCGCCAGCGGATGTCCGGGCGGGGTGATGAGCACGAGGTGATCGTTGCGGAACGGCAGCACCTCGATCTGGCGCTGTTTCACGGGGAACGCCACGAGACCGAAATCCACGGCGTTGTGCAAAATGTCTTCGTAGACGAGGTTCGAGCGGCGGTATTCCACGCGTACGTTGACGGAGGGGAAATCGTGCAGGAATTTTTTGATGAACGGCGGCAACTCGTGCAGGCCGATCGAGTAAATCGTGGAAATGCGGATCGTCCCGCTGATGACTTTTTTCATCTCCTGCAACTCGCACATGAGCTTGTCGTAGGTGTGCAACATCTCCTTGGCCGACTCGTAGACGCGGTAACCTTCGCGCGTGAGTTGAAACTGCTTCTGGCTCCGGTCGATCAACAGCGTCTTAAAATGGCGCTCCATCGCCCGCGCCTGCTGACTCACCGCAGATTGGGTGATGCCATTGAGTTTAGCGGCCTTGGAAAAACTCTTCGTCTCCACCAAGTCCGCAAAAATTTTAAAATTCTCAATTTGCATAATTAGCGCACGTTGAGTGCTACACAGGAGAAACGCCCGCTAGGCGGCAAACACCTAATTAGTTTTTCTACACACTCACCGCATCCCATGTTTATCGCCTACGAGGAATTTGTCCGCCGCGCCGACGTCGTCCGCGCTCAAATCGCCGCCGCCTGCGCCACCGCCGGCCGCGATCCCGCCACGGTCGAACTCCTCGCCGTCACCAAGACCCACCCCGTCGCCGCCGCCGACTACGCCGCCCGCTACGGCCTCCGCGCCGTCGGCGAAAACCGCGTCCAAGAAGCCGCCGAGAAACGCCCCCTCTGCGCCGCGCCCGCGCTTCAATGGGAACTCATCGGCCACCTCCAATCCAACAAAGCCAAACTCGCCGCCACGCACTTTGACCGCGTCCAAAGCGTCGATTCCGAAAAACTCCTCAACCACCTCGATCGCGCCGCCGCCGAGCTCGGGAAAATCCTCCCCATTCTCCTCCAGATCAACGCCGGCCGTGACCCCGCCAAATTCGGCGCCGAAATCGAAGACGCGCCGCGGCTCCTCGAGCTCGCCCTCACAAAAAAAAATCTGCGCCTCGACGGGCTGATGACCATCGCCCCGCTCGGCTCCACGCCCGCCGAAGCCGCCGATCACGCCCAGCGCACGTTCAACCAACTCCGCGCCCTCCGCGACGACCTCGCCGCCCATTTTCAAATCCCGTTGCGCGAACTCTCCATGGGCATGAGCGGCGACCTCGCCCCCGCCATCGCCGCCGGTAGCACCCAAGTTCGCATCGGCTCCGCCCTTTACGGGGCTCGCTAAATTCTTTCCTCCAAATTTCATCGTTTAACTTCCCCATGCGCTCCTTACCCCGTCTGGTTCTTTTCGCCGTCACCGCCCTCGCCGCGCCGACGTTTGCCGCCGTAACCTCGCCGCTGGCGCCCGCCACCGTCACGGCCCCACGCCCGCTTTCCCTCGACGATTTTGACGCCTGGCGCAGCCTCGCCTCGCCCACACTTTCCCGCGACGGCCGCTGGCTCGCGTACTCGTTTATGCCCCAAGACGGCGACGGCGAAGTCATCCTCCGCGAACTCGCCACCGGCCGCGAGCAACGCCTCCCCGTCGGCGCCCTCCCGCCGCCGCCGATTCAACCCGACGAAGCCAACCCCGATGCTCCGCCCGCGCCGCGCACGATCCGCCTCGCCTTCACCGCCGACGCGCAGCACCTCGTCGCCAGCACCTACCCGACCAAAGCCGCCCTCGCCGCCGCCCGCAAAGCCAAGCTCGCCGCCGACGCCATGCCCAAGGGCGGACTCCTCCACGTCCACCTCGCCACCGGCGCCGTCACCACAGTTGCACAGGTAAAATCCTTCCAAGTCTCCACCAAAACCGGCGCTTGGCTCGCTTACCTAAAAGAAGCCAAACCCGAGGAAAAAAAGCCCGAGTCCAAGCCCGAGCCCAAAGCCGACCCGGCCGCACCCGCGCCCGCCGCCAACCCAAATCCCAGCACCGAGGACGACGTCGATGCTGCCGCAGCCGCCACGCGCGCCGGCGCCCGCACCGCGTCCGCCAACTCCGCCGCCAAACCCGAGTTTGGCACCGATCTCGTACTCCTCGATCTCGCCGCCGCCACACCGAGCGAGCGCACGTTGAGCGACGTCCTCGACTACAGCCTCGCTCGCGATGGCCGCACGTTACTCACGACCCTCGCCACCAAAACCGGCACCACCAACGGCGTCTACGTTTTCACTCCCGGCGCTCCCGCCGACACCGCCCCCGCTGCGCTCCTCGCCGGCAAAGGCAAATACCTGAAACTCACGTGGGACCGCGAACAAACCCAAGCCGCCTTCGTCAGCGACCGCGACGACGCTTCCGCCAAAGCTCCGACGTTTAAACTCTATCACTGGCCGCGCGGCACACCCGCCGCCGTCGAGCTCGTTTCCGCGACTACGGCGCATTTTCCCACGACTTACAGCGTCAGCGACAAGGGCAGCCTCGCCTTCTCCCGCGACGGCAAAAAACTCTACGTCCCCACCGCCCCCGCGCCCAAAGCCCCGCGCGACCCCGAAACCCTCCCCGACGAAGACGCCCGCGTCTCCGCAGATCTCTGGCGTTGGAACGACGAGGTCGTGCAACCCATGCAAAAGGTCCGCGCCACCCTCGAGCGCAACCGCACGTACCGCGGCGTTTTCGATTTCGCCACCACCCGCTACACCCAGCTCGCCGATCCCTCGCTCGCCACCGTCACTTTGAGCGACGACGGCACCCGCGCCCTCGGCCAAGACGACCGCGCCTACCGCCGCCGCGTCGATTACGACGGCCGCTACACCGACGTCTTCCTCGTCGATCCTGCCACCGGCACGCGCCGCCCCGCGCTCACCGAACTCCGCAGCGAAGGCGGCGCGCTCCAACTCGCCCCCGACGGTCGCCACGCCTTTTATTATCAAAACCAACACTGGCACCTTCTCGACACCACCACCGGCACGACCCGCAATCTCACCGCCAACCTTGGCGTCGCCTTCCACGACGAACTCCACGACGCCCCCGAACCCGCCGGCCCCTACGGCCACGCCGGTTGGACCAAGGACAACCAATCACTTCTCCTCTACGATCGCTACGACGTCTGGCAGCTCTTCACCGACGCCCGCCCCGCGAAAAATCTCACCGCCGCTTCCGGCCGCGCCACGCGCACCTCGCTCCGCGTCCAACGCATCGAGCCCATCGACGAAGAAAACGACGACCGCGGTCTCGACCCCGCCCAACCCCTCACTCTCCGCGGCGAAGACGAAGCCACCCGCGCCACCGGCTTCCTTCAAACGCGCTTCGACGCCGCGCCCGGCACCGCCCCGCGCCGCTTGCTCTGGGGCGACAAAAATTACCGCTACGTCGCCCGCGCCAAAGACGCCGACGTCCTCCTCGTTTCCGCCTCCCGCTTCGACGAGTTCCCCGATTACCAGACCACCAATGCCCGTTTCACCACGCCCGTCAAAGTCACCGCCGGCGGCGCGCAACTCGCGCCCTTCGCTTGGGGCCGCGCCGAAATCGTGCCGTTCCGCAACGCCGATGGTGTGCCCCTCAGCGCCGCGCTCTACGTGCCGCCCGGTTTCGATCGCACGAAAAAATATCCGCTCATGGTCTACATCTACGAGCGCCTCTCGCAGGACGTGCACGCGTTCAAGCCGCCGATGCCCAGCCACAATATCAACTTCCCGCTCTACGCGAGCAACGGATACCTCATCCTCACGCCCGACATCGTTTACACCGAGGGCCAGCCCGGTCAGAGCGCGTTGCGAAGCGTGCTCCCCGCCATCGAGAGCCTCGTTGCCCAAGGCTTCGTCGATGAAAACGCCATCGGCATCTCCGGTCATTCTTGGGGCGGCTATCAAATCGCCTACATGGTCACGCAGACGACCCGTTTCCGCGCCGCCGAATCCGGCGCTCCCGTCGGCAACATGACCAGCGCCTACTCCGGCATCCGCTGGGGCTCCGGCCTGCCGCGCCAGTTTCAATACGAGAAAACCCAGAGCCGCCTCGGCCGCCCGCTCGCCGAGGCCCCGCAGCTTTACCTGGAAAACTCTCCCGTCTTCCAAGTCCAACGCATCCAGACGCCGCTGCTGATTCTGCACAACGACGCCGACGACGCCGTGCCATGGTATCAAGGCATCGAGCTCTTCCTCGCGCTGCGTCGCTACAACAAACCCGCCTGGCTCTGGAGCTACAACGGCGAGTTCCACCACCTCCGCCGCCGCGCCGATGCGAAAGATTTCGCCCGCCGCGCCTGGCAATTTTTTGACCACTACCTGCGCGGCGCCCCGGCTCCCGAGTGGATGGAAAAAGGCGTCTCCTACATCGACCGCGACGAAGAAAAAATCCGCTTTAACCCGGCAAAATAGGCGCGAATATATCCCGAAATAAGATCTTTACCAAGCCGGTCGACTCGCACGGACAAGCTCAAGAATTCGACCGGAGAATTTAGGCCCGCACGAGGAACCTTCGATAAAATTTTCCCCGATCACTATATTCTTTCGGTCCGATGGATGCGTTGCAAAACTTCCCTCCAAGACGACAAAGTCATCAAGCATGACTTTGACTTTTTGCCGCCATGGACCCACGTCCGCAGTCGTTGGATAAAGCGATCCCATACTAAGTCGCAATCGGTGGGGTTTTGATATATCAAGCGTAATAACATCACCCACTATTCCACCAACACCCCAATGATCAAACCCAAAGACTACTCTATCATCCTCCAAATATCTGATATATATAAAATCACCGGCGCCAGAAACGCCGCTCACAACCAATGGCTCGGCCGCACCCTTACGTGCTGAAGAAAATTTAACAAGCATCTCAACGGATCCATAATTTCTCAACAATTCCCCCTTCGGCAACGAAGCATAATCAAATCCGTTTACATCCTCTATGCAGCCAGAAAATTTCGCATCCATCAAATCGGTGATAAAATCGTTTCTTCCAAAAATTAAGCTACTAGGATGCGCAGGATAGAATACTTGTCTGCGATCTATAACCGCCTTTCCGTCGAACATTAAAACAAGGCGGTCTTTTTTCTCCGCATGATCGTCTTCGATCTTAGTTCCATTAGCATCAGCCAACGAACCCATCCATATTTGCAAGGTATGCGATGAGGTCGGGTCGTAATTCACTTCTGGGCTAATAATCGGTTCGTCACCATGATGATATAACGAAAAAGACATACGGCCAGGCCCCGTATAATGACAGAGAACCACATCAAATAATTTTCTATCCCCAGTGGAAACTAAGGGTTCAATCCGCCCAGTCTTGTCTACCGGAAACCAGAGCTTAAGAATCAAAGGTTCAGCACGAGTATGTCCATCCGCAACGAAGACCGGTCGCCGCATAGGAAATTTTGACACATTTAAAACCGAACCGGAAAACTCGCCACGTACGCCTCCTGCCGGCCAATTAAATCGACCGATTCGCAGATCATCCGCCGTAGCATCGTAACAATCTAACGCAAGACGAAGCACGGTTTTCCCGTTTAAACGTACAAATACACCACGCCGGACTGCATCATACTCCGCTGGACTCCACTTTCTAAAAATTGGATGCGTGGCTGGTGGCAATAAAGAGCCGCACTCGACTTCAACCGTTATTTTACGATCAGCCGGTATTTTAAAAACTTGGCCTCGAAACATACCTAATCCAGCATGAAAAAAGGCCAAGCGCGCTTGATTATCATTTTGATAATCAATTTGTAACCAATCCCGTTGATCTCCTGCGATACCGGTCTCAAAAATAGGCTCACTAAAATTTTTTGAGCTATTTTCCTCAGGCAATTTCAATTCTAATTTAATACCTCCGTAAGCGGCGCCAAACAACGCCTCTACGTATTGGATGGGAGTATTGGCAATACGAGCAATTGGGCTTAGAGTCTTTGGGTCAGGAAATCTTTTAATCCAAATTCCCAGAGCAGACACTATGCTAAAAAAACCCAAAACAAAAGCAGTATAAATAAATGTGCGAGATTTTCTAAAAAAATCTGCAAGCGCTAACACGCCAACGGCCGATATGATTAGGGCCGAAGCCTCGTAATCTACTACATATCTATCCAAGCCCCACCAATATATTGTTAAGATCGCGAAATTAAAAAAACAGCTAACCCCCAAAGCGACAAGAGTCGCTATTCTACCTCTGGAATAACAATACGGTGAAATGATAAAAGCCGCCGGAATAAACCACAACCAAGGGGTAAAAATCAACACTCCGGCGGGCTTATCGCCATAGGAATATAAAAACGGAAAATATCTAGTAAAATGCATGCCACCCGCCAAATACTCACTAAATCGATTTTTAAAATGATCAAAATGGAGAATTCTAGCTGCCAGAACTCTTTCTCCCGCTAATTGATAAGCCATGCCGAATTCCCCAAAACTTCCAAATCGAAGTTTATTATATATCAACAAGCTAAATCCGATAACAATAGCAGGCCCAAACGCTGCGGCGCCGTAAATAATAAATTTTCTGAAAAAACTCAGCGACGATTGCTTTCTGATATAAATAACCCAAGGCACAACCAGAGCAAAACCGCTTAAAAAATAATTTGGTCGAGAGGCAATAGTTAAACCATAGAAAATACTAGCAAATGCCAATATAAGTATCGCTCTTTTATTTTCAGAATTTAAAGCTAAAAATAAAAAATAAAACATGGCCATATGCATCGCAAATGCGCAGGCTATAGGCACTTCATAAAAATTTCCCAATAAAGTTAAACGAGCCGCAGGATGCGAAAGTGCTAACACTAAAGCACCCGCAAGTAATGCCCAAGTCGGCGATTTTGGGTAATAACGGTCGCGCACCCCCTTTAATAGAGCTAAGGAAAAGGCCATTCCGACACTACAAAAAAAGGCAACTGCACACACCTCCGTGGGATACCAGCCGGCGATAATCCCGAGCGGATAAATAAATAGTATAATTGGCGCGACGCCAAAATACAAATAGTACTTGCCTCGAAATAGTGTCATATCATGCACCCGATATGGCGCATTCGCTACAGGATCGTAAGGATCCTTTAATGCCAACAACTCGGGAGCAGGCGTAATTGCCGCATTAATCTGCCCATTTATAAAACCCTGAGTTTGCAATCCATAATATCCCGCAGGATGTCTGCTGAAAAAATCTCCAGAAACCTTACTCGCAGTCCAAAAAAATATAGCAGCAATGCATGAAAATAAACCCAACAGGATATACTTCTCTAAATTATTTTTTAGGCTGTTAAAAATGAAATGGAGGTTATTCATTTTTGTGCAATGGATGCATGCATTAGTATATAGCCTTATATTAATTGGAGGCGTTTTTACTGCGTATCGATATTAAAATAATGCAATAATGGAGCAGTACTGAAAATAAAATCTTAACACCAGTCTAACGATTACGACCTTATTTTTTTATTTTTTCAGTCGAAATCATATCACCAGAAAATCTAGCCGCTGTACTAGATCCACCCAATAGATTTTCGCCGACCGTAACGGTCTCTGGTGCGGCGCGATGGACTTGATCCCCCGCATCCAGCACCACCATACCGTCTAATAAAATACGCACCCGATTCCGCATCCTGCGGGACTGTTCAGCCCATTGAGGGGTAGTTGTGCTCGCGTCGGGATCGGGATATAACCCGCCGTGATCAATTTCGATTAGATGATCTTTGCTAAAATCGACGGTATAAGTCGCGGAGGCAGAACCCCCAAGCCCCCATGCGTCATGACTAAACGCAACTTTACCTGGAGCAGGATAAAAAACATTACAAAAATCTCCTGCTCCGGTGATACCACTCACCAGAAGAGGATCATAGCGACCCGGCTTGGCATCAGTTGGAAATCGGAGACGAAGCCTCCAAGCCCCGTAATCGGTCGAGCTTGTTTTACTGCTATCGAGCACAAAGGGTTGCTGTTTAACCGCGAGTATTTTTCCGGTAAAACGGGGACCACTAATTCCAGTCCAAAATGAGTTCTCCCCCAAAAGGTAGCGCTCTCCATGCCGCATGCCGAAATCTAAATTGGTCTGATACACGATTTGCCCGCCCCAACTGATCTTCACCACCTGATCTGCATCTTTCCGAAGCTTCAGCGGCTGATGGGAGAAAACGGGATGCGAACTGGGCGGATTCAACGCCCCCAGCTGAACATCGAGTTGGTGAGGGCGAGAATAATCCGCTGCGATCGGTTCTGAGAGCCAATGGGTTGTTCCCGCTTGGAAAAACCCAATCCGCACCCGTGCATCATCAACGTAGGTGAGAAAAACCATCTCGCCACCCTGGATGCCATCACCCGTTACGATAATCGGCTCGAAAGCACCCGCCTTATTCCTCGGCAGAGTCAATTCAAGGTGCACGGGGCCATATTTACGCGCAACCATTTCATCGACCCAAAAAACCGGCCGATTAAAAATGCGGGAAAGCGGCAACATGCGTTCACCCTGTGCCCCCCAAAGCTGCAACAGTAACGCCGTGGACACGATGGATGAAAACAGCAATAAAAGAGCCGCCAATCCTCCTGTTGCCCAGCGCGGAAAGCCTGCGGGACGTGTACTACAAGCGAGCAGACCGATCACACCCGCCAATACCATTCCAGGCAGATAATCTACCTGATAGCGTCCACCACATCCAAAAAATGCGCACGTCGCTAAAAGACCGCCCATCCCAGCCAAACCCACTGTGCCTGTCACCACTTGCGCCGCCGGTGCCAATCGAAATTTAAACAAACCTGCGATTCCAAACACAACCGGAAGCGCGCTAAAAACTCCAAAGGGGCCCGTCGCGATGGTTGTGATAAAAGGAAAAAGCCGCACAAACACAGGAGGATTCCAACCGTAGACGCCAAAATTTGTTATAATATTTCTCCAGCTAAAAAGCACCTCAGGCTGAACAGGTCCCGTAAGCTGATAGTGCATGCCAAATTCCAACCAACGACCGAATCGCAGCCAGTTCAAACACAACATAATTGCAATTACTAAGGCCGATGGGGCCGCAGCCGCCACGACTAAAATCCAACTACGACCCGCATTCCGACGCCAAAGCACAACCAGCGGCCACACCAATACCGCGGACCATAACACATAGTTAGGCCTTGCTCCTATCGCTAAGCCGAGCGCCATCCCCGCAGCCACCGTCCAGCCCAACATCGAATCGCGGGAGTGCAAAGCGCGAGCAATAAAACACCACAAAAGCGACTGGCAAAAAGCTGCCGCTGCGATCGGAACTCCGTAAACACTATTACCCATCGCCAAAGCCGGCAGATAGGAACCCGAGGCTATGCAAGTGAGCGCAAAGAAAGTCAGGACAGCTGACGACTCGGGAAAATATCGCCGACGCAGCGCAAGCAAGAGCCAACCCATGCAACCTGTTGCCGCCGCTCCAAAAAAGGCACAGGCCAGCGCTTCACTCGGAAACAAGCCCGTTACAAAGCGCAAAGGCGCAAATAATAGCACCACCGGCGTAAGCCCCCAGTAGAAATAATATTTTCCATGATAGAGACTAAGATCGATCAACCGATACGGTTGATTCAACGCCCCGTTATACGGATCTGAAAGCGCCAAAAGCTCGGAGCGCGGTTCAACCTTCAGGTGTAATTGACCAGAAAAAAAAGCATCGGTCACGAGCGCGTAGTAGCTCTCAGGGTCGCGAGTCAAGGGACGGCCCGCAGAAGCCTCAAACGCGAGCAGGCCAAACACCCCAATCACCACTAGCATAAACAAACCGAGCACAAATCCATCACTCTTCTTCAACACAAGCGGGTCACCTGCGCTCTGATTGGATGGCATGACCTTACGAGAGGAACTCAGTCTAGACATTGCAAGGCGGCAAAATATCACGGAGCGTATGCGTAGCTTGAGTAATAATTTTCCGTAACTGCGTGGCTTTATTGCACGCGTAACATCAGCCGCATGGCTCCCTTTCACCCCACTCAGCGCGACTCGCGCCTGTGTCTGATCGCCGCGTACGCCCTGACGCTGCTTTGGGGCGCGCTTTACGCCGGCTTCGCCCATGGGGCACTTTGCGACGAGCCCGGACACCTCGGCGTGCTCACCCACTTCGCCGAACATAAACCAGGCTGGCCCGATCACCTCACCACTCCGCCCGGCTATCACCTCGTCGCCCTCGCTCTCGGCGGCGGCCAACCTTCTCTCACGGCGGCCCGCCTCACGAGCACGCTCTTCGCCTTGGTCGGCCTCACTGCCTTCGCCGGCGCGTGGCGACGCCTCCACGCGCAACCCGCCGGCCCCGCGACGCTGCTCTTCGCGCTGCTGCCCATTTTCCAGCCGTTCACCGGCCTCGCCTACAACGACGTCCCCGCCCTCGCCCTCCTGCTCTGCGCTCTCTGGGCGCAACTCGCTGATCGTTTACCGACGGCGACGCTTGCCCTCGTGCTCGCCTGCCTCGTCCGCCAAACCAATCTCATCTGGATTCCGTTTCTCATCCTCTGGGAAATCCAACGTGCGCCGCGGCCGACCGGCCAAACGCTCACGCAGCACGCCGTCACGATCGCGTTCACGCGCACCCGCGGCTACGTCATCATCTTAGTCGTCGCCGCGGCGCTCATCCTTTACGCAGGTCGGCTGACTCCCGGCACCGCCAACCGCAACGACCTGCGCCCCAATCCCGCTGCCTTCACCTTCGCCGCCCTTTTATTCGGGGCGCTCGGGCTGCCCGTCTGGTTCGCGCACGTCTGCTCCGCGGGGAAGCGCTGGATCGCGTTCGCGCGCGTCCACCGAGTCCGCACGACGGCAAGTTTCATCGCCGGAGCCGCCCTGATCGCCGGTTTCGCGGCCACGTACACCAACCCGCACGAGTGGAACCGCGAGCTTTGGTGGGAAGGCGTGCGCTTCACACTGCTGCGCAATTGGCCACTGATTTATATCGAGAAGATGCCGGCACTGCGCGTCGTCGCGGGATGCGGCGTGATCTTGGCGGTGGCGGCGGGCGCGCAGCTTTGTCGCACGGCCCCGCACGGTCGCATGCTCGCGCTCGGCCTGCTGTTGAGCGCGGCGTTGATCGGTAGCAATTATCTAGTCGATCCGCGCTACTACCTGACGCCGGCGGCGTTTTTGCTCCTCTTGATTCGTCCGGCGCGGCGCGATTTTTTTCTATTGGGGGGATGGTGGCTCTTGATCGCGTTGGTGCACGATCCCTTCATCCTCGCCGGGCTGTCGTTATGGTGAAATCGAGCGCCGGGCTTGCTCCCTGCGCGGTGACCTGAATCAGTCTTGCTTCGATGACTTCTGCTTCGTCAGCCCCAGTGGACTCCGCCGCGCCCCGCTGGCTCATGCCGCTTGTACTTACCGTCGCCGCAATCGCGTTTCTGCCTGCGCTCACCATGGGGTTTCTGGGTGATGATTTCGTCTATGTGGCCCGTTTTTATCATCTCCCTTTTTCCGCTTGGTCGCCGCTTTTCACGCACGAGTGGTCTGCGGGTATTTGGGGTCAACCGTTGAAAGAACTTAGGCCATTTGCGGCGCTATCGTTTATGATCGATGCGCGAGTGTGGGGCGGCTGGGCGCCCGGACATCGCTTAACGAATATCGCGCTGCACCTCGTGGCTACAGCAGGGGTCGTCCGCCTCGCTTGGCGCTACTCGGGCGGGCAACGTAATACCGCGCTGATCGCCGGCTTGGTGTTCGCCGTGCACCCGGCGCATGCAGAGACGGTCGCTTGGATCACGGGTCGAGCGGATCTTT
>Ga0114972_10002538_pt1 | contig 13741 bp, 12 predicted proteins | sample M_140807_EF_Meta_FD_87354 | JGI IMG/M metagenome (GOLD analysis project Ga0114972, IMG submission 87354) | Freshwater microbial communities from Lake Montjoie, Canada to study carbon cycling - M_140807_EF_MetaG | ecosystem: Environmental > Aquatic > Freshwater > Lake | place: Lake Montjoie... | reverse complement strand
TCTCGGGAACGTGCGGGTCGTGGTAGTCGACGAGCGCGCCTTCGTCCCGCAAGAGGTGCATCAGCTCGAACGAGGGGGCCTCGCGCGTGTCGTCGACGTCTTTCTTGTAGGCGAGGCCGAGCAGCAAGACGCGGCTCCCGTTCACCGGTTTTTTGCGAGCGTTGAGCGCGCGGGCGAGCTTGTCGACGACGTAGCGCGGCATCGACACGTTCACTTCGCCGGCGAGTTCGATGAAGCGCGTTGCAACGCCGTATTCGCGAGCCTTCCACGTCAAATAGAAGGGATCGAGCGGGATGCAGTGGCCGCCGAGACCGGGGCCAGGGTTGAAGCGCATGAAGCCGAAGGGCTTGGTTTCCGCGGCGTCGAGCACCTCCCAGATGTCGATGCCCATCCGGTCGTAGATGACCTTCAGCTCGTTCACGAGCGCGATGTTGACGGCGCGGAAGATGTTTTCGGTCAACTTCGTCGCCTCGGCGGCGCGCGCCGAGGACACCGCCACGACTTTGTCGATCGCAAGCTCGTAGAGCGCGATCGCGAGCTCCGACGAGTCGGGCTCGATGCCGCCGACGACCTTCGGGATCGTGCGCGTATTGTAGCGCGCGTTGCCGGGATCTTCGCGTTCCGGGGAGAAGGCGAGGAAGAAGTCCGCACCCGCCTTCAGGCCCGTTTGCTCGAGGATCTCGCGCACGAGCTCGTCGGTCGTGCCCGGGTAGGTCGTCGATTCGAGCACGATGAGCTGGCTCGGCTTCAGGCGGTCGCGCACGGCCTCGGCCGTCTGGATGACGAAGCGCATGTCCGGCTCGCGTTGCGACGTGAGCGGGGTCGGCACGGCGATGAGGATCGCGTCGCACTCCCCGAGGCGTGCGAAGTCCGTTGTCGGTGCGAAGCGCCCGGTCGCGAGCGCCGCCCTGACACGTTCTTCGCCCAGGTGGACGATGTAGGTCCCTCCGGACGACAGGACGTCGATCTTCTTTGGATCGACGTCGAAGCCGACCACGTCGAAGCCTTTCTCGCAGAACGTCAGCCCCAAAGGGAGCCCGACGTACCCGAGGCCCACGATCCCCACCCGCGCCTTGCGCTCGCGGATTCGCCCCAAGAGTTCCTGTGCTCGCTCGCTCGTCATCCCCTCGACTCCTTACAACAGCGGGTTGGTTGCGGCGAGCGCCGCGCCGTTCATTTCACGTCGAACGCGAGCCGAAATCCGAGGTTGGAGAAGCGGGCGCTCGGAGGGTAGGCGTTGGTACCCGAGCAGCCGATGCTCCACGGGAGGTTGTTCCAGGCCCCTCCGCGGACCGCTCGGGGTGCGCCGTACGGCGTGTCGCCGTCGCGCTCGTCGGCCGTCCACTGCCAAACCGTGCCGCAGAGATCGTGGACACCGAACGGGCTGACGCCGCGCGGAAAGACGCCCACGGGAACCGTGCACCGTGGGCCGTAGTCCCGGTGGCTCGAGGCGTGCGGGTCCCAGGTGTCGCCCCAAGGGTAGTCGCGCGCATCGTCGCCGCGGGCAGCGCGTTCCCACTCGTGCTCGGTCGGCAGACGTGCACCACGGAAGGAGGCGTAGGCTTCGGCTTCGAACGCACTCACCCCGACGACCGGATGGTTGGGTACGAGGTAGGCCGACCACTCCGCTTCGCCCCAAAATCGCGGGGCCTCGAGCTCTTCGTCGAGGCGAAAGCGCCATCCCTCGGCAGACCAGCACGAAGGATCCTCGTAGCCCCCCTCGTCGATGAAGACCGAGAATTCCGCGACGGTCACGGCGAACCGCCCGATGGCAAATGCGGGCACGACGCGTTGCGATACCGCGCTCTCGTTGGAGGCTTTGTGGTGCAGCGTTCCTGCCGGGATGGTGATGCGGCCGTCGCTCGTGAGGCGCGGATCGCCAGCCTTCGCGAGGGCCGTTCCTGCGGCGACCCGCTCCTCGATGCTCGCGTCACGGTCGGCGAGCACGGCGAGCCATGCCTCGATTCCCATCGCGCGGGGTCAGACTTCGCGCGGCTCGCGTTTGCGGGCGCGCTTCATCGGGAGCATCGCGAGGAAGATGGCCCGTGCCAGTCGGGCGTTGTGGACGCGGCCCTTCGCGAGGATCCACACGCGAACGCCGCGGGCGGCGGCGCGGTGGAGGATCCACCAAATGGTCAGCCCGAGGGCGATGGAGCCGAAGCACACGACACGCGACCACGGACCCGCCATCCCGAACGACTGCCGCACGCCGTAGAGGCCGATGGTCGAGCCAGCAAAGATCGCGGTAAATCGCATGATCATCCCGCGCCGCGCGCCGTAATCGACGCGCTGGTTTTTCCATACGGTGTCGGGCAGGTGCTTGGCTTCGGGATCCGAGACCATCACGAGGCGCCCGCCGCACTCGGTGCAGACGGCGCCCCCGGCGTTGACGTAGTGGCAGTCGAGGCAGATCTTGACCACGGTGCCGAGGGCCTACCACGTGGCGCCGGAGCGCGCTACTTGGGGGTCGGGACGGTGTTGACGCTGACGGTCGTTCCCGGCGTCGCGATCCACTTGAAGTTGTCGACGAGCACCGTCGAGTCCCACGACTGGTCGCCGGTGTCCCAGATGGCGAAGCGGACGTCGATGGTGTCGCCGCCCTTTACCGGTGCCTGCGTCGTCAGCCAGCTTGTCGCGCCCGCGTCGTCCCAAGCGTCGAAGCCCGTGCCTTGCAGCTCTTGCTCGCCAAGGGCGCAGCCCGCGCAAACTTGGAAAAACGCGATGTTCACGCTGACGGGATTCTTCTTCGAGTCGAAGGAGATGTTGCCGTTGATCGAGCCCATCGGGGGAGGGTTCACGAGCGCGATGAACTGATCGTTGAACGAGGTGCAGACCCACTCGGGGTACTCGAACGAGTAGAAGTTGAAGTCGAACGAGTAGCCGGTCGCGTTCGACGGTGCCTTCAGCTTCAGCGACAGCGCGATGTCGTCGTTGATCTCGGTGTCGCCGCTGCAGTTCGGCACGTCTTGCGGGAACCCGGGTGGCGCAGTGCCTGTGCCCGAATTGAGGCAGCTGTTCGAGAAGCACGCGTCGTTGGAGTTGGCATCGCGCGCGTGCCCCGAGGAAAGTCCGAGCAGCGAGCCTCCTTCGCGGGGACTCACGTTGTTGCCGAACTTTGCCAAGAGGCCGACCGACAACCCTGGATTTGTGGGAGCGCCGTCGGCGCGTGTGTAGGCGGCCGAGAGGATGCCCCAGCCCTTCTCGCCTTGCTTCAGCGCCTTGCAGAGCCCGATGGCCGCCGCGCCTTTCTGAGGATCGAGATCGCCCACCGTGAGGCCCGCGTCGCACGGTGCGGAGGCCTCGTCGATCTTGCCGTCGCAGTTTTCGTCGCTCTGCTTCGCCATCGGATCCATCGGATCGGTGGGCACTTCCACGGCGCCCGGGTTCACGTTCGGATCGCAGTCGTTGCAGTCCCCGTCGTTCGCGGAGAAGCCGTCTTTGTCGCCGTCCTCGTTCGGGGCGCTTTCGCACGAATTGCCGGAACCGGTTGAGCCGCCGCTCCCGACCGGATCGAACGAGCCCGTGCTCGCGGCATCGAACGTGCCCGTGCTGCCGCCGACGCCCTCGTCTCCACCGGCGCCCGTTTGGGAATTGAACTTCGAGGTGCTGTTCGCAGAGCACGCGGCCGCGGCGAGCAACGCCCCAGCAAACCCAAATTTCGTGAGCGTCGTCTTCGCAAGCATGGGCAAGCAACTCCTCGGCAGAGCCCTAGACCACCATGGAACGAGCGATTCGACGAGGGGAACGAGTGAGCAGCGTTTTGCAGGCACAAACGGAAACGGGGCCGCGACCTTCGTCACGACCCCGCCTCGTTTCGTCTCGCAGCGGGTTCGAGGCCCCGCTCGCGCGACTCAGCCCTTCTTCCTGGCCGGCTTCGAGGCGACCTTCGTGCCGAGGAACTCGGCGGCGAGCTCTTCGGCGCGCTCGGTGCTCTCCCACGGGAATTCGCTGCGGCCGAAGTGACCGTACGCGGCGGTGTCGCGGTAGATCGGGCGGAGCAGGTTCAGCTGCTCGATGATCGCCTTCGGGCGCATGTCGAACTTCGACTGGATGTAGGTCTCGAGCTTCTGCTCGTCGACCTTCGAGGTGCCGAAGGTGTTGACGTGCACGCCGACCGGCTGCGCGACGCCGATCGCGTAGGCGATCTGCACTTCGCAGCGATCCGCGACGCCCGATTTCACGACGTTCTTCGCGACGTAGCGCGCGTAGTAGCACGCCGAGCGGTCGACCTTCGTCGGGTCCTTGCCGCTGAACGCGCCGCCGCCGTGACGGCCCATGCCGCCGTAGGTGTCGACGATGATCTTGCGGCCGGTGAGGCCGGCGTCACCCTGGGGGCCGCCGATGACGAAGCGGCCCGTCGGGTTCAAGAAGACCTTCACCTTCTTGTCGAGGAGCTTCGCGGGGATCACCTTCTCGATCACCTCGGCGCGGAGCGCGGCCTCGAGGTCCTTCTGCTTCACCTCGGGCGCGTGCTGCGTCGAGATGACGAGCGCGGTGATGCGGGTCGGCTTGTCGTTCTCGTACTCGAAGGTGACCTGGGTTTTTCCGTCCGGGCGGAGCCACGGCAGCTTGCCGTTCTTGCGCACCTTGGTGAGCTGCTTGGCGAGCTTGTGCGCGTACCAGATCGGCGCCGGCATCAGGTCGGTGGTCTCGTTCGTCGCGTAGCCGAACATCAGGCCTTGGTCGCCCGCGCCCTGCTCCTTGAACTTGCCCGCGCCTTCGTCGACGCCCTGGGCGATGTCCGGCGACTGCTTCTCGATCGCGCTCATCACCGCGCAGGTCTGCCAGTCGAAGCCCATGTCCGAGCTCGAGTAGCCGATCTCGCGCACCGTCGAGCGGACGAGGTCCGTCACGTTGATGATCGCGTTGGTGGTGACCTCGCCGCCAACGATGACCATGCCGGTCTTCGTGAAGCTCTCGACGGCGACGCGCGAACGGGGGTCCTGCGCGAGGTAAGCGTCGAGGATGGCGTCCGAGATCTGGTCGCACATCTTGTCGGGATGGCCTTCGGTGACGGACTCGGACGTGAACTGGTAAGAGCGCATAGAGCGCGTGACTTAGCCCGGGCGGGGCCCGCGCGTCAACGAGCCGCGTCACGCGGAAGCCCACAAAACGGCGAAGCCGGCGCCGCGATTGCGGTCACCGGCTCTGGGGCGCGAAGAGCGGCGGGGCTTACTTGCCGGCCATCTGCTCGAGCTTCTTGACGAGGTCACCCGGGAAGGTGCCCTGGCCGAGCTGCTGGCGGATCTTCTTGAACGTCTGCTGCCACACGCCGCGTTCGGCGTCGGTCAGCGAGACCAGCGTCATGTGGCTCTTGATCGTCTCGAAGGCCTTCTCGTCCTCCTTGCGGATCTTCTTCGTGAGCTTCTTGCTCGCCTTCTTTCCCGTCTTCAGCACGATCTCGAGCTCATCCTTGTTGAGCGCGTTGAGCGTCTTCTTCGACAGGATGAGGCCGCCGACGCCGACGCCGACGACGTCCTCGTTGACGTGGTTGAACTGGTCTGCCCACTGCAGCGTCACCGCCGGCAGCGACGGGACGGTGGCGACGTTGATCGCGCCGGAAGACAACTTCGGGAGGAGCTCCGGCACGCCCGAGAGCACCGGCGTGTAGCCGATGACCGACGAGGTGACCGGGGCAATGGGGTCGTCCGACCAGGCGTAGACCTTCATGGTCTTCAGGTCGTCGGGCGACCGGATGGCCTTGCCCTTCGACATCGTGTGGGCGAGCCCGACATCGCCGGAGCCGAGCAGAGCGAAGCCCTCTTTCTCGAAGGCGCTCTGGAACTCGGGCATCAGGCTGTCACGGGCCGCGTCGAGCTTTTCCCAAGAGTTGAAAAGCCCAGGCATCTGGAGCGCCAGGATCGGCTTGTGAATCGCACTCATGCCGACCGAAGTCACCGCGGCGCCGTCGAGCTGCCCGGCGCGCATCTTCGCGACCATCGCCTTCTCGTCGCCCTGCTGGCTGTTGTAGTACCAGTTGAGCGTCACCGCTCCTTTGGTCTCCTTGTCGACTTTCTTCGCCCAGCTCTTGAAGACCTTGCCCCACGGGCTCTTCTTCGGGGCCAAGGTGCCGAGCGAAAGTTCCTTCGCGCTGGCGGGCGCCGTGGCGGTCAAGCTGGCTGCGGCGAGCAGCGCGCCGAGAATCGGACCCAAGGTTTTTCGCAGCGACATCGTGATCGTCCTTCGGTGAGTTCGTTGGTGCTAGGGATGCCGCGCCGTGCGGGCACCCGCGTAGAGAGTGCGTCACGTTTATCACGCGCGCCGAGCGCTTGGGACCTCCAAAACGCTCTTCCAAGTCCTACCACGGCTTACTCCAGCCGCTGCGTTTCGGGCACGGCTGCGACGCTTGGGCCTCGCGGCTCGCGGGCGACGACGAGTTCGAGCACCGCTTCGCCGCGCACCACGGTCAGCTCGACCTTCGAGCCGAGAGGGCCACGCAAGAGCGCGACGACCTGGGACGCGTCGAGCTCGTCGACCAGCACGCCGTCGATCATCTTGATGCGGTCGCCTTCGCGCAGCCCCGCGAGCGCTGCGCTCCGCCCCTCTGGGACCCGGTGCGCGACGACCGTGCCCGTGCTCGTTCGCCGTTCGAGAATGGCGCCGATCGAGCCGTCGCTCGGGGTCCCGGCGGCGCACCCCGTGAGGGTGAGGACCAGCGCGAGGCGTGCCATCGAGGCGCCGAGGGTCATTGTTTTGTGGAGGATTCGCGCTTCGCGAGCTCCGCAAAGCGGGCTTCGAGGGAGGCGTCGCTGCCGAGATCGAGGTCCTCGGAGGCCCGTTTTGGCTCCGCGTCTGAAACGCCTCCATCGACACGCAGCCGAGGGGCCGGGGTGTAGACGACTTGCCCGTCCTCGGTGATTTCGGAGCGCACGAGCCCTTCCACCGACAACTCCATGAGCCAGCGATCGGCGTCGTCTTCGCGCACGCCGAGCAACTGCCCGAGGGCCGAGGCGCTGAGCGGCCGTGGGCTTCCGAGGACAATTTCGCGCACCGCGCGCGCCCAAGCGGCATCGAGGGACGCTCGGAGCTCCTTCGAATAGGCCTTGCTTCGGAAGATGCCCGTGACGAGCACGAGCGCGAACGGCACGGCGAGCGTAAAGAACGCGAAGGCCGTGGTGGTTGCCCAGCCCGAGTCGAGGCGGAGCAGCGCCAGACCCAGGATCGCACCAAGGGACGCGAGTGCGCCGCTGCACCCTGCGCCAAACCGCCAGGAAGTTCGGCGCGTGTAGGCATCCTTCGCGGCCCGCAGGGCTTCGACTTCACCGCCCCGGGTCGGCGCGCCGGACTGGACGCGTGGCGCGCCGCAGACGGAGCAGACTTGCCGCAGCTCGGGGTGGGGGAGGGTCGTGCCGAAGTGGTTTGCGTGCGGGCAGTTCGAGGGGGTCATCGGAGCTCGGGGTCAGAGAACAAGGCCGCGCGGTCCTCCGGCGCGGTTGCCGTGTGGGCCTGAAGCATAGCGTCGAACAGGGACTTTCCGTCGAGGCCTCCGTGCAGCGGCTCGCTTCGCCGCTCCGGGTGCGGCATCATTCCGAGCACGTTGCGCGCGGGGCCCCCGTAAATGCCCGCGATTTCGAGCGCGGAGCCGTTTGGGTTCGCCGCCGCGTCGCTGCGGCCGTCGGCGTGCGCGTAGCGAAAGGCGATCCGGTTCTCTGCCTCGAGGGCCGCGAGCGTCGCGCGGTCGGCGTGGTATCGCCCCGCCCCATGGGCGATCGGCAATCGGAAAACCGCGCCCGCCCGGGAGGTGAAGGGTCCCGCGACTTCGGCGCGCACGAACACGTCGCGTGACTCGAATCGAAGCGAAGCATTTGGTAAGAGCGCGCCCGGCAACAGGCCGAGCTCGGTCAAGAGCTGGAAGCCATTGCAGATGCCGAGCACGAGGCCGCCGCGCGCGGCATGCTCTCGAAGGGCATCGGCGATGGGGCTCGTCCGACCGAGTGCGCCGGGTCGGAGGTAATCGCCGAACGAGAACCCACCGGGCAGGGCGACGAGGTCGGTGTCTGCAGGAAGCACGCTCTCGAGGTGCCCGACGAGGCTCGTTCGAAGGCCAGAGACGTCACGCAGCGTGCGCACGAGCTCCGTTTCCGAATTCGAGCCTGGAAACGAGACGACGACGGCATGAAACGCTCTCGGAGCGGCGCCTGTTCGCCTGGGTGCAGCCGCGAGGCTCATGGGAAGGGCTGCCCGGGCTGTCCTCGCTGGAAGTGAAATTTGAAGCGCCCCGAGACCCGCGACGTTTTTGCGGCCGGGACGTCGATCGTGCCGGGGATCGCGTCGCGAGGATCGGCCATGAGCACGTCGAAGGTTGCGTTCGTGAGCTTCTCGGAGCCGACCGCTTCGTTCGGGTTGCCGCTGAACAGCGCGTCAAAGGTCACGCTGCCGCTCAGCGCATGGAGCGCGACGTTCTGGCTGTGGCAGGAGTTCTGAAGGTAGAGCGACATGCTGACCGGGGGAGCTGCGCCCTGCGCGAGACCGGGAGCGATGGCGTTGAGCAGCTGTGGCGGGAGCCCGACGCCGACGGGCCTCCCGAGATCGACCTCGCGAATGCCGCTCACGTCGTTCACGAGCACCTCGAGGCCGTCCGAGACTTCGGCCAGATCGCTGCCGCGCTGCACCCGAATCTGCAGGGTTTCTCGAAACGGGACCGCACCGAAGAAGTCCGGCAGGAGGTCGAAGCGACCGCTCCAGCAGTCGGCGGCGAAGAGCGCATCGCTGTGCACTTCACCCTCGCCGTCGCCGAGGACCGCGCAGCCGCTGACCCCAAGGACGACAAGCCACCAGAGCGCTCGCGTCATGCCGGCTCCAGATGCGCCCGCGCGATGGTTGCGCCACCGAGGACGCGCTCACCCTGGTAAGCGACGGCGATCTGTCCAGGTGCCACGGCTCGGACGGGTTCGTCGAACGTGACGAGGTAGCGCGTGTGGCCCGAGTCCTCGTGCCGCTCGATCGTTGCAGCTTGTGGGCGATGCTGGGAGCGAACCTTCACGTCGGCCCGTAGCGGGAACGCGACGTCGTCGGACCATGCACCCTCGACGAGCGTTGCGCGGAGCGCGCCTGCATCCTGCCCGACGATGACCGCGTTGGAGGTGGCGTCGATCGCGGTCACGAAGGCCGGCTTGCCGAGCGCGACGCCGAGTCCGCGTCGCTGGCCCACCGTGAAGCGGTGCACGCCCTCGTGGTGGCCCACGACGCGCCCCGCTTCGTCCACGATCGGGCCAGGACGGACTGGGACTTTCGCGCGCGCCTCGACGAAGGTCGCGTGCTCGCCCGTGGGAACGAAGCAAAGATCCTGGCTCTCCCCTTTGTCCGCGCCCGGAAGTCCTCGTTCGAGCGCTTCGGCGCGCACCTCGGCTTTTTGCGACTCCGCGAGCGGAAGGACCAGGCGGTCGAGGTCGTCCGCGTCCAGCATATGGAGGAAATAGCTCTGGTCTTTTTTGGGATCCCGCCCCGAAAAGAGGCGCGCTCTGCCGCCGTCGTCCCGCTGGATCCGCGCGTAGTGACCCGTCGCCACGGCGGCGGCACCGAGGCGCTTCGCGAGGCCGAAGAGTTCCCGCATCTTCACCGATCGGTTGCACCACACGCACGGGCTCGGCGTCGTTCCCTCGAGGTACGCGGCAACGAACGGCTCGACGACGTCCGAGGCAAAGAGCTCGCGCCGATCGAACGTATAGTGCGGGATCCCGAGGAAATCGGCGACGAGTCTCGCGTCGTGGGCGTCCTCTGGCGCGCAGCAGCGCGACTTCTCGCTCGCGCCCGCCGGGTAGTCCCAAAGGTGCAGCGTCACCCCGACGGCTTCGTACCCGGCATCGACGAGCCGCGCGCAGGCGACCGCCGAGTCGACCCCGCCCGACATCGCAACGAGCACGCGTGACCCGGGCGCAGCCGGGGCGTTGGAGGCGGTCGCGAGCGAGGTGACCATGAGCGGCAGCATAACCCGTCGCACGCCCAAGTAGCACCCCGCGTCCCGTTCGCGCTATGGTCCCCAGTCCGATGACGGCTCGTCCGCCGCCTCCACGCCGCCCCCCGCCGCCGCGCACCTCCGTGCGGCCTGACGCGCCGCTTCCCGCGGTGCAGGGCGAGTTGCATTCTGCGCCCGTGACCTCCGCCGCTGCGGCGCCGTCGAACCGGCCGGACGAAGAGCCTGCCCTGCCGCAGACCTTCTTCGTGGGTCGGTACCGCGTCGTGGACGAGATTGGCACCGGGGGGATGGCGAGCGTTCACCTCGCGCGCGTCGACGGCCCCGGGGGATTTCAGAAGTGGGTCGCGATCAAGCGCATCCACCCCCACCTCGTCGAGGACGATCAATTCGTCGACATGTTTCTCGACGAGGCGCGCATCGCGGCGGGCATCAACCACGCGAACGTCGCGCAGGTGTTCGACCTCGGCAAGGACGACAACACCTACTGGATCGCCATGGAGTACCTCCACGGCGAACCGCTCCGAGATGTGATGCGCCGCGCCGAGGAGTTCGGCTCGCACGTCCCTTTCCACATCGCGGCCCGCGTCTGTGCCGACGCGGCCGAGGGCCTGCACGGCGCTCACGAGCTGCGTGGGCGCAACGGCCAGTTGCTCGGTCTCGTGCATCGCGACGTCACCCCGCACAACCTGTTTCTCACCTACGAGGGCAACACCAAGGTCGTCGACTTCGGCATCGCGAAGGTGATCGATCGCCTCGCATCGACCCGCGCCGGGACCTTGAAGGGCAAGCTCGCGTACATGTCGCCCGAGCAAGTCCGCGGTCAAGAGATCGACCGCCGCACCGACGTGTTCGCACTCGGCGTCGTGCTGTGGGAGTTGACGACGAACCGCCGTCTTTTCCGCATGGAAACGGATCTCGACACGCTCGAGAAGGTCCAAGCTTGCGTCGTCCCGTTGCCGTCCACGTTGGTCGCGGGCTACCCAGCGGAGCTCGAGCAGGTCGTGATGAAAGCGCTTGCCCAGCGCCGCGAAGATCGCTTCCAGACGGCGCGCGAGTTCTCGCGAGCGCTGCAGCAGTGCTTGATGCGCCAGGGGCTGTTCGTTGCGTCCGAAGACGTGGGCGAATACTTAAAGCAGCTCTTCTCCGACCGCGTTCGAAAGCGCGACCGTTACCTCGAGTGGGCGGCGGAGGTCACTGGCGCGGTTGACATAAGTCATCTTCATGGCCCCGGCGACGCCGGTCCGTCCCAGCCACCGCCGCTCGCGGGGCACCTGCCCGGACGCTCGGTCGCCCCCCCTGCTCCCGACCGCGCTCCGCTGCTCGGCTCTCAGGGGCGCGAGGTCGCGGCGGCCTCTGCGGTCGTCACGTCGGCTGCGCCGCGGCCCGCCGCTCAGCCCGCCGTCCAGGCTCACCCGCCCGTGCAGGCTCACCCGCCCGTCCAGGAAATGGCGGCCTCTTCGTTGATGGACGAAGATGAAGAAATCGCAACGCAGGTCGCGACCGAAGCGCTGATGCCGTGGGCCAAGCCCGCGCAGCCCGCGCAGCCCGCCCAGCCCGCCCAGCCCGCTGCCGCATGGCCCGCCCCTTCGGCGGGGCAAGCCACCGTCCCCGTCGACCTCGAGTCGACCGTGGCCTTGCCCGATGGAGCATCTCTCCTCGCGGAGCAGCCCTCGGGGTATGCTCCTTCCTACCCGGACGCCGGGCAGCAACCGTTCCCCGCGCACATGATGCCCACGAATCCCGCCACGAACCGCCCGACGCAGGCCGTCATCGAGACGAAAATGAGCATCCCGCGGCCTGCGGCGCTCGCGGATTTCCTCGTCGAGCAAGGGGACATTGCGATCCCAGCGCCTCGCAGCACGGCGTTGCTCGTCGCGATTGCGCTGCTCGCCACGCTGTGCGCCATCGGCGTCGGCGCGCTCGTGCTCTTCAAGCTGCAACACCAGCCGGTCACGCCGAGTGCGCTGGCCGCGACGGCGTCGAGTCCGGTCGGTTCCGGCAGCGCTGCGGCGCCTGCGCGTGGGGTCGAGGCGTCCACCGCGGAGGCGGTCTCGGCGGGCAACGTTCCCGCTGCCGCCGCCGGCACGAGCGCCGGGGCCGCGGCGCCCTCGGCAACGCCTACGGCGGCAACCGGCAAGCTCACCCTCGAATGCCGGCCCGCGTGCGACTCGGTCGTCGCCGCGGGGCGCTCGCTCGGGCCCTCGCCCGTCGTGGGCGCCGAGCTTCCGTCGGGCTCGCAGCGCGTGACGGTGAAGCGCGGGTCGCAGCAAAAAACGATCGTCGTCACCATCGAGTCCGGTCAGCTCACGACGCAGACCGTGTCGATGAACTGAGAGGAACAACTTGTTGAAGATGAGGTCCCAAGGCCCGCGACGTCGCGGCGAGCCGCTTGAGCTCCACATCGACGATGTCGCGATGACGGGCGAAGGCGTCGCACATCTGGCGAACGGCGATGCCGTGTTCGTGCCTGGAACGATCGCGGGCGAACGCCTTCTTGCCGAGGTGGTGGGTGGCGGACGACCGCGGCGCGGCAAGCTCGTGCAGCTGCTCGCCGAGAGCGAGACGCGTGTGGCGCCTGCGTGCCCCGACGTGCAGCGCTGCGGTGGCTGCGACTTCATGCACATGTCCTCCGTGGCGCGCGAGACGTGGCATCGTCGCCACGCGCTTCGCGCGCTCGAGGGAACGCTTGGCAAGCTTGGGGTCACGCTCCCCGAGCCGACCGTTCACGCGGCGCCGCGCGATCTTGGCTATCGGACGCGCGCGCGACTCCACGTCGCAGCGAACGGCCGGCACATCAAGGTCGGCTATCGCGGGGCTCGCAGCCACGAGATCGTCGCGGTGCAAACGTGTGTCGTCCTCGACGAGGCGCTGGCTCAATTCGTTCCGATCTTGCCGGAGCTGCTCGCGGGATCGCGTGGGGACGGCGAGGCCACGATCGCGCTCGGCGCGAACCGCCTTCCGGTGGTCGACCTTCGCTTCTCAGGCCGCCTTGGCGACCAGGTTTTCGGTGCGATCGACGAGGCCGTGCGCGTTGGCCGCAGTGCCGGTGCTCGCATCAGCCTCGACGGGGCTCGCGAGCCGCTGGTGTTCGGCGACCCGCGGCCGGTCGTGCGCGCGGCGGATGTTCGCGACCTCTTGGTGGCCGCCGGTGGATTCGCCCAAGCTTCCGACGCTGCCGGCGCGTTGCTGGCTCGTCGCGTGGCCGAGCTCGCGCGGATGGCGAAGCCTGCCAAGGCCATCGAGCTCTTTGCGGGGAGCGGGACCCTCACGGTGGTCCTCGCGCGTGAGGTCGGTCAATTGACCGCGATCGAGCGTGACGAGAACGCCGTCCTCGCCATGCGCGACAATCTGCGCGCGCGCGGCCTCGACGTGAAAGTGCGCGCCGAAGACGCCGAGGCCCTCGAGTTGCCAAAGGTCGACCTCGTCGTACTCGATCCGCCGCGAGGTGGTGCGACCGGCGCCGTCCAGGCGCTCGTCAAGGCGCGTCCGAAGCGCATCGTCTACGTCTCCTGCAACGCGCTCACGCTCGCCCGCGACCTCGCCGTGCTCGTCGCCGATCGGTATCGCCTCGAGTCGCTCGACTTTTTCGACGTCTTTCCGCAAACGAGCCACGTCGAAGTCGTCGCGTCGCTCGTGCGCTGAAGCAATGCCCCGCTCGCACCCGCCATCGCTCACGACACTTGCCCATCGGGCGATTCGGGACGCGAAGCTCTTTGGGCGCGAGGACCTCGTGCTCTGCGCGTGCTCCGGCGGCCCGGACTCCACCGCGCTCGTTCATGCGCTTGCCCTCTTGCGCCGTCGCCTCGGTCACCGGCTCGCGGCCGT
>Ga0114972_10002536_pt1 | contig 13742 bp, 16 predicted proteins | sample M_140807_EF_Meta_FD_87354 | JGI IMG/M metagenome (GOLD analysis project Ga0114972, IMG submission 87354) | Freshwater microbial communities from Lake Montjoie, Canada to study carbon cycling - M_140807_EF_MetaG | ecosystem: Environmental > Aquatic > Freshwater > Lake | place: Lake Montjoie... | reverse complement strand
CTATACAGCGAACCTTTTGCTGATTCATCCCAGCTACCCACACATCTTGTCTGCCGTGAAGCACGGCGCTCTGGGCTTACTGTCGCCCTTAGTGGAGATGGTGGTGATGAACTATTTGGCGGCTACACTCGCTATTTTCAAGCCCCTAAAATTTGGAATCGGATAGCCTGGTTACCTCCTTACTTTCGCTACATCCTCGGCCTAACTATTACTCAGCTAACCCCTGCTGCATGGGACTGGCTGGGCAAACCAATGTCCGTGAATCATTTCGGTCATAAGGCTCACAAGCTAGCGAGTATTTTATGCCAAGTGAACTCAACTGATGATCTCTACCGCACCCTTGTGAGCATGTGGTCTGAACCAGGCTCAATAATGCAGTCAGCACCTTTTAGTGAGCCCCTATGCCTTCTTACCAGTGTTCTAGATCAACCTCTGCCCGAGTGCCTGGCGGCTGATCAGATTGCTCGCATGATGGCCTGGGACACTTTAAGTTACCTTCCTGACGATATTCTTGTGAAGGTAGACCGTGCAGCCATGGCGGTGGGCTTGGAAACCCGTTCCCCATTCCTAGACCACCGGGTGGCGGAGATAGCTTGGCGACTACCGATGTCCATGAAAATCAGGGGTGGCCAGGGAAAGCTGGCCTTACGTAAGCTCCTATCCAAATACGTGCCCAGCGATCTGATAGATCGACCAAAGGCCGGCTTCTCCATCCCGATTGGCGTATGGTTACGAGGCCCACTTAAGCTTTGGGCATCTGAGCTTTTGCAGGTTGACCGACTGCGCGCCGAGGGCTACCTGCGGCCAGAACCTATCAAGGCACTCTGGGAGCAACACCAAAGCGGCCGGCATGATCACTCCGGCAGACTTTGGACCGTATTGATGTGGCAATCCTGGCTAGAGAAATGGGGATGATTTTTGCAAGCATCTGTGATGTTTATTGTTTTACAGAAGCTGCTAATCTGCGCAGCTAACACAAATTGCCTTTCAATGTTCTTATTGTTTGGCACTTATTCCCCTGTTAAGCTTTATGCCTCTGCTAGGTAGATGTTCTGACAGTATGAATTGGTATCGGCTCAGTGCATTTAGTGTGAGAATGCTGGTGATCGTAGAATGCTTCCAATGAAAGCAGCTACTAGGCTGCCGATCTTGCCTTCTGATCTTCCTTGTAAAGCTACTCTTTTGCAATTAAGACTCATGCTGGATGTTCCCGTTTGATATACTTTTAGCCTTGCTATTTTTATGTTTTATCGCTTTCGGTAATGAACAAAAAGCTACTCTTCGTTGTTAATGTTGATTGGTTTTTTCTTTCACATCGCCTTCCGATAGCTTTAGGCGCTCGATCAGCTGGATATGAAGTTCACGTGGCAACTGGGTTAACGAATTGCGCCCATCTTTTTGATTTTCATGGCTTGATTCTTCATCCTATTCATTTGGAGCGTGGAGACACAAGTCTGTTGGGTTCACTACGCACATTTTTTGATATATTAATTGTCAGTTTCCGGGTTCGCCCCAAAGTAATCCACCTTGTCACAATCAAGCCCGTTCTTTTTGGCGGGATTGTAGCACGTTTGCTCGGCTTAAAAAGAATTGTTGCATCTGTTTCTGGCCTTGGTTATATATTTATCGCTAAAGGTGCAAAGGCTTCGCTTCGCAGAATAATCATTAGCTCTTTCTATAAACTTGCGCTTTTCCACGATGGCATACGAGTTATCTTTCAGAATCCCGATGATCGGGTCAGTCTTTGCAAGCTGAGCTCTCTACCCTTTTCAAAAACCGTACTTATCCCTGGCTCTGGTGTCAATCTTTCATCATATTCGCCCTCAGATTTACCACTAGGCATACCCGTTGTATTGTTTGCTGCACGATTGCTGAGCAGCAAAGGAATTCATGAATTTGTAGATGCTGCGAGTCAATTGAATGGGGCAAGATTCGTTATTACTGGCCAGTTCGACAAAGAGAATCGCGACTTTATAGATCCAGTGCAACTCAATGAGTGGGTAGAGAAAGGCTGGGTTGAATACTGGGGTTATTCCGATGCCATGGCCAATGTTTTTAGCCAGGCTTCAATTGTAGTCTTACCCTCTTATCGCGAAGGGCTGCCCAAGGTTCTCATTGAAGCAGCAGCATGTGCTCGTCCAGTTATTACGACTGATGTTCCTGGCTGCCGCGACGCTATCGAGCCGGGCATTACCGGGCTGTTAGTTCCTGCCCGGGATTCAAATGCTTTGAAGGTTGCTATGCAGCACTTGCTTCACAATCCCGAGCTATGCGTAGCCATGGGCCGAGCAGGTCGTGCCTTGGCTGAGCGCAAGTTTGATGTTAATCAGGTGGTGCAAACCCATCTTGATATTTATTCGGAACTGATAGCTGAAAATCCTTAGCCATGCTCATCGCTGTTACAGGTGCCAACGGTTTTGTTGGCCACCACCTCTGTTATCACCTAAACATTGAGGGGCACCTAGTCCGCCCGCTGCAGCGGCCTGCAGCAGAAACTGCTGTTCAGATTTCGGATATAAACGCTTCCACCGATTGGTCTGAAGCACTAGGTGGTGTTGATGTAGTGATCCACTCTGCTTCTCGTGTTCATGTGCTCCACGACCAGACAAGTGAACCACTCTCCGCCTACAGGGCCGTAAACGTGGCTGGTACCCGTCAACTCGCTCTACAGGCCGTAGCTCTGGGCGTAAAACGTCTTGTTTTTCTTAGTTCCATAAAGGTGAATGGTGAGGGCACCCCTGCTGGATCTGTTTTCACCAGCCTTTCTCCTGCTGGCCCCCTAGATCCCTACGCAATTTCCAAACTGGAAGCCGAACAAGTCCTGCATGAGATAGCTGTCCAAACCGGCCTTGAAATCGTAATTGTGCGCCCGCCGCTGGTCTATGGAGCAGGCGTACGTGCCAATTTTCTGCGCTTATTGCGTCTGGTGAAGAGGCAGATTCCATTACCTCTTGGCAGGGTGCAAAACCAACGCTCCTTGATTTATGTGGGCAATCTGGTGAGTTTCCTTACCGCTTGTGCATTGCAGCCTGCTGCTGCCGGGCGAACCTTCCTAATTGCAGACGCTGAACCTCTCTCCACCCCTGAGCTAGTGCAGCAGCTTGCCTTGACCCTGAGAACTAATCCTCGCCTACTGCCGATTCCTACGTCTCTGCTATCACTACTGGGTCGCCTTAGTGGCAAACAAGCCGAATTCAGCCGTCTTACCGGTTCCCTGGTGATAGACCCAAGCGAAGCTTTTCATACTTTGAATTGGCAGCCTCCCTTTTCCACTGCAGAGGGATTACAGATCACGGCCGATTGGTTTCTTGCCAGCCAACTCGCAGCTGTTGCGCAATCAATCCCGTGATCGCAACAGGGTTTTTAATTCCAGGCTTACTTGCGCTTTTCGCTGCAGCGCTTAGCTCGTTATCCCTCTGGCTGCTCATCCCCCTCCTCAGTAGTCGGCTATTAGATCAACCCAACGCTCGCAGTTCCCACCAGCTCCCCACCCCCCGTGGTGGTGGTGTGGCCTTTGTGCTGGTGGGCAGTGTTGCTGTTGCCTTGCTTGGCAGCTGGCTGCCGATGCTCTGCCTGCCCCTGGCTCTGGTGGGTTTCTTAGATGATCGCCATAACCTTCCCGCCAGCCTGCGCTATGGAGTGCAGCTGGCTACTGCCTTGTTGCTGCTGCTGATCAGTCCGCTATCGGCCCTTGGAGCTGGCTGGCTGCCTTGGTTGTTGCTTTTGATCGCCGCCACCGCCGTGATCAATTTCAGTAATTTCATGGATGGCCTCGATGGTCTGGTGGCCGGCTGCATGGCCGTGCTGTTTGTCGTTGCTGCCCTCAACGGCATGCCCGCCCTCTGGCCCCTGGTAGGTGCCTTGCTGGGTTTTTTGCTTTGGAATTGGAGCCCGGCAAAAGTGTTCATGGGGGATGTGGGCAGCACCTTTCTTGGGGCAGTTTTTGCTGGCGTAGTGCTTCAGCAAGCCAGTTTTTCTGCCGCCCTCGGCCTCTTGCTGGTTGCTACACCGTTATTGGCGGATGCCTGCCTTTGTGTGCCCCGCAGGTTGCTGGCTGGCCAACAGGTATTCCAGGCCCATCGTCTGCACCTGTTCCAGCGCCTGCATCAGGCCGGGTGGAGCCATTCTTCTGTGGCCAGTTTTTATATCGCCGCCACTGCTGTGCTCGCACTCGCCCTTCTGTGGGGCGGCCTGCCTTGGCTGATCACGCTTGCTGCCTTTGAACTTTTGCTCGGCATCTGGCTCGATCAGAGGGTGGCGGTTCCCTTTGCCATCGCATCCCGCAGCTGATGGCCCAGCGTTGGTTAATCCTTGGAGCCTACGGCCATGGCCGCTCCCTATGCGATGCCATTGCTGCTAGTGACGATCACGTCGTGGGTTTTCTCGACGACGCCTTGCCCGCAGGAACCCTGGTGAACGTAATACCTGTCTTGGGTGTCCTGTCTCTCGCCTGGGACCTGAGTCGGTTGTTTGAGGCCTCCGAGGAGGCCCCAGCCGATCAAGTGGTCGTGGCCATTGGTAATCCGGCCCTCCGTCAAACCTGGCAGCAGGTGCTTGAGCAGGTGGGTTCTCCCCTCGGAGTGGTGCTGCATCCCAGAGCAATCGTGAGTGCCACTGCCCAGCTCGGCTCTGGCTCTGTTTTGCTCGCCGGCGCTGTGATGAATGCCAATGCCTCTCTCCATCAAGGAGTGTTGGTGAATAGCGGTGCCGTTGTCGACCACGACGCCATTTGCGGCGCCTACAGCCAACTCGGTATCAACGCCGCCATGGCTGGTGGCTCTCGCCTTGGCCCGCTCGCTTGCCTGGCCCCAGGCGAAGTGCTCAACTGCGGCCAAACCCATTTTGCCGCGCTGGAACTGGCACCTGGGGCGTCTGATGCCGGAGAGGGTTTGACCCTGAAGCTTTGAAAGCTGCTCTGCCCGGAGCCGTTGTGCTCCTTGCCTCTGGGCTGTGGCTGGCCTGGCCATGGTAGCGATCTGGTGGTGGTGCTGGATGGTGGCTCAGGTCGCTTCGCCGCAGCCGATCGCATCAGCCACGCGCCTCCCTACCCGCCTCACCGCCTGCTAATACGCTGCCCAAGACGGACGCCGCCGCCCCAGCCCACACCCGAACTGCTACAGGGCTTCAACACCGCCAGCCAGATCACCGCCCTCGCCCACTGGCGGGCCACCGGCAGCACCGGCGCCTGGCTGGCTCCCCAGGTTGTTGCCCGCAAACGGGCGGATTGTGGGGTTTAGGAGGTGCAGGCCGGTGCGGAGGGCTACCGGTGATTTCACGGATGCTCCGCTAGTTTGCTTGTACTATTCTGTGTTCAGGGTTGGGCTGGCTACGGTGGTTTTGGGATTTGACTTACAGGGCGCGATCACGCTCATTGCCGGCCTTCTTCTCGCCCTGATCACACTTTTCACGGGTTATGACCATGTCCACTTCTTTTGGGGCCCAACCCTCCAGCTCAATAAGCAAATCGGAGTTTCTGTCCTCGCTGCCTCGCTGGCGACGCTGGTTGTCGAGGCTCAATTGGCATCCCGTCGTCGAATACGAGATTCGCGAGATCGAATTCGAGCGCAGGGAGATCGAGCACGAGAAGCGGATGAAACAGCTCGAGAGCGAGATCGCGCGGCTCGAGCAAGCCAACTCCAGGCTCGAGCACTTCGAGCGGGAGCACTTGTCTGGCTCGACCCCACCCCCCTCCACCGGAGATTCCTACAGCTGATTGCCACCGAACTCGCTGATCTCGCTGGCGGGGCGCCAGCCTGACCCGTCCAGTCGGCTTATCTGCTCAGGTCAGCGCGGCTAGTGAATGGATTCAGTAGGGGAACTTCAAAGTGGCTGAAGTCGCCCACATTGCGGGTCACCACCGTGAGCTGATGCACCTTGGCGATGGCGGCGATCATCGCGTCTTCGTAGAGGGTGTCTGACTGGCGGTGCATCAGCTGAGCCCAGCGGCGGAATGCAGGGCCATCCATGGTGAGGATGTTGAAGGTGTTGCACACCTGGTCGAGCCAGCGCTCGATCGCATCGGCTTTTGCAGAGTCCTGATCGCGGCAAAGTTCGATCCCGGCCTGGATCTCGCCGATGGTCACGCTGGCGAGATAGAGCTCGGCGTCGTCAACGCTTTGAATCCAGTCCACCACCCCGCCATGGGGGCGTGGCCTGCGGAGTTCAGACACCACATTGGTGTCCAGCAAAAAGGCCATGCCCTACAGCTCCACCACAGGCCTGCGGCGGGCACCACCACGGGATGTCACAAGTTTCTCCGTACGGGCACCCGAGGCCAGTAACAGCTGCTTGAGGCTGGGCCTGGCGGCAGCCTGCAGACGGTGCCACTGCTCGATGGGCACCAGGACCGCGGCTTCGGTGCCGCGCCGCGACACCACCTGGGGGCCTTCGCGCTGGCAGGCGTCGAGCAACTCGCTGAAGCGCGCTTTGGCGTGCTGTACAGGCCAGACAGTCATTGCATCCACCTTCTGACTGGTTATCAGACTAGTCTGGGAGGTATCAGAGGTGTTCCTTCCGCTTTAGCCCACCTGTCCTGCTGGCAGCCAACCACCAGCTCGATGGTTTTCGTTGCCGCTCGCCTGAGCAGGCCGACTAGTTGGTTGCGATGGTGGGGTTGCCCGGGTTTCGTGGACAGGTCGTTAGGAGTCACGCCATGACCCTCAGACTGTCCATCGATGACCAATCCGACCAAATCAAGACGCCAGTTCACGGCACAGCAAAAGCAAGATGCTGTTGAGCTCTGCCTCAGTGAGGACCGCCAGCTGTACGGCTGTCGCCCAGCTGGCGGTCCTTCACGCCAGCAGTTGCGTCGCCCATGCAGGCAAGGGGTGTTGATGGCACTCCACCTGCCCCAGCTTGATGGTCATCAAGGGTCGAAAGGGATTCTCTGCCGACGAATTGTCCAGCACCCGGACCTCATCGCCCAACGGAATCGCCGTTTTCACTTGATTCAGCATTCGCGGGATGCGCTTTAGGAGCTTCTCAGTTGGAACGTTGTGACCACCTTCTTGAACCCTTTGTGCAACGCGTGCTGCGTTGAGTTCAGCCTGCTCTAGATGGATCAGCACCATGATCACGGTGTAGCCCAATGCTTTGGCGCGGGCCATGAAATCAATCTTGGATGGATGTGAAAACACTGTTTCAAAACAGAAGCTTGCCCCGCTCACCAGCAGTGTGTTGCGCTGCTGCTCAGCCAACAGGGCCGCTTCGTAGCTGTGCTCTTCTGCAGCGGCTGGATACACAAGCTTGGCGAGCCGATTCGCATTCACAAAGGGAAGCCCTAGGGGCTCCAAGACGAGTCGATAGAAGGTGCTTTTGCCGGCTCCGTTACCACCCACCAGCAACCAGAGTTGCTTCATGGGGTGCTGCTTAGCGTCGGGCTCTCCAGCGGTTCAAACAGACCAGCACGAAACTGGCCCAGCCGGCGCATGCCGTTTGGGTTGATCTCTTCGAGCAACCCCGGTCGTGCCCTTGATGCTTGATAGCGCAGCGAGGCGTCGCTCACGGACTGGCTGAGTTGCCCGGAGCGGCGCTGTTGTTCCAGTGCCGCAAACGCCTGCTCAGGGTCAACGGCTGAGGTGGCAATGGGCACCACGGTCAAGGAAGAAAGACCTGTGAGGACGTCCAGCAATTTGTCTGGATCGACAACCCCCGCCACCTGTTGACCCAACGTTGCCCAGTACTCAATTTGTTCAGCCGCACTGCGATGGTGTCTGGCTCCAGCCAAGGTTGCTTGCTGCATCAGTTCCTGTTGCAGGCGCACGGGTGAGACCGCTTTCGGCATGGGCCCATCATCCTCCGATTGACTGAATCGTAGCAAACTGCTACGTCGTTTCAGGGCCAGTCCGTCGGCGGCTTCAGTGATGGGGCCGCCTGGGGCTTCTGCCAAGACAAAATCCTCAGCACCGCTGGTGAAGGCGGCATGGTCACCACCTGCCGCGCTGATCTCTCGGGCGCCATGGGGGACTTCAAGGACCACGGCAAAATCCAGGAGGCCGTCTTCGGCCGCGAGCACCCCCCTGGTTTCCGCTGGCTGCACGAGCGCTACCGCTTCGCGGGCCTGCGGCTACGGCTCTAACTTCCGCCTCACGGAACTCCAGAGCGCCATCGGCCGCATCCAGCTCCAGCGTCTCCCGGAGTGGACTGCCGCCCGCACCCGCCATGCCCTGTTTCTTGCCGAAGCCCTGGGCGATCTGCCCGCCTTGCGTGTTCCCTTGCCACCCGATGGCATCGACCATGCCTGGTACAAGTTCTATGCCTTCGTGGAGCCGGATGCTCTCGCTGAAGGCTGGAGCCGCGATCGCATCCTGTCTGAGATCACAGAAGCTGGCTATCCCGCCTTTTCAGGCAGCTGCAGTGAGATCTATCTGGAACACTGTTTCCAGGATGCAGGCCTCGCCCCCGCCGAGCGGCTACCCCTAGCCCGCCTTCTAGGTGAAACCAGCTTGATGTTTTTGGTGCATCCCACCATCACCCCTGAGCAGATGGCCAGCTATGCCGAGGTGGTACGAACCGTGGTGAAGCGTGCGTGCCGCTAGTGCTGTTTGGCCAGAAGCGCCGCCAGGCGTTGGTTGCACTGTTGCTTGGAACTTCGGCTGCAGGGCTGTGGCTGGCCTGGTCCTGGTAGCGATCTGGTGGCGGTGCTGGATGGTGGCTCAGGCCGCCTCAACGCCTGCTAATTCGCTGCCCCGGATCTGCGCTCCCGCCCCAGCCCACCCCCGAACTGCTCCAGGGCTTCGACACCGCCACCCAGATCACCGCCCTCGCCCACTGGTTGCGCCACCAGCCCTCGCCTGCATTGCCCTTGGCAGCCAGGGCATTCGCGTTGGCCCGGCCGATTGGCCTACCCCCAGCTCCGCTGAACGCCCCAAGCTGTTTCGGGATGCCCTGCGCCTCACCCTTTGGCGCGCCACCGGGTCCACCGGCGCTTGGCTCGCCCCCGAGGTTGTTGCCCGCAAACAGGCAGTTTGTGGGGTGTAGGGCTTAGGTCGTGCGGCGGGCTACCCGTAATTTCACGGATGCCATGCTAATACGCTTGTACTATCCTGTGTTCAGGGTTTGGGCTGGCTACGATGTTTTTGGGATTTGACCGTCAAGGCTGGATCACGGTCTTTGCCGGCTTGCTCCTTGCCTTGATCACCCTGCTCACGAGCTACGACCATGTCGACATCCTTGGAGCCGCTTCCTTCGATCTACCGCAGCAAGCAGGAATTCCTTGCATCGCTGCCGCCGTGGCGACGGCCATAGAGCAGCAAGTTGGCATCCAACGATCGACGTCGACGTGGAGTGCTACGAGATCGAGCAAAGGCTGCAACGGCTCGAGGGCGAGAACGCGCGGCTCGCGCAGATCAACTCCAGGCTCGAGCGCTTCGAGCGGGAGCACTTGTCTGGCTCGACCCCACCCCCCTCCACAGGAGATTCCTGCAGCTGATTGCTACCGAGCTCGCTGATCTCGCTGGTGGGGCGCCTTGCGCGGACCCTTGACCACTTAGTGCTACTCAGTCACACTTGAGACGGCGTGTAGGCGGTGCTCCAGTGGTCATCAAGAGTTCAGTGTCTCTCCGCGAAGATCAGCATGCCTTTGCCAAAGCGTTGGTGGGCGCTGGTCGCTTCCCATCCGTGAGTGCTGTGCTGCAGCAAGGCCTTGACCTGCTGCAGCAGCAGGAGGCTGATGCCCAAGCCGATCGAGCCGCCCTCCAGGCCTTGCTGCAGCAGCGCGCCAATGGGTTCTTTATCTCTGCCGATCAACTACGGGCCAGGTTGGCGGCGCAGCCCCGATGAGCGAGGCTCCGTGGACGGTGGTCTTCGCTGCAGAAGCCGTCAACGATCTGGTGCTGATCACCGATTACCTGACGCAGGCCTACTGCGGCTTTGGAGAACCACTGGCGGAGGCCAAGTGCCACGCACAGGTGCGCATCGAGGCGATCATTACTGCGGCCGAACGGTTTGCCACAGCTCCCCTGCGTGGGGAATCACACGATGATCTCCTCCCAGGCCTTCGACACCTGGCTCTCGATCGTGCTGTGTATTGGTTTCGCCCACGCGCTGAGCAGCGGGAAGTCCAGGTGCTGGCCGTGTTTTTTGGTGGCCAAGACCACCAGCGCCGCATGTTGGTGCGCCTGTTTCCAAACAGTTCCGAGGTCTGAGCCCGCCTCTGGGATGGGATGTGGTCCTGCAAATACCACGGCAAAACCCATGAGGTGGTTTTTGGGCGCGAACACTGCCCGGCTCCCGCTGGCTTCACGAGCGCTACCGCTTCGCAGGCCTCGCCCCCGCCGAGCGGCTACCCGCAGCTCGCCTGCTAGGTGAAACCAGCTTCATGTTTTTGGTGCATCCCACCATCACCCCTGAGCAAATAGCTGCCTATTTGGAATAATTATTCGCTAAACATATGCAATTATCTTCACAAAAAGATAGAAGCATTGGCCATTGACCCAGCAAGCCAAGCATTTGCTTTCATGTCAACAGAACAATAAAAAGTCAACCAACCTTAATACCAACGCAAGCTTGGCGGCGGATTAAAGCTTTAACGAGCTGCATGACTTCTCAACCCACCAATATGATGCCAAGGGGTTGGAGACTCAATAATTGCAATTGCTGCCTAAGTTTTTGAAGTTCTTCCCGTTTACACTGGCCTAAATCCAGCTGGAAAAGCAACTGATCGCACTCCCGAGATTGCTTTAATGCCACTGCTTCGTTAAGCTGCAGCCAATGTAATCGCTGCCCAAGTTGCCGCCCCATTGCATTGGCGATGGGGGTGTCCCGATCAGATGAACTCAGCACTGCCACCGTGCCGCTGCCGGCCAATGGGCCCTGCACTAAAGGCTGCAAGCTATTAAACAGCTCAATTTCATCATTATTGTCATTATTAAGTCGCACCAACACAGGCAGCCCAAGCAACTGTTGCAGTTCCTCATCGCCCCACACCAAGCCCTTACGTCGATCAACCACCAAGGCCACAACGCTGCCCAATACTAATCCAGCCAGCAATCCTAGAGCCAGCTCTTGGCTTTTCTTTGGTGCCACCGGCTTATCCAACAGTGTTGGTGTACTTATAAGTTCCCAGGGGTCCTCTTGCCTGGCTGCTTCTAACTGTAAGCCGCGATAGGTTTCTTCAAGTTTCAAAAGGGTAGCCTCATCTCTCAGGGAGTTGATCTGCAGCTTGCGGAATTCAAAAAGCACATTCTTAGGCCTGCTGGCTGCAGCCAATTCCGCCTCCGCTGCCACTAATTGTGCGTTAAGTATGCCACGGGTTTCTTGATTCACAAAACCAATTAATACTCGCCGTTGTTCTTTTAGCTGTTGGATACTTTCATCCTGATTAGTAAACTTCACACTTTGCTTGGCGAGAGATGATTCCACCCGCTTAAGTTCATCAAACAAATTAGTATTTTTTGTCTGCCCTTGAACTGCAGAGGCGGACCCTTGATTAAGTGCAGTTACCGAAAGACCGGTATAAATGGCGGTATCTGCTGATCGATCCAACAGAGCGATCTGGTTTTTGAGTGTGCGAACCCGAGCGGTAGCCTCAGCCCGCTGCAGCTCGGTGTTTACACTCAAATTTCCACCACTTTTATCTTCGCCAGGGGTAGTCAACAGAGCAGTTAGGTCGTGCGCAAGAGCATAGGTTTGCAAGTTGCGCAACGAACTTTCAGCTTGAGTACGATATTTAGCAACTTGTTGTTCCAGATAGGCCACACCCTGCCGCAACCCTCTCCGACGATCTTTGCCGCTATAGCTCTGATAAGTACGGCTAAGCCGCTGAAGTACCGGCAATATAAGCACTTTATCACTATCACGGTAGACCACATTTAAGACACTGGTTCCTTTCTTAAGTTTAATCTCTAGACTACCTTTTGCCCAGCCATCGAAACGCATCCCCTCCGCTTCTGCTGTTGGTTTTTCCGAAAACACATACTGGAAGATTGGATTGAGAACCGAGGTGCTATTAAGAATTTCAACCTGGGTTTCTAATTCGCTAGCGCCACCGCCCCCGCCAAGAAAGGATCCCAACGCTGGGTTACTGCCCAAGAGTTGGGCTTTAATGCTGGTATTTCCTTCAGACTGCTTCAGCACAATGTCAAACCTGCCCTCCCAGGTGGGTCTGCGGCTGTAGGTGTACAAAGCCGACACCAACACCGTAGCCAGGGTTACCCCGCCGATCAGTTTCCATTGGCGCCGCAGGCTGCCAACCAGTTGGCCCAGATCGATCTCGTCGTCGTTTTGGTTTGGCAAGTTGGCTGGGGTGGTGCTTGTCATTTTTTAGGGCTAAAGATGCTATAGATCGAATAGACACTCACCGCAGGCAATGCAAATTCATTCAACACGTCAAGGGAAGCACTGACAGCTGAATCATTAATTCGAATTATATCACCAGCCATGAGCACTGGGTTGGAATAATCTTCTGCGGGGGCACTAGGATTATATTTAAACTGGCGCCTATCCACCTCCCCTTCCCGGGTAAATCGTACAAATTCCACCCTACCCCTAAGCAACTTAGGCCCACCGGCACTGACGATCGCCTGGTTTAAGGTGCTGGCCTGGGGTAGCGTTTGAGGACCCGGTTGTTTCACCCGGCCACTCACAAACACCTGCACAAATTGCGGGCTGAGGTTAGTTTGGCCAGCCTTTAGCAACTGATCCCGCAGGATTTCTTCGCTCTTGGCCACCACCACCACATCTCCATCAAACAGACGCAGGTTTTGGCTTTCATCACCTGTGGTGATCACATTCAGAAAATTCAGCTCCGTGCGCACCTTGCCGCCCCCTTCCCCCTCCGGCAGCCGCCGGGTAACGCTCACCTTGCGCAGGTCTGAATAGGGCGTGAGCCCTTGGGCATTGCGCAGGGCATCAAACACCGTAGGCAGAGCCGTTGCACTGAATGGGCTCGAACTAACATTACCTACATTCAATTGGCCTGCTGCCGAACCATCAACAGCAGAACGATCAGGGCCATTGCCGGATTGCTGGTTTGAATTAACCCCACTCAACTGGTAATACCCCGGCCGTTTCACCTCTCCCCCCACAAACACTCGGATCGGCCGATAGCCCACCGGACGCACATACAACCGCGGCCGCTTTACAAAGGTTGCGAATTGGTGGGTTAAGAAGCCCCTCAATTCTTCAATCGTTAACCCCGTGGCATACACCGCCCGCAGCCGGGGCAGATACAGTGTGCCATCTGGACCTATTGAATATATGCCGCTTAGTTCTGGAATATCAATCACTTCTATCTGCAGGCTGTCGCCAGGGCCCAACACATAGCTGTCGTATCGCACCTGCCGGCGCTGCTCTGGGCCCACGCTTACCCCAGGGGGCTGGGCCCCTGCCGGTATTCCGATGCCCTGCCAAATCAGCAGGGGCAAAGCAAGGGCAGTGGGCAGAATCCTGCGCACGGTAAGGGGCGAATGGCGCAAACCATAAACGCCCCAGGGTGCCTCGCTGCCCTGGCCATGGGCCCCTTACTGAAATGGTCTTCAGTCCCTAGCCCCCTGGCTGGGGGCAAAGGCAAGCTGTTATCACCGCCAAACACCTGAATGCCCCCGTTCGGGTTTTACCGCCTTCCCACCCCCATCAAAGCTCGGCTCCGGGCCCTCCGGGCCGACCGCACCTTGCTGCCCCGCCGCTTGCTGCTGCTGGCCATTGATGCCCTGGTGCTGGCCCTGGGTTTTTGGGCCGCCTTTGCCCTGCGGCTCAACCAGCTCTACCCCCCCCAGTTTCTCCAGGGCCTGCCGCTGTTGCTG
>Ga0114972_10002535_pt1 | contig 13744 bp, 20 predicted proteins | sample M_140807_EF_Meta_FD_87354 | JGI IMG/M metagenome (GOLD analysis project Ga0114972, IMG submission 87354) | Freshwater microbial communities from Lake Montjoie, Canada to study carbon cycling - M_140807_EF_MetaG | ecosystem: Environmental > Aquatic > Freshwater > Lake | place: Lake Montjoie... | reverse complement strand
GGCATCGAACAGGCCCAGATGCGAGAGCGTGCCCACCGCGCCGGTGAAGCTGAAACGGATCGCCTCTGCATTGGTCTGCACGCCGGTGCCGGTGAAGGTCACCCGCTGGCGGGCGTAGCCATTTTATGGTATGTATCATAATATCAACGGTTTATGGGTATGTTTATAACCACTGTTTATATTTCCTGAAATCCTGATACCATTTCCCGGTGGGATCGGTCGTACCGATCTTTCGATTTTCCGAGGAGTGAAAGATGGAAGAAGATTTTACAAGACAACCGGGTGGATCGGTGAAAAGATCGGTGACACCGATCCAACCGATCAGTCGGCACAGGTTAGATGGTGACATCATCCAGGTTCATAAGGGGGTGGCGATATACAAAACACATGCCAGCACATATTATTTTGCGCGGATCAGAGACCCCAGGACCAGAAAATATATCGTCCGATCCACGAAGGAGACGGGTCGTCTTGCCGCTCGATCAGTCGCTATGGAACTTGCCGACTCCGTTCTGAGACGTGATCCGGCGATACCAAAGGAATATCTGTTTCAGCATTTTTCAAATCTATTCCTTGCTGAAGCAACCAAACAGTCAACCAACGGTGAGCGGTCGAAACACTATGGCAAAACCGCTAAAACCTACACTGCCATATTCGACAAGACGTTTGGAGCAATGGATGTTCGGAAAATCGAAACTACCGATTGGATGAAGTTCCTGACGACAACCAGGACAGACATGAAACCAGCAACCAAAGCAATCCTCTGTTCCACGTTTCGTAATGTGATGAAGATAGCAAGGAACAGCGGTGTTATAAAAGGTGTGCCAGAAACACCCATTCCAAAACTACAGGATAATCCCCGTCCATTCTTTCGATTCCATCCACTGGTTTCAAAGGAGCATGATGTTTACCAAAAGTTATTACAAACAGCAAAAACCTTGGTCGGTGACAGACCTAAGGGAATGACCATGATAACCGAGGAGTTGTATGACCTAATCCTCTTTGTGACACACTCGTTCGTGAGACCGACCACCACCGAACTGTATGCCATACGACATGCTGACATTCAGGTTGCCGATAACCCCCGCCGCTTGATCCTGACGATTCGTGACGGCAAGACCGGATTTCGGATTGGAAATACGATGCCAGCGGCGGTCAGTGTCTATGAGCGGATCAAGGAGCGGCAACCAAATGCTAAACCCAACGACTACATCTTCCTCGCCCACAACCAGAACCGACTGACGGCAGCGAAAACCATCGCTCTGTGGTTCAATCATGCCCTAGCGGTGGCAGACATCAAGCATGACCCATTCACCAACCAGGACCACACTGTCTATTCCTTGAGGCACACCGCCATCTGTATGAGGATCATCCTCAGCGAAGGTCGAATAAACATGTTCAACCTTGCCAAAAATGCTGGAACTAGTGTCGAGCAGATTGAGAGGTTCTATGCCCGAAACCTGCCATTGAGTGCTGAAATGGCAAGGAACTTACAGACGTTTGGGTGAGTGATAAGCACAATCACTCCAGCACCAACACACCTTGCCCATAGTCGAATGACACTCGTTGGAATCTGCTCAAGAACGTCTGACCCAGCAAGAGACTGCCGTTTACGTTGGCAACACTCCCCAGCACATTGGTGATGGTACGGTCACCAACCTGAAGTTGCCGAATCCGAAAGGTAGCTGATCGGATCGTGCTGCCGTCAGCGAGGCGATAGGTCTGTTCGCCGATAAAATCACTTTCGCTGATTGTGCCGGTCCTAACGAGTGTCCGTACCACGTCGGCAGGAATGGTGACGTCGGATGCTCCGCTATCAACCGTAAAGTGGAGTTCGAGCACGCCATTGATACGGACAGGAATCTTGAAGGTGCCTGCCTCCCGTATAAAGCGGACCCTTGTTCCTGAGGTGGTTCGTGTTGGTGGGCGTGCTGGCGACGCTTGGACTGCTGGCAGTGGATTTTGCTGTGGCGGACGTGCTGGTGATGGCAGTGTTGCTAGGATGGGGTTCGGTAGGTCATTTGCCTGAACGAACTGGTCGTTTTGCCAAACGCCATTGTAGAGCAACCGCCCATCTGGCGAGAACATCGAACCTTGCCCGTGGAATACGTTGTTCCGCCATTCGCCGACGTATCTAGCGCCGTTAGCGTAGGTGTAAGTGCCCCGCCCGTTGAATTGATCGTTCTGGTACTCGCCAACATAACTCGAACCGTAAGAAAAGGAGTAAGTGCCTTGACCGTAGCGTTTATTGTCCCGCCACTCTCCCACATATGTGTTGCCGTCTCGAGTGGTGTAAGTGCCAAAGCACATATGCCACCAGACACTCTGACTCGTAGGGCAGGGAGGCAACTGACTTTGTGCTGGGACAGGGCCCGCTGAGAGCACCGAAAACCCAACAATGAAAGCGAGCAGCATTGTCCACATGGTCGGTGTTTCCCTTCTGAGGGAAGGTTAGCGGTATATTCCCATAAAAAGCAACTATTTTTCTCTTTTTTGCGGTCAATAAATAATAAAAACAAAACAAGATCGGGATCAACCGATCCGACAAAGACAAGTACCAATGGCAGGTTTCAATATCCAGAAGTTCTCCGATACAATGAACCAGAAGGGTTCCATACAGGATAATAAGTTCCTGGTTGAAATCCAACTGCCAAGACTCTTTACGTCTGAACCAGTACTAACCCGTTTACTTAGTTACAGGGCATCAAATGTATCAATACCCGGATTGACATTTGACCTACAAACTATTGCTCGGTATGGCATTGGACCACAGACCAAACTTCCGACTAATGTCAACCTGACTGATATTAGTATGACCTTCATTGACACTGGTAATGCCGAGATATGGAAGTTTTTCAACTGGTGGATGAACGAGATATTTGATATCAGTGGACGACCAAGTGGCAATGTCTTTACAAGTCAATATCCCGCTTATTATCAGTCGCCGTTAGTCCAAATCCAGGTGTTCAATAATAGTGGTGACAAAGTCCTGGCGGTAAATCTGATCAAGGCATTTCCAATATCAGTATCCGAAATCCCATTATCCTGGGACTCAAAAAATCAACTAATGATGGTGACGGTAAGGTTTACGTTCCGACAATGGTATTTCGAGGGTTTCCAGTCGATTGATAGTTATCAATCAGGTCAATCTGTACCTGATGGGATTCGTGGATCGCTAGAAGTGGCGCCAGCTAATGCTAGATTTAGTCCTGAGCAACAGCAACAACGTGCTAGTAACTGGGCAACACGTGGCAATGGTGCCTTCAATAACTATTCACCAGAGATTCAGGAACAAATCAGAAGAGCGGAGCAAGACTAATGGCAAGAGGACCCCGAACAAGATCAGTGTCTACCTCAGGAATAGCTGGTGAAGTTCAAGACTTAGCAAAACTAGTGGCATTAGGTGTTGGTGGTCCTGCCGCTTTAGCTGATGCCTATAATCTGTATAATAGACGTAACGATTATGCCAGCCAGTTCCAAAACCAGCTAATACATCCAAGAGATTTGCTTGATAACAATCGGCATTACATGTCATTTCTCTTTCAGAAATACGAGAAACGGTCAATCAATAATGCTCCATTCCTGAGGTCAGAAGGAACTATTCGTTTACCTGTACCGGATGGATTGAAGGATAGTACCAACCTTGATTATGGCAATTCAAACCTTGGTGCTGCCACTGGTGCCGCTTTGGACGAACTCGCTGGATCAACGGGTGACAATATGTTTTCAAGAGCAGGATCATTGCTAGAGAGTGGTGCTAGTGCTGCCCAAGGTTTAGCTGCTCAAACTCTAGCGAACAATGCCATTGGTCGGATTGGAATGGCAGTATCTGGTGTAACTGTAAATCCATATCAGACAATCTTGTTTGAAAAACCACAGTTCAAATCCCATTCGTTTACTTGGAAACTGGCACCAGATACGGAGGTTGAGCAAGGAACTATTCGGGATATTATTAGAGTATTCCAATATCATGCTTTACCGGGTGTTAGTACCGGTGCTGGTATTTTGTTCTCATTCCCCAGTATGGTCACAGTGAGTTTGTTTCCATCAAGTGAGTTCATGTATCGGTTCAAACCATGTGTAATAACCGGTCTGCTTCTAAACTATGCTCCTGGTTCTGGACCATCGTTCAATAGAGGAACTGGCGGACCAACCAGCGTGACATTACAACTGAACTTGAAGGAAATCGAACTCTGGACTCAAAATGATTTTCTGGGACCGAATGCCTTCAATGACCCTGCTGCTTTGGACGAAATGAGGAAGCGGATTGATGCTGGTGCTACTGGCAATGGTTCAAACTAATGATTCTCGACCAAGACCTAGCACTCATTGACCAATGTAAAGACAGGTTGCAAATCCTGTTTTGGAAATATCAGGATCATATATTTCAAACTACCGGATTGATTGTTCCAAATGACTTGCTCAACATCATACGGCACTATGACAAACAAGAATCTGATTTAGATATGAAAGAATTCTGGAAACAATATGATGAGTATATCGACATTGACGACATCGAGTATTTTAGACAACTAGATCAAGATTATGATCCAGCGGATTATGGACCTGTAGACACCGAATAGGTGTATAGGTGGGATATATCCTGGACCTCAACTCGTCCATCTAATTTGGTAGTGGTGCCGACATATTTCCATCCCAATTTTTTGAGTTTGGTTTTGCTTCGTTTATAGTTGGCAATGAGATGCTTGAGGGATGACTGGAGATCGTTATCCATCCAGTCAGGAAATGTCCAAACCCATGAGGATTCAGGTTCCGGGTCTGATATGCCCACCACTTCTAGGTGTAGGATTTCGGCATCCAGTTCGGTCAGTTCGATATCAAGATCGGTGGCGAGCACCTGCCCAAGATCGAACTCGGGTTTTTCATTCGTCAGACATTCCCATGACCCATGCTTATATCGTCGGGTCAGTTCGATAGACGACCGCTGGTCATCCTCATCTCCATCGATCTCTTCAAAGTGATGTGTCATGTAGAGAGGATATTCGATGTCAGTGTCGAGTGCTGGTTTCACTAACCAGGTGACTGCTTTTACGTTTGGTTCTGGTGTCATAGGTGGTAACTTTCGGATTCAGAAATGAAATATCTGCTGATATTTATGATCGATGTATCTACCCATTATAGAAGATACATTGTATAATGAGTGACATTGAGGGTCTGATAACCCATTGAGTTGTAATGACATTGGATGGATGTTGTGGAGATATATCCACTCAGTTGGTGACAAGCACTCACAACCCATTATAAAAATGCTCAGGTAGACATTTTATAATGAGGTTTGAACTGACATGGCACTTTCAAAACAGGCAAAGACTCTATCGAAAAGTCAGGTCGATACCGCTCTGGCATACCTGACACAGACTCGGTATCCGATCCGAAATCGGGTTGCCTTTCTCCTGTCAGTGAAGGCGGGTCTGAGGGCGAAGGAGATTGCTTCACTCACCTGGGATATGGTTACCACCGCCGATGGTGAGATTGGTCATGCCATTCATTTGACCAACGATGCCAGCAAGGGTTCAAATGGCGGTCGAGTCATTGCCATGAACAAGGAACTTCGAGTGGCACTGGCAGACCTGATGGCATCGTCTGTTATAAAGGCAGGAATGCCGGTTATCACCACCGAACGAAACCGGACGACTGGCACCTCAGCACAGGCAGTGGTGAATATGTTTCAGGGATGGTTTCAGTTGCTTGGGTTCTCGGGTTGTTCAAGTCACAGTGGACGGAGGACATTCATCACCAATGCCGCTCGGAAAATATCAACCGTCGGTGGTTCGTTGAGGGATGTTCAGATGTTGGCGGGTCATTCGAACCTGTCGACCACTCAACGATACATCGAGGCAGATTCCGAGGCACAGCAACGGATCGTCCAAATGGTGTAGAACCGGAAAAAGCATCCTCATAACATGATAGATGGTTATAGAGCACTAGCTATTGCTGTAGAAAACTATTGCCGAACCGACCTCAGTCAAACGTCACTTTGCTCAGGTCAAGAATTATCATTGCGCATTCCATGTATAGGTTAGACCGTCCACATGAACAGTAAAATCTAAGATGTTATAACAATTGCTTTGAGTAAATGGGAACGTACTAAAATAAACACGTTCGCCATATTGAGTTTGTTTACCAGGTGTGCCATCAAGAGTACGTAGGTTACAATTGCCTCGATTAGATGTAACGCGCTCTATGGTTACCGCATTTTCGGTAATAATGCAAAAAACGCGATCAAAATAAGTATAAGTAGTTTCTCCTTCCCGTCGAATTTGCATATTTTCAATACCACAACGAAGTGGTGATGTTTGTGCTTGAACTGAATTGGATTGTACTACGCATAAAGATAGTGCCGCGGCTGCTATCAAAGACCTCATGTCTATGTCCCTTCGATATACTTGACGAGGAAAGCGTATAAATCTACCGATTTTATGTCAAATGAATTTTTTTGACCACTATGAAGCGGCAGTGTGGTATGTTGGCACAGTAACGGATTGTCCAAATGGTATAAAAAACCCCACCAGATTTCTCCAGTGGGGTTCATAGAGGCAGCGAGATTATTTTTTGGCAGATTTTTTAGTGGATTTTTTGGTCGTGGATTTTTTGCCATTGTTCGTTAGTTTTTCTCTTTCGGCATTATATTTCGCCTTGACCGAATCAAACTCCCCCTCAAGTTTGAACATTGTATCTCTATTCTCAAGTGCCGCCTCAATATCACTCTTCAGTTGGTCAACTTTTTCCAAATCAAGGTCGCCAGTCTTTAGACCAGTCTCGGCATCAAAAAGGTACAGATCCGTTGAGGCATAGATGGTCAGGAGTTTGATTGTCATTTTGTCAGAAGTCTCGTCTTTTGGTTTTACCCTTGGTTGTTTCCATGTGGTGAACCAGGACCTGATTGACGCTTCAGTGGCAGACTCACTTATTACCGGGTCGCCTTCCTGTTTACAATCTTCAAGTTGATCCAGTGTCGACGTCCGCTCAGGTCTGTATGTAAAACAAGCGAGAAAAAGTTGCTTATCATAATCACAGATTTTTGATGTCTCATATAAGGCACCAACTGAAGGTGGAAGTACCCTCTTGTATTTGCTACCATCCTTCACATTGTCGAGGTAATGGAATACATCACCAATGCTGGCATGCCGTGAAAAATACCCTTCGCTGCCGAAAACCTTATCGAGTTTTTCATCTTTGAACCACTGTTTGAATGACTCTGGATACTTGCCGTCGACCATGTGCTCAACACGGATTTGACGACCAATCTTACACACTTGTTCTCGGTTATTTTTGATATTTGTAAACGCAGTTTTGATGGTGCTAGCGAGGTCAGCATCAAGGACAATGCTGTTCGAAAGGTCGACAGCATCAGTGTCAGCATCGGTCTCATTATCGGCAGGCAATGATTGTTTTGCTTTAGCAAATCCAACATTACGTTTGTTGCCCGACATGGATTGTCTCCTGGATATGGTCGGTCGCTCAGATGACAATCAGTCATCCTACGACTCGGTGTATGAAACACGATAAAAGTTATCATTTTTGGGTGTCAAGACATTATTTTGCGTCCGTTGTAAGTTTTTCAAGTGAGTTTACCGAGAGTGAATGGTTGCTCGTTTGGTTTAGATCGATAAATCGTTCCTTTCTGATTCGGAAATGGATTTGTACCGATCTGCCGGATCGCTGGATTCTGGTCATAAAAAAACCCTCTAGATTTCTCTAGAGGGTCTGAGTGTTAGGCGGTTACAAACAGTGGCAGAGTGAAGTTATGTTGTGATAAAGAACTCGGCACGTTCGAAAAATGGATCTTTATATAGTTGGGTCAGACGAGGGTGTGTAAACCTACACATGTCAACTATATCAGTTGGGGTTATTGGTGGTTGTGACATGTCACTCTGTCGTGTGTCAGGAAATACAACAGATGCTTGATCTGGTTGTTCGAGGACCTTTTCACAATCATCTAGCAGTGATCTTAGTATAGGTCGAGACACCGGGACGAGACGATCATCATCGTTCCTTACTAGCGGTACGAATGCTTCTGCTTTGGTGATATCTTGAGCACAGAAATATAGATAGTTACTATGATCAACATACTCTTCATCACTGGTTACCATAGGATGTTCGACATCAACAAGCACCATATTCATGATGCTGTCCTCTAGAAACTGATCATTGTGCTGCTTGAGTCGATCTCGAAACCAACAGAACAGTAGTTCTAGAGCACTACCAACATCAAACGAATGAGGTCTAGTATCATGCCAATCCCGCCACCGTATAACTTGTAGTCTTGTCATGACGGCGGGATACTGATGAATGGTAGGTATATCTTGATAATATGATTTTTCAGCATACAAAACAAGTCCGACTGTCATCTCATAAATGCTCCGGGACAGATTCAGGCGAAGGCATAATGTCGGATCCTCTATCGGTTGTATTTCGAGACCAAGATTCCTCCTCGTTCGGATGACTCGAAGATAGAGGTGTGAATGTGGAAGTCGGCAGAACTCAAGAACTTATCCTCGAGGATTTTAGCGATATTGGTTCGAGTGTATTGGCAGATATTCAGGAACCAACGTTCAATTTTGTCGGTTTCCAGCGGTTTTGGAACATCTTTGCCGTCTGCCGCTGACCGAAGAACGTTCGTGACCCAATAGGTCCTGTTCGGTTGTGGATTCTCGATTTTGTACAAGATGTATGGTGCTTGGAACAGATCGAGCATTAGCGACGGGTCAGCAATGACTTTATCACAATCGTCAACTAGTTCCTGAAGCAGTTCTCGGGAGATATGGCAGGGATCAAGACCGCTTCCTGGCGGGAGCGGGTCCTGCTTGTTGTTCCGTAACTTCGTGTGAAACCAGTTGAACATCAAATCGGTCAAGACGTATTCGTTCAAGTTGTCGTGCCTGAGAACTTGAATCTTCGGATAACGTTGCTTGTCATTTTGGAAGTCGAGGACTTCAAGTTGTGCTGTGACAACACGATGACCATAAAACTTTTTGGTCTTTCCTTTGATTTCTACAGCGTCGTTGACATATTCGGAATCATATTCGGCATACAATGACATAAAAATAGACATGTTTGGTTTTTCATCCTGAAAAATAAAATAATGGTTGTTGTGTGATGACAAAATGTCATCGAGTTGTTGTATCAAGCAGGTGAAAACCCTCGCTTGATTTTTATAATATACAGGATTTTTGGGATTTTGTCAAGCATTATTTTACTTTTTTGGGAATATATATTCTATGGCATGCCCGTTGGCGTATTTTATAGTTGTGTGGGCGGATTTGGTACTTCAACAGATGCTAAAAACCCCACCAGCGGACGCCAGTGGGGTTTGTGGGTTTTGCCTTAGTCACCTACCTTTTTTGGCAGGCAACGACCTCTTAGACGATCCTAGCGGTGTGGCGGTGGCGATGGCGTCCTGTGAACCTGCCTGGTCCTGGTCTGGTGGATCCATAACCTGGTCCAACTCACCTGCCATGGTGGCATCGATGAGACCTTGAAGGACTGACGGCAACTCGTCGATCGAGGACACCAGGATGCCAGACTTGCCCTTCTGAAACTCGACCTTCCTCATGCCATGCTTGATGGTGAGGATGATTTGACCATCGGGTGTTGTCTTCCACCAGGGTTTGACCGGCACAGACTTCTCTACGACCGTGACCTCATTGGTGACAGGATCAATGACTCGGTTCCGTTGAGTTCGGTGGATAGGTGCCTGTTGGGTGATGATGGCAATCTGGTCTCGGAGACGATTGACCATCTTGATACGGCGACGGTCGACCAATGATTGACCGTCACTGGTCGACACGAGCGCTAATGTATTGATAAAGTTCATTGTTTATAATCTCCCGCTGGTTATGATAGCGGTGCTGGATTATAACCTGAAGTGCCTGAAAATAAACAAAAAAATCAGGTTTAGATCGTGGTTACGATCCTGTAGACCGTAAGCATGATCCTGTCAGAACCGGGTCCAGAGCAAATGACCGGCGTCTTGTGCTGATTTGATGATCCGTTCGTTAGGTTTACGTGAACGACCTTTTGCTTCACGATTATCAAGGTCTCGTTGATATTTTGCAGTCTTCTTGTAGGCGGTAGATTTATAAAATGCTTTTCTGGCAGCATTATTACGTGCTCGATTAGAGTCATTTATGATTTTTCGTTGTTTTCTCTGTTTTTGACGTATCAACCTGTCTATTTCTTCAGACGGTCGATCGGACTGAATCGATCGATCAACCACTTGATGACCTTCTGTCGTCCTTTCGGAATCCGAAACGGTGCCTGGTTTTTGTGTGGTGTCATCTGGGGATGCCGGATTCATGTTTGATGTCTTTCGTAACAGTTTTATTGTATTGTTTTCTTTTTATACAATATAGACTATAAAAGTCTGTATAGTTTATTATCATTCACTAATGATTATACAGTATTAGTTGGCGTTTGTCAATATTTATTTTACGTTTTGAAAACTAGATTATTGTTGGGCATCTGGCGGGTATTTGGTTGACCGCTGGTCATTTAGATTGGTCTGAACCGATCATTTCCGACTCAGAAATGACGGGCAGCGAAAACGCAACATGAAACACACGCCGAAGGCATGGCGCCCGAGGACCGAAGGTCCGAAGGGTGACATTATACAATGCCTGCTGTGATGAATGGATTAGATAAAACCAGTGGTCGACTTGGGACTGTAAAAATACCTTGAATGAAACCAGAGGTCGACTAGGCACTGTAAACATATATTGGAAAGGATAATGCCTGCTAAAGACATATTTGCAGTCACTTGATTTCCAAACTAGGTACTGGGGATCGTGAAACGAGACCCCCCGAAGGGTAATCAAGTGATAACTGTCAGGAAATAGTCTACAAGTTCCTGGACCATTTATTGGACTTCAAGTGTCACTGGATGGTTTTATTCATTTAGTTTCTTTTGTGGGGGATTTGATTGGACCAATGGCGACTGTAAAAATATACTAGCGGGATTTTGCATCGCCAGGATGTATTTTATAGTCATTTTTATATCCATGCTAGGATTTGATGGATCGTGAAACGAGACATCCTCGAAGGATCCGAAGGATCCGAGAGTCATCAAGTTCAGTTATTGGTCGGAAGTATCTAGAGCAACTAGTAGGCGCAAGGAGGCATTACCTCAACTTGATTGTCTCTAGAACCTGGTCTTTGTTTTGTATTAGGTAACTTGTTTACCCTTCGGGTCGAGTCTCGTTTCACGATCCTCGAGAACTCATTTTGTTTTCTAGATTTTAGTTGGCTGGTTTTTGGTTACTTGATTATCCCCTTCGGGGACGGGTCTCGTTTCACGATTCCCGAGACTTATTTTGTTTTCTAGATTTTAGTTAGCTGGTTTTCATCTAGATTTTAGGCACAATTACCCGGACGACATTTTTAGAAAAAAGTAGTTACATGTAACTATAGTTACATTACTTTCATCCCATTCTCCATGAACATTCCTATTGCTAGGTGAGGCGGTAACATTATACCTCTATAGTATTTCATCTATAAGTTCAGTTGTTTTGTCCGATGCTACGGCGGTGAGTGTCTCCTCGGAGACGCAGGATTCAATACTCTTTAGCGGTATTGCTGACACTCACGTCTGGTCTTTCCCAGTCGTTTTGGCACGTGTGACCCCCGTTTCGAATATAGACGACGTCTATATCCTGACAGTCCCCGGCGATATGTTATAACCCGTAACATTTCCGGAGGAGTTTCTAGAGGCACACACGTCATGGATAGATTCGTGATGCTTAGTGTATTGAAACTGACACCCATGAACCAATACAAGTTCGGAAAGCGGGTTGAGTACCAGTCAAGTGATTTTAGTCGTGACCAGAACGTGGTCGATGATCCGTAACAGATCCATCTTTATTTATACAAAACACTCTTCTAACTTTCCGTTTTGTTGACCAAAGCGACAAAAAAGATCGTCCTAAGGTAACATAATATTTCACTATGTTACAGTATTGACACAGCAACCATTGAGTTCCGACTAATCGTCAAAAATCTCAGGTATAAATATTTTATAACCGAAGGATCTACAGACCTACAGGAGCAAGTATGACCCGACCAACTATCCATGATGAGTTTATTGCTTTGGCAGTACCATCAACATTGAAGTCAGATGTCCAAGAAATGGCAAATAACCGTGGTGTATCATTATCAGCATTTGTCAGAATGGCACTTATGAACCTTGCCACCACTCATAAGGAACGGAAACTAAAGGAACGAAAGGAGCAATGGGGATTTTGATAAGCAAACACCTAATGGTATCCAATAACTTTATTGGTAGTTATAAAGGCAAACGGATAATAGATTTGCCACTAGATATAGCATATAGATCTATCCTAGCAATAAATGAGGTCAAAACACCTGTCGATTTGATGGAGTCACTGGAAAACCTCAAATATTCTATTCAGAAGCAAGGCAGCACTAGATCATCTATTATTTTTGTACTGGTTGGACCATGACTATCAAGGCATTTATAAATGTAACATCTGCCCGAACCAACCGTCGAGTGGCATCCGTTCATGTACAAAAGCAATCAGTACCTATAACCGTTGATGTTGATCTGGTGGATCGTTCTAACGATCTGGATGATAGTGATGTTTATGAAACGTCCTTGTCTATTCCAATGTCATATAGACTAAAGCAGGAACTTGATCGGATTGCTGAAAGTGATGGAGTTTCATTAGCATCATTTATCCGAATAAACCTGATGACATTGGTCAGGACGAGGAAGGATCGGTCCATGGACCGATCTAAAGGATGACAAGATGTCATCTAACGATCGGTCATTTCTGAAGCCGAAAGGATGACCGAAGGTCATCTAAGGATCGGTGTAACCGATCTACTTCGATGCTCTTTTATCAGTGATGCCGCTAGATCATAATCCAAGCGACCAGTAGGCAGTCGATCCTTTGGATCTGCTAGCTGATCTTCCGGACCGCTGTAGCGGTCTCCCTGTATCGCCTCAACGAACTCTCGAAATGTCATAATCCTACGAGGTCTAAGCGACTTGAGTTTTCTGATGGACCGAAAGATCGGTTTTACCGATCCGACCGATCCAATGGCGTCAACATTTCCCACTTGACCAACAGTCGACTTGATCGGTTCAACCGACTGGATCGGCGTTACAGTTTGTTTCATATTAGAATTCCTGGCGTTGTTATGCCAATATTTATTCTGCCGACGCCTATAACATGTCGATCAGTCGACCATCATCATTGACACACCGGATACGATGACCGGGATAATACACCTGTGCCTGTTCCATCTCGTGCCGAATCAGTCCTGAACTGCTATTCGAACCGAGGTTGACACACGTCCGCCACCCGGAGGTATCCAAAAACTGAATCCAATAATCTGACATCGACGACCCCCCGACCATTTCCAGTGTTTATAACTGTTTATAACATTTTGTCGGACCTGTCATCACAATAAACCATTGAAACTAAATCGTAAAATACCCTAAAATCCAAAATGTCTGTCATAGCCATTGCCAACCGGTTCACCGGTCAGGCCCGTGGGGTCACTGCCGCCAGTGCCCAGGCCGCAATATACCGCCGTGGGGGCCACAGGCGTTCGGCCGCAAAGGGTGCGGGCCAGGAGCTTCTTCGCGTGATCGGTCAGGGAACTCATGGGCTTATCCTTTTTGTAAGGGAAGAAGGGTATGGCACCTGCATCTGCGTGTTGCCGCTAGGCGCAAAAACCAGGCTGCCGGCGCCTTTCGTCT
>Ga0114972_10002533_pt1 | contig 13753 bp, 12 predicted proteins | sample M_140807_EF_Meta_FD_87354 | JGI IMG/M metagenome (GOLD analysis project Ga0114972, IMG submission 87354) | Freshwater microbial communities from Lake Montjoie, Canada to study carbon cycling - M_140807_EF_MetaG | ecosystem: Environmental > Aquatic > Freshwater > Lake | place: Lake Montjoie... | reverse complement strand
GTAGGTGTCGTGAAAATGCCAAACGAGATTCGGCACATCTGCCAGAGTCTTTGCCAAAATCTTCGTCTTTCTCGGCGTCGCCGTCCCCAAGGTATCGCCGATGCTCACCTCATCGCACCCCATTTCCACTAGCGCGGTTACCACGTCCCGTACCGTCTCAGGATCAACGTCACCCGCGAAAGGACACCGGTACGCCGTGCTCACATACCCTCGTACCGGCATCCCTTCGGGTCGCTGGGCCAGAATCGCGCGAAAGTCTCCCAGACTTTCCGTGACCGTGCGGTTGATATTCCGCTGAGTGAATTCATCGCTCGCGGCCGTGAATAGAGCAATTTTCTTAACGCCAACTGCAAGCGCCGATTCAAATCCCCGCTGGTTTGGCACCAGCGCTGAGTAAACCGGCCCCATCGGAAGCTTCGGCCAAATCTCCGTGGCGTCTGCCAGTTGTGGCACCCACTTGGGCGATACAAAGCTGGTGGCCTCAATTTCTTGGAGGCCAGCATCGGCGAGCAACTGAATAAATCGCAGTTTTTGGTCGACCGAAATCGGAACGGCTTCGTTTTGCAGCCCGTCTCGAGGCCCCACTTCAACGATTCTCAGGGCTCTTCTCCCTCAATCTTTGACGACACCACGGCGAGTAGCGCGTTCTCGCCCACCCGATCCCCCAGTGCGACGTTCATCGCCGTAATCACCCCATCAAACGGCGCCAACAGCGGCTGCTGAGTCTTCATCGCCTCGAGTACCACCACCGTCGCCCCCTTCGCGACCGCTTCACCCACACAACCAGGCACCGCCACCACCACACCAGGGATTAAAGATCGCAGTTCCCCCGAGGCGTTGGTGGAACCAGATTTGTCCCCGGTTACGCGCTCAACGGGATCGAGCCGATAACTTCGACCATCGAACGAAACAAGAATGGATCGACCGTCCCGGATCACCACCGCCGACTTTTTGCCGGTCGCCGTTTGAACGTAAAGTCGATCGGACCCAACGGCAACGTTGCTGCCGGTTGGCTCCAATTCCACAATATCGTCGCCAATCCGGTATTTCACTAGGATTAACCTTCCTTTCGAGATCTGAACTCAGACGATTTCCGAATAAATTCTTGGAACAGGTGCTTCGAGGCGGAGTCCTCCGCGGTGCGTTCGGGATGCCACTGCACGGCAACGGTCCAATCTCGTTCCGAGACTTCGATTGCCTCAATCGTGCCATCTTGGTGGCGCGCGGTGGCCGATACTCCTCGCCCAAGTCGCTTCACGCCCTGATGGTGGTAACTCTTTCCGCTAACGGTATCCGTCTCAATGGCGCGACCCAGAATCGAATCCCGCACCACGTGGTACGTCTGCAACTTGCCTGCACCATGATCTTCGTGGCCAAGTTCATCGGGCAAGTGCTGGTTCAGGCTGCCACCCTGAATCACATTCACGAATTGACAACCGTAGCAAATCCCCAGCACCGGCAAGTCCGACGGAATCTTGTTATAAATTGCCGATTCCAATTCCCAGCGGCTGGGGTCTTGGAGTTCCACCGCCGGATGGTTCACTTCGTGAAAATGCTTCGCGTCCAGATCCAATCCACCAGGAATCAGCCAACCGTCCAATAGCGGCACAACCACATTCAAATCGGCCGTCGGAGGAATGATGATGGGCACCCCACCATGTTCGCTCACGGCCTCAAAGTAGTTCCAGTTCAGCGTAATTTTCCCGCGGCTACGGGCGTTATCAGCGTCGAACTGAGACTCGGTCGTGATACCAATGATCGGTTTCATATTGACGTTATACTACGATATGGTTACTTATGTTTTCCACGGCGTCACGGATAGCATTAAGGAAATCCGCCGCTCCCACTCCGTTAATCACGCGGTGGTCGAAGGTTAGCCCTAGGTTACAGCACCGCTGCAATTGAAGTTCACGAGTCCCCTGGGCGAGGCCATTGTAGACCTCGCCAATAAAGAGGGTTCCTACCATCGGGGCCACCACCACTGGCACCGCATCTCGCAATCGATGCCCCTGCATGTTGGTGAGAGAAAACGCAACCTGCTCGTTGATCTGATCCACGCCGTTGCGAGCCGTCTGGATGCGCTCGCGCAAGGACCCGACGAAGTCGGGCCAGCTCATTAAGTCCGCTTTTTCAACGACAGCCATGGTCAGGCCATCTCCCGGCAAGGCCACCGCCACGGCCAGGTTCACATGATCGTATGTTCGTAGCGTGGAATCGCCCACCAGCGTGGTCCGGAATGCTGGAAACTGCTTCATTACTAGCGTTACAGCGTAGGCGAAGATCGTGAAGGTGGAAGGTTGAAAATCTCCGCGATGAGACTTGATTTCGGCCCGAAGCGCTTCGATAGGCTCCCAATTCGCGGTCACCGACATTGTTCCCGGAACCACCAATTGGTTGCTGCGAACCAGGCGCGAAGCGATGATCCGTTGGCGACCGGCCAGCGCCACTTCGGAATAAGGCTTTGGAGCATCGGACTTGGCTCGGTCCGCCAGAAAGGCGTCCACATCGGCTGGCATTAGCTTAGATCCGGCAAACGGAATGGTGGCCAAAACCTCTTCCGCCACGCCTTTCTCCCGGGCATACGCCCGGGTCCGCGGCGGGACCCCCGCGTTTCGAGAGGCGCTACCGGCCTCCGATTCTGGAGCCGAAACCGCACTTTCCTCATCGACCACCGGCGACTCCACGGTATTTGCCGGCGCATCGGCATCGCTTGATTCCACAATCGCGACTTCCGCGTTGATTGCCAATACATCGTCGGCCGCCGCCAGCCACTTAACCAGCCGACCGGAGCACGGCGATTCGACATCCATAACCGCCTTGTCGGTCTCCATTTGGTAGATGGGCTCGTCGCGGGTGATCATGTCTCCCGGTTGCTTTAGCAGCGAGACCACCCGGGCCTCCTGTAAACCTTCGCCAATTTGCGGAATGCGGAGTGAGACTAGTGCCATTTTCGTTTGGATGCGCCCTCGCATCGCGTAGATATTCATTGTAGCCATTTGCCCCGCCCCATGCCATGGAAGGTACAATACTGCGCTGTGTCGGCGATGCTTCCCTCTCGTGCGACGCTACCAATTCAACCCTGAGATTTAGCTATGGCAAAGAAAATTACCCACAACATCAAGTTGAACATTCCCGCGGGCAAGGGAACCCCGGCTCCTCCCGTTGGTCCGGCTCTCGGTCAGGCGGGCATCAACATGATGGAATTTCTGAAGAAATTCAACGAGCAGACGGCTCCCCAAATGGGATTCGTGATGCCGGTTGAAATTACCGTTTTTGAAGATCGTTCCTATACATTCAAAATCAAGCAGCCGCTGACGACGGATCTAATTAAGCGCGCGGCGGGTATCACCACCGGCGCGGCGAATCCGAAAACCACGATTGCCGGAACTCTGACCACCGATAAGCTGCGCGAAGTTGCCAAGCTGAAGATGGCAGACCTTAACACCGATGACGAAGAAATGGCCATGCGGATTGTTGCCGGAGCGGCACGATCGATGGGCGTTCGCGTTCAGGACTAAGTAAAACGCCGATTTGTTAATCGGCATTTGACCCAAAAAGTCACGACGAGACACGCGAAGGGGCGGATAAAGTCGTAGAATCAGATAGGTTGATTCTCGAATCAATGAAAACTTTCGCCAATATCACCGTTTTCGCCTTAGCGCTCGGAGCATTCGCCCAACAGGCGGCTGCCCAGGGCGCTAGCGTGACGTCGAACGGGGCCAGTTCCGAGTCTGGCGCCCAAGCGGCGGCGGATGTAATTCGTGGCGTGGCAGGCACCGACTTTGCGTTCCTTGCCTCAGGATTGCTGAAGTCAACCTACACTAAAGACGATTTAAGTTCGATCCTTGAGTTCCCAACCGATGAAATCGTCATCGTGAGCCTGACCGGAGCGGAAATCCGAAACGCGCTGGAGCGTTCGATTCAGTTGTATCCGCAGTCCAACACAAGCTTCCTGCAAGTTTCTGGCATGGACATTTCGTTCAAAAAGAATGCGTTACCAAATGAGCGGATCGTCAGCGTGACGACGCCATCGGGCCCGCTTTCGGATACGAAAACTTACACGGTCGCGATGCCCGGTAATCTGGGACGCGGCGGCTTGGGATACTTTAAGATATGGCACAAAGGCAAGATCAGCAAATCGCTGGGTACGACGTTAGAGCAAGCACTAAAGGGCAAAAAATTCGTCGATTCCTCACCACGCTGGTCGGCTGCGGGCTAGCCGCCGCCTACGCTGCCTCGCCCATTCAAGAAGTGCCTAAGGCAACCCCTTCCGCGACCTCGTTCGATTCCGCCAAAGCGTGGGATCTTCTGCTGAAGCAATGCGATTTTGGCCCGCGTCCCCCCGGCACCGACGCTCACGTGAAGTGCCGCGACTTGATCCTGAAGGAAGTTACCAAGTATTGCGACAATCCGCGATTGCAGACTTTTTCCCATACCTGGAGTTCCGACGGGAAGCCGTACGACATGTGGAATGTGGTCGGCGAGCAGAATTGGAAAGACGCCAAGGTGCGGGTGGTATTGATGGCCCACTGGGATACAAGGCCAACCGCTGACCAGGAGCCACTTGCCTCAAATAGACTCAAGCCCATTCTCGGCGCCAACGACGGAGCCAGTGGCGTCGCCGTCCTCTTGGAATTGATGCGGGTGATGAAGGAGAAGAAGCTCAATGTTGGGATCCAGTACGTGCTGGTGGATGGCGAAGATCTGGGCCCGGGGTTGGACGAAATGTTTCTTGGCGCGAAGCACTACGTGAAAACGCTCTCGAATCACAAGCCCCAATACGGAATTCTGCTGGACATGATTGGTGACAAAGACCTGGAGGTACCAATTGAGAGCTATAGCTACTTCTCGGCCCGCGATGTGGCGCTTTCCGTTTACAAACACGCCGCTACGATCGGGCTGAAATCTACTTTCCCGAACGTGGTGGGTCAGGCAATTCAGGACGACCACCTGCCCCTGATCAACGCTGGCATCCCAACGATCGATTTGATCGACTTTGATTACGAGCCGTGGCACACCTTACGCGACACCCCGGATAAATGCAGCGCTGAATCGCTTGGCAAGGTTGGAAAACTGTTGGAGAGCTTCTTAACTCAACCTCAACCGTTCATCCCCACCAAAAACTAGTCGCAGAAATTTCCCTCGCAAACCACTCCCATGCAAACCACCTCCGGTGCCACCAATCAAGGCTTCCTAGATCTCCAGAATTCAACCGGATTGATCGCGATAGTCGCAGGATTTGTGATTGTCTTTCTGTTCATTGCCGTCGGCGCGGCGTTTGCCAAAGCGGCTGCTCGACACGAACAGGCCGAGAGAGATGAATTGCGGCGAACCCGCCCAAAAAGCGAGTAGAGACGTTGGGGGCTCCAATTTTGATGTACCACAAGGTGGCGGTGCCGGGTGCCGCCGCCAAGGTCCGCTCCCATTACGTCCATCCTGCGGCGTTCGACCGACAACTTCAGCTGCTCCGGTCGCTTGGGTACCGATCCATAAGTCCGGGCGAAACCCGCGCCGCCTCCGCTCGGGAGATTGCCATCACGTTTGACGATGGCTACGAGAATTTCTTTACCCAAGCGATGCCATCTCTATCGAAAGCTGGCTTAGGGGCAACGGTTTTTGTCGTGACGAGCCGTTTGGGCCGCACTGACGAATGGGACGGCGGAATCGAGCCGCTAATGACCCGAGAGCAGGTGCTAGAAAGCGCTAAGCAAGGAATTGAAATCGGGAGCCACACCTCCCGTCACGCCGATCTGACCGCGGTTGACCCGTCGATTGCTCGCGAAGAGATCTTTGAATCAAGGCAATTCCTCATCTCCGCAGGAATGAGCAACCCCGGATTCTGCTACCCCTACGGACGTCACAATCCCGCCATTCGCGCGCTTGTGAAAGCGGCTGGCTATCCGTACGCCTGTGGCACCCAGCGCGGTCAAAATGACCTGAGCACCGATAATTTCGATCTTCACCGCATAAATATCCGCGCGGACACTTCATTACCCATATTTTTGTTTAAGCTCTTAAGAGCGCGACGAACGCGCGGATGAAATTAATGCCCGATCGTCCTTTGCGCATTCTCCAGGTTTGCAGTGCCCGTGAGGTGATTTACGGAGCTGCCCTAAGCCTGCGGACGCTTGCACTTGCCCAGCGGGTTGCCGGGCACCACGTAGAGTTTCTCGGCTTTCAGGGCAAACCGTTCGTGGGCCAGATGCGCGACCTTGGCTTTCCAGTAGCCGAGGTGCGGGTGCGAGCAAAAGTAGACCCATTCGCGATTCTGCGGATGGCACGCATCATGCGCGAGCGCCGGATCGATGTCGTTCATACCCATCTTTCCACCAGTAGCGTTAATGGCACGCTGGCCGCACGGCTGGCAAAAATTCCCTCGGTTGCCACCGTTCACGGCATGAGCGGCAAAATGTCATTTGTCGCCGCCACTCGGCTTATTGCGGTTTCGGACCAAGTCAAAAGCCACTTGATGCAACAAGGCATGCCCGCCAATCGCATCGACGTCGTCTATAACGGTCTTGAAACTGGCGATGTGGACGCTAACGCCGACGTGGTTCGAACGCGGTTGGGGCTTCTGGATGTCGGTCCGATTCTTGGCACCGTGTCGCGGGTCACCGCCATGAAGGGGATCGACACCGCAATTCGGACCGTCGCCCATCTGCGTCCAACTTTCCCGAATCTCCGGTATCTGGTCGTTGGCGATGGAGACGCCCAGGAATCGTGCCAAACACTGGCGGCCGAGCTGGGCGTGGCCGAAAACGTCATTTTCTATGGCTACCAGAAGGACGTATTCGCTTATCTTTCTGCGATGGACCTGTTCCTGTTTCCGAGCCGCAAAGAGGCCATGGGGATCGCCCTGGTGGAAGCGATGGCGGTCGGCTTGCCAACCGTAGCCACCCGGGTGGGCGGCATTCCGGAAGTGATCACGCCAAACGTTGGTCTATTACGGGCCAGTGAAGATGATGAAGGGCTAGCCGAAGCCTGCCGAACGCTGTTAAACGACCTGCCGACGCGGCTCGAAATGGGTGTTCAGGCCCGGTACCGTGCGCGAAGCGTGTTCGGGGTGGACGCCATGGTCAGCGGAACGGACGCCGTTTACCGACGAGCAATGGGACAACAAACTTCTACCGCCGAAAGGAGTTTGAACCCAACCTTGCCGTCGAATTCCGCGGCGAGTGAACCCGCAAATCACGACTCCCCTTAGCCGAATCGCTGACCACAAAGAACGACCCATTTTGCAACTGATAGGTTGTCAAAACCCGTCCCCGTCAACGTATACGTGTGAACTCGAATATTCGACCGTTGCACCCGCCGAGACAAGACCAGAGCGTTTGATCAACAATGAGTGTTATGGAGGCCGTGGGTGAAAAGAGACGAACCAGCCAACCAAAAGCGAATATCCGCGTGGTATTCCGTCCCAAATCACCCTAATTATTACATTTATATGGCCAAAGTTATTTTATAATAAAAATTGCAATAAAACGTGATGACGCGAGACACTTCATTTAGCGTGCGGTCGCTCTAGACCGATACTCCGGCAATCGATTACAGAATCAGGAGCTCTTTAGCCGAGCTTCCAGTTCTGCTAACTGCCGTTCCGCCTCACTCTGCGCCACCGCTTCTTCCTGGGCGACGCCCGGATCGTTCGAGGCCACCACCTGAACCGACGCCGGCTCGTCTGCAACGGGTGCCGCTCTCAGACCAAGTCGCTGTTCCAATTTCTCCAGTTCGGACTCCGCTTCCATGTCCCGAACCTGATCTTCCATCTGGAAAACCTTGCCCTGCAGAGAAGTCGCCTGCATTTCCTGCCGCGCCGCCGCTTCGCTCTGCGCATCCCGAATCCGTTCCTGCGCCGCGCCGAAGCCCTCGTAGGAATTTTCGAACGTCAAGCCATCCAAAGCCTTGGCAATCGAGTTTTGAATCTGCGCCTGCTTCCACTGCGCCTTCATCGCCAGTGCTTCAGCCGTCTTCTTGCGGACTTCCTCTTCCTGACGCTTGATGGCGACCTTCACTTGCTCCACCGTTGCCACGGCTGAGTCGTAACTCGCCTGCAGCGTCGCGATGGTGGCGTCGTTGTTCATCTTTTCGCGCATGAAGTTCGTGGCCAAATCGCGATTTCCAGTTTTCAGGGCCATGGCCGCCTGGCTCTCCAGCTTCTGCGATTCTTTCTTGCGCTCTTCCAGCATGCCGGCAAGTCGATTCTTCTGGGTAATGGCCTGGACGGCTTTCTCCCGGTTCGCCACCAAGGCGCCCGACATGTCCCGTTTCGCCTGATCCAGCATCACTTCTGGATCTTCCAGCTTGTCCATCGTTTTGTTAAACAAGCCCTTCAGCCAATTGAAAAATCGATTCATTGATGTTTGCCCGCATCCATACGCTACCTTCAACCCACTGGCGGCAACCGAAAGCGCCCGTATGACCAGAGAATTATACATTCAGGTTTGAAATGCGACCTAAAGTTAAGGACTTTAAGCACCGGTGAAACGTAGACTAACCACATGATCACGCCATATGACTGGCAAGAGGGCATCGGAAATCGCGCCCAGTACATCGAAGGCAAGCTAGAACAGGGGGTTCCGGTCGTCGCCGTCAGCGTCACCGAAGGCATCTTGTTCTACACTCGCCGGCGAAAAGCGCAAAAGATTTACGAAATCTACGACCGCGTCGCCTTCGCCGCCGTCGGTCAGCAGTCCGACATCGAAGCCGTACGTATGGCCGCCCTCGAGTTTGCCAGCCGCGAAGGTTTCAGCCGAAGCGAGGACGATGTCACGTTGCCGAGAATTGTAACCGCCGTCAGCAATCCGATCAAGCGCGCGTTCTCCGACTTCGGCTCCGCCCCGGTCGTTGCCCGCGGAATCCTCGCCGAAGTCAACGCCACTCCCGACGACGACCAGTACTACCTGCTGGACTTCGACGGGGACTACGAACTGAGATCCCGCTCTGTCGTGGCTCTAGGCCCAATTGAGGCCGAGGCATCCCTTCTGGCCGCCGTCGAAGGCGTCACCACTCTCGCCGAAGCCCTAGAAAAGCTCGGCCCCGCCTTCACCGCCCTCTTCCCCGAGGATGATCCGCGCCACTCCCTCACCCCTGAGGCGGTCCTCCTGCGCCGCGACAATCTCCGCGACAACCGCTTCCAGCCAGTCAACTAATCTACGCGTCTTCGTCGCCCGGCTCATCATCTAGGGTTCCCCCGATCTCGTATCTGGGTGCGACGCCGAAGAGCGTATCTACGTCCATGGGGTTCATCAAAACTTCCCGTGGACGCGGACCATCCCGCCGACCAACGACGCCTCGCTCTTCCATCATGTCCAGTAGCCGCGAGGCCCTTTGGAAACCGATGCGATACTTCCGCTGAAGATTAGACGTGGATGCCTCGCCACGGTCTACGATGTACCGCACCGCTTCTTCCCAAAGGGCATCATCCTCCGGAGCCTCGTCGTTGGGATCCCGCGCCGGGCCCGCCGGTCCCTCCTCAATCGCCGTCAGCACGTACTCCGGCGCTTGCTGCTCGCGCCAGAATCGGCAGACGGCGTCAATCTCTTTCTCGGAGACGTAGCAGCCCTGAACCCGCATCGGCTTCATGGCGTCCACGGGCTGGAACAGCATGTCTCCTTTACCAATCAGATTCTCAGCGCCCTTGGCGTCAATAATCGTCCGTGAGTCAATCTGAGACGCCACGCTGAACGCAATCCGCGACGGCACGTTGGCCTTAATCAGACCCGTGATGACGTCCACGCTGGGTCGCTGGGTGGCGATGACCAGGTGGATACCCACCGCACGCGCCAACTGGGCCAATCGCACGATCACTGTTTCGACTTCGGCTCCGCATTGAATCATCAAGTCGGCCAACTCATCGATGATCACCACGATGTAAGGAAGCTTTTCGTTGTAGCTAGCTTTGGCGTTCCAGCTTTCGATATTTCGAGCTCCGCCTTCGCTAAACATATCGTAGCGGCGGTCCATCTCTCGCCAAACCGCCCGCAAAACGCCGGCGGCTTCCTTCACGTCCTTAATTACTGGACACATCAAGTGGGGGATGCGATCGAAAAGGGTCAGCTCCACCCGCTTTGGATCAATCATCACCATCCGAAGATCCTTCGGTGTATTCCGCATCAGGAGCGACGTGATGAGTGTCGCTAGCCCGATCGACTTACCGGAGTTCGTCGCCCCGCCGATGAGCAGGTGCGGCATCCGCGTTAAATCCGCGTACTTGTTAGCTCCCGAAACATCCTTCCCGAGCGCCACCATCAACCGAGAACTACTATTTTGAAATTCCTTGGTCTCGCACAACTCGCGTAGAGTCACCATGGTCGCGCCCTTATTCGGCACTTCAACCCCAATGGCCGACTTACCGGGAATAGGAGCTTCCACCCGCACTTGGCTCGCCGCCAGGTCCATGGCAATATTGTCGGCCAGACCGGTGATCTTCTTGACGTTCACGCCCGGGCCAAGGGAAATCTCGTACCGCGTGACCGTCGGTCCGGTTGCCACCTCAACCACGGATCCAGCAATCCCAAACTGGGCAAGGGTGCCTTCCAAGGTTTCGATGTTCTTCTGCATCTCGGCACTGGATCGCTGAGGCTGCAAAATCGGCTCCGCCAGCAAATTAATAGGCGGCAAGTGATAGCCCTCCTTGGGTACGGGTGTTTCAACCGGAAGCTCCATTTCCTCTCGAGGCATGGTCTTGGCAAAGTCCTTGATGATCGGTTGCCGACGCACAGCTTTCTCTGGCTCAGCTGGAGCGGAGGATGGTTCTACCACTGGTCGCGTCTTGGTAATGACTTCCGCGGCGTCAACCGGCGCATGTTTGGGAATACGTTGCAAAGCGCGCTCCGCCGCTTCTATCTGCTTCTGATCATCTTCTGGCGAAGTTCTCTTCGCGGGACGGGGAACCGATGCCACCACGTCCTTAGCCCGTTGCTGACCCTTCGCCAAGGCTTCTCGCAGAGGGATGTTGATGGCCAGTATCACCGCAATCAGGGCAATGGCTCCCAGCGCAATGTTAGAAGAGACGCCAAACAGGCTGGACATCGCCCAGCCCACCACGGCACCCAGGTATCCACCCGAGTTCTCTAAAGCGGTGGGATCGAAGTAATCGCCCTTGATTGGGCTGGCAATAAATCCCAATATGGCCACAAAGCCGAGCGCAATAGCCCAGGTAAGTTGGGTAACTGCGGGCGTCCGACCGCGTAGAAGAGCGCCGCCCACCAAGATGAGGCACACCGGCATCGCCCAGGCCCCGTGCCCAAACAGAGTTCGGAAACCGGCGCTCAATCCGGCACCAATCAGGCCTGCCTGAGACGTACCCAGGGCCGTGATCATAATGAGCCCCAGCGCCACCAAAGCCACTCCGCCAATATCAAAATGGCGGTGAGTGATCTCCGGCTTGGCTCGCTTAGAGCCTCGCGGGGCGGTCTTTGCCGCTGCCTTCATCCGTAATTTCCTCTTCACGGGCCCATCCTTGGCCGCGAATGAATCATTGTAGCGTGAATTCCCTCAAATGTTCACGCGGGTGGTACCGGCGGCGAGATTCGTTTTCACTTTTTTGGGGCCGGTCGAGATCTCATAGTCGCCCATAAAGCCCCGCACCCGGGCGATACCCTTGCGGTCGGCCTTCACCGTCACGTCGGTCCACCAGGTCTTGGTCACAAGTTCGTGCCAAGCCTGCGCGGCTGGCCGCCATTTCCAATCTTTGCGAATCATCGCTGATGAGGGGATCCAGTGGTCACCCTCCCAAAATCCCCACATCGTAAATCCTTTGCTCTGGGGGTGGGCAAACCAAGCCGTAACGATGTCCCGCGTGAACCGACCTTGAGCGTCGTCATCCTGCGAGTTGAGGTCATATTCAGTGATTTCAACCGGGAACCCGGTGTCCGCTTTGGCTTTTTCCAATAACTTCCAAAGCCACGGAATGCTGGGCAGAGCTTCGCCAAAGTGCGCTTGGTAACCAAGCACCGTGATCGGAGCACCCATTTGCTTGAGCTTGTTGGCGTAGCTGAGGTACTTCGGATTCACATCCTCGCCCTGCTGCACCAAGTAGTCGTTATAGACTAGTTCCGCTTTGGGCCAAGTTGCGCGGCATTTTATAAATGCCTCCACGGCAAAATCGAGCCCCAACTTGTTCTCAAACTCGTTCTCGGAGATCAATTCGTTGACCACATCGATCGATTCGAACGGCTGCGACTTTAGAGCCAGGATTCTGGCATCCATCGCTTTCCGAAGCTCAGTTCGAAGCGCATCGTTACTGAGTCCCTTTAACCGAGCCGGACTCCATTTGTAGCTTGGCCAGATGATGTTATGGGCTTTCATCCGGTAACCGTTGGCGCGGCACCAGGTGATGTTTCGCAGGTAGCGATCCTTAGATTCCGCCGATTCCCAACCCCAATCGGACCAGTAAATCGGCACGGTAACACGGCTGTAATTTTCCTTCATGAAAGCAAAGAATTTGGTCGCATCGGCGTCGGTTCGATTAGGATCGACCCCGGTCACCGTAGCGAACGGATACGCGTGCCGTAGCATCTTGACGTGAACCGTCGCCCCCGGCTGAGTTTTGATTTCGAAGGTGGCTTTGCGGTACTTTTCGATCATCTTGGCCGCTTGTTTTCGCCACGGCGCATCGGCCTCCTCGCCACCGTAGGAGAGTCTTGTGATCGGGAACGCCTTCGGATCCACGGTGGGACCGTAGTTCAGCCAGCGTAGGTCCCGAAACTCTAGTGACTGCACCGCGTTCGCCACGTGAAAAGTCACGATCAGTTGCCCAGCGGGATAGTCTTTATCGGCCTTAAAAGCGCTGTGAAATCGTCTCCAAGGCTTTCCCGCTGTACCGCTGGAATCAAATGGACCATCGTAGGGGGCGCCATTTCGCTGGGCGCGAACGTTCCACGTGCCAGTTTGAGACTCATTTTTCGCCGCTGAACAACGAGCTTCGTAAGTGAGGTACAGAGTATCGCCTTGGCGTACGTCGGCAACCGATGGGGCGGTCTGCACCTCACTGGCGTAAGCCGTTTCACCGCGCTTCAGGACATCAAATCGCGCAGATCCGGGGCCGGCAGCCCCCTTAATCATGTCCTCGCTCCCGCGGATTCGAAGGGCCGCATCTGGAGCCACAACCGGTGATCCACCTTTGGGAATCGTTACGCCTTGTGCAAATGTCACCAGAGCGAAAAGAGCGGCGATGGTCATGTGCTCATTTTAAGCGAAACCGGGCCTACGCGCATACCGTCAACATGCGCTGCAAAGCCACGCGCGACCAGACCTTTACTTCATCTGGCACCTGGACTTGGTTCACCACGTTGCCCTGGGCCAAGTTCTCTAGCGTCCATGCCAAGAAGCTGGGGTGGATCCGGTACATGGTGCTGCAGGGGCAGATCTGGGGATCTAGGCAGAAGATCGTCTTGTCGGGGTGTTCCTTCGCCAGTCTTGACACGAGATTGATTTCTGTCCCGATCGCCCAAGCCGAACTGGCTGGGGCATTCTCCACCGTTTTGAGGATGAACTCGGTCGACCCGTTGAGGTCGGCGGCGCGGACCACGTCCAATTCGCATTCCGGGTGCACCAGCACGGTTACGCCGGGGTGGGATTCTCTCGCCGCCGCAATCTGCTCCACTGAAAATCTCTTGTGAACGCTACAGTGGCCCTTCCAAAGTAGAAACTTCGCCCGTCGAATCTCCTCGGGAGTGTGACCACCCATCGGCTTGAACGGGTCCCAAACCAACATATCGGCGTCGGGATCGTAGCCCAGCCGAGTGCCGGT
>Ga0114972_10002530_pt1 | contig 13764 bp, 11 predicted proteins | sample M_140807_EF_Meta_FD_87354 | JGI IMG/M metagenome (GOLD analysis project Ga0114972, IMG submission 87354) | Freshwater microbial communities from Lake Montjoie, Canada to study carbon cycling - M_140807_EF_MetaG | ecosystem: Environmental > Aquatic > Freshwater > Lake | place: Lake Montjoie... | reverse complement strand
GATCGGCAGCGATCTCGATATCGCCCTCGACCAGGAAACCTGCGACTGGCTCACGCAGCCGGCGGTCGAATGGCTCAAGCTGGCGGCGAAGCATGCCGTGGAGATCGAGTTCGACCGCTACATCGCCGCGGGCGATCTCTCCCGGGCCCTCGAGCGACTTGCCCGCGAGCAGGCCGCCAGCGACGCCGCCGGCGGCTACCTGGGCATGAACCTCTGATCGGGTTCACACGTGTTCCGGAGGCGTTCGCGAGGCTCGGGGCTCTTCACGTAGGTGCAGGTTGTCAACCTGCACATGGATGATCCCGCAGTGGCTCGGGACTGCCAATGCCCCGTCGCCGGACGTTCGCGTCGGGCATCCTGCCCGACGCTCTCTGCATGTCCGCTGCGCTTCGCCATCCTGGCTGCGCTTGCTCCCATAGCCCGGCTCCCGGGGCACTGGCAGCCCCTCGCGGCCTCTCGTAGCACAGGTTTTCAACCTGTGTGTCTTCCAGGTTCGCATTGAACTCCGGCGTGATTCCGGAAGGGGGAGCAGCCGGATCGGAGGCACTCGCAGAAGCCGGTGACACTTGTGCCCCGCGGCGGTCGCTCCGAAGCGTTTGAGCAGAGAACTCACAAGTGCCGCCGGCGCCGAGCATGTCTCCGGCCGGCTGCGCCGGCTTCTCGCGCGATCGCGCCCGAGGCCTCACGGCCTTCGGCTTCCACGAACCGTGACACACGTCAGGTTGCGCGGGGGAGGATCTCGAGCAAGACGCTTTCGTGGTCGCGGCCCTCGATCGGCCAGGAGGCGAGGCGGCGGATCGTGACGCGCCTCGTGAGCCCGCGGAACCGGGCGTCGTCCCGCTCCTCTTCCCACCGTGGTCCCTTCACCACGAGCAGGCGGCCATAGCTGCCGGCGATTGGCTCGAACCAGCCGAGGAGTTTTCCGAGCGGCGCGACGGCGCGGATGACGAGCGTGTCGAAGCGGCCGGGACCCGACGGCCGCTTGGCGACGATCGCCTGGGCCGCGTCTGCATGCACGGGGATCGTGAGGCCCGCCTCGCGGACGATCTCGCCGACCGCCCGCGCCTTCTTCGCCACGCTGTCGCAGAGTTCGACTCGCAGGTCGGGTCGGAGGATCGCCAGGATCACCCCCGGCACGCCGCCTCCCGTGCCGACATCGAGCACCCGTTCGCCGTGGGCCAGGTGCGGGGCGATTGCTGCGGCGTCGGCCACGTCGCGGGAGACAAATGCCTCGGCATCGATGTGCCGCGTGAGATTCAGCCGCTCATTCCATTCCCAGAGGCTGGCCGCATATGCGGCCAGCCTCTGCATGGCTTCAGGCGGAACGACGAGCCCGAGGCGATCGCACTCCGCCGCGATCGACTGCACGAGGACGTCGTTGATCACTTGATGAACAGCATCTCGCGGTAGGTCGGGAGTGGCCAGAGGTCGTCCGGCAGGATGACCTCGATTTGGTCCGCCGTTTCCCGCAGCGCCGCCATCGCGGGGATCACGTCGCCGTAGAAGTGCTGCACTTCGGCCCGCAGGTCGCCGCCGCCGTGGTGGCCGAGCGTCTTCTCGAGCGCCTCGATCCGCCCCTCGAACTCGCCAACGAGCTTCGTGAGCTTGTCGAGCGTGCCCATGTGGGGGGCGTTGCCGAGGCTCTTGAGCTTGGTGGCGATATCCACCAGCTCGCCCTGATAGCGGTAGCCCGCCGGCAGGATCATCGTCTTGGCGATCTGCAGGGCGGCCTGGGCTTCGGTGTTGATGTCCTTGCAGTACCGCTCCATGTAGATCTCGTAGCGGCTCTGCATCTCCCGCTTGGAGAGCACGCCGTACTTTTCGAACATCTCCAGGTTCTTCGGGGCCACGAGCTAGTCGAGGGCCTCGGGCGTTGCCCGATGGTTGGGCAGGCCCCGTTTTGCGGCTTCCTCGTGCCACTCCTGCGAGTAGCCGTTGCCGTTGAAGATCACCGCCTTGTGCTCGGAGATGATCTTCTGGAGGAGCTTCTCGACCGCGCCGGGCAGCTTCGACTGGTCGCCGCCCGTGGCCTTTTCGAGCTCGGTGGCGATGTAGTCGAGGCTCTCGGCCATGATCGTGTTGAGGGCCACGAGCGGACCGGCGATCGATTGGCTCGATCCCACGGCACGGAACTCGAACTTGTTGCCGGTGAAAGCAAACGGGCTCGTCCGGTTACGGTCGCCGGCGTGCTTCGGCAGCGGTGGCAGCGTGTCGACGCCGACCGTCAGCGTGCCGGTGCTCTTGGAGCTGGTCGCCTTGCCCTTCTCGATCTGCTCGAAGACATCGGCGAGCTGCTCACCGAGGAAGATCGAGATGATCGCCGGGGGCGCCTCGTTGGCGCCGAGTCGGTGATCATTGCCGCTGGAGGCCACCACGGCCCGGAGCATGTCGCCGTGCTTGTGGACCGCGCGGATCACCGCGGCGCAGAACACGAGGAACTGCATGTTGGCGTGCGGCGTCTCGCCCGGCTCGAGGAGGTTGCCGAGCTTGCAGCCGAGCGACCAGTTGACGTGCTTGCCTGAGCCGTTGATGCCGGCGAAGGGCTTCTCGTGCAGCAGGCAGGCCATGCCATACTTCTGGGCCACCCGCGTCAGCGTCTGCATGATCGCCTGCTGGTGGTCGGTGGCGATGTTGGCGTTTTCGTAGATCGGGGCGATCTCATACTGGCTGGGGGCCACCTCGTTGTGCCGGGTCTTGACCGGGACACCGAGTTTGTAGAGCTCCCGCTCGCCGTCCATCATGCAGGCGAGCACCCGCTCGGGGATCGCGCCGAAGTACTGGTCCTCGAACTCCTGGCCCTTCGGGGGCTTGGCGCCGAAGAGCGTGCGACCGGTCATCGTCAGGTCGGGCCGGGCGAAGAAGAAGTTGCGGTCGATCAGGAAGTACTCCTGCTCGGGGCCGGCAGAGGCGCTCACCTGGCCCACGTCCTTGTGGCCGAAGAGGGCGAGCACGCGGCGGGCCTGCTTGTCCACCGCCTGCATGCTCCGCAGGAGCGGCGTCTTCTTGTCGAGCGCCTCGCCCGTCCACGAGCAGAAGGCGGTCGGGATGCAGAGCGTGGTGCCGTTGGGGTTGTCGAGAATGTAGGCCGGGCTCGTGGGATCCCAGGCGGTGTAGCCGCGGGCCTCGAAGGTGGCGCGGAGGCCACCCGACGGGAAGCTCGAGGCGTCGGGCTCGCCCTGAATCAGTTCCTTGCCGGAGAACTCAGCGATTGCGTCACCGTCGCCGGTCGGCGTGAGGAAGCTGTCGTGCTTCTCGGCGGTGAGGCCGGTGAGCGGGTAGAAGACGTGGGCGTAGTGGGTGGCGCCCTTCTCGATCGCCCAGTCCTTCATCGCCAGGGCGACCGCGTCGGCGATGCCCGGATCGATCGGCTTGCCCTGCTTGATCGTGGCCTGGAGCGCCTTGTAAACGCTCTTCGGCAGCCGGTCCTTCATCACCGCGTCGCTGAACACGTTGGCACCGAAGATCTCGCTCGTCGGCGTCTCGCGGAAGTTCCAGGCCGGGCCGTTGGCCTTGTAGTTGTTGATGGCGGCGATGGCGCTCGAACGGGCGGTGGTCATGAGGATTCCTTCTGAAGGGGGAAAGGTGTTGAACGGTGAGTTGGAATCTGGCTGAGGATCTAGCTGGGGTCTGGCGACGCCGAAACACAATAGACGATCAGGGTCACGCGTGTCCGCTCACACGCGAAACCTCAGGATCAAGTTCGGTCCTTCGCAGCCAGAAGAAGTTCAGCGACGGACCACGTTTCAAGCCGAGGGCCAGACTATCGGCGGAGCGAGCCGTGTTCAAGTCGCGGCCACCGGCAGCCGTGCTGGTTCAGCGGGCGGCCGTGGACCGGCCCGACGGGCGGGCGGCCGGGCGGGGAACCGCGCGGCGGGCGACGTCCATGGCCGCCGCCAGAGCCGCATCCCCTGCAGCGACAGGCATCTGGCCGTCGACGGGGCGGGCGGTCGCATGGACCGCCACGTCCGGCTCGACGCCGACGCCGCTGTACGGGAGGCCTCGCGGGGAGAAGAACTTCGCCGTCGTCAGCCGCATCCCCACGCCGGCGGCGTCGAGCGGGAAGATGCCCTGGATGGAACCCTTGCCATAGCTCCGCGCCCCGACGATCGTGCCGCGGCCGTGGTCGCGGATGGCGCCCGCGAAGATCTCGCTGGAACTTGCCGAGTCGCCATCGATCAGCACCACCAGCGGCATCCGCCAGGTGCCGGGGCGACCGGCCGAGTAGTTGAAGTCTTCGTCCGGGCTCCGGCCGCGGGTGGCGACGACCAGGCCCCGCTCAAGGAATAGATCGGCCACATCGACCGCCGCCGAGAGCAGGCCACCGGGATTGCCGCGGAGGTCGATCACCAGCGCTCGCATGCCCGCCGCATCGAGTCGCCGGAGGGCGGCCTCGAGGTCGGCCGCGGTGGTCTTCTGGAACGAGGTGAGCTTGAGTGCGGCGATGCCGGCGGTGGCGTCGAGCATCCGCACCTCCTCGATGCTCGGCACCTCAACGTGCTCGCGGCGAACCGTAACGGCACGAGCTGGCGCCGGTGCCCGCAGGATGGCAAGCGTGACGAGCGACCCCTCGGGACCCTGCAGGAGGTGGGCGGCCTCGTCCACGCCCATGCCGGCGAGCGAGCGGCCGCCCACGCCCACGAGGTGGTCGCCGGCACGGATGCCTGACCGCTCCGCAGGGCTGCCGGGGATCACGTGGACCACGAGCAGGCCGTCGACGGCGCTCTTGAGTTCCACGCCAAGACCGACGAAGTTGCCCTCGATCTGGGCGTAGAGGTCGTCGAGTTGCCCATTGGTGAGGAAGGCAGAGTATTCGTCGAGCCCGCCGACTGCGGCAGCACTCATCTCCATGAGCGTCACGGCCGGGGCGACGCCGAGGATCGAGTGGGCGGCGCGGGCGACCCAGGCCGCGACGGCCTCCGCGTCATCCTGGGATCCGACGCTGCGGCCCGCGACGATCCGCGTCACCTGTTCCCGGTAGACGCTCGTCCGTTCCGGCGTGGCCTGGGCAGCGTGGACCGCCACAAACGCCGGCTCTTCAAGGGCAACGTCTACGGCCCTGATCCCGCGGTTGACGAGCCGGGCGAAGTCGGGGGCGTCGACGTGATGCGAGCCGATCCGGGAGAGCACCTCGCCGTAGACCCGTCGGGCGTCGGTTTCGGAGAGGCCGGCGAGCTGGTTGCGAAATGCCGGCTCGGCGTGCCGCCGGGCGACGTCGCAGTGGAGCTTGGCGAGGTCGTACTGGTGGCGGAGCGCCGCGGCGAGCGTGCCCTTGCGGGCGGCGGTCTCACAGATGCTCACGACGTCGGACCAGCGTCCCTGGTGGACGAGTGCCGTGGCGCGGGCCGCGAGATCCTCGTGGGGAATGGCAGCCGCGATCGCCAGATCGGCCGGCTCGGGCGCGACGGGGGCCCACGAAGCCGGCTCGGCGGCCGTCGTCCACGATCCGTTGCCCCACGCGACGAGCGTCGCTGCGATCAGCAAGCCGGCGCGGATGAGCCGACTGAGACCGCGCGACGGCAGGGAGCGGGCAACTGGCACGATGGCATCCGTTCGCACGTGCCGCGAATGGTCGCGGCGGCCGGCGGTCGATCCATTGACCGCTCGCGATTATGGATCACGAAAGGGCCGCGGGCAAAAAAACCGGACGCCCGAAATCCCACAATCGATGCCTGAAAAAGCCTCCGCAGCCGCTACGACCGTTACGGACGGCAAGGCCGACACGTTGGTAGGATGGGAGCGTGACGCACCAGCCCCCTCAGACCGATTCGGATGGCCGCGAACGCGGGGCCGCGATGCGGGTCGACGAACAGTCGCCAGTCACGCTTGTGCTCCTCGACCGCGTGCGCGATGGCGATGCCGACGCCGTCAATCGGCTTCTCGAGCGACACCGCGCCGCGATTCGCCGGATGATCGACGCCAGGATGGACCGCGTGATCGAGCGGCGGGTCGACGCCAGCGACATCGTGCAAGACGTGATGATCGAGGCGAACAGGCGACTGACCGACTATCTCGCCAACCCCACGATGCCGTTTCGGCTTTGGTTGCGGCACATGGCCCGCGATCGGCTCATCGACGCTCACCGTCGCCATCGCGTGGCGGCCACGCGCAGCCTCGACCGCGAGGTGCCGATGGTGGCTCGCGACGGCGAGGACTCCTCGGCCGACGGGCTCGTCGGAATCGCCGACCGGGAACTGACTCCGGCGGCGGCGGCGACCTGGCACGAGTTGGAGCGGCGGTTCGCCGCGGCGGTCGACCTGCTCGATGATGTCGATCGCCAGATCGTGCTGCTGCGGCACTTCGAGCATCTCTCAACGGCTGACGCGGCTGAAATCCTTGGCCTCTCGAAGCCCGCCGCCGGGATGCGGTATCTCCGGGCCATGCGTCGGCTCCGGAGCCTGCTCGACGGCGGCCCGGACGGCTCCTGAGGCCTCATCGGCCACCGAGCCGCGCCTATCATTTTCCGGGGTTTCGTTCCGCGACTCATCGCCAGCCCATGCCAACCCGCTTCCGTGCCATCGACGCCGAACTCGCCCCCGAGCGAGAAGAGTTCCTCGCGCAGCTCGTCGAGGAACTCTCCGAGTGCGCTGGTTCAGAGGCCCAGCGGCGACTCGACGCCATGGTTGCCCAGCACCCCGACCTCGCTGGCCAACTCCGCGAACTGTTCGCGACGATGTCGATGGCCGACGCGGTTGCCGAAGAGTCGACGATCATGCTGCCGCCCGGCGTGGCCGCGAAGCTCCGGCAGTGCGATGATCCGCGGGCGACTCTGCCAATGGCTCCGACCGGCCCGGCCGCCCCGGTGTCGCGGCCCGGAGCGTTCCTGCCCGGGGCCACGCCGCTGCCCGCCCTGTTTGGTGACTACGAACTCGAAGAGGAGATCGGTCGCGGCGGCATGGGCGTCGTCTACCGGGCCGTGCAACTGAGCCTCGGCCGGACCGTGGCGGTGAAGATGCTGCTCCGTCGTGATCTCGCCAGCCCAGCCGACCTCTCCCGGTTTCGAAGCGAGGCCGAGGCTGCCGCCCGCCTCGACCACCCGGGTATCGTGCCGATTTTCGAAGTTGGCGAGCACGACGGCCTGCCCTTCTACAGCATGCGGCTGATCGAGGGCACCACGCTCGCCAAGCGGCTCGCCGCCGGGCCACTGCCGTCACGCGAGTCGGCGGCCTTGCTGGCGAAGGTGGCCGACGCGATGCAGGCCGCACACGACCGCGGCGTGCTCCACCGCGATTTGAAGCCGTCGAATATTCTGATCGACACAGCCGGGGAACCGCTCGTCTCCGACTTCGGCCTTGCCAAGCGGCTCGAGGATTCCGATTCGGTCACGTACACCGGCGCCATTCTCGGCACACCCTGCTACATGTCGCCTGAGCAGGCCGCCGGCAGCCGCGGCGATGTGGGGCCGGCGAGCGATGTCTGGAGCCTCGGCGCCATCCTCTATCAGACGATCTGCGGCCGGCCGCCGTTTCAGGCGTCGACGCCGATGGACACGCTCCTGGCGGTGCTCGAGGCCGACCCGCCCGCGCCGCGGTCGGTCAGCCCGACGGCCGATCGCGATCTCGAGATGATCGCGCTCAAGAGCCTGCAGAAGCCACAAGACCTCCGCTACGTGTCGGCCGCGGCGCTCGCCGCCGATCTGCGGGCCGCGCTCGCTGGCGAGCCGATTGCAGCCCGCACGGGCGGGCTGGCCGACGTGGTGGCACGCCTGTTTCGCGAGACGCACCACGCCGTCGTTCTCGAAAACTGGGGTCTGCTCTGGATGTGGCACTCAGTGGTGGTGCTGGCGCTGTGCTGCATCACCGACGTGCTTGCCTGGCAGGGCCTCTCCGGCCGCTGGCCGTATCTCGTGCTCTGGGGCGGCGGCCTCGCGCTCTGGGCGCCGATCTTCTGGGCCCTGCGGCATCGCAACGGGCCGGTCACGGCGGTCGAGCGGCAGGTGGCGCACGTTTGGGCCGGCAGCATGATCGCCAGCACGCTGCTGTTCGCGATCGAGCAGCTTCTCGGGCTACCCGTGCTGACGCTCTCCCCGGTGCTCGCTCTCTTCGCCGGGCTCGTGTTTTTCGTGAAGGCGGGCATCCTCTCGGGCGTGTTCTACGTGCAGTCTGCCGCTCTGTTCGCCACGGCACTCGTGATGTGCCTCGTGCCCGAGTGGCAGCACGTCATCTTCGGTCTCGTGAGCGGCGCCTGCTTCTTCGTGCCGGGCCTCAAGTACTTCCGCCAGCGGAACCGGCCCCAGTGAGATTCATGAAGGCGACCGTCGGGCCGGCGAGGGGCTGCCTGCGCCCCGTCGCCGGACGTTCGCTGCGGGCATCGTGCCCGCAGCTCTCTGCATGTCCGCGGCGCTTCGCCATCCTGGCTTTGCTTGCTCCCACAGCCCGGCTCTCGAGGCACGGGCAGCCCCGCGCCTCACGCAACCGTCATTCGGCAGCGTGTATCGTGCGGGCGGTGCTGCTTGGGCTCACTCTGCATTCTTTCGCGACCGCCGGCGACTGGCCGCAGATCCTGGGCCCGGCGCGGAATGGCGTCGCGGCCGCCGATGAGCGGCTCGCCGACCGCTGGCCTGAGGGCGGGCCGCCGCAGGCGTGGAAGCGAGACGTGGGCGCCGGGGTGGCGGGCGTGGCCGTCGTCGGGGATCGCGTGTTTTTGTTTCATCGCGTGGGCGATCGCGAGCAGCTCGAGGCGCTCGACGCGACCACGGGCGAGACGCTCTGGAGTGACGGCCATACGACCTCGTTCGTGCCGCAGGTGGGTGGCAGTGATGGTCCACTCTGTGCGCCGGTCGTTCATGACGGCAAGGTCGTCGTGTTTGGCGCTCAGGGAGTGCTTGCCTGCATCGAGGCTGCGAGCGGGCGGCGACTCTGGGAGCGGCGGACGCATCGCGACTACGACGCTCAGGAGGGTTACTTCGGAGCGGGCTCCACGCCGCTGGTGGTCGCGGGCCGAGTGATCGTCAACGTTGGCGGCCGCAAAGGCGACGCCGGGATCGCAGCCTTCGATCTGGCCACGGGCGACACGCTCTGGACCGCGACCCGCGAGGGAGCGAGCTACTCGGCGCCCGTCTCGGTCACGATCGGCGGAGTCGAGCACGTGGTGATGGTGACGCGGCTCTCGTGCCTGCTCCTCGATCCGGCGACGGGCGACGTGCGCTGGTCGTTTCCGTTCGGCCAGCGCGGGCCGACCGTGAACGCCGCGTCGCCCGTGCTCCTGGGGGACGCGGAGTTTCTGGTGACCGCGTCGTATGGGATCGGCAGCGTCTGTGCCGCCTTTGACGCGCGGGGCGTCACTCCGCTCTGGCAGGGCACTGACGCGCTCGCCTCGCAGTACGCCACGCCGGTGCTCGTCGCGGGCAGCCTCTTCGCCATCGACGGCCGCGACGACGTGCCGCCGGCGAGTCTCGTCTGTCTCGATCCTGCCACGGGGAAGGTCCGGTGGCGGGAGGAGGGATTTGGCTACGGCACGCTGCTCGTCGCCGACGGAAAGATCGTCATTGCGAAGACCAACGGCGAGGTGCTCCTCGTGCGGCCCGATGCCACGCGGCTCGACGTGCTCGCGCGGGCGCGGCCGTTCGCGGGCGACATCCGCGGCGGCCCGCTGCGGGCCCTGCCGGCGCTCGCGAATGGCCGGCTCACGCTGCGGAACGACCGCACGCTCGTGGCCCTCGACGTCAGCCCGTGACGCCGTCGTGCTTCTTGAGCGTGTCGGCGCCGAAGGGGAGTGGCAGGAAGTCGGCGAGCCGGAACGTGCCACGCCCGTCGATCACGATCGCGGTGTCGCCCGCGCCAAACTCGGCGATCACCTGCAGGCAGGCGCCGCAGGGGGCGATCTTCGCGATCAGCCTCCCCGACGAGTCGGTGCAGGTCAGCGCGATCCGTACGAGCCGGCGGCCGCCCGCCACCACTCCGGCGAAGATCGCCGACCGTTCGCCGCAGATCGTCAGGCCATAGGAGCCGTTCTCCACGTTGGCGCCCTTGAAGACCGTGGCGCCTGTCTCGGCGAACACGGCCGCGGCCCCGACCTTCCAGCCCGAGTAGGGCGAATGGGCGTTGGCCCCGGCCGCCCGGGCGGCGGCGAGCAGGGAGTCGTCGGAGGGAATCGCGGATGGGGTGGACATCGGCAACCTCGTGGCAGCGGGGTCAAAAGGAGCGGGGCGTGTGGCGGAGTCTACCGCTGCCGTGCGGCTGTGGCGCATTCGACAACGTCCCTGCCCGCCGTATGATCATGCGGCCGTCTGCCAGGGAACGAGAAAGGACGAGTCACATGTCGCGGGTTCAGGTGTCGTCGCATCCTCTCGTGGCACACCACGTCGTCGCCCTCCGCGACCCGACCACAAAGCCCCCGGAGTTTCGCCGGGCCGTGGGGCAGATCACGCGGCTTCTGGCTGCCGAGGCCACGGCGACCGTACCCACGAAGGACGTCCGCGTGCCCACGCCGCTCGGCGAGGCGAAGGGCCGGCGGATTGCCGAGCGGATCGCGATCGTGCCGATCCTTCGCGCGGGCCTCGGCATGGCCGACGGGCTCCTGGAACTCATTCCTGATTCCGAGGTCTGGCACATCGGCCTCTATCGCGACGAGGCCACCCTCCGGCCTCAGGAGTACTACAACAAACTGCCCGCCAACTGCGGCGCCACGATGGCGATCGTCGTCGATCCGATGCTCGCCACCGGAGGCTCAGCGATCCGCACCTGCGAGATCCTCCAGGCCGCCGGCATCCCGCGAATCATCTTCCTGGCGCTGATCGCGGCGCCGCAGGGCATCGAGCGGCTCTCCGAGGCGATGCCCCACGTCGCGATTCATGTGGCGGCCCTCGACGAGGGGCTCAACAGCGTTGGCTTCATCGTGCCCGGCCTCGGCGATGCGGGCGATCGGCAGTTCGGCACGTCGGCCCAGCACTGATTCCTTCACCACGGATCGACTGGCCCACGAGTCGATCAGCCTCCGGAATGTTTCGCGATGCGAGCCGTTGATCTGATCCGTAGGAAGCGCGACGGCGGTGAACTCACGGCCGACGAGATCCGGTTCATGATCGGCGGCATCGCCAGCCGCGAGGTGCCGGAGTATCAATGGTCGGCCATGACGATGGCGATTCTCTGGCGGGGCATGACGCCCCGGGAGACCGCCGCGCTCGTTGATGCGATGCTCCACTCAGGGACGGTGATCGACCTTTCCGACATCCCGGGACCGAAGGTCGACAAGCATTCCACCGGCGGCGTAGGCGACAAGACGAGCCTGATCCTGGCCCCGATCGCCGCCGCCTGCGGCGTGACGGTGCCGATGGTCTCGGGCCGCGGTCTGGGCCACACCGGCGGCACACTCGACAAGCTCGAGAGCATCCCGGGCTTTCGCATCGACCTCGATCTCGCCGCCTACCGTCGCGTGGCCCGCGAGTGCGGCATGGTGCTCATCGGCCAGACGGCCGAGATCGCCCCGGCCGACCGCGTGCTCTACGCCCTCCGCGACGCGACGGCCACCGTCGAGAGCATTCCCCTGATCACCGCCTCGATCCTCTCCAAGAAGCTGGCCGAGGGGATTGACGCACTCGTGCTCGACGTAAAGACCGGTGACGGCGCCTTCATGGCGAAGCGGGAAGATGCCCGGGCCCTCGCCGAGAGCATGACCCGGATCGGCCGCGAACTCGGCAAGCCGGTCCAGGCCCTGATCACGAGCATGGACGCGCCGCTCGGCCGCGCGGTCGGCAACGCGCTGGAGGTCTGGGAGAGCGTGGAGTGTCTGAAGGGCCGCGGCCCCGACGATCTCATGGAGGTGTCGCTGGAACTCGCCGCCGAGATGCTCGTGCTCGGTGGGGTGGCGGCGACCCGCGACGAGGCCTTGGCGAAGTGCCGGCGGTCGGTCGCCGACGGCTCGGCGCTCGAGCGGTTTCGCAAGGTGGTCGCGGCGCAGGGAGGCGATCCACGGGTCTGCGACGATCCGTTGGGCGTGCTGCCGAAAGCGGCGGTCGTGGGCCATTTTCGGGCCGAGCGATCGGGATTCATCACCCAGTTACGGGCGTGGGCGGTTGGGCAGGCATCGATGCTCCTGGGCGCGGGCCGGGCTCGCGTCGATTCCACGATCGACCCGTCGGCCGGCATCGTCTTCCTGCGGACCGTAGGCGATTCCGTGACGAAGGGGGATGTGATCGCCGAGGTGCACGTCAACCCGACCCACGCGTTGATGGTGTCGAAGGCGCTGGCGATGCTCGCCGACGCGACCACGATCGCCGACGCTCCACCCCCGACGCCGTCGCTGATTCTCGAGCGGCTCTAATCACATTTTCCTGGCACGAGGCATCACCATGGGCGATCTCGACCGGTTTCGCGGACTTCTCGGCGTGGCTGTCATCCTCGGCGCGGCCTGGCTCTTCTCGGAAAACCGCCGCAAGATTTCGCCGCGGATGGTGATTGGCGGACTGGCGATGCAATGCGTGCTCGGATTTGTTCTTCTGCGGTCCACGACGGGCCAGCAGGTTCTTGAGTCGGCGGCGAAATGGGTCGATACGGTCCTCGCCTGCTCTGACGCGGGTGCGAGGTTTGTGTTCGGCGACAAGCTCGCCGATCCGGCGGGACCCACGGGCTTCGTGTTCGCCTTCCGGGTGCTCCCCACCATCGTGTTCGTGGCGGCGCTCTTTGCAGTGCTCTACCACCTCGGGATCATGCAGGTGGTGGTGCGGGCGTTTGCCTGGGTGACGGCGAAGATCCTCGGGTCGAGCGGCGCCGAAACGCTCAACGCCGCCGCCTCGATCTTCCTCGGGCAGACGGAGGCACCGCTCGTCATTCGCCCCTACCTGCCGCGGCTCACGCGGTCCGAACTCGCCGTGGTGATGGTCAGCGGCATGGGGCTCGTGTCGGGAGGCATTCTCGGGGCTTACAAGGCCGCAGGCTGTGATCTCCGCGACCTGCTCACCGCGATCCTGATGAGTTTTCCAGCCACGATCTTCCTCACGAAGATGTTCGTGCCGGAGATGGGTGATCCAGAGACGCTCGGCACGCTCAAGGTCTCGGACGAGCGGATCGACTCCAACGTCCTCGACGCGGCGGCCCGCGGCACCCGCGAGGGAATGATGCTCGCCGCCAACGTGGGCGCGGTCCTGATCTCGTTCATCGCGCTGGTGGCACTCACGAACCTCGCGCTTGGCTGGGTCGGTGGCCTGTTCGGCCGGCCAGACCTGTCGCTCCAGTGGCTGCTCTCGCTCGTGTTCGCGCCGTTCGCCTGGCTGATCGGTGTGCCCTCGCAGGACTGCCAGACGATCGGCGGCCTGCTCGGCACGCGGACGGTGCTCAACGAGATGATCGCCTACTTCGATCTCGGGAAGTTGAAAGACACCCTCACGCCCAAGGCCTTTTCCCTGGCAACGATCGCGATGTGCAGCTTTGCCAACATCTCGAGCATCGGTATCCAGCTCGGCGGCATCGGCGCCCTGATTCCCGAGCGGCGGGGCGATCTCGCCCAGTTGGGCCTCAAGATGCTCGTGATCAGTACGCTGGCCAACGCTCTCTCGGCTGCGATTGCCGGCGTGATCATGCCCTGACGGGCGTCAGCCGGTGAACAGGGTCGAGATCCAGTAGAGGCCGCCGGAGAGGGCCATCGCGACTGGCAGCGTGAGGATCCAGGCGGCCGCGATCTCGCGGACCGTCTCAGGCTGGATGCCCGACTTGTTGGCCCACATCGTGCCGGCCACGCCGCTGGAGAGCACATGGGTGGTGCTGACCGGCATGCCGAGTGAATCGGCCATGGCGATCGTCGAGGCCGCGACCAGTTCGGCCGCACCGCCCT
>Ga0114972_10002529_pt1 | contig 13765 bp, 24 predicted proteins | sample M_140807_EF_Meta_FD_87354 | JGI IMG/M metagenome (GOLD analysis project Ga0114972, IMG submission 87354) | Freshwater microbial communities from Lake Montjoie, Canada to study carbon cycling - M_140807_EF_MetaG | ecosystem: Environmental > Aquatic > Freshwater > Lake | place: Lake Montjoie... | reverse complement strand
GTAGATTTCTTGTAAAGCTCTAAAGGAATTGCGCCAATAGTGCCAGCCAATAGATTGCGGCATCGCATAAGTGCAGGCACAGAGATTGCTTCTGCTCTGCCCACATAGGCATATTGGAAAGGCATTGCATAAGGTGAATATTCGCCAAGAACCTGTGGCGCAGATTGAGCTTGTAACTGTGGCTTAGACTCTAGGCCAAACGCTTGCAATATTTTACCCATAGACAGAAAGTGTAGCATTTGTCAAGCAATTAGACAATGTGCTAGGGCGTGTCTAAGTATAGATTTGAGGTTTAGCAATTGGGATCATCAGCTTGCTCACGACCATCGCCAAGCCAATAGGTGCTGAAATGTCTCCAGCACTCTTTCTTTTTATGATGCGCCATGCCGAATCATTGACCTTAGCTGCACAGTTATTCATCTGCTGGATTAGTTCTGCTTGACCATTATGGACAACACGAGCATTGACCAAGCCTTCTAATAGATCTCCACAGGCTTTATAGAATTGTTGCCCTGAGACATCTTCGACCATAACTCCAGCATTGCCCAATCTATCTGCAATAGTCTGGGTTGCGTACTTGTCAAAGCAGACTAGGCGCGGTTTATAGATATCGCACCAACCCTTGATAGATGCCGACATCTTTAGCTCATCGATGGCAACCTGAGATGAATAAGTCTCTAAAATCCCGATGCCAATCCGTCCATCTGGCAGTAATTGTCCTGCGACTAATGATCCGTTGCGCCTAGACGGACTGACATCGAAACCAAACACAGTATAAGCCCCAGCCGACATTTCTAGGGTGTTATCGGATGTATCTTCTAATACGCCATGAGGCCACGGACTACTTAGTGAGTCGATCCACTGGCAAAGCGTTTCAGTACGCGTGTTTTCGATAGGAGATGTAGCAATCGCTTCTTCAATCGCTTCCTCCGTGATTGTGTACCCCAGTGAGGGGTTAGCCAAAGCCCATGCATCGCGATCAGTTATCTTGCAGTATTGAGGGGCTGAGTATTCATAGAATCCAAAAGACTTTGGTGGATAGTCAATAGCTCGTTCTCGTAAGTCGTTAAGGACAGTGCTGAAAGCGTCTCCTGCATTAGAGGTAAGAAGCGTCTGAGAGTTTGGATGAGCTCTAGTCGTAGGAGTAGCAGCTCTAAATCCATCTTCTGTGATTTCTCGGACTTCATCGATGTAGAGCAATCCGTTGACACTTCGTCCGCGAGATCCGTCTCTAGTTGCTGCAACAACATCGAGCCTTGCTCCAGATAGCATCTCAATTGACTCTGTGCCGTTTGCGTGTCTGATTTGTTTGACGAATCCTTTAAGGTGGTCATTTGTCTCCAATAGGTGAGTGACTTGTCGAAAGGTGTCCAAAGCCATGCTTCTGTTAGAGGACATGATAAGGACATTGGTATTCCACTTGATTAGGTGAGCAAGGATCAACATTCTGGCTAAATGAGTCTTGCCGTTTTGCCGAGCGACCAGAATCAGGTTTGTTTTGCGAATCCACATGCCCTTCTTGTCCACAGTCAGCATATCTTTAAGAACAAACTCCTGCCAAGGCATTAAATCCATCTTGACGATGGCGCATAGATCTTTTACATCTTGCAGCTTGTTTTCGCCCTTTAGAAGTGGACTGTGAAGCCTTGGTTTAGTTGCCCCTCGTAGGGCTTTGGACTTTCTGGCCTTATTTGTCATTGATCTGGATCGGGTCGGGTCTTAAAAGGACTGTCCAGCATCGTCTCGGACTGCATCGGGGAGATATAGTCGAGAAAGACAGGGGGGGTAGCCGTCTGGGCTAAAAAAACGCCCTCATTGAGCGCACCTTTGCGTAGATTGCATGACTTACACAACACTCTTAAATTATCAAGACTGTGGTCTCCACCTGCTTTGCGTGGGATAATGTGGTCGATGTGCATCTCGCCTTCATCTGTACCACACAATTGACAAGCTCTGCCATCACGCATGAACACACGCTGTCGCTGTTCGCGATAACGCCTACTGTTCAGCTTGTCTAATGCCATCCCTTAGCCTTCCAATGATCATAAGCCTTGCAAGGAGTTGAGTACCTATGCTTAATGTAGCGTAAGCCCCACTCTACTTGCTGTATTGGTGTAGCTGTTAATAGCCATTTAGATCTACCTTGAGGAATACCAGCATGACTACCATTAACTGCTTTAGGATTCCATGCACTCTCTTTACCATATAGAGCTGCAATGCATTTGTATTGTTTAACATCTCCTAATGAGTAATATGCATATTGCTTAGGAGTCATAGATATATCATTTAAATTTGTAGAACCTGCTTCAGGCATTAAGCATAGAGCTATCCCAATACCTGCTAGCACCCCCCGCGCTATCCGCTTCAGCGGCGCGGTGTGAGCCTTTGAGAGGCTCTGCCCTGTCAGGGTACCATCGTTGTCAAATCCATTTACATAAGTGCTGGTCAGAGCGGTGTGTCGCTTCATTGAGACCTCCTTGTTGTGCCCTGTTGATAACTTCTGTGGATAACTATTAGTATCTAGTACGCCCAATTCCTTGTAATGCTTCAACATTCTCATCACCAATAGCCCACATAGAGCAACGCCATCTGTGTTTAATTAAGTCACCTGATCTAGTCATGAAAGCCATGTTGGCAGGTAGATAAGCAGCATGAGCATTTGATTCCCACAACTGATTAACCCAACGACCATTAGAGCTAAGAGGCACTAAGCAGATGCCATTGCCATGTTCAAGCCATTTATTAATCCATGGCGTAATCTTGGAAAATGGTGGATTCATCCAGACCCGACCTTCCCACGGAAGAGCTAGCCCATCGTCCTCAACAGTGTATTTCCTGTCAGCAGGCACAACTATCATTTCACTATTGGATGATGCTACATCTAAATCAAAGCGAACTCCCATTGCATCAAACACCCATTGTGGCGTGTAGCACTCGTCATTCTTAATCTTTTCAAGCATCTTTTCCCCATCCTTTACCCTTAAAGTGAATAGCTGAGGCACTAAAGCCTTTGATCATTGGAGCATTGCATAACTGACATGGCACTACTGGTCTACTGTCGAATCCATGAGTGACTTCTTGGGATAGATTGCAGGATAGGCATCGGTAGTCATAGGTTGGCAAGTTAAGCATCTCCGGATCATGTATGACCCACATCCAGAACACCGGTCTATGTCTGACTCTGTGGGTTGATTGTCTAAGTGACCGTACTTTAATATGAGTAGTGGCAATAGATCAGCTAGTCGGATAATGCAGGCATACTCCGCTGCATCTTCTCCTTGTCCGTTTAGCCGTATAACTCCGAATCCTAATTCCCCCGAAATAGATGTCCGAGCCTTTAACTGTTTAATGTATGCAAGCGGTTGAAATCCAGCGCGGGCTTTGACCTCAACATCGAACGGTACATTAACAATATCCTTGCCACTACCCCTTTCCACACATGCCCCTGCCCACACAGTCGATAGGTACTGTGCTACAACACGCTCCGTGCGGAAACCTCTGTGCTTTCTTGCTTGACTAGCCATTGACTGCTGTGCATTTACCACATTGCCAAATAACAATGCCATTGACTGAGTCAGATGAGATATTCTCTAGCTCACGGATCTGCACCGGCTCATTGCACAGCTGACAAGCGATGAAGGCTGACATAAGGTCAAGCCATTCACCATTAATCTTAATTCCTACATGTCCCATTATACTCTCGCTTTCTGTGGTTGCCATTTACCATCACTGCCTAATACATACCATAGTGCTGGACACTTACCCTCAAAGCCTGCATGACCTAGAGCTGTGCATTGATACGCTGCCCAGTCTTTGCCCGTCTTTGTGCTGTGTCCAGTTTTCCAGACCATAGATCCATGCTTACATTGCGGCACTTCAGCAGCTTCTTCTGTGCCCATCACAGTTGCAATGTTTTCCATAGCCTTTTCAAGCGTTACTGGTGCATCTACTACCTTTATGTATTCATTGACTGGAGTTGTCCAGTAATCCTGCACATCTGCAACAGCAGGCTTTACAGGCTTTTGTGCTACTACCTTGCTCATCTCTTCGCGGCTAGGCCTTTTTCCCTTAGGAGCATAACCTGCATTTGCAAGTGCTCTGCCGATTGCCGAAGTCTCACAATTCTCCAATGCTGAAGTCTGATTGACGCCTCGACTAGACACCGTCTCTTCAGCGTACCCTGTTGCCCAAGCAACGCCATCGCTAACATCTTTGTATAGGTACGCTTTAACAATGTATCGAGAAGCCTCGACCACTTCCAACTCAGTTGCAATGCGAAAAGAAGGGTAATCCTTAATAAACTTTTCAAGTCGAACCTCCACTGGTTCATAGTCGGCTAGATTAAACATAGAGCTCGTTCTCCTCTGTGGCTAGTTGTCCAGCCAGTGCGCCATAGCTGCATAGATCAATCCAGTTGTCTATGTGCTGTGCAGATTGATTTGTCCTAGCCAGTTTAACCAAGACCATGATGCCTGCCACCTGATAATCATGGATAGGCATTTCCAAGTATGCACTTAGCAGCATTGCTGTGTGTTCTAGGTTGTCGGCAGGATGACCATACTGAAGCCCACGATCTCTAATTGTGTCGGTGGCTGTTAGTAAGATTTCATTGGCTCTCATTTATCGGCCAAGCTGCGGCCTAGATTACGAGCCTTGTGCCAGCCTTCTCTGCGACCATCCTTGAATCCTTGCGAATACCAGATGACATTGGATATAAACAGCAATCCCATCATCCCTATAATTACTACCGAGTTAATCATTGTGTACCTATCTGTAGCAGTGCCCTTGACTGCTTACAAACTTAGAGTCTCATGACTATCTGACAATGTCTAACACATTTAGGTAACGAAACGATAACAATTATCTAGGTCTGCCATAAGACTTTCCAGACACGATGAATGTGCCATCCTTCTCAATGTTAATAAGATCAACCTGCACCTTAGATCCATGCACATACATAATGGCAAAGGCTTGCTGCCAGTTGGCGACTCCCTTTGTGTAAGCAGCTTGCTTAAAGTCCATTAGATTACCTACCTCTACACCATGCAGGACACGCCCTATACGGCCTCCAGAGGCCTCTGAGAATGCCGATCTACCTGCTCTGTGTGTATGACCTGAGATGACATTCTTACCATGCCTACGAGCCGCTTCTAGGGCTGATAAGCCGCCTTGTGGCTTGATAGGCGTGTGATCTCCATGCACTGCAATCCAGTTGGGTGCAATAGCCATAGGGTTCTTGTGAAAGGTAATGCCCAGCTCATCGAACTTCATGAATTTCTCAAAGCGTAGTTCTGGCAATGCACCGAAGGCAGGCACTTTAGCCATGATGATGTTATACAAGCGATCCGTGTGATTACTGCGGATGCAATCTGTAACGCCTAAATCCCAGAGCAGTTGCACTGCTTCGTTGCGATCATCATCTAGGGTCTGGGCATAACTGCCCATTCGACCTTCTTCCCACTTACTGATCTGTGGAAGATCAATCTCATCGCCTATAGTAACGACTTGATCTGGCTTAAACTTTGTGATGAAGCTTGCAAGGTTACGAGTTGCAACCCTGTCATGGTATGGAACCTGAAGGTCGCTGACAATAACGATTCGCTTAATCGTCTTCCTCATCTTCATAGTCACCAAAGCGTTCTGGCTCTATCGGGTCAGGCAGAATCCATGCGGGATAGGCTGATCGCTCTACTATGATGCCAAGCACTGTTTCTTCATCAAAGCCTGCACGCTTTAGAGATTGAGCAAACTCATACATTCCAATGCAGTAAGCATCAAGAGCTGAGTAATCTTGCTCAACTAGATTCTTAGTTGCTTTTCTTGCCATGACAAAATTATCGCTCTAGAAGTATGTTATAGATCTCATCGACACGCTCATTAAGTCGCTTAATCTCTGAGAGTAGATGAGTAATGACATAGCCTGCAAGACCACCAATGACTAGCAACGTGCTTATGTAAAGGCTAAAGAAATCTGTTTGGCTCACTTCTTAATACCCATCGCTGGATCGTTCGGAGATAGGTAGCGAAGCACAGGAGGCAATATAGAAGCAATGCCTGCTGCAATAAGCGCTTTAGGATCTGTGACCCCAGCTGCTGCCATTGAAATAACTGCTACCAAAAACGCTCTAGCCCATGAACCTGCTGCTGTCTTTAATTCATTCATTACTAGCTCCTAACATAGGTACTTGAAAAAAAGCCCCATCATCGTCAGCTTCTTGCGCAAACGAGATGTGACAGTGGTGGTTGTGTTTGTTAGTGCCCTCGTATGTTCTCCAAGCCCAGCCCTTTTTGCTAGAGGCGATACGACCATCAAAGATAATGTAGGTAATGCGTCTTTCTTTTTTAGACTTGCATAAGAGACGAATTTGATCTGCAAGATCTGGCATGAGGTCTGGCTTAGCCCTACCACTGAGATCACGATCAACATCGATGGCACGAACCCAGCCATTAGCATCGGGATTATGATCGCTAGGGCGAGCTGCGTGTCTAGTATCACCGATCCAGCCATCCGATGTACGGTCACGACTTGGGTAGGTATCATCAAACTGCTCCCGAAGTTGTGAAGCAGCCTTACTTAAACGAGGCTTCACAGGTTGCACATTCCCATCGCTTTAGACTATTAAGTGACAAACTATCGTGACCACATTGAGGCATTGGTGCAATAAAAGCATCATTAATAGGATCGTACATAAAGCCTATACCTGCATAGTTAAAGCGAATACTTCCATTGTATGAAGTGCGCTTGCATGCTTGACCTCTAAAGTTTGCATACCATGTCTCAGGATCTAGTCCTTCAATGGTTTCTGTTTCGTCAATGCCAACAATAACTTCAGTAACAATGTTACTTTCGTCCAAGAACGCGTAATGTGCCATTATGCAAAACTCACATTTCCTGTGCCAGCTGTAATAGTTGTTACTTTATAGCCGCCACTAGGAGCAGCAGTAGTACCAGTCAAACCTGAACCAATAGTAATTGTACGAGTATCTGGATACTTTAAGATTACAATTCCTGAACCGCCAGAACCGCCTGTTTTTCCTGGAGGCGATGAGATGTTTCCGTCTGCACCACCACCACCGTTACCAGTGTTTGCAGATCCAGATGCTCCATCTAAATTAGTATTGTAAGTACCACCATCACCACCTGTTGAATAAGTCGTGCTTGTCCCACTTATGCTTGTAGTTGAACCTGAACCGCCAGCTGGACGAGTGTTGCTTGTAGATTGACCCGCTGTACCTACTCCAGAAGCTCCACCACCTGCTCCAGCAGATCCACCGTTACCGCCAGAGCTTGCTCCAGCGCCACCATTGTTACCCTGTCCAGATGTACCTGCACCTCCTGTACCGCCAGTAGAACTGTCTCCACCACCACCGCCAGAACCACCTGCTCCACCGTTTTTAGTTACACCATACTCATAAGCACCAAAGCCACCACCGATGCTGGTAATACTGCTGAAAACTGAATTGCTACCAGCAACACCATTACCATAAGGCGCGCTTCCTGCTCCGCCTGCACCAACTGTAACTGTGTAGTTAGTAGCAGTAGCAATTGAAAGAGAAGATAATCTGTAACCACCTGCTCCACCGCCGCCTGCACCGCGCTGGATACCTGTAAATGTTCCTCCACCACCGCCGCCACCTGCGACTACAAGGTAGTCAGAAGTAAATGAGATAGGAGGTGCACCTGCTGAACTGGCAGCAATGATAGAAATTAAAGAATTGAGCATTAGGCAATTCCACCGACCACAGTCCATGAATTAGCAGCAAGTTTAATTGCAGCCGCAGCCTTATAACGAGCCAATACCGGAGCAGCTGAAACTGCTCCTGCACTTACTACAGTTGTAGTACCAGATGTAACAGCCTGAATTGTTGTAATACCTGCACCCTTTTGATAAACGACTAAAGTTGTGCCAATAGGAAAGCTATAGGTCGCATCTGTTGGGATGCTAAACACATTAGTAAGCGCGTTATCCATTGTGACAATCTGATTGAGACCATCTGCCTTGACTGCTGTGTATGTAGTACCAGTCTGAGCGTTGATCGATAGACCAGCGAACTTAGTGTCGATGTCCTGCCCAAGCTCGGCAATTGCTGTTGCGCCATTTTTTACAAGGTCGCTTGATTGCGGAATGTCGAACCCGAAATTTGTGGTTGTAGTTGCCATTAGGTTAGTGCTCCAGTCGCGTTAGTCCAGATAAGTGTAGCATTTACGCCAGTCCAAAGTAGTGAGGCTGGCAATACTGTTTCCCATTGTGTGGTAGATAGTGAGAAGTCTGTGGCTGAGATGTAGAGGGTCATCTCGGTAAAACTAGGGGTAGCGCGTAGAGCTACATTCTCAACAAAGCCATCGAATGACCCTCCGAATAGATTGCTTGGCAGGTTTTGAATTAAAACAGGCTGACCAAAGAACACACCAATTAAAGAGTTACGCATAGCATCTGGCATGTCTGGATTATCTAGACGAAAAGTAATTGCGCCTAATGAGCCGCGAGGATTCTTTCTAAGGTTAAGCTCTCTAGCGGCAATTGCAGTGATGTCTGAAAGGTTCTTGATGTTAGAGTCGAAGGAACGCTCAAAGAGCCCATAAGTGGCTACAGAGTCGCTATCTGAGGTGCTGTAGGTTGATCCGTATCCTGTGGAGTAGCGATAGATAAGGCTGTTACGCAAGCGAGCAGTTTGAGTTGTTGAGGTGATAGAGGTTGGTGTTGCATACGAGCCATCGAGGTTAGTAAAGCCATTTGCTGCAAGATAGTTAGATCTGTGGTCGGCATCGTCATAGGAGACATCTCCATCTTTTTCCTCATAAAGAGTACCTAGTGCGCTGGTGGCAATCTGATCAGCAAGGGTCTGAGATTTGGCAGTGGCACTAGCTGCAACAGCGATCATTGTGTAGAAGCCTGAGTCAATAGTTCCAATGTAACTCTCGGCATTAGCCCAAGTGACTGCTGGTGGGTATGTTGCCCAAGTAACTGTAGGTGTAACTTCTGCCCATGAAAGGTTAAGCGCATTACCTAGAATCTCTGAAATCTGTGCACCATCTAAACCTTCAGTTAGGGCAGTGTTATAGACAGCCTTAGTTAGTTTAGCTAAAGATCCAATACCTAAGATCTTGCCAGTAGTAATATAGCCGTTTTCATCTGGGCTTCTGACTCCGATATTGAAGTCTGATACTTCTCCACCAAATACAGTGACATAAGTGCCGCTAGAGTTTTTCAGTTCTAAGGTAATTTCTTCTGTGATGTTAATGGTGAAATCTGCCCCAGTAGTATTAATAATTTCTACTTGGCAGTAACCTGCCGTGGCTTGGCGATCAATATCCAAACGGCCAGAAGCAAAAGATACAGAGGTGACAGTCGTATAGACATCATCACCTACTGTCACACGCCATTCTGGAAGCCATGTCATAGTGCAGTTAGTGTTCCTCTTTGTTGAGCCTCGCGAAGCACATTATCGATAGCCTCCGCAATAGCGTTAGGATCTCCCACGCCTGTCTGAATTGTAATGTTGATATCGCGTGAACCTACTGCGCCTGAATTAAAAAGCGATCCGCCTTCAGCTGCTCGGAATGATCCAGCATTAAATGGATTGATTGCACCACCCGCATAAAGGTTAGTTAAAGCATTTAAAGAGCCAACATCCTCGATGGTTTGGAAACTGTTAGCAATACCGTTTGTAAGAATAGTGAACTCTTTAAGGTTAGATCCAATGCCTGTCAGCACTTCTGCTATTGCAGTCGGGCTTGAGATTCCAGAAGGCGTTGAAACGGCAGACGGCACAGAAGTATTTCCCTGAGTCGGAGTTAAAGTTTTAGTGCCTTGAAGCTTAAGCAACTCCATCATCTTAGCAATGGCCGCATCAAGATTAGCCAGATTGATTAAATCTGCTGGCTTAAGGCTTTCAAGGATAGATTTAATGTCTGAGAGTTTTAGACTCTGACCGCTAAGAGCACCAAGCACCTTGAGATCTGCATTGAGTTTGTTAGTCGCAGCAACAATAGATGCTTCATCCTTTGAGGCGATGGCATCTTCTAGAGCAAGGATTGACTTCTTAACATTAAGGCGAGCAGTGTCGTTAGCAATCTGTAAAGCCTGTGATGCATTTGTTGCTTTGCCTAATGCTTCTGCTTGATTAGTCAGAGCTGCTGCAATCTGGATCTTATCCATGTCAAAGACTTCTGTGCCTTTGTTCAGGGCAAGATTGGCCTTGTCTATAGCATTTTGTAATTGCTTTGCTTTGAGTTGAGCAGTAGTTTCTTTTGTAAGAACCTTGGCACTAGCAACTGTCTTTGTTGTTACCTTGAATGAATCTTGTAATGACTTTAAGTGAGCATTATCTGCTGAGGTTAGATCCGCAGTTTTAGTGCCAGCCTTACGCAATAATTCAATGTATGCACCCACGATTGGAATCATGCCCACATTTAGATTACCAAGAACTGGAATGTCTTTTAGTTTCCCTGCAAGGACTCCAACGCCACGAATAACATCTGCAAGATAAGTAGCAGTCTTTTCCATATTGTCGGCAAGGTCTGCAACACTTTGATCTTCTCCAAGGTTCTTTAAGGCATCTATTAAGCCAGTGCCAATAATCTCTTTAACATTGTTAGAAGCAACGCCTAACTTGTCAATAGATCCTTGGAAAGTGCCAGCAGCAGCTGTAGCAGAACCAGCAAAGGTTGTTGCTAGTTGTTTTGTAATGTCATCGAAGGACTTCGCCTTTAGATCTGCCTTGGAAATACCAACACCTAATTTAGAAAGTGCTGTGTTGTTGCCAAGGTAAGCCTTACTGAGTGCGGCTGTTACAGAACCTAGATCTTTGCCAGTAGAAGCTGCAATGTCCAGGGAAAGATTAAGAAGTCTTTGAGCCTCAGCAGAATCGCGTGTGGCTACGGCTAGTGTCTGGTAACTCGGACGAAGCAGATCATCGACAATGCCGAACTCGCTCTGAAGTCTTTGGATATATGCCTCAGATGAAGCTGCATCTCTACCAAGACCGACATTTTTTAGAGCTAGTGCTAGTTGTTGCTGTGCTTTCTGATCGGCTGCAGCTGCTTTGATTGAGGCTTTACCAAAAGCAAGAATCTGTTGAGTACCGTAAGCAACTCCTAAAGTCTTAGCAAGTTTTTTAACATTCTTCATTAAGGCTTCTGTTGAGTTTTCTGCCTGCTTGAATGCTTTTTTGCCTGTAAACTCCGAGGCTATGTCAATAATAATATCTGCCATGATTAGCCTCTCACTGTAGAGCGTTGATTTAGTTTAGTTGCAGCAGATCTAATTGCTGCTAGCACTGCATCTCTAGCCTTGCCATTGTTTTCTTCATAAGCACGAAACAAAGCACGGCCTTCCATCTTGCCATCGCCCTTCATGTTTTGACCAAACTTGCTGTTTTGATTACGAACAAAACGACTATCTGGAGTCTTACGACCCATAGTTTCATAAATTGCCCCAGCTGCGCTTTTATTAAACACGCGAGCAAGGGATCTAAATCCTCTGCGATTAGGCTTAGATGGTGTGGTCTTGTAGCCAATTCCAGCCTTAGCAATTTTGGCATCATACGAAGGAAAACGAGCCTGTGAATTTTCTCTAGCCAACCAACCGCTTAACACAGACGAGTTATCTGGAAGATACCCTTTAGCAGATTTTGTAATCGGTTTTAATGCAGATGCTACTTCTTTTGGCAATTCTTTAGCAAGGTCTGGAGTAAATGTTCTAAGAGCCTTACGAAGATTAACGGCGCCCTTTACGCTTGCTGGCATCGCTAACCTCCTTAGCTTCATCTTTAAGACCTATAACTAGAGCATCTAGCATGGTCTTATCTAATTCCAATAACTGCTGTGGCGCGATTCCCAATCTAATGCTTAGCCTAGCGATTAGATAGGTGAATGGAAGATCGCGCTTTAAGCTAAAGGGTCTGAATCAAGCACCTCGACACTTTGTAGTGTCTCAATGAAATCCATACCGAAAGGCTTAACAGATTCACCTGACCTGCGAGTGACTTCCCATGCCAACCAATAAACATCCGTTTGCTTTTCCTCATCGCGGAAAGCCTTGTGAAAACCCTTTTTAGCGTATTGCTCAAACGCGTACTCCACTGCCGGAGTGATCTCGCCTTCTAACACGCTTCCATCTGTACGAACGATCTTTAGTTTTGCCATGATTAGCCCCTTAATTTAGTTGTTTAGAATGAACCTGTAGTTGCTACAGCAATAGTTGAGTTACATGTGAATGTAATCGACTGTGTGCCAATATCTGATACAGCACCATTGATGTCTGTTGTGTTATTGACTAGCAATGAAACAGTGTAAAGAGGGTTAGTAGCAGATACTGCTGTTCCCTTTGTCTGCAGGAATATTGCTGTAACTGTTGTTCCCCATGCAGCCTGTAGTGTTGCTAGAACATTTGCAGATGCTGTGTCGTTTAGGAAATCAATAGTGACAGAAGATGCTTCCAAGCCCTTAACGAACTTGTGTGCTGTGTCACCCATTGCAGTAACTTCTAGCTCATCAAATGTGCGGTTGATCGTTACTGCTGTGACATGGTCTGAAAGATCGACTGAGTTGATCTTCACGCCCACATTGTTATTTAGAAATACAGCCATGAGATTATTCCTCGTCTTTCTTAGTAGTTGCTGGCTTTGGTGTTGCTGGTGTTACCTGCCCGATCTTGATCAGGAAGGCTTCGTTTTCTTTTTCCCACTCGGACATTTTAACTCCAACTCGTAAGGATTGATACGGACATCTCACAGCTGAGTAGGTCACCCGAAGCAGCATTGAGAATACTTGGTGCGCTGATTGCGCTTACATTATAGACCAGAGATGATGCTGCTAACTTGGCAAACACGCCACAGACAGTATCTTCTATGCCATTAAGGTTGCCTTCATTATCGAATAAAGGCACAGTCATAATAATCTTAAAGTTAGCCATCGGGCTAATAGTGATGTGCTGGTTATTGCTAGGTGTCAAATAAGGATCGTCTGGAGACACGATGACAGAGTTAGCAAGAACTGTGGCAGGTGGAAAGGCAAAGACTTGATATTTAGTGTTATCTACTAGCGCGGTGGCTAAAGTAGTGCGGAGTGTTGTTATCGCTACTGGCGGCATTAGCCCACCATTGAGCGAGGGTCTAGCGCATGTGCAATCAATCCTCGCACCTTAGCGAGGAGCTGGGCGCTCATTCGGTAAGGGCTTGGCTGGAAATCGACTGCGTTACTGCCTGAAAGGGTGGCTGTACGCGCTTGCCAGATTTCAACAGATATCATTAAAGCTGCGTTCTGAATTGCTGTGTCGGTTGTGTAATCAACTGTTGCGACAACTGCAACTTGTCCAAAAGGTGTAACTGTATGTCGAGGTTGTGCTGTTGGGGAACCTGTCACCGCATAAGTGATAGATGTATCGCTCATACCAGTAATCGCTTTAGATCCGTTATGTGGTGCGCCATTACTAGTAATAGTTACTGTTTGACCTACATAAAAAACATCTTTTATAGATTCATTAAAATATAGAGTGCCCTCTGTTGTTGTGTTGCTGTGTGCCACATTAAATGTGTAGTTGTTCCATAGCATTGGAAGTAGGACTGCATCTGATGCATCGCATACTTCTTGAAGGACGGCATCAGTATACAAGGTACCGACTCCGAGAGTGCTGCGGAGTTCTGAAACTGTTGTAAGTGCCATTCCCATTCCTTTCTAAAGACTCTAGGGGATCAGAGGGCTACTGACCCCCTAGAGCGACTTAGTGTGTTTCTATCAGGTCTTGTTTACAGAGAACGCGCC
>Ga0114972_10002527_pt1 | contig 13768 bp, 11 predicted proteins | sample M_140807_EF_Meta_FD_87354 | JGI IMG/M metagenome (GOLD analysis project Ga0114972, IMG submission 87354) | Freshwater microbial communities from Lake Montjoie, Canada to study carbon cycling - M_140807_EF_MetaG | ecosystem: Environmental > Aquatic > Freshwater > Lake | place: Lake Montjoie... | reverse complement strand
CTTGGCGAAGTTGATCGGCGAGTGCGGTCGCGTCGTCGAACTTCTTCTGAAGGCTCGCCAGCTGCACCTGCGCTTCGCCGACCTGTCGATCGCGCGAATCGACCTCCGATTTCAACTTGCCGACCTCGGCGTTCAGCGCCTTGACCTGGCCGTCCGCGGCGGCGAGCTCGGCTCCCGACTTCTGGCGGAGATCGCGCTCGCGCAGCGCCGCGAGGTCCATCTGCTTGTCGAATTCTGACCGGGTCACGCAGCCGGACCCGAGAAAAACGAGCGCCATTCCGAGCGAGAAGCTTCGCATCATGGCCTCTAAATGCAGGGAAATTCCGCGCCGGGCAAGTTCGTTTGCTCGCCCCATCGGCGGCACCGTTGGGTCCGCGGTGTCGCTCAGCGCCCCCGCGACAGTTCGAGAGCGGCCGCCTCGATGGCCTCTTCTTGCAGCAGCACGAGGTTCGCGGCGTCACCGAGCGGGATGAACGCGTCTTCGCTCGTCACGCGGCGCATCTTTCCTTCGAAGCCGCCGTCGACCAGCGCGGTGAGGATCGCCTCGGACACCCCGCCGGACTTGCGTGTCTCGTCCACGACGAGGACCCGCCCGGTGTGCTGCGCGTGCAGGAGGAGCTCCGCCTCGGGAAGGGGAGCGAGCCACCGAAGGTCGAACACGCGGCACCGAATGCCGTGCTCTCGTTCGAGCTTCTCCGCGACGCGCAGGCTCATCCAGAGCCCGTTCGCCCACGACACGAGGGTCAGGTGTTCGCCGTCGCGCCAGACGCGCCCCTTGCCGATGGCGACGTGGCTCTCCGGGCTCGCGGGCGCGTACGCCGCCGTCCAGAGGCCATCGCCTTTGGCGTGAAGATCGCGCTCGCCGTAGAGCGCGATCGGTTCGAGAAAAACGCACACCGAGCCGCCGGTCCGGGCCGCGGCGGCGCAGGTGCGGAGCTGGGCCGCGGCGTCGTCACCGCGCGCGGGCGAAGCGATGACGAGGCCAGGAATGTCCCGCAGAACGCTGACGGAGTTGTCGTTGTGAAAGTGACCGCCGAACCCCTTCTGGTAGCCATAGCCTGCGATGCGAACGACCATCGGGTTTTGGTATTGCCCGTTCGAGAAAAACTGCAGGCTCGCGGCCTCGCCACGGAGTTGGTCCTCCGCGTTATGGAGGTACGCGAGGTACTGGATCTCGGGAAACGGAAGGAGGCCAAGGTGCCCGAAGCCGATCGCGAGACCGAGGATCGTCTGTTCGTCGAGCAGGGTGTCGAAGACGCGGCCGCGTTTGGCCCTTCGCACGAGTTCGCGCGTGACCCCGTAAACGCCGCCTTTTTTCGCGACGTCTTCACCGAAGAGGAAGGCCTCGGGGTAGAGCGACAAGAGGTCGCCGAGCGCCCAGTTGACGTGCTGAGCGAAGCCTGCCGGACGTTGCTCCTCGGGAAGTTTGTCTCCCCAAAAGCGTCGGCGTTCTTCCTCGCTCCCGAGCCGTGAGGCCTCCTGTGCGATCGCGTCGGCGTCGCGCGGGGCGAGCGGCTTTAGGACGTCGGCCGCCGTCGTCAGCTTGGGGCGGGTCGAAGCGAGCCGTCCGAGGTCGTGGACGCGTCCCCGCTCGGCTTCGTACATCGCGAGGAGCTGGTCGGGCGATGCGGCGCCGCACTCGACGAGCAGGCGGGCGCCGGTGCGCAAGGGGTCGAGCGCCTCGGTCGCTTCGATCTCGTCGAGCGAACGGTACACGGTCTCGTTGTCGGAGCCCGCGTGTCCCAGCAGGCGGACCGTTCGCATGTGGAGCATGGCCGGGCGCCGTTCGATGCGGACGCGCTCGGCCAGTTCGCTCGCGACGGTAAACGTCTGGTCGAGGTCGAGTCCGTCGCATGCGGCGTAAAGCATTCCGCCTCGAGCCGCGTTCGCGGCGTGGACCCAACCGTGAGGCGTCTGCACCGAGATCCCGATGCCGTTGTCCTCGCAGACAAAGAGCACGGGCACGGGTTGGCCTTGGGCGGCAGCCCAGTTCGCGGCATTGATCGCGCCTTGCGCGGTCGAATGATTGATGGAGGCGTCGCCGAAGGTGCACACGACGATCGCGTCGGCCGGGCTCGACGTGCCAAGGCCGAGGCGAGCGGCCCGACCGATACCGAACGCCATGCCGACAGCCTTCGGTAGGTGCGATGCGATCGTGGACGTCTGCGGCGGAATCGCCATCTCGGAGTGGCCGAAGACCTTGTGGCGTCCGCCGGCGATCGGCTCGTCGGAACTCGCGACAATCCCCAGCAACATCGCGTACGCGCCATCCTCGCGGCCGAGCTGCGCTGCCCGTTCGAGAAAGAAGCCGCCCGAGCGGTAGTGCAAGAACGCGGGATCGGTAGGTCGAAGGGCTGCGGCGACGGCGGCGTTCCCTTCATGTCCCGAGGAGCCGATCGTATAAAACGCCTTGTTTTCCTTCTTCAGATTGCGCGCGCCGAGATCGACGTGGCGGCTCTCGACTTGCACGCGGTAGAGCGCGACGGCCTGCCCGCACGTGAGGAGGCTGCCGGCGCGCAGCGGATCGTCGGCGCGACGGAGGCTCGGTGGCTTCGGGAGGCTGCGAACGAATTCGCTGAAACCACCGTCGACGAAGGGTACGCGATCGACCATGCTCGCGTCGGCTCTACGATTCATGCGCGGAGCAGACTATAACGCGGTGGTTCGAACAAGAGGGAGCGACACGGAGATGGCACGAGAGGTTCTTGCGCGGCTGAAAATCGAGGGTCTTCACTCCGGGGCTTGCACCGGTGCGTGGCTCGAAACCAAAGGCGAGACGCTCGTCTCCATCAACCCGACCAACGGCGAGACGCTCGGCGAGGTCAAGGCCGCCACCGTCGCGGACGCCGAGGCGGTCCTCGCCAAAGCCAAGGCGACGTTCGAGTCCTGGCGCATGCGGCCGGCGCCTCACCGGGGCGAGATGATTCGCGCTCTCGGCAACGCGCTCCGGGAACACAAAGAAGACCTCGGCGCGCTCATCTCTCTCGAGGTGGGCAAGATCAAGAGCGAGGGCTTGGGTGAAGTTCAAGAGATGATCGACATCTGCGACTTCGCGGTTGGCTTGTCGCGGCAGCTCTACGGTTTGACGATCCAGTCCGAACGGCCAAGGCACCGCATGTTCGAGCAGTGGCAGCCGCTCGGTCCGGTCGCGATCGTGACCGCGTTCAACTTCCCGATGGCCGTTTGGGCCTGGAACGCGGCGCTCGGTGCCATCTGCGGGGACGTCATGCTGTGGAAGCCGTCGCCGCGAACGCCACTGACGGCGATGGCGGTGCAGCAGATCGCCAATCGAATCATGCGTGAGTTCGACTGCGAGGGCGTCTTCAACCTGCTCGTCGGCGACGCCGACGTCGGCTCCTGGCTCTCGGAAAATAAGGAAATCCCGCTCGTTTCGTTCACCGGTTCGACGGCCGTCGGCAAAAAAGTCGCCGCGCAGGTGGGCGCTCGGCTCGGCAAGACGATCCTCGAGCTCGGCGGCAACAACGCCATCATCGTGATGGACGATGCCGACCTCGAGATGGCCGTGCGCGGCATCACCTTCGGCGCGGTCGGCACGGCGGGGCAGCGTTGCACGAGCACTCGCCGCATTTTCGCGCAGCGCGGCATCGCAGCGAAGCTGACCGAGCGGCTCACCAAGGCGTACGCGACCGTGACCATCGGCGATCCGCTCGCCGAAGGGACGCTCCTCGGCCCGCTCCACACCAAGCATTCCGTGGCGGCCTACGAGAAGGCGGTCGCTGCGGCCAAGGCGCAAGGCGGCGTCGTGCTTTGCGGCGGCAAGTCGCTCGACAGGCCCGGGAATTTCGTCGAACCGACGATCGTAAAAGCGCCCAAGCAGGCAGAGTTTCCGATCGCGTGGGAAGAGACCTTCGCGCCGATACTCTACGTCTTCGAGGTCGACTCGCTCGACGAGGCGATCGCGGCGAACAACGCCGTGACGCAGGGCCTCTCGAGCGCGGTTTACACCGATAGCCTGCGCGCCGCCGAGCAGTTCCTCTCGCCGGCCGGCTCCGATTGCGGCATCGCGAACGTCAACATTGGCACTTCGGGCGCAGAGATTGGCGGCGCTTTCGGTGGCGAGAAAGACACCGGCGGTGGGCGCGAGTCCGGCTCCGACGCGTGGAAGGCGTACATGCGACGGCAGACGTGCACCGTGAACTGGAGCGGCCAGGCCCCGCTGGCTCAAGGGGTCCGGTTCGACATCGGCTGACCACGGCGTTCCGCGTCGAAATCGTTCCGAGGGACTGGATCTTCTACGATCCAGACCTATTTCGCGTAGGCGTGATAGACCTTGATCATGCGCCTTCGGAACGTCTTCCTCCTCCCTGCTGCGCTCCTCTCCGCCGCTGCGGCCTTCGCCGCGTGCTCGGCGTCCGATACGACCACGGCGTCGACCGCTCCGGTCGAAGAGACCGTGTGCGTGGCCGGACACCAGACGAGCTGCGATTGCTTCGGGGGTCTGCAGGGCGTTCAGACCTGCAAGGACGACGGTTCCGGCTTCGATCTCTGCGATTGCGAAGGTTCGGCAACGAGCTCGTCGTCGACGGGTGAGCCGCCGCCCCCTTGCGGCAACGGGACGTGCGCCTCCGATGAGAACTGCCACACCTGCGAGGTGGATTGCGGCGTCTGCGAGCCCTGCATCTTGGCTCCGAAGTGCGAGAACGTGTTCGTCCCGAAGCCGAACCCGATGCACCTTCCGCAGCTCGACATCCCGAAGATGACGCAGCTGAGCCGCGCTCAAATCCGCGAGCGGCTGCAGGCTTCGATCGCCAAGGCCGGGCCCGAGCTTCGCCTCCTCGCGGCTGCGCTCGATGCCCACGCCGCGGCCGACGAGCACCCGCTCGTTCCCGCCGTTCGCAAGTCCTTCGCCGAGAACTCGAAGCTTGCCGACATCGTTCGCAAGCAGCTGACCTCGGTTGGGATGCTTCCGGTCTCGGCCTACCGGACGAAGTTCCCGTTCGAGGTGCCGAAGCTCCCCGCGGTTCCGTTCGGCGATGCCGACCCGCCTCCCGGTGGCACGATCGAGTGCGGCGCGCCGCAGCTTCGCATCGGTGTGACGAAGTTGAAGGTCCATGAAAAGGACGACCTCACGGGCGGTGACGAAATCTTCTGCGTGACGCAGTCCGAAGCTGCCGCGGGCGGTGAGGTTCGTCTCTTGCCGCTCACGCCGTCGCTTTCGAATGGCAAAGACTTCAGCTACTCGCTCGAGGCCGGCGTGATGTGGGGTCAGCAGGGCCCGAAGATTGCGCTCGGGAACATCCAGATCACCTACGACTGCATCGAGCAGGACTCGAGCGACGGTTACCAGAACCTGATCAACTCGGTCGGCAATGCGGCGAGCCAAATCGGCGGCGCGATCCCTGGCCAGGCAGGCTGGATCCTGAGCACCATCGGCGCGATCGCTCCCGTCATCTCGGGCGCGATTGGCTTGAACGGAGACGACCACCTCTTCAACGCACAGCAGATCATTCCGCTCGATCTGCAGCTTCAAATGACGAACGGCGTCTCCTGGTCGGTGCGCCGCGGTGACGACGGAAACTTCATCGACAACGGTTGGGACTGGGAGCTCACGGTGCAGGCGTGGGGTTGCACCGAGTACGGCACGCTCTGAGCCCTCGCAGGCGGGCGCCCGGCCGAAAAAGAGGCGGCCCGCCGCATCCTTTCACTTCGGGCGTGCGGCCGTGAGGATCGTGCCGAGCGTCGCGTACTCTTGACCGCCGAGCCGCGCGAGCGGCCGAAACGACCCCGCGGGAATGTGGAGATCGGGGCCGACCGGCAGCTCGTCGGCAACGTGGACGAGGACGATCTCGGCGAGGATGAGGTCCACGATTCCGGGCGAGACCTCGAAGATCTCGCGCGTCGTGCATTCGAGCTGAATCGGGGCCTCGGCAATCCGCGGGGGCTTCACCTTGACGCTCGGCAGCGGCGTCAGGCCGGCCAGGCTGATTTCGTCGATCTCGGGCGGATACTCACCGCTCGTCGCGACCATCGCATCGAGGTGGGCTTCGGTGACGATGTTGACGACCAGCTCGCGCGTTGCGGACGCGTTGTTGGTCGTGTCTTTGCGTGCGCCTCGGCGTCGCCCGGCGGCGATGGAGAGCAGCGGCGGCGTCGAGGTGACCCCGTTGAAAAAGCTGAAGGGCGCGAGGTTCGGGATCCCATCTTTCGCGAGCGTCGAGACCCAGGCGATCGGTCGCGGCACGATCACGCTCGTCATCAGTTGGTAGATGCGCGAAGCGTCGTGGTCCTTCGGATCAATCTGCATCCTCTCCGGATACTCACCTGTGCGCAGTGCCGCAACGTTCGGCCGCCTTTGCGAGGTCCGTGAGCACGCGCGTGCCCATGCCGAGCTCGTCCAACACCGAGGCGAGTTCCGTGCGTGGGCCCCGCCAGGCGAGCGCGTCGAGCGATGCGTCGATGGGAACGTCCGTTCGCAGCGTCGCGAGCGTACGGTAGAGCCTCGCGGCCTCGCGGTTTTCGCGTAGGTTCTCCGCGAGCGTCTCGGCGCCGCGCACGTTCACGTCCCAGGTTTTTGCGTCGTCGGGGATGGCGTCGAGCGTTCCGTAGCGCCGCAGCACCGCAGCCGCCCCCTTCGCGCCCCAGCGTGCAATGCCGGGGATCCCATCGGCGCTGTCGCCAACGAGCGCGAGCCAGTCGGGGATGGAGCACGGTGGCACGCCGAATTTCTCCAGAACGCCGGGCTCGTCGAGGATTCGTTCGCGCATCCGATCGAAGCCGACGACGCGCCCACCGACCACGCACTGCGCAAGATCCTTGTCCGGCGAGCACAGCAAGATCTCGGCGATGCGCGGTTCGTTCGAGAGCTGCAGCGCCGCGGTGGCCAGCGCATCGTCGGCCTCGAACTCTCGCATTCCCCAGACGACGATGCCCATCGCGGTGAGCGCTCGCTCGGCGAGCGGGAATTGAAGCAGCAGCTCTTCGGGGAGGCCTTCGCCCGTCTTGTAGCCGGCGAAGAGTGCGTTGCGGAACGACTCGATCACGGTGTCGAAGGCCGCCGCAACATGGCTTGTGTCGGCTCTCGTGAGCAGTGCGGTCATCGAGCGCACGAGGCCTCGCGTCGCGCCGACCTCGCGGCCGAGGGCGTCTTTCGCAGGCGGCGCTCCGAAATGCGCTCGAAACAGCTCGTAGGTTCCGTCGACGAGGTGGGCCTTCATCGGTGCCAATCGGTGCCCGTCACGAGGCCTGGTTCGAGTCCGCCTTCGCGGGGGCTTTGGGGTCCGCGTTTGCCGAAAATGGCGAGGAGTTCTGCTGCGGAGTCGGAACGTCGCGCGTGTCGACGGCATCGTCGTACGCTTTGAGATGCCGTGCGAGCGGCGTTCGGTCGAGCAAGGGACCAAGACGTTCGCGGACCGATTCGGCGAGGCGCACCGTGGCCTCGATGCTGTCGAACGTATGCTTGCCGAGTTTGTCGAGGAACCTCATGGGGAGTTCCCAGACTAGTCGAAAGCTTCGGTCCCCGCGACCGCGCGTGCATCGGCGAAGGGGCTATGCGCCCCTAAGGCTCGAAGTTCCTCGCGCACGGCCTCGCGTTCGCGGCCCACGAAATCCGCGATCGCCGCGCCAAGGCGTTCGTCCTTGATCCAGTGCAAACTGTGGGTCTCGACCGGCTCGTAGCCGCGCGCGATTTTGTGCTCGCCTTGCGCGCCGGCTTCCACTTTCGCGAGCCCTCGCGCAATGGCGAACTCGATCGCCCGGTAGTAGCAAAGCTCGAAGTGGAGGAAGGGTACCTCGACCGACGAGCCCCAGTAGCGCCCGAAGAGGACGTCGTTTCCGATCAGATTGAGCGCGGCGGCCACAATGCGGTCCCCGTCGTAAGCGACGAACAGGACCACGCGCTCGCCCATCGTCTGGCCGAGAACCTCGAAGAAGGCTCGCGTGAGGTAGGCCTGGCCCCACTTGCGCGCGATGGTGTCCGCGTAGAAGCGGTGAAACGCGTCCCAGTGCTCGGCGCGGACCGCGGAGCCCGAGAGGGTTTCGATGCGTAGCGTTGCGCAGGCATCGCGCCGCTCGCGAGCGATTTGCCTTCGCTTTCGTCGCAGCAACGCGCCGAGAAAATCGTCGAAGGAGGCGTACCCGCGGTTCCGCCAGTGGTACTGGATGCCTGCGCGGCGCAGCAAGCCAAGCGACTCGCCGAGCTCGGTCTCGGCCTCGGTCGGAAAGGTGACGTGCAGCGAGGACGCGCCCTCGCGGCGGGCGAGCTCGACCAACGCCGCCGCGAGCATCGGACGCAGTGCGATGGGGTCTTCGCCGCTCCGCACGCACAAGCGAGGGCCGGTCGCGGGCGTGAACGGCACGCAGCACTGAAGCTTCGGGTAATAGTCGAGCCCGACCCGGCGGTAGACGTCTGCCCACGCCCAATCGAACACGTACTCGCCGTACGAATGATCCTTCAGGTACGCCGGGGCCACCGCGACCACACCGCGCGCGTCCTCGATGACGAGGTGCCGTGGTGACCAGCCTTTCTCGGCAACGGCGCAGCCCGTCTCTTCGAGCGCGCTCAGAAACGCGTGCGACACGAAGGGGTCGCCTCCGGAGCACGCGTCCCAGGCGACGGCGTCGATTTCGGCGATGCGCGAGAGGACTCGTGCATGGGTCACGGTGGGGCTTTTCGTGCTCATCGCGAAGATCGTCCCAAGCGGTATAGCGCGAACCCGAGTGCCACGTGGCGTCGATCGATGCGGTTGGGTACCGCGACAGACCGTCCCCCGCTACAGTGGGTCCCGGTGCTCGTCGCCTTAAGCCTCCTCGGGTTCGCTTGTGGATCGATTCCATTTGGCGTCCTCGTCGCTCGGTCTCGTGGGATCGATCTCCGCTCGGTTGGCAGCGGAAATGTTGGTGCGACGAACGTCGCTCGCTCGGTGGGCAAGCGCCTGGGTGTCCTCGTCCTTGTTTGCGATACCGCAAAAGGGGCGGTTCCGGTCGCGCTCGCACGGGCTTGGTATGGCGCGTCCGCTTCGCTGGACGAGGGCCGCTTCGCCCTCGCCGTGGTGGCTGCGGCGGCCGTACTCGGCCATTGCTTCACTCCGTGGTTAAGGTTTCGCGGCGGCAAAGGCGTCGCGACGAGCCTCGGAGTGTTTCTCGTCATGGACCCGGCGGCGGTAGCCATTTCCGCTGCGATCTTTGGTGCGAGCTTCGGGCTCACGCGCGTGGTGGCCGTCGGTTCTCTCCTCGGCGCGCTCGCGCTTCCGTTTACGGTGTGGTTTCTCGGACGCGAGCCGGGCTCGGTGGGGTTTGCCGCGCTGCTCGTCGTGCTGGTGGTGGCTCTCCACCGCGACAATTTGAGGCGTCTACGCATCGGTGCCGAACGCCGGCTTGATTGATGCGGGGAACCCGTCGATGGACTCCCCTGGAGAAGGGCCATCGTGCTACGACGGAAGAGTCATGCACTCGTTGGGGCACGGACGGACCGATGTCGGGCGCACCCGCGAGCAAAACGAGGATGCCTTCCTCGTCGATGATGCCCTCGGGCTCTACGTCGTCTGCGACGGAATGGGTGGACATCTCGCGGGGGAGGTCGCTTCCGCCAAGGCGGTCGAGGTCGTCGGCGAGGGGCTGCGAGACCAAGGAGACCTGCTCGCGTCGTTCAAGCGCGGTGAGGCCGATGGTGACGCGATCGTGGACCTCGTTCGTGACGTCGTCGATGCGGCTTCGACGGAAATCTTCGAGCTTGCCAGGGGCAGTGACGACCATGCGGGCATGGGGTGCACGCTCACGATGCTCCTCACGCTTGGAGACAAGGCGGTCTTCGCGCACGTCGGCGACAGCCGACTTTACTTGTGGCGCAACGGCAAGACGAGCCAGCTCACCAGCGACCACACGATGGCGTACGAGCTTCACCGCGCCGGGCTCATCGCCGCCGACGAGGTGCCCGATCATCCCTTCGCGCACGTGCTGACGCGCGCCGTCGGAACGCAGCCTGGGGCGAACGCCGACGTCCTTCTCATCGAATTGGTTCCTGGCGATCGGTTCGTCCTTTGCTCGGATGGGCTCACCGACCATCTCGACGACGACAGTCTGCTCGCAGACGTCCTTGAGTCGCCTCGCATCGCAGAGATTCCCGAGAATTTGGTCACGTTCGCGAACGACTCGGGCGGTCACGACAACGTGACCGTGCTCGTCGTCGGAATTCACCCGGACGCGCCAGAGCTCGAGATCGTCGACGAGATGTCGAGCGAGGTCGTCGGTAAGTTTGACGCGCTCGAGTCGTCGTTCTTGTTCGAGGGCCTCGATGTCGCGGTGCTGACCCGCATTCTGCAGAGCTGCGAAATCGAGGATTTCTTCGACGGCGACGTGTTGATCGAAGCTGGCGCCCCTTGCGCACAGCTCTATCTCTTGATCGACGGCAAGCTTGCGCTCGAGGGCGAAGCCGGCTCGAGGGAGCTCTTGCCCGGCGCGCACGGTGGAGCGACGAGCCTTCTCGCTCCCCGAGTTGCGCGCTCCACCGCGCGTGCGGTGGACGTCGCGAGGGTTCTGGTCCTCCACAAGGATCCGTTCTGGGAGCTCGTGAAGGAACGACCGCAACTCGGGGTGAGTTTGCTTGGTCGGCTTGGCGCACGCCTCGCAGCGGATCTCGCGCCGAACGGCGAACGCGACCCGATTTAGCCCAAGTGTCTCCGGGTCGTGGCCGCCGCGTCTCCCGGCCGCGTGTTCCTTGTGCACGATCGGGCCGTACCTCTGGTGGATGCGGCGAGCCGTAGGTGGCGCGATGCTGGTGGCTTTCGCTCTTTGGGCGGGCGATCTCTCCGCGGCACCGAAGGCTCGAGGGACCACGGTTGCGGAGGTCGCGGCCTGGGTCCCGCGGGTCGTGCTCGCTCCCGTTTGGTTCGTCACCGAAGTTCTGTTGCGCCGGCCTCTCGGCGCGGTCGTCACGCTGGCGGAACGGCGTCGCTGGCCCGCGAAGGTGCGGCGCGCGGTGACGTGGGGACCGAACGGCGCAAGCGGCATCGTCCCGACCGCACTCTTGGACTTTGGTTTTCGGCCGAGCGTCGGGGTTTATCTTTTCAGCGACGATTGGCTTTACCGAAACAACGGCTTGCGTCTTCACCTCGCGACCGGGGGCGCCTCGTGGCTCCGCGGTTCCGCGGCGTTTCGTCACCATCTCGTACGCGACCGCCTTCGCGGAGACACCCGTACGCTCGAGCTCCGGGTCGAGGCCGAAGCACGTCCTGACCGCCTCTTCTGGGGTCTCGGCCCCCGCGCTCCGGAGTCGAACCGTTCGCGCTACGAGGCCCAATTCTTCGATGCAGCGCTCGCGTTCCGCACCACCGCATGGCGACGCAGTCACTTCTCCGCCGAGGTCGGCGTACGCGCCCGCCGCTTCCTCGATGTCGCGGGCGAGGTCGCGCGTGCAAGCGCCGACGGCCGGTTCCCGGTGCCGAGTGGATTCGTCGGAGGCTACACCCTGGCGAGGGTGGGTCTGTCCGGGGTCTTCGACACGCGTTCGCGGCGACGCCGCGCCTTGCCGCCCGAGAGCGACGACGTCGATCCTTCGGAGACAGGCATTCGAATCGCTGCGCGCGCCGAGCTCGCGGCGGGACCGTCCATCGACCCCGCGGGCCAAGGGCGAACTCCATTTCTGCATTACGGAATGAAGTTCGCGGCGTACGTGGACGTGTGGCGCCACCGGGTGGTCGCCGCCAAGTTCACCGGCGAGTTCGTCGAGCCGCTCTCCGCCGCCGCCCACCGCGTCTCCACGGTCCCGTTCACCGAGCTGCCCGAGCTTGGCGGCTCACACGCACTTCGCGGATTTTTGCCTGGTCGCCTGCTTGGTCCGAGCGCGCTCGCCGCGGTCGTCGAGTACCGTTGGCCCATCTGGTTGTGGCTCGACGGTGTCGCGCACTACGGTGTGGGGAACGTCTTCGATGCCCGCCTCGGTGCCGCGAGCGTGGGTGCACTCCGGCAATCGTTCGGCCTGGGCATTCGCTCGACGAGCGAGGACGAGCACGGCTTTGAGCTTCTCCTTGCGGCAGGCACCAAGCCCCTCGATGAAGGCGGCGCGCCGGAATCGCTCCGGTTTGTGCTCGGTAGCGCGCTCGAGTTCTGAGGTGCGCGGCTTCAGGAGAGGCCGACGATTGCTCCGGCCGCGACGTCGATCCGCTCGGCCGCGGGAACGAGCGGCAAGCCGGGCATTCGCAGGATGTCGCCGGTCAGCACGACGACGAAGCCGGCCCCTGCGCTTATCTGGATGTCCCTCACCGTGACGGTGAAGTCACGCGGCCGTCCAAGCTTCGAAGGATCGTCGGAGAGGGAGTTCTGCGTTTTCGCGACGCAGATGGGCAGCTTTGCGAAGCCGTTCTTGGTGGCGGTCGCGATGGCTTTCGTGGCTTGCGGCGTGAAGGCCACGTCCTTCGCGCCGTAGACGCGCTTTGCAACGGCGCGCACTTTTGCTTCGAGGGAGTCCTCGAGCGCGTACATCGGAGTGAAAGGTTCGCTCGGCTTCGAGCCTTCGGCGACGACCTTTCTCGCGAGATCGATGGCGCCCTCGCCGCCGCGCGCGAAGTGATCCGCGAGGGAATGGAGCACACCCTTTCGCTCGCATGCCGCCGCGATCACCGCGAGCTCGTCGTCCGAGTCGCTGGCGAAGCGATTCAATGCGACGACGACCCGTTTTCCGAAGCCCTGCGCGCTCTCGATGTGTTTCTCGAGGTTCTCGATGCCCCGCTCGACGGCGCTCGGATTCGGTTCCGAGAGCGCGTCGTAGCCGACGCCCCCGTGGAGCTTCAGCGCCCGAACCGTGGCGACGAGTACGATCGCAGCGGGATCGAGGCCTGCGCTACGGCACTTGATGTCGAAGAACTTCTCGGCACCGAGGTCGAAGCCGAAGCCCGCTTCGGTGACGACCCAGTCCGCGTGGTGGAGCGCCATGCGCGTTGCGAGCACGCTGTTGCATCCGTGGGCGATGTTCGCGAACGGTCCGCCGTGCACGATGGCCGGGGTGCCCTCCAGCGTCTGCACGAGATTCGGCATCACGGCTTCGTGCAGCAGCGCGAGCACCGCGCCCGTCACCCCGAGTCGGCCTGCCGTCACGGGTTCGCCTTTCTTCGTGTAGGCGATCAGCGCACGGTCGATGCGCGCGCGAAGGTCCTCGACACTCTCGGCAAGGCAGAGCATCGCCATGACTTCGCTCGCGGCTGTGATGTCGAAGCCGGTCTCCCGCGGAACACCCTGCGTCGTCCCGCCGAGGCCGATGACGCAGTTGCGCAGTGCGCGGTCGTTCATGTCGATGACGCGTCGCCACGTCACGCGGCGCGGATCGATGCCGAGGTCGTCGCCGTGAAAGAGCCGGTTGTCGAGGGTGGCAGCGAGCAAATTGTGGGCGCTCGTGACCGCGTGAAGATCGCCGGTGAAATGGAGGTTGATGCTCTCCATCGGTACGATCTGGCTCGCGCCTCCGCCGGTGGCGCCGCCCTTTACCCCCATGCACGGGCCGAGCGACGGTTCGCGTAGGGCTGCGCATGCCGAGAGCCCGAGCCGCGCGAGCGCCTGGGTAAGGCCGATCGTGGTCGTCGTCTTGCCTTCGCCGGCCCGCGTCGGAGTGATCGCGGAGACGAGCACGAGCTTCGGTTCGCCGTCTCTACGGCGCGGCGCTTCGAGCGCAGCGAGGTCCAGCTTGGCCTTGTCACGCCCGTAGGGGATGACGTGCTGGGGCGACACCCCAAGGCGCGCGGCGATGTCCGAGATGGGAGCGATGCAAAAGCGGTTCGACTCGGTGGTCATGAGGTCTCCTCGAGGACGCGGCCTTCGAACG
>Ga0114972_10002522_pt1 | contig 13775 bp, 11 predicted proteins | sample M_140807_EF_Meta_FD_87354 | JGI IMG/M metagenome (GOLD analysis project Ga0114972, IMG submission 87354) | Freshwater microbial communities from Lake Montjoie, Canada to study carbon cycling - M_140807_EF_MetaG | ecosystem: Environmental > Aquatic > Freshwater > Lake | place: Lake Montjoie... | reverse complement strand
TTAATGGGAGGTTCATTTCCGCACCATGCCGCGACGCCAACCCGCCAAATCCGCCCCGCGCCCGCTCGAGAACGTCCGGGTCCGCAGCCTCCGCCGCCTTGCCATGCCGCGCGAGATCAAGCGCGCCTTGCCCGCCGGAAAAAAGTCGGCGGCGACCGCCGCCACCGGACGCGCCGAAGCTCAGGCGATACTGCAAGGGCGCGACACGCGTTTTCTGGCCATCGTCGGGCCCTGTTCCGTCCACGACCCGGAGGCCGCGCTGGACTACGCCCGCCGCCTGGCCTGCCTTCGTGACGAACTTTCCGACGTGCTTTGCATCTTCATGCGCGTGTATTTCGAGAAACCGCGCACCACGGTCGGATGGAAGGGGCTCATCAACGACCCGGACATGAACGAGTCCTGCGATCTGCAAAAGGGCCTGAGGCTCGGCCGCCGCGTTTTGCTTGATATTACCTCGCTCGGCCTCCCTGCCGCGACCGAGTTCCTCGATCCCATCGTCCCGCAATACCTTGCCGATGCGGTCAGTTGGGCTGCGATCGGAGCCCGCACCACCGAATCGCAAACGCACCGGGAAATGGCCAGCGGGTTGTCCATGCCGGTCGGTTTCAAAAACAGCACCGACGGCAGCATCCAGACTGCGCTCGATGCGCTGCTGTCCGCGCGCTCCTCGCACAGTTTCCTCGGCATCGACCAAGACGGACGCAGCGCGGTAGTGGTCACTGCGGGCAATCCGGACAGCCACATTGTTCTGCGCGGCGGTCGCGAGGGGGCGAACTACACCTCGCGCCACACGGCCGAGACCGAGCGGCGCCTGCGCGTGGCGGGATTGCAGCCCGGCTTCATGGTTGATTGCAGCCACGCCAATTCGGCGAAGAATCCGCACCGGCAGGCTCTGGCCTGGCGCAGCGTGCTGGCCCAGCGCCGCCGCGGCCGCACGTCGATCATCGGTGCGATGCTCGAAAGCAACTTGGAGGAGGGGAGCCAGCCGGTGAATTCCGACCGCCGCAAGTTGCGCTACGGCGTTTCCGTGACCGATGCGTGCATCGACTGGGCGTCGACGGAAAAGCTTCTCCGCGCCGCGGCGGCCAGCGAGCGGGCGGGCGCTTCCAAACTCCGCCTCGCCGCGCGATGAACCTGCTCGATGCGCCGGTGCACGCGGTTGCATGGGCGGCGATCGACTTCGAGGGCACGGGGTCTGCTCCCGGGCAAAGCGACGAACCCGTGCAAGTCGGCATTGCCGTCATGGCGCCGGGCGGCGGGCAACCGGAGAATTTGTTCCGCAGTTATGTTCGGGCCGGAAGCCGCGTGACCCGTGCGGCATCGGCGGTTCACCGGATCACCGACCGGGAGCTGGAGGGTGCGCCGCCCCTCGGCGTTTTGTGGCCCGAGATCAAATCGCGGCTCTCCGGCGCGGTTGTCGTCGCACACGGGGCGGGGACCGAGAAACGCTTTTTGCGCGCCTTCCCCATGCACGGCTTCGGCCCGTGGGTCGACACGCTCGCGCTGGCCCGCTCCGCCTTGCCTGATCTGCCCGACCACTCGCTGGCCTCGGTCATCGATGCTTGCGGGCTGGGACCAGCCGTGCGCCATGTTTGCCCGGACCACGGTTGGCACGATGCGCTCTTCGATGCCGCCGCATCTCTGGTTTTTCTGCGCCATTTCCTTGTGCATCTCGAGTTGAGCCAAGGTGTGGTCGGCCAGTTGGTTGCGCGGGATGCGGGCGCCTACTACCGGGGGCGGGAACTGAAGCGCGTCGCTCGCCAATCGGGGTTGGATCGTCCGCGTCAGGCCTAATTTTGTTGTTTGCCCGCGGGTAGCGCTCGCCGCTAGTTTGGGTGGTTTATCGCCTCCATGAACCAACTCGTTTTTCTGCTGCCGGCCGCGGGCCTTTTGGCTTTGCTCTTCACGTTTTTCCGCTTCCGCTGGATCGTACGGCAGCCGGCCGGCACCGAGCAAATGCAGCGCATCGGTGGCTTCATCCAAGAGGGCGCCATGGCCTTCCTCAAAGCCGAATACAAGGTGCTGACCGGATTTGTCGTCGTGGTTGCGGCCCTGCTCGCCTGGCAGGGGGCTTCAGAGGTCGAATCCAGTCCGCTCGTCGCCCTTTCGTTCGTTTGTGGCGCAGTCTGCTCCGCTCTCGCCGGCCTCATTGGCATGCGCGTTGCGACCAAAGCCAATGTCCGCACGACCAATGCCGCGCGCACCGGATTGAACCAGGCTCTGCGTGTCGCCTTCAATGGCGGTTCCGTCATGGGCATGGGTGTGGTCGGGCTCGGTCTGCTCGGTCTCAGCGTCCTTTTCGTTTACTACGCGGGCATCTTCGGCACTGGTGACGAAGTGACGGTCGCAAAGTTGATGACCGTCCTCACCGGGTTTTCCTTCGGTGCATCGTCCATCGCGCTGTTTGCGCGGGTTGGTGGCGGCATCTACACCAAGGCGGCCGATGTCGGCGCGGATCTGGTCGGCAAGGTGGAAGCGGGGATTCCCGAGGATCATCCGCTCAATCCCGCAACCATCGCGGACAACGTGGGCGACAACGTCGGCGATGTCGCCGGCATGGGTGCGGACCTCTTCGAATCTTACGTCGGCGCGATCGTCGGCACCATGGTCATCGGTGTCACCATGGTTGCGTTGCCGGAATTCCGCGATCAGGCGCCCTTCGGTTCGCTCACCCCGGTCCTGCTGCCCATGTTCCTCGCGGGAGTGGGTATCGTTGTGTCGATCATCGGCACCTTTTTTGTGCGTGTGCGCGAGGGCGGCAATCCGCAGGTCGCGTTGAACGCCGGGCAGTTTGTCGCGGCCGGGTTGCTCCTCGTCGCCAGTTGGTTTCTTGTCACCGGCCTTCTGCCTGCGCAGTGGTCCATCGGCGGCGCAACCTACACCGCCGCGGGGGTCTTCTGGGCTGCCATCGCCGGCCTCGTTGCCGGCGTCGCCATAGGTTTGATCACCGAGTATTACACCGGCTACGGCAAGAAGCCCGTCCTCGACATCGTGCAGCAGTCGTTGACCGGCACCGCGACCAACATCATCGCCGGACTCGGTGTCGGCATGCGCTCGACCGCATTGCCCATTCTCATCCTCGCGGCCTCGGTCATCATCGCCCACCACATGGCCGGACTCTACGGTATCGCCATCGCTGCCGTCGGCATGCTGGCCAACACCGGCATCCAGCTCGCGGTGGACGCTTACGGTCCGATCGCGGACAACGCCGGCGGCGTGGCCGAGATGTCGCGCTTGCCCAAAGAGGTGCGCGGCCGCACGGACAAACTTGATGCGGTCGGCAACACCACGGCTGCCATCGGCAAAGGATTCGCCATCGCCTCCGCCGCACTCACCGCGCTCGCGCTCTTCAGCGCGTTCATGTCCGTCACCGGTCTCGAGGCCATCGATATCTCTCACGCCTCGGTCATGGCCATGCTTTTCGTCGGTGCCATGCTCCCGTTCCTTTTTTCCGCGATGGCTCTCGGCGCGGTCGGCCGCACTGCCATGGCCATGATCCAGGAAGTGCGTCGTCAGTTTTCCGATATCAAGGAATTGCGTGCTGCGCTCGATGCAATGCGGCGCAACGATGGCATCGAGCACGAGTATTGGCCGAAGGAGGACCAGACGATTTTTGAAGATGCGCACGGCAAAGCCGAATACGGAAAGTGCGTGGAGATTTCCACCAAGGCAGCCATCCGCCAGATGATCCTGCCGGGTCTGCTCGCCGTTGTCGCGCCGGTTGCGGTCGGATTCGCCTTCAAATGGGTGACCGGCTCCGGCGCGGAAGCCCTTGGAGGTTTGCTCGCGGGTGTCACGGTTTCCGGTGTTCTGCTCGCGATCTTCCAGGCGAATTCCGGCGGTGCGTGGGACAATGCCAAGAAAATGTTCGAGGAAGGCGTCGAGATCCAGGGGCAGAAATACTACAAAGGCTCCGATCCGCATAAGGCTGCGGTGGTCGGCGACACGGTGGGCGACCCGTTCAAGGATACCGCCGGTCCTTCGATCAACATTCTGCTCAAGCTCATCTCGGTCGTGGCCCTCGTCATCGGGCCGCTCATCCGCTGAGGCGCAGGCGGCTGCGCGGTTTGGTTCAGTTGAGAGACAATCTCTTTCCGCTGCCCGCGGGCGCTTTGCTCATAGCCAAACCCTTGCCGAAGGTTGCCAAGTAAACGCCGGAGCTTCCGTCGCTGAACTCGAGCATCAGAGCCACTTTGTCGCCGACCTTCGCAGCGTTGCTCACCTCTGCTCCGGAGATTTTCTTGCCATCGAAGTTCATGCGACTGTCGGCGAGCAGATAAAGTTCCTCGCTGTCCGCTTTGAGCGCAAAAATTCCGATGTAGTCCGCGGCTGCGCCGACAAAAAGAATCCACGGATGGCAGTTGCTGACCCATTTGCTGAATCCGGTGAAAGCGCCTTGGAACAACTCCGGGATGGCGGTGTTCGTGTCGGCAATCAGCGAGATCTTTCCGTCCGGCGAAGCGAGGTAAATGCCTTGGAGGCCATCAGTCTCGTTGACGATGACGGTGTGACCGTTCCGCGGGACGGCGCTATCAAGGTGGTAACTGAAAGTCTTGCCGGCCGGCGCACCCGGCACCTGCGTCTGCATATCGACGATTTTTTTCGGCGCATCTTTTCCGAAGGCTTCTTTGCGGTAGGCGCCTGCCGCTCGCGGCTTGGGTCCGCGCCAATCATAGTCATCGGAGTAAGCGCGAAAGACTGCGTCTTTTCCGTCCGCAGCCTGCTGCGCAGAGAAGTGTTCGAACTTGAGGCCATCCGTGTCCGGCATGGGAGCGCCGCTGGGAACGATCGCCGTGGGGGCGCGATTGGCGCTGGCGAGGTCAGCGACGAAAAGCGATTTGCCCGTGTCTTTGCGGGCCGCGGAAAAGACAACGATGTTTTGCGAGATGTCGGGATAACCGAATTCGCTCCAACCCTCCGGGGTGCCGGACGATGCCAGCAAGTAGGTGCGGCCGCTTTCCCACAGCGCGATGCCTGCTTGTCCGCTTTCGAGTGTGGCGCGGAAAACGGCGCGGCCGCCGGCCACCCTCAGCCCCCAAACCTCGGCCACCTTCTCGGGCGAGTTGACGAATCCCTCGCCTGCGGAGGTCAGCGAGGTCACCCGGTCGTTCGCCTCGATCTTGAAAACACCCTCGCGCCCCTCTTTGCCCGCGGGCTTGAGGTGATCGTTGGCGATGAAAATCACAGATCCATCCTCTTGCAGGAACGGATACCTGAAATTCGACAGCTTGGTGGGAACCGGCAGCGGGGCCAACGCTCCCGATGCCGCCAGTTCTTCCGCGGAGATCATCTGGGCCGGAGCCCAAACCCATTCGCTTCTCGCCGGAAGCGTCAAAAGCGTCGTTGCGGCCAATTGTATTACAAGGAGGCGGTTGATGGGAATCGTCATGCGGTTCATGCAAACCCTTGGCCCTCCGCGCTGTCAAGCAGTTCGCTTGCCGGACTGTGCGAATATCACAAATTGCACCGCTTCAACTGACCGAGCGTGGTCTTCGCTTCCCGCACGACGTTGCCGTCTTCGTCGCGGATCTGCAGGTCGATTGAAGGGTCTTCCTGCGACCAGTCGACTTCGATTAGCCCGAAGTTCGATTTACCGAACGGATCCATTTGTTGCGCGCGGTAGCGGTTCTCCTCCTGGGAAAAACCGTTCTGGTTCAGCCCGCTCGCGGTGACATCGTAGAGTGGATAAGCCGGACTGCCGTCCGTCTCCAGCGGGAGCATGGAAATGTCCGCCGTATGGCGGTCTCCGCTGAGGAAAATCACGCCGGTGGCCCCCGTGTCGCGGATGAGTTCGAACAGTTTTTTTCGTTCCTTCGGCAGATTGCCCCACTTTTCCCACCCGTGGTCGACCGGCACGACTTGGATGCTTGAGACGATGAGGCGCAAATCGGCAGGTTTTTTCAACTCGGCGGCCAGCCATTCCCATTGTTCATCGCCCAACATGGACGAATCGCTGTTCTCCGCGGGGAGGTAAGGTCCCTGCCACTTGCCCTTTTCCCTGCGCAATTCCTTCCACGCCTCCTTCTCCATCCGCTCGAGCGGTCCGCGGAACCATCGGGTATCAAGCAGGATAACCTGAACCCGCTGGCCCTCCGGACCGAAGATTTTCGCGTCATAGACGCCGCCGCGGTCGCGCACAGGAGAGTTGTTGGGAGTCTCGAAGAATTCCATAAAGGCGTCTTTCGCCGCCTGCTTTCCTTCCCACTCCTCGCCGCCGTCGTTCTTGCCGAAATCGTGGTCGTCCCACGTGCCGATGACCGGACAATCTTTGCGCAGCTTGGAGAACCCCGGTTCGGCCGCGAGCTGCTCATAACTTTCGCGCAGCTTCTCGGGATCTGCGGAATCGGCGTACACATTGTCGCCCCCGAAAATAAAGAGTTGCGGTTTTGTCCTGTTGATCGCGTCCCAGATCGGCTGCGGACGGTTCTCGTTCGCGCAGGAACCGAACGCGATGCGGGAGAAAGGTTCCTCCGACAGACCAACGGAGTTCCCGAGCGTCAGCGAGAGAAAAACCGGCAGCAGTATCTTCATGGGCGGGAGGCTAGGGGATGAGCGGCGCCAGTGCATCCTCAAAGAGCGGACGATTCGGGCGCCGAGGTGGTAGCCTGTGGATAGAGTGCCCTCATCGACACTTTTGTTGACGCTGGAAAAGCGCCGCCCCTCCTGTCTGCGCGGGCACGAACGCGGTATCACGCGCAGGCCTTCGAGACGGACTCAATCAAGGTCGGTGCGGAGGAGGTTCGGGCCAAACCACCGCATTTCATGGGGGTTTGCAGGCGAGTTGGCCGGCAGGACGAGCTGGCAGCGCGCACGGGATTCGAACCCGTGTACCAGCCTTGAGAGGGCTGTGTCCTAGGCCTCTAGACGAGCGCGCCTTTAGGAAGGTGGGCATTATGCCGCGGGTGGCGGCCTTTTCAAGCTCAGCCATCCCTCGACACAGCGGTTGCCGGCGAACAGCATGTTCGCATGGACAAAGGGGATTGGATCGGAGCGCTCGGCTTGTTTGCCGGAATGTTGACCACGGCCGCGTTTCTCCCGCAGGTCATCAAGGCTTGGAAGTCGCGCTCCACCCGCGACATCTCGCTCGGGATGTTCACCATGTTCTGCACCGGTGTGTTCCTCTGGATCGTCTACGGATTTCTCGTTGGCGACCTTCCGGTGATCGTGGCCAACGCCGCCACTTTCCTCCTTGCGGCCGGTATCCTCGCCCTCAAGTTACGTTATCGTTGAGCGAGAGGGGTCTTGCCGACCTGCCGCCGCTGGATAATCCTTTCCTTTCATCGCAATGATCATCTACGTCAAAAGTCACTGTCCCTGGTGCGTTGAGGCCCTTGCTTGGCTCGATGCCCACGGCTACCGCTACGAAGTCCGCGAGGTTCTGCAAGATCCCGAAGCCTTCGCTCACATGCGCGAAATTTCCGGCCAATCGCTCACTCCGACCATGGAGGTGGATGGCAAAGTGCTGGCGGACTTCGATACCGGGCAGCTCTCGAAGTTCCTCGAAGCCAATAGCATCAAGCCTTGAACGAATTTCTTTTTTTCTCCGGTCTGTTTGTCCTGACCGCTGCCTGTTTCCAATTCGCGCAGCCCCTGATGCGGCGTTTGGGATTGCTCAGTCTGGCTGGGACGATTTTCGCAGCCGGTTATCTGCTGGTCGGCAATTTCTGGGGCGGCGCCGCCGGCGTGGCGGTGCTCTTCATGCTGCCGTGGATCGAAATCCTCTTGCGCATCCGCAAGCTGCGCCTCCCGCTGCGCAAGCAATTGCGTCAGGCCACTCCTCCCGCGCGCGAAATGTTTCCAGAACTCGACGACATCACCGGCGACATCGAGGCAGCTGGATTCGAGCACGCGGCCGATTTGGGCTGGGAGATGGATGGTTACCGCCAATTTCTGCGCCTTTTCGCCAATACGGAAAAATGCGAAGAGGCCGCGATCACCTACGTGGAGCAAAACCAGATCGGCTTTCATTTTACCAGCTTGACCTCGCGCGCTGCGGACGGTGCGGTCTTCATCACTTGGAATTGCCCGGTTCCGTCGAGTTTGAAGACTCTGCCCAACGTGCACCTCAACCGCATGGCGGGCGAGATAGAGTTCAAAACGCTTCTGGGAGGACACGACGCGTTCCTCGAGGGGCAGGGGTTGAAGCGTGAGGGCTTGCAGGTGGTCGATGCGGATTCTGTCCGCGTTTCCGTCGAACGCGACATGGAATCCCAGATGCAGCACAACCTAAGCGAGGGGTTGCTCCATCGCGAAGGGGAGGAACACGGACGGTATTCCTGGCGGGGAATGCTGTTCTTGTGGTTCCAGTGCCTGCGCGATATCTTCCGCCTTTCGTGAGTGCCCTGTTCCCCATGACCAGGCAATCGCCCTCGTTCGGGCGGGTCGACCAGATCATGGTCGAAGAGCGCGCCGCCACCTTCACCAAGCGCAGCATCAAGGCCGAGTCGAAGCTGCAGGGATTGCATCTGGCCTTCTCCATGCTCGATCTCACCACCCTTGAGGGGCGCGACACGCCGGGAAAGGTGATGACCCTCTGCCACAAAGCGATGCATCCCGCGCCCGCGCGTTACAAGGTGGGACCGGTCGCCGCAGTTTGCGTCTATCCCAATCTCGTCCCCGCGGCCAAAGCCTTCCTGAGCGGTTCGACGGTCAAGGTTGCCGCAGTGGCCACCTATTTTCCGAGCGGACAATCCTCGCTCAAAACCAAACTCGAGGACACCCGCGTCGCGCTGAGGGCCGGCGCCGACGAGATCGACATGGTCATCGACCGCGCCGCATTCCTGCGCGGTGAATACGCCAAGGTCCACGATGAAATCGCCGCGGTGAAACAACTCTGCGGGGATGTGCATCTCAAGGTCATCCTCGAAACGGGCGAACTCGTCACCTACGACAATGTCCGTGCGGCGAGCATGATTGCCATGCAGGCGGGGGGAGATTTCATCAAAACATCGACGGGCAAGGTCAGTCCGGCCGCCACTTTGCCGGTTACGCTCGTCATGCTCGACGCCATCCGTGAATTTTTCTTCGCCACGGGTATCCGCATCGGCATGAAGCCGGCCGGCGGCATCCGCACGGCCAAGCAGGCCCTGCAATATCTGGTCATGGTCAACGAGACTCTCGGCGACGATTGGCTCACGCCCGACATGTTCCGTCTCGGGGCCAGCACGCTGGCCAACGACATCCTCCTGCAGATCGCCAAATCCGTCGACGGCCGCTACCAGAGCGGCGACTACTTCTCCCTGCCATGAGCAAAAAATCGAAAAAACTCACCACCGGAGCGTCCGTGCTGGCCGCGCCCGTGCATGCGGTTCCTGTCCCGGCGCGCGACCGCCACTTGCGCTTCAACGAGCGGTGGAACTACTCGCCCGCGCCGGAAGTGTACACCGACATCACGATCAAGCCGCGCTATGAGCTGTTCATCGGAGGCAAATTCGTCAAGCCGTCCTCCGGGAAATACTTTCCCTCCATCAATCCCGCCACGGAGAAGCAGCACGCCGAGATCGCGCAAGGAACCGCGGCCGATGTGGACAAAGCGGTCAAGGCCGCCCGCCGTGCCTACGAGAAAACGTGGGGCAAAATGCCGGGGAGCGAACGCGGCAAATATCTCTTTCGTATCGCGCGACTCCTCCAGGAAAAAATGCGCGACCTCGCGGTGATCGAATCCCTCGACGGCGGCAAAACCATCCGCGAAAGCCGCAACATCGACCTCCCGCTCGTTGCCGCGCACTTTTTTTATCACGCAGGTTGGGCGGACAAACTCGACTACGCGTTTCCCGGACGAAAGCCGCAGCCGCTCGGGGTGGCCGGTCAGATTATCCCGTGGAATTTTCCGCTGCTCATGGCTGCGTGGAAGCTTGCGCCCGCTTTGGCCTGCGGCAACACCTGCGTGCTCAAGCCGGCCGAGACGACCTCGGTCACCGCCATGCACCTCGCCGAGATCCTCGCCGAAGCCGATCTGCCCGAGGGCGTGGTCAATATTGTGACCGGCTTCGGTGACACCGGCGCGGCCATCGTCAATCACCCGGACATCGACAAGCTCGCCTTCACCGGCTCGACCGAGGTGGGCAAGATCATCGCCAAGTCGGTGGCAGGAACGCGGAAGAAGCTCACGCTCGAGCTGGGCGGCAAAGCGGCCAACATTATTTGCGAGGACGCGCCGATCGACCAGGCTATCGAGGGAATCATCCAGGGCATTTATTTCAACCAGGGCCACGTTTGCTGCGCCGGATCGCGCCTCTTCGTGCAGGAAAGCATTGTCGAACCGGTCATCCGCCGTCTGCGCAACCGGCTATCCTCGCTGCGGGTCGGAGATCCCCTCGACAAAAATACCGACATCGGCGCGATCAACAGCCGTGAGCAACTCGGAAAAATCCGCGAGCTGGTGGCCAGCGGACAAAAAGAAGGCGCCGAACTTTACCAGCCACCCTGCAAATTGCCGTCCAAGGGATTTTTCTTCGCCCCGAGTTTTTTCACCGGTGTGACCGATTCCCATCGCATCGCCCAGGAGGAAATTTTCGGCCCTGTTTTGAGTGTCATGACTTTCCGCACGCCGGAAGAAGCGCTCGAGCGGGCCAACAACACACCCTACGGATTGAGCGCCGGCATCTGGACCGACAAGGGGAGCAAAGTCTTCAAGTTGGCGACAAAGTTGCGGGCCGGCGTCATCTGGGCCGAGACCTACAACAAGTTCGATCCGGCCAGCCCGTTCGGCGGCTACAAGGAGAGCGGCTTCGGTCGCGAGGGCGGCAAGCAGGGGTTGCTTTCTTATCTCAAGTTGGATTGACCGCTGCGCCCGAGTCGCAGTGCGTTGGCAATGACCGAGACCGAACTCAGACTCATGGCCGCTCCGGCGATCATGGGGCTGAGCAGCCAGCCGGTGAACGGATAAAGCGCACCGGCCGCCAGCGGGATGCCCAACGCGTTGTACGCGAAGGCGAGAAAAAGGTTTTCGCGCACATTGCGCATGATGGCCTGTCCCAACTCGAAGGTGCGCACGATGCCTTCGAGAGAACCGTGCACGAGGATGAAGTCGGCTGTTTCCTTGGCCACATCGCTTCCGGCTCCCATCGCGATGCTCGCATCGGCCAAGGCAAGCGCCGGCGCATCGTTCACCCCGTCGCCGGCCATGCACACGCGGCGTCCCTGGCGTTGCAGATCGGCTACCGCAGCGGCTTTGTCCGAGGGGGCCAGACCGGCGCGAAAATCCGTCAGGCCGAGCGAGGCGGCGACATCCGCAGCCACGCCCCGGTGGTCACCGGTGAGCATGATAATATCCAACCCCCGCCGGCGAAGACGTTCGAGGGCGGCACGGGCGGATGGCTTGATGGCATCGGCAAGGAGCAATGTTCCCAGCCAGCGGCCCTCTTCGGCGATGTCGATGCGCGAGGCGATCTCGGTGATTTTCACCGGTTCGCCCCCGGTTCCGACAAATTCCGGCGTTCCCGCTTTCACCCGCTTGCCATCAACCAACCCGCTAACTCCGCCGCCGGGCGTGGCCTGAAATTCCGTGACCGTCGCCGCCACGGCGCCGCGTTCCGCAGCGTAGCGAACGATCGCGGCGGCGAGGGGATGCTCGCTGTGTTCTTCCAGCGCGCGGGCAGCTCGCAGGAGTTCTTGCTCGGTAACACCTTCCGCGCAGAGGACGCGCGTCACTTCGGGGCGCCCCTCGGTGAGCGTTCCGGTTTTATCCACGCAGACCGTATCGATCTTTCCGAGGCGCTCGAGCGCGGCGGGTTGCCGCACGAGAACGCCCGAATGCGCGGCCCGTCCGACGCCGACCATGATGGACATCGGCACGGCCAGACCGATGGCGCAGGGGCATGCGATGATGAGAACGGACACCGCTGCGGTGATCGCCATGGCGGGCGATGCCGCGAAAATGAGCCACGCGAAAAATGCGACAACGGCCACAGCAAATACAACAGGAACAAAGACTGCGGCGACGCGGTCGGCCAGATCCTGCACGGGAGCCCGGCCGCGTTGCGCCTCTGCCACCAGAGCAACAATTTGCGACAGCAATGTCTCGGCTCCGACACCTTCGGCCCGCAGGTCGAAGCTGCCGGCACCGTTGATGGTTCCGGCGTGTGCTTTGCTTCCATCCCGCACAACCACCGGGAGTGATTCCCCGGTCAGCAGGGATTCATCGACTGTGCTTTCCCCCGATATGACGATGCCGTCGACCGGAACTTTTCCGCCGGGCCGCACGCGAACAATATCTCCGGAGCGAACCTCATCCAGGGGCACCTCGACAAAAGCACCGTCCGGCCCCGCTTTCGATGCTGTGGCCGGGGCCAGATCCATCAGCGCACGCAGCGCCTGACCGGTTCGCTGACGCGCGCGCAATTCCAAGACCTGACCAGCCAGCACCAAGGTGATGATGACAGCTGCGGCCTCGAAGTAGATGTCCGTGGAGCCGAACCATTGCGGGGCGAGCATCACCGCGAGGCTGAACCCCCAAGCGGCCAGCGTGCCGATCGCGATCAAGGTGAACATGTTGGCTGCGCGGCTTTGCCACGATGACCAAGCCCGGCGCAGGAAGGGCCACCCGCACCAGAAAATCACCACCGTGGCCAACACCGCTTGCACCCAACGTCCGGTTTGGCCCGAGGCCCAATGGGCCAGCGCGGATCCGTGCAACCAATGCGCCATGCCGAGAATAAAAACGGGCAAGGTCAGGATGGCCGAGACGATCAGCTTTCGATTCAGTTCCCGCAGCTCCGTGTCGTCCCCAGCCCCGGGCAAACCGCTCGCCTCGAGTGCCATCCCGCAGATCGGGCAATCGCCCGGGCCACTTTGCACCACCTCCGGATGCATCGGACAAATGTATGGCCCTTGCCCCTGCGGTGCGGTCCGGGATGCGGTGGTTTTGTGGTGACAGCATTCGGCCATCCGATCACTCAAACGCCTGCCTCCGCGCACGGCAACAACGATGTGGTTGCGCGCGGACCAAGACTCGCTCCAAAATCGAAGTGACTAGTGCGCGGCCTTCCCTTCGCGACTCCCCACTCGGCTTGGATCGTGGAGAATGCGCTCCAGCAAGGGGACCTCGAGTTCTATTTCACGAAGGAGGCGGATAGGAATCGGAGTGTGTTTTCGAACGGCATCTGAGCCGCCTTGCGCATGCCTCTCATGCCGTTTTGACAAGCCTTTCGCGGGCGACATAGGCCTTTTGACAGCAGGTGCCCCCCTAAACTCCTTGTCAGGCTGGCGGGCGCCACTAAATAAGAATCCCTGCCATGTTCTCCCTGAGCCGCCTCAGCATCCAATCCAAGATGATCCTGCTGCTTTTGGCGGTGAGTCTGGCCTCGATTGCTGTGATGTCGTTGATCGGTTATCGAACGGCACGCCAAGCGCTGATGGATACCACCAAGGACCGCCTGCAGGGTGTGCGCGTCGCCAAGACCACCACTCTCAAGGCGATGCTCGAGTCTTTGCGCGACCAGGTTGTTTCCATTTCCGACAGCAAAGCCGTCATCGAGGGAATGCGCGCTTTCCGCTCCGCCCATCGCGAACTGGGTGCCGCTGTGCTCCCGCCTGGGCAGGACGCCAAACTCGACGCGTTTTACCGCGATTATTTCGTTTCCGAACTCGACAAGAACGTAGCGGGGACGCCGGTGCTCGAACAATACCTCCCCGTCCGTCCCTCCGAGCGTTATCTGCAATACCACTACACGGTCGCCAATCCGCATCCTTACGGGGAGAAGCAGAACCTCGACGAGGCGCCTGGCGATGCGTCCGCTTACGGAAAGACGCACTCCGAGTTGCACAAGTTCTTC
>Ga0114972_10002520_pt1 | contig 13780 bp, 12 predicted proteins | sample M_140807_EF_Meta_FD_87354 | JGI IMG/M metagenome (GOLD analysis project Ga0114972, IMG submission 87354) | Freshwater microbial communities from Lake Montjoie, Canada to study carbon cycling - M_140807_EF_MetaG | ecosystem: Environmental > Aquatic > Freshwater > Lake | place: Lake Montjoie... | reverse complement strand
ATGCACATTGGTGATCTGGTCCTTAACGACGGCTTGAGCTGAGAAATCTGGCGCCTGACGGGTAACAAGGGACATAACTGCTTTTCTCCGTGATAAAAAAAGGTTCCTCAGTTATGTTAGGAACCAGACAGCCCAATTTTCACGTAGGTCGGGTTCCTTTCGGTTTCAACAACAAACGAAGGAACACGGCTGGAAGGGTGTTAGCTTTTGTTAATACCCTTTTAGGTTTAGACCTTTTTAGGTTGGTTCAGGGCCTTGCAGTCGGGGGAATCAGGCGCCGAATACTTCCGTGTAGGCTTCCTCATTGAAACCCACCAAAAGAGTGTCACCAACAAGAAGCGTGGGCGCCCGCATATTGCCCGTTGGCCCCATCATTAAAGATGTGATCTCTTCGGGATTGGCACCTTTTTTTCCAAGATCCAGCCGGGTGACCCCTTTGCCTTTGGCAGCGACAAGCTTTTTTGCCTTGGATGCAAGTTCCAAAGCCTCGGCCGGACCCTTGCGGACTTTGGCGGCGTCTTCGGTTTTGACAAATTCATGTGACACTTTCCCAAGGAACCCCTGGGCTTTTTGCACAGTCGTTCAACCACGGCGCAAATAGGCAAAGTCGATTTTGGTCATGTTGGTCTCCAAAAAAAGTATGTCCCATTAATAGAATACCGATACTGGAGAAATCCAGACCTCCAACTGGGGAAATCCAGCTCTCCTCCCAACCTGAGTCACCACAGGTTAACCCAATGATCCAGTCGCACGGTTTGAGCCGATTTGCCGTCAGCCGCCGGGTATTTCTGGCGATGTCGGGATCGGTTTTGCCTTGGGGCCTATCGGCGGGGTTGCCCGGAACACGCGCACATGGTGTCATTCCCGTTTTGTCCCCCGGGAATCCAGGCCCGTTGCCGGTAAAAGCAAAGTCTGTCGTCCTTTTTTGGCTGAGCGGGGGACTTAGCCACATTGACACCTTTGATCCCAAGCCGAATGCCCCTGTCGAATACCGGGGCCCGTTCAAAACTGTTTCTACCAAATCACCCGCCATTCAAACCACTGAACACCTTCCCCGCCTTGCTGCCTTGTCCGACAAATGGTCTGTCATCCGCTCCCTTGGGCATTTTCAACGGGGGACAGGCGACCACCATGCGGGATACTATTACAACCTCACAGGTCGCCATCCCGATCCCACCTTCAAGGCCCTTTTAAACAACCGCAAACCGTACCCGGACGATTGGCCTTATTTCGGAACGGTCATCGATTTTGAGCGGAAGAACAAAAGTTCTGTTCCCGGGGTGGTGACTCTTCCCCAGAAGCCGGGTTTCCCCGAATACACCAGACCGGGGCAGTTTGCGGGAATCCTGGGTGCGATCCATGACCCGCTTTACCTGTACGGGACCAGGGAAAAACCCCTTGAATTCCAGGCTCCTTCGGTCACTCTCCACGGTTCCCTGACGCCAGATCGGCTCGGTGGGCGCAAATCGCTTGTTAGCGCGATGGATGGTCTCAAGCGGTCGCTGGAGTCGGGGCAAGCCCGGTCGGTTGAAACGGGGGCCGGATTTTCTTCTGCAATGGTGGATAAAGCTTACCGGTTTTTGGAGCCCACGGCTTTTGCCAAAGCCATGCGTTTGGATCAGGAGCCTAATTCCCTTCGTGAGCGGTACGGCAATTCGATCAACGGGACGAGTCTTTTGTTGGCAAGGCGCTTGGTCGAGGCTGGTGTTGGAGTCGTTTCTGTTTTTTGGATGGAAGAGCCCGAGCTCGACAAGCTTTGCAAATCCGGTGGCGGTTGGGACACGCACGGCAACAATTTCAACTGCCTCAAGGATCGGCTCTTGCCCGAGTTTGATCGTTGTTTCTCTGCGTTTTTGGCGGATCTTTCGGACAGGGGGCTTCTCGATTCGACCCTGGTTCTGGTCACCAGCGAAATGGGGCGCCAACCCAAAGTTGGCGATCCCCGTTCGGGTGGCGCGGGCGGGGCAGGGCGCGATCATTGGACACACTGTATGTCGGCCGTATTGGCCGGAGGCGGGATCCAGGGGGGGCGCGTCGTTGGAGCCAGCGACAAGCATGGCGCCTATCCCGGGGATCGCCCGATCGCTCCAGAAGATATTGTCAAAACCATCTATCACGCCGCGGGAATCCAGGATCCCCAATTTCACGGGAAGGACGATCGCCCCATCGGCCTTCTACCTTATGGAGAGGTGATCCCAGAACTTTTGGCGTGAGTGTTCCTTGACCCCAACCCCATATTCTTCCAAACCATGGCTGCCTGTTGCTGCTTTGGTAATTTGTACCGCTGGTTGGGGCATATCGTTTAGCCTCATGCGCAATTGGCAAACGGCCCCGTTGCCCGATGTTCCCTTGCCGGGTCTGGTTTCGAGTCTCACGCTTATTGGTTTGAGGATGGGATTTGCCCTTTTGCTTTTTGCGCTGATCCGACCCCGTTTGGTGGCCTCACTTGGTGTCAAAGACCTGATTCCAGGGGCCATGGTCGGTATTCCCCTTTGGCTAGGTTTTGTGCTTCAGCTTTGGGGACTGGTTTACACCACCCCGGCCATGTCCGCTTTTTTCACCTCGCTGGGAAGTCTTTGGGTTCCTCTCCTTTACCTGTTGGTGGGTCGGAGGATACCTCTATGGATCTGGTTGGGCTATGGATTGGCGTTTGTGGGGCTGGTGGTGTTGGTGGAAGGGGGCTGGCGCTGGGGCGTTGGGGAATTTTTGTCGCTTGGGTGTTCGGTCCTTTTCGCTTTTCAGATCATCGGTCTCGACCGCTTTGGCAAGGGGATGGATGGAAACCGAATTTCTCCTGTCCTTTTTGGTGTCAATGGACTTTTTTCGCTGATTTTTGCGGTTTTTGTATGTTCCTGGAATGGGGCCTTGGCTTCCTGGGGCGCATGGATTGTTGAGCGGTTGACCGATGGTCCAACCTTGTGGGACCTTGGCCTGATGGTGGTGTTCCCCACTCTGATGAGCTATTCGTTGATGAACGCGTTTCAGCCCCTTCTAAGCGCAGAGCGCGCGGCGATCATCTATCTTTTGGAGCCGATTTTTTCGCTTCTTTTTTCGCTCTGGTTTGGGCATGATGAACTTCTGTTTCCTGTGATTGTGGGCGGCGGATTAATTATGGCCGGGGTCGCCTGGACGGAACTCGGAGGCGCGGTGGTTGGAGCAAAAGACGAACAGGAAAAAGTGGAAAACATGAAATGAGGGCGATGGGTAGCGTCTTCGCATTTGAATTCAATCAACGAGAAAATATTGAAGCCCAATAACCAGCCATGGTACTACGGGTTATCCAGTCGATTGATGCCTTGCAAAAGTCATTGACATGTAATGCATTGAGACGCGCGCGAGTGGGTGAAAATCCTGCCAAGAAATCGCAGGGAAAAAAGCTATAACCAGCCAGCAAGGATTCGTTTACAGCCCAGTGTACCCTCACAGGCACCCAAGATAACCTTTCACGTGCAGCTATAGGATTGAGTTGTTTGAGCGAGATGAGGTTTGACTTCGAATTCGATCGCAAGCAACCTGAAAATCTTGCCCAATAATAAAAATACCCGCCGAAATGACTCGGCGGGCACCCGTCTAAACCCAAGGCTTTCAAGCAGGCCAAGGAGACCCAATTGTCAACCAGGGCCCAGTAAACTCCTTTTCCGGATTAGGAATGTGTTACATTGTGGTAAATTTCTTGCACATCATCACATTCATTAAGCATCCCCAGGAATTTATCGAACAAAGCCAATTCATCTCCGCTAAGTTGCTTGGATTCTTTCGGCAGGAAAGTGATTTCCTGAGCATCCAGTTCCAAATTTGGGAATGCGGCAAGTAGGGCGGTTTTGGCTTTGTAGAATTCGCCGGGAGGAGCGAAGACCGTAATCGTGCCGTCCTTGTTTTCGATCTCTTCGATAGCGACATCCGCCGCAAACAGGGCTTCCATAACTTTGTCCTCTTCATTGCCGGTGAACGAAATCACAGCCAAATGATCAAAGAACATTGTAACCGAACCGTTGGTGGACAGTTTGCAGCCTGTTTTTGTGAAACAGTTGCGAACTTCGGAGATTGTCCGGGTAGGGTTGTCGCTCAGGCAGTCGACAACGACATGGGATCCGCCGGGACCAAACCCTTCGTAACGGGCAACTTGGTAATTCTCGCCTCCGGACCCGGAGGCTTTCTGAATGGCCTTATCAATCACATGACTCGGCACATTTTCCTTCTTTGCCCGTTCAATAATATTGCGCAAGGTTGGGTTCGCGTGCGGGTCGGGGATTCCATTTTTGGCCGCCATATACAGTTGCTTGCTGTATCTGGAATAGAGCTTTGAGTTCATGGCGGCGGTCTTGAAGATCGAATACTTTCGCTTCTCAAAAATTCTTCCCATATAGGATCTGCCTCTCTGCTATTGCAAGGAACTCAAAGTTACCTCGCCGATTCCCTGCCAGCCGCATTAAAATGTAACCCTTAATGTAACCCTTCGGCAAATATTATCGAGTCAGCCGCCATTTTTCCCCAAGTCACCGCTTCCGCATCGTCCCATGGTGTGATAACAGTAAAGCTGGGAAGGATGGTTGATATGGATAAGACAAGGCAAAAGCCGTGCAATTAGCCCAAATTTCAGCCATTTTACCGGTCCGATTTCCTGATTGCTTGTGAAAAATGGGATTTGCACGCCTGAAATCCTTCATTCAAAGATTCTCTCGTGCAGCCATGGATCCTTTTCCATTTTAGGAAAATCCCCTCCTCAAGGTTGGGGATGAGTTTTTCGAAAGCCTTTTGTAGAATTTCCCAATGGTTCTTTTTCCCGCCTTCCCATCAAAGTGGTTGCCATGCGCCAAATGCGCCAAATCTGGATCCTGCTTGGTTGGGTGATTCTTCCCATGGGGATGAGTTGGGCTCAAACGAGCCAAGAGCCCCCTCTTTTGCCTAGCTTTCCTGGTCTTCCGGGTGCGGCCCCTAATCCTGCTTCCCAGCCTCCACCTTTGGGAGCTCCCCCTCCCTCCTCGGGCCTGCCGGGCTTGCCAGGTGGTTCGCCCGGGGGCTTGCCCGGTTTTCCCGGAGGATCCACATCCGAGCCACCTTTGGCGGGGTCTGGTGGTGGTATTCCTCCTGTGGGCCCCCGCTCCATGAGGGATTCAGGCGATCCCAAACTAGCCAATAAAGACCCCGGCCCTTCAAATCTCGGGGCAACTAATCCGGCCCCCAGTTTTTTTCCAGTGGATCCCCCTTTTCCCCAGGTATTACTTCGAACCCGCGTAGCGGGAATTGCCAGTCCAAACGAGGAAGTAACCTACCGCATCAATCTCAATAACCCCACAGCCGCCGCGGCCCACCAGGTCCGGGTCCGGCAATCGTTGCCCAATAATGGGAAGTTTGTTCGGAGCACACCATCGCCTACCAGTCAGGATGGGGAACTGGTTTGGCAATTGGCGACCATGGAGGCAGGAGCCGCGAAAGAGATCGTTGTAGTGTTTCTGGCCAACGGCAATGGCGACCTGGACAGCACCGCCCGAGTTTCCTTCGAATATGGCCAGTCGGTAAAAACCCGAATTGAATCGGCTCTTCAGGTTCGCACCGGCGGACCCCAATCGATCCTGGTTGGCGACACATTCACTCTTGTCACGGAAGTAGCTCACGCCGGATCGGCGCCTTTGGACGAGGTGACCCTTACCCAGACGCTGCCTTTGGGTGTCGAGTTTCTCAACAGCAAGCCTTCCACCGCCGGGGACAGCCCCCTGGTTTGGCGATTGGGGAAACTGCAATCGGGTGAGACGAAACGAATCGAGATTCAGCTTGTGGCCAAAAAATCCGGCCCTATTGAAACGGTTGCCACGGTTACCAGCGGCACGCAAAAACGCGAAGCCAATCTGAGGTTGGTTGCCGGGCAAGTGAGTCTTGAGCTTACCAAGGGTGGCCCGGATCGTCGGGCCGTGGGGCGCCCGGCAACTTATTTCATCACCGTGGCCAACAAGGGTACAAGCGCCGCCACAAATGTGAAAATCTCGCACAAGCTCGATCCCAACATTGAGCTCCTTTCGGCCAGCGGAGGCGGCGCCAATCAGGGTGGCGATCTGAAATGGACACTGCCCACGCTTGGCCCAGGCCAAAAGCAAACGGTCACCTTTGTCCTAAGGGCACTTCGGGCTGGCGAACTAAAAAGTCGTACCGAGGTTGTTGCCGACAAAGTATCCGCGGGACTCCAGGCGGAGAAATCCACCCGATTTGAATCGCCCAAGGGGCTTATGGTGGAACTCGACAAGGTTACCGACCCGGTGTTAGTCGGGGAGCAATCGGCCTACACGGTCCGGTTGCTCAACTTCGCGAACCAGCCTTATACAGCCGCAGTGGTGGCTGTAACGCTTCCCGAGGAATTGCAGGTGGTTGATGCACGTGGGCAAACCGCCGCGGATCGGAAGGGTCAGCGGGTTGTGTTTGCTCCGCTTTCAAGCGTCACTTCAGGCGTGCAGCCAACTTTTACCGTTTATGGCAAAGCCACCAAAGCGGCCGAGGCCCGCATCCGGGTAGAGGTCACCGCCACCGAACTTGGAGCGAATCCGATCCTGTTTGAGGAGGGGATTAAAATCCAGGGGACTGAGCCCCCGCAGCTTAACAGCCCCGGAAATGCGGGTGGTCCTGTCGGTGCGGCGGTTTTTCCGGGCTTGTCCAATTGATCGTTGCTTTGAATTGTTTTGGGTTGCCCGTGTTATTTTGCCAATATCATCATGACAAAAGCCTGCCCCCCCGGGAGTGACCGTGCACGCGTTTGATTTTTTGGACAAAGCATTAACGGGCGAACCCGGGCCGATTTACGCCTTGGCGGGAGACGACTCCTTTCTCAAGCGCGAATGCCTTTTGCGCATCAAATCCTGGGTGATCGCTGACCAGGATCCTTCGCTGGCGCTTTCGGTTTTTGACCGTCCCGAAACCCCGTTCGCGGAAGTCCGCGATGAATTGGACATGGCACCGTTTTCTGGAGGAAAAAGGCTGGTGATTCTGGAAAACGCGGATCCTTTCATAAGTTCCCACCGGTCCCTTGTCGAGGGGATGGTAAACAAGCCCTCGCGGGTTGGTGTGTTGCTGATAACGGCCAAAACTATTGCGTCCAATACCAATCTTTACAAGCTTTTAAATAAGAAGGAAATGATAATTGATTGCAAGGCGCCCAAGCCCGTGACTGTTCCGGGCTGGTGTGTCCGGTGGATGAAATCGGCCTACGGGCGAACCCTCCCCATGGATACCGCCGAATACCTGGTGGAATCGGCCGGACCTGAATTAGGCCTTTTAAATCAGGAATTGTCCAAATTGGCGGCAAGTATTCCCTCGGGGACGACGCTTTCGATCGAAACCGTCCGACCCCTGATCAATCGTTCGAGAGTCGACCAGATCTGGGGCATTTTCTCCCTTATGTCCAAGGGCCAGGTTGGGCGCTCCATCACCATGCTCCACGAGATCCTCGACCAGGAAAACGAACCCTACAAATGCCTGGGCGCTTTTTCCTTCCAGTTTCGCAAATTGGCCAAGCTTGCAAGACTTTTAACTGGTGGAATTTCCCAGGATCAGGCGATGCAGGCCGCTGGAATTCTCCCATTTGTCAGAAATGAAGCCATGGCCCAGCTCAAGAGCCTTGGCGGATCCCGTATAAGAAAAATTTTGACATGGCTAATCGAGGCGGACCGTGGGCTCAAGGGGGGATCGGCGCTCCCGGAACGGACCCAGCTTGAAAGGCTTATCCTCAAGCTTGCCTCCACTCCGGCCAATTCCCCAACTCCCGCTCCTGCCGGGGGATTAAGACGATGAGTTCACCGACTTTGACTGCCGATTCCAGGCCCATTATTGCGTTCACTCCCGGTGATCCTGCCGGAATCGGTCCGGAGATCCTTGTTGCGGGCTGGGCGGAGCTTTGCAAGACCTGTCGGCCCGTTCTGGTAGCCAGCAACCAGACGATTTCCCGGGCAATTACCGCCAAAAATCCAATCCTCCTTCGAGCCATCACGGAACCCTCCGAGGCCCTTGGGATTTTCAATCAGATGGATATCCTTGAAGGAACAAAAGTTGATTTAACGGAGCTTGTTTGGGGTAGAATTGATGCCCTGGGTGGGGCGGTTGCCAGGGATTGTCTTCACAAAGCGATTGACTTGGCCCTCGATCGTAAAATCGGAGCCATTGTCACCGGACCACTTCACAAGGAAAGTCTCCACCTTGCCGGGGAAAAACACCCAGGTCACACGGAAATCCTCGCAGAGCGCTGTGGTGTGGCGGACCATGCCATGGTTCTTGCCACGAGTGAAGTAGCCGTTCTCCACGCAACGCTTCACATGGCGCTTCGGGATATATTCACCCGCCTGACTCCCGAACATCTGGTTTCCCAGTCCCGGCTTCTCAGTGGGCTTTTGGAGCGATTGGGAAAAGGGAAACCACGAATCGCTTTACCTGGTCTCAATCCCCATGCCGGGGACGGTGGGCTTTTTGGCGATGAGGAATCAAGGATTTTGGCGGAAGCAGTACAAATGGCCCGTGCCCAGGGGATCGATCTGACCGGACCAATTTCTCCAGATAATGTCTTTATCAGGGCCTTTGATGGGGAATTTGACGGAATTTTGGCGCTTTATCACGATCAGGGGCATATCCCCCTGAAGCTTGTCGGCCGACGGCGGTGCGTCAACATTACCGCTGGCCTGCCCATTGTGCGGACCAGCGTCGCTCACGGCACCGCATTCGACATCGCGGGAAAAGGGATCGCCAACCCGGATAGTCTGCTCGAAGCCACAGCCTGGGCGGTGCGCCTTGCTTTGAAGACGGTTTGAGACTTGTCGCTTTTTTCAGGCAATTGAATGTGATCAAACATCCCGGCGGGAAAAATACATCATTCCGAAAAGGCTTGTCAGGACACAGATAATCAGGCTAAATACGGTGATTTCCCCAAGGTTTGAGAGGCTGTAGTGTCCTTTGATGACATAAGGGATCCGGTTCCATACCAAATTGAGTTGTGGAACGATTCCCGGAACAAGGCTTAAAACCGCTCCGCCACCATAGACCGCCAGCCAAAGGGCCATGATTCCAACCAGGGTGTTGTTGAGGATCGCGCTGACCATGACTCCAATGGAAACAAGCGCCGCAAGCAGCATCCCCACCTCCCAGGTCGCCACCAGGCACCCTTTGAGATCGAGATCCTCTCTCAGGAAAAACTGACCCAAAATTGTCGCCAAAATGCTGATCAGAAAGAACCCGCAAAGCACCGCCCCTAGTCGGGCGTGAAACTTTCCCAAATAGTATTGTCGGCGACTGATCCCACGCGAAAGGATGCTATCCGCCAGGGTTCCCCGTTCTGAGGATATCGCTCCTGCGGCAAGGATCACCACCAGGCCGACCGAACCCGTCAATATCCAGCGGACAAGCTGGGTCAGGAAAACCGAAGCTTCCTGCACGAGGCCGGCTTCCTTGTGGGCGCCAAGACGATAGACGAGCCAACAGGCGGTGGCCAAAAGGCAAACAGCTACCCAGGTTCGCCAAACCCAACCACGGATCACCTGAAAGAAATCTGCCTGGAGGACGGCCCAATAGGGAAGCCATCTGTTGATTACGACCTCAACGGCGCGGGATTCAGCCATGGATTCCTTCCTCCGTGGAGCCATTTGCAATCCCTTTTGTCTTTCTCAAAACGGCTCCCTGCTTACACCGGGAAGCGGACCAATGGAATTGTTCGCGGCAAGTAATTAGGCTGCCAGCTTGGGTGGTTGTTTGTAGATCCTTGAGAAGCCTGCGGACTCGTCCTTCTCAACAAGGTCAAGGAAGGCCTGTTCTGTTTGTTGGCCGACACTGCGAACGCCAACAAGCGTTACCTTGCAATCGTTCAGCGCCATCATCACCGTTGCGATGCCATTTGCGGCGTTGGCTTCTTCGTTGAAGTGTAGAGTGAGTTTGCGATGTTGGAGTTCGGCGGACTTGACCTCGGTCATGCCGCGCACCATGGTCAATAGCTTGGTGATGGCGCGCTGATCCCCCTCGAGATCCACTTCATAGTGGTTTCGGCGCATCTTGCCTTTGAGATCCTGGAGGGAACCGCAGTAAATCAGTTGACCCCGGCTGAGGACGGCCGCATGGTTACAGACTTCATCAATATCGCCGAGGTTATGACTTGAAACAATCAGGCTTTTGGCTTGCCCCAGTCCCTTCATCAGCTCAAGCATGCTTCGGCGCGCTTCAGGGTCGAGGCCATGAGTTGGCTCGTCCCAGATAAGGAGTTCGGGCTCATTGATGAGACTTGTCGCCACGGCAAGGCGTGCGCTCATGCCGTTGGAAAAGCCCTCGATGGCATCGCCTGAAGCGCCCAAAAGTCCGACGGCGCGAATAAGCGAGGCCAAACGGGGCTTGCGCACATCGCGGGGAAGTCCGAACAATCTCGCCATGTAATCGAGATAAGTGATCGGGGTCATTCCCTTGGGGAATTGGGGATTGGTCGGTATATACCCTATTTTTCGACGAAGGTCCGCGGAGTTGGGAGTCATTACCTCGCCGAAAAGCTTTGCCCAGCCCGCCGTAGGCCTGTGGAGTCCGACAACAAGCCTTAAGAGAGTGGTTTTGCCGGCGCCATTGGCGCCAAGCAAACCCAAAACCGTTCCCGGCTCGAGCTGGAGTGTCACATCATTTAGGGCAATCTGGCGATTCTGGTAAATCTTCGTGAGTTGATTTGTTTCCAGAACCAGGTCGCCCGTCTTTTCGGCCACCATTGCCTCCGTGGCGGTGCGGGGAAAAGTGAAGGATGGGGGGATGATTCTCCCCATTCCAAAATCCATGGGAGGCGGCCCCCGTTGGGATTCCACCCAAGACTCCCCCCAGCGTATACTTTCGGCTTATCTTGGCCCGTTCCCTAATCGAGGTGGCCCATGCAACGGATTGCAGTGCTAAATCAGAAGGGTGGTGTTGGTAAAACCACTACTTCCGTTAATCTCGCCGTCGGATTATCCCGCCTGGGCTGCAAAGTTTGCTTGGCCGACCTAGACCCCCAAGCCCATGCCACCACCCATTTGGGGGTTGCCATGCAGGCCAACCTTCCAACTCTTTACCATGCTTTGGTAGGTGGAAGGCCATTGTCGAGCCTTTTGCAAAAACATTCGGACCATTTGTACATCCTTCCCGCGGATCTCAATCTCGCGGCCGCCGAGGTCGAATTGGCTGGGGTTGTTGGTCGGGAACTTATCCTGAAGGACCAGTTTGAGCTTCTTCGGACACCTGAAGGGGACTCGTTTGACTGGGTCATTATGGATTGCGGACCAAGTTTGGGCATCCTCACTCTGAATGCCTTGTCTGCTGCCCGCGATGTGATCATTCCACTCCAGCCGCATTTCCTGGCGTTGCATGGGATGGGGAAATTGTTGGAGACTACCAGCCTTGTCAGCAAAAGGCTAAACCCGGGTTTACGGGTTTTGGGTATCCTGCTTTCCATGTACGAGGCCAATACCAAGCTAGCCCAGGAGGTTACCGGAGATCTTGTTGGCTATCTGGAAAAGGCTCGTGGATCCAAACTCCCTTGGGCGGATGCCAGGGTTTTTCAATCCAAAATCCGCCGGAACATCAAGCTTGCCGAGGCGCCTGGCTTTGGACAGTCGATTTTTGACTACGAATCCAACAGCAATGGCGCGGAGGATTATGGCAACCTATGCAAGGAAGTGGTTCGCATGGTACAGGCCCGCGATTTTCAGGCCGAAATCCCAGGCGGCCTGGTTCATCCCAGCCACGATCTGGCCCCACCATCGAGTCTGTCGCATAATTCCGCAATAGCCTCTGCGCAAAATGCGCAGGCCATTAACTTCCCCGCTTTCGCCTCAGAGCAAGAATCATGGCAGAATCCCTGATCAAGGTTTCCATTGCGGTTCCGCAGGAGATTGTCCCCATCAACAAACCCTACTTCAAGCAATTGGTTCAGGCCGTGCTTGAGGAAGAGGGAATAAAAAGGGCATCGATCAGCCTGGCATTTGTAGATGATCCGACCATCCACAGACTCAACAACCAGTTTCTGGAACATGATGAGCCGACCGATGTTCTCTCCTTCCCCATGGGTAAGGGCAAATCGGGTATGGAAGGAGAGCTGGTAATTGGTGTGGAGGTTGCCCGGCGGGTCGCTTGCGAAGAAGGTCACGACGAGAAGGCAGAATTGGCCCTTTATACCATCCACGGCTTGCTACACCTGGTTGGATACGATGACAAATCGTTCACAAAAGCGATTAAAATGCGGGAGGCCGAAAGGCACCATCTCAAGGCGCTGGGCCTTCCCGATATCGCTCCCCGTCTGAAAAAGAAAAAATAGGGGGCGAATCTGCGCCCCCTTTGTCCGAAGTTATTTTCCAAGGACCTTGAGCACAGGCTCGAGGTCTTTTTCGTTTAGAACCTTGTACCCTTTGGAAAACATCACCTTCGCGCCATCGGCGATCACAAGTGTGGCGATGTCATCGGGATTGATGGCCCAGCCTTCGGGATTGGGATTTTCAGCGACAAAAGCGCTCCAGGTTGTTTGACCAAGTTGAAGGGATTTCTGGATCAGCGGAAGGCGCTTTTGCGCGGGCTCCAGTTCTTTCGCTTGCCAGACCACCACGATGTCGGTGAACTCCTTTTTTTTGACCAAGTCCTGATCAAGAGACCGGAGGAATCTTGCCGCTGGTCGGTCAAAGCGATCTCCGGGAAGAAACAGATAAACCGTTTTTCTTTCAGGACGATCCTTGGTGAGATCCTTTTCCTCGGAAGAATCCTCCTTGATGACATGGACCTTCAAAGGAGGCAGGTTGGCCCCTTTTGCTATTTGCCCCGGGGATTGTGTCAAAAGCGTGGAAAGAATGGCAAGTGCAAGCATCATACATGGCTCCCGAACGCGAAATAGGATCACATAGAAATGGTACAGTTCAGGGTTGGCAGAAAAAGAATGGTTTGCGGATTCCCAACGATTTCGATAGATCGGTCCGCCCACCATTGGCAATGTAATCCATTTCCAATTTACAGGTGAGGTCGGATTCGAAAGGGATTTTTGCGGAATTGGCTATCCATGCCCGGTTTGCAAAAAAATGCCTGGAGGAGGGTATTTTCTTCGGAGGACTTTGGCCGCTCATCATAAAGCAAATGAAATCAGATTTATGATGGCGGGATTGGATTCATGAAAACAGAACCGGATTCATCAGATCCTGAAGCCCTTTCGCAGGGGCTCTATGACCAACTGATTGATACCGCAATCCAATCAAGATTGCTGGAACTGAATGATCCGGGCCTCGCACCGTTAATCAGCGAAATAGACCCAGGAGAGGCGCACTCTGTTTTGGCTCAATACCTTGAGCGGCTTATTTTGCGAGGATTGACTAAGTTTCGGGGACCCAAGCAAGCGGAACAGCAATTAGCGGTGGCCCAACGGATTATTGACCTATTGCGCCAGGAATTGGATGAGGGGGGAGATAATTCCCTGAGTATTGCGACTCCTTTAAAACGGCTTTTGGCAATCCATGGTAAACATTTGGAGTCGTCCAGGCCACAGAGTCCGCTAGCCCGATCCGCCCTGGTAACCGGTGCCAAATCCGATTTGAAACTGGGCGCGGAACTCGCGAAGGAAATTCGGACGGCCCAAAGGGTTGATATCCTTTGTTCGTTTATCTTGTGGAGCGGTTTGCGCGTGGTGCTTGACGCACTCAGGGAGTTGACGGCGAAACCTGTTTTGCCGGATGGTCAGCCTCGTTTGAGGCTAATCACAACAAGTTACATGGGTAATACAGAAATCAAGGCAATGGAAACCCTGATGGGTTTGCCAAACACCGAAATTAAGGTT
>Ga0114972_10002519_pt1 | contig 13780 bp, 7 predicted proteins | sample M_140807_EF_Meta_FD_87354 | JGI IMG/M metagenome (GOLD analysis project Ga0114972, IMG submission 87354) | Freshwater microbial communities from Lake Montjoie, Canada to study carbon cycling - M_140807_EF_MetaG | ecosystem: Environmental > Aquatic > Freshwater > Lake | place: Lake Montjoie... | reverse complement strand
GGGCGTGGTCGACGAGACGCTGGCCTGCTTCCAGATGCTGGGCAAGCTGATGGATTTGCCCTACCGCCGCGACGCCATCGACAAGGTGTTGCAGGAAAAGCTGCGGCGCGGACAGAAACCGGATCTGCAATTCTGCGGCCAGATTGCCGCCATGTTGGGCCTGCTCGTCAGCGGCGCCCGGGTGAAATCGGGTTCCGCCACCCGGCTGATCACCCCCTGCCTGGTGGCCTGGAAGGACAGCTTTGCTTTGGTCACCCGCAGCAATGGCCGCGGACTGCGCTTGGCTTCGCCGGCCGATGGCTGGGTCGACCTGAGCCCGGCCGAGATCCAGGAGCGTTTTCCCGATGGCCTCGAATTGTTGCTGCTGGAGCGCAGCACGGCCACACCTGAGCGCCGCTTCGGTCCCGGTTGGTTCTGGCCAGCCCTGCGGCGCTATCGGGGCATGTTGCTGCAGGTGCTGCTGGCCTCCTTCGTGGTGCAGCTGTTCAGCCTGGCCAACCCCCTGCTCATCCAGGTGATCATCGACAAGGTGATCGCCCAGCGCAGCATGGACACGCTGCAGATCCTTGGGCTGGCCCTAGTGGTGGTGACGCTCATGGAGGGCGTGATCGGCAGTCTGCGCACCTTCTTATTTGCCGACACCACCAACCGCATCGATCTGCGGCTGGGATCCGAGGTGATTGACCATCTTTTACGCCTGCCCCTCGGCTATTTCGACCGTCGGCCCGTGGGCGAACTGGGCACCCGGATTGCCGAACTGGAGAAGATCCGCAACTTCCTCACCGGCCAGGCCCTGATGACGGTGCTGGATGCCATGTTCTCGGTCATCTATATCGCCGTGATGCTGCTTTACAGCGTCACACTCACCCTTGTGGCCCTGGCGGTCTTGCCCATCCAGATCGCCATCACGGTGCTGGGTGCCCCCCTGTTCAGGAGGCAGTACCGCCAGGCGGCCGAAGAAAATGCCCGTACCCAGAGCCACCTTGTCGAGGTGATCACCGGCATCCAGACCGTCAAGGCCCAGAACGTGGAGATGGTGAGTCGCTGGCGCTGGCAGGACTTCTATTCCCGCTATATCGCCCGCACCTTTGAAAAAACAGTCACGGGAACCTTTCTCAACGAAACCAGTCAGGTCCTGCAGAAACTGTCCCAGCTGCTGGTGCTCTGGGTGGGGGCCTCGATGGTGCTGAAGGGGGACCTCACCCTCGGCCAGCTGATCGCCTTCCGCATCATCAGCGGCTATGTCACCCAGCCGATCCTGCGTCTGTCCTCCATCTGGCAGTCGGTGCAGGAACTGAGGGTTTCCTTTGAACGGCTCGCCGACGTCGTCGATACGCCGGAGGAATCCAGTGAAGCGGACAAGGCCAACATTCCCCTACCGCCGATCGTTGGGGATGTGCTTTTTGAAAACGTCAGCTTTACCTTCGCACCGGGTACGCCTCCGGTGCTTAGCAACATCGATCTGCATGTACCTGCCGGTACCTTTATCGGCATCGTGGGCCAAAGCGGTAGCGGTAAGAGCACGCTGATGAAATTGCTGCCGCGCCTCTATGCGCCCGACAGCGGTCGCATCCTGATCGACCGTTATGACATCGACAAGGTTGAGCTGTATTCCCTGCGCCGCCAGGTCGGCATCGTGCCCCAGGACCCCCTGTTGTTTTCGGGCACGATCAGCGACAACATTGCGCTGACTAACCCTGACGCCACCAGCGATGCGATCGTCCAGGCGGCCAAAATCGCCGCTGCCCACGATTTCATCATGACCCTGCCCTCCGGCTACAGCACGCCAGTGGGGGAAAGGGGAGCCTCCCTCTCAGGTGGCCAACGCCAGCGGATCGCCATCGCCCGCAGCCTGCTGAGCCAACCGCGCCTGCTGGTGATGGATGAGGCCACCAGCGCCCTTGACTACGACACGGAACGCCAGGTTTGCGACAACCTGCAGCAAGCGATGCAGGGTTGCACGGTTTTCGTGATCACCCATCGCCTCAACACGATCAAACGGGCTGATCGCATCGTGTTCATGCACCAGGGATCGATCGTCGAAACCGGCACCCACGACGAACTGATGGCCCTGCGGGGCCGCTATTACGCCCTCTTCCGGCAACAGGACAACAACTGATGGCCCTTCCCGTCCTTCCCAGCTCCCCGACCCAGGAGCCCAAGCCCGATGCGGATTCTTCTTCGTTTCAATTTAACGAAAGTGAGGATCTTGTGCTGCAGCAATCACGGTCATGGGCCAGTGCCATCACCTGGTGCCTGATGGGGGTTACGGCCTTCGGGCTGGCCTGGGTGGCCCTGGCCAAAACAGAAGAGATCGTAACCGCCCCAGGCAAACTCGAGCCCCTAGGTGTTGTCAAAGAAGTGCAGATGCCCGTGGGCGGGGTGGTGGAACAAGTGCTGGTCAAGGAAGGCCAGCAAGTGAGCAGGGGACAAACATTACTGAGGCTGGACACAGAAACGACCCGTGATCGCCAGCAAAGCATGGTCAAAAGTATTGCCTACAAGGAGCAGCAAGTGCTGCTTAAACGCGAAGAACTATTCCGTTATCTTGATACCAACAGCACCGAACAACGGGTTCTGGCCGAAAGCCTGGGTCTCGAGACCGAAGTCCTGTCAAGATTAGAGGTTCTGAATAAGGAAGGTGCCACCGCAGAACTTCAGTACCTGGGCCAGCGTCAGAAGGTTCAGGAGGTGCGTGGCAAGTTGGAGGAATCGCGGGTTGATCGGCTTCGACAGCAGGCCCTCTTGATGCAGGGGGTTCGGCAGTTACAAAGCGAATTGACCGATTTACGCAGCAAATTGATCGAACTCAACGTCAACATCCGCTACCAGGAAATCAAGGCACCGGAAGCAGGGGTGGTGTTTGAACTCAAATCACGCGCCAAGGGATTCGTCGCCCAGACAAGCGAACCGGTGATGAAGATTGTGCCGTTTGATCGTCTCGAAGCGCGGGTGGAGGTGCCGAGTAGGGAGATCGGTTTTGTCTCCATCAATAAACCAGCCGAGATCAGCATTGATTCTTTCCCTGCCTCCGATTTTGGCGTCCTGCATGGCACCGTGCGCCGCATCGGTTCCGACGCCCTGCCGCCGGACCAGCTGAAGACGTTTTATCGCTTCCCCGTGGACATCAAGTTGGATGCCAATAGCCTGGTCCCTTGCCCGGCGGGGACAGACTCTGAACAGAAAGTCTGTTTCAAACCCAGCAAGGGCAATGCCCTGCCCCTGCAGGTGGGGATGTCCTTGACGGCCAACATTAAATTACGCAAGGTGACTTACCTGCAATTGCTGCTACAAAATTTCCGCGACAAAGCCGAATCCCTGCAGCGCATCTGAATGAACCTGCCTGCGCCAACCCTACCCACCATTATCGCCCGCTGGATTAAGACCGACTGTGGCCGTTCCCAATACCTGGAACTGGCCTCCCGACCGGGTCCCCTGGCCAAATTGCGGCTGGCCTGGTTCGTGCTGATCGCCGGGATGCGCGACTGGCGCCTGGCGGATCGGCCCTGAGGGCAACCCAAGGCGCGTGTCATTCTGCCAAGGCCCTACGGGCCGCCCGGTTCACCAGCCAGACCGAGGCGATGGTGGCCCCAACCCCCGCCAGCCGCAAGGCCCAGGTCGCCGGATCGGCATGGCCGGCTAGCACTGTGCCGAAACGGGCCACATCACCGGCCAGGGCCCCGAGGGCGCAGAACAACACGGTGCCAGGCAGGATGCCGATCAAGCCAAGGCAGTAATCCCGCAAACTCACCTCACTTAGGCCGTAGGCCAGATTCAGCAGGCTGAAGGGAAAGGCGGGAGAAAGCCGTGTCAACAACACCAATTTGAGGCCTTCACGGCTGACCGCCTGCTCAATGGCAAGCCATTTGGGGGCAGCGGCCAGGCGACGGCGGGCCCACTCCCGTAACCAGCTACGACCGAGCAGGAAGACGGCGATGGCCCCCAGGCTCGCCCCAACGAACACCACCACGCTGCCCAACAGAGTTCCGTAAAGGGCCCCGGCCAGCATCGAAGCCCAAACCCCTGGCAGCAACAGGGTGACCCAAAGGGCATAGAAGGGGATGAACAGGGCGGCACCGGCGGGGCTTTGCAGCAGGGGCAACCAAGGGGCGAGCAGCTCCGACATCACAGGGTCCTTGTAGGCAACTGTCCTAGCCTGAAACCAGTGATCAACGCTGGTGCATGGCCCGAATGCGGCAGCAGGCCCGTTCCCCCAACAACAAAGCCAACCCACCCCGGCGGCGGCGCAGCCGGGCCAGCAGCAGCTTTCAACAACCAGGCACGCCGGTTTTCATCGGGGATCAGCGGCTGGAAAACGCCATTCTCGACATCATTGTCTATAACAGCGACAGCGGTGAGGAAACACGGGGGTTACCTTTGCAGGAGTGCCTGCCCTCACTAGATCTGGCCCACGATGGGACGAGCGTGACCTGGGTGAATGTCAACGGCATCCACGATGTGGGATTGATTGAGGCGCTTGGGGAACATTTTGGATTGCATCCGATGACGATCGAAGACATCGTCAATACAGCCCAAAGACCCAAGTGGGAGGTGTTTTCCAATTACGGGATGCTGGCCCTGAAGATGCTGGATATGGATGCCGATAAGGAAAGCGTGCGGATCGAACATGTCAGCCTGATTCTGGGCCCGAGTTGGGTGATCTCCTTTTTAGAAGACCAGGGCGATGTTTTCGAATCCGTGCGCCAAGCTATCCGAACCAATGCTGGCCGCATTCGACGCATGGGCGCTGATTACCTGATGTTTTGTCTGGTCGATGCCGTCGTTGACCATTACTTTCTCGTCGTCGAACACATTGGCGACAAGGTAGAACTCCTGGATGATCGACTCCTGGTGGACCCCCGTCAAGACGATATTCAAGTGCTGCATCGCCATAAGCGGGATCTCCTTAGCCTACGGAGAGCCGTCTGGCCCCTGCGGGAAGTGCTGAGTGCGGTGTCCAAAGAAGAATCGCCCTTGCTACGCAGGGAGACGAAAGTATTCTGGCGAGATCTCTATGACCATTGTATCCAGGTCATCGATATTGTCGAAACCGCTAGGGATACCCTGGCCAGCATGCACGACACCTATCTTTCAAGCATCAGCAACCGCATGAACGAAGTCATAAAGGTGTTGACAATCTTTTCAACGATCTTCATGCCCATTACCTTTATAGCCGGAGTTTATGGCATGAATTTCCAATACATGCCAGAGCTGGCCTGGAAGCCGGCCTATTTCATTACCTTGGCGATCATGGCCCTAATCGCCATCAGCATGGCCTTGTATTTTCGCCATCGACGTTGGATCTGAACGAAAGCCAACGGCGATGGCTGATTGCAGCCTCAGCGACCCAAACGGCGCCTGAGCCGACGGGCAGCATGGAAAGCCGATGCGATACCGAGCAGGGGTAGAGGTGCGGGAGTGGGCACGGGCGCGAGAATCGCGTAGGTGGCGACGGTGGCTTGGGGGGTGTACTCCTGGGTCTGAATCGAGGCATTGAGAAGATCCTGTTTCCAGCTGGTGACATCGAAGAAAGGAGCACCATTGAGTTCGAATGCAAACAGAGGACCCGATCCAGGCACACTGCCCTCCCCGAGGGAATTAAATACTTGTTGAGCAAATGTTGCCGCCAGATCACTATCGCCCCACCAGGGCATCTTACCCCCCATCGCTGGTAGATCAAACAGGGACGGCAGGGCCAAGGGCGAAGTACTGGTAGTGGTCAAGTCATAATTGTTGCCATTGACCTGGACGACAACTGCTGAAGCAGGAGTGCTTGTCAGGGCCACCAAGGACAAGCTTAAAAGGGGTGCCACAACGAAGTAGGGACGCGTGGAAACGAGGGTGGATTTAAACATGGTTGGGGAAGCAGGATTTTTTAAAAGTTAGACAAGAACGAAAAGCCAGAACTAGACAAAGTTGAACTGGCTGGTATTGGTCAGAATCGTTGGTGAGTTATCAGAGCATTGAATGAATCCTATCCATTCATCCGTCGCACCAACTCTGGCGGCCACAGGTTTGAGGGGGTTACGGGCGTAAATCGCCGTCCCCGTGATGCCTTCGACCCGGGCCGTGCCAAGAATGTAATCAGAGGCACGACCCGCCAGTTGAATCAGATCACCAGCGGCGAAATCCTTGATGAAAGCAAAATCGGTGCTGCCGGAGGTGCCATTGTCTCCGTCGTCATAGAAACGACCGGAGGCATCGCCAAGAATAAAGCGATCGTTGCCACCACCGCCAATCAGCTGATCAATCGTGCCGCGACCCTTGAGCAAGGAGCCCAGGGGGACACCGCTGAGGGTCTCATCAGCCATCGTCCCGGTGATCTGATCGCGACCATCGGTGGCGACCGTCAGGGAGGCTTCCTTGATTAGGAATTGGGCCTTAGGGGCCACCTCCTTGGACATAGCGGCATCACTGAAGAAATGAACCTCAAGATATTTTTCACCTTCGCTGATATTGTCGCGGACCAGAGAAGTGGTTAAATTCGCCAATCCGTCGGTTCCAAATGTTGCGTTGCCTGAGGTCTTGCCATCAGCAAAATCGTAGGCGTTGACTCCGGTACCAGCAAATTGCCAATAGACTTTTGAGCCGATGCTTAGGTCTTGTCGAGTAATTTTAAACGATAGGGAATCACCTTCGTAAATTATGCCAGATGGGGCACTAGATTGATAGACGATTGGTCTCTTGTCAATATTGCCATCAATGGAGAAGCGCAGGATGTCCTTTGGCTGATTTAGGGCGGAGGGCGAAGGGAAGCTATTGACTGGATAGGAATCAATACCGCGCAAAGTAACATTCAAGATCCCATCACTTGTCACCTCCATGACCGCGTAGTTAAAGGTATCTGGACTTAAGAAATCAACTGGCTTAGGGGCTATTGCAGCCGTAGCATCTCCCTCGCGCCACACATTCGACAACCCTGGAGTCGTCAGAGGGTCGAGTCCGACAGGATTGACGCCTTCGTTTAATTGACGAGTAATGAGCAGATCTGAAATGGCTTTGATATTGGCAAAGCTGTGGTCTGTAACCTGATCGGGCCCGGTGGCACCCATCGGACCGTCAACGATGGAAATGACCCCTGGAAGAATCTTGTAACTGGATTGATCATCGATTTGACCCGAGGGTGAGTAGAGCAACTCATTGATACGACCCAGATGGTCATCACAGGCCATGAATACGACATTTTTGATACCGTTATCAGCGATAAATTTCAACAGATCATTGCGTTCTGCCCTGTATCCCCCCATCCAGGATTTACCACCGTCATCGCCAGAACCAATGGCTCCTATCTGGTCGATCGGACTGGTCAGATTGATGAAGGTCCAAGTGGTTCCAGCCGCCTTAGCCGCCAGCAGCTGGTCCTTCAGCCACGCCAATTGGGTCGCCCCAAGCATGGTTCGCTCACTGTTGGCGGCCCGGCTACCTGTGTCGTCGACGCGAGCCCCAAGGCTGTTGATCTTATTCAGCCTGACGTCGCGGAAGCTGCGGTCGTCGACATTGATGACCAGGGCATTTTTGCCCCATTGTTGGACACCATAAAGCTTGGCCTCACCATCAGAGCGGGAGTCATTGGGAGCAACGATAATATCGGGTTGCTTGATCGGCATGTAGTCCAGATAGGCCTGGAGCAGAGTTTCGAAAGAGGCGGAATCATTGATATAGGTTCCGGTGCGGTTGACATCGTCCGACTGATTCGTGGAGCCGTTGTAATTCAGTGCCTTGAGGGCAAGGGGGGCCCCACCGTTGATGATTTCTTTGTTGCCAAATTCATGGTTATCAGGAAGCGTATAAATTGCTTGGGCAGCGAAGAAGCCTGTCAATCCTGGATAGGTTCCCCCTGGTGCCGGCAGGAGATTTTCAAGGTACTTCCGATGATAGCCATCTTCCAGGGCTTGGAGATTGGCAGGGGTTGGATTGGCTTCAACATTGGGGGTCGTTGGAGCTGCAACAGAAGAGGTAGAGGCTGATTCATAGATGGTATCTCCATCGAACAGGAAGAAATCAAATTTCTCACTGGCCACATTCTGCATGGCCAGATAGGGACGCATCAAGCCATCATCATCACCACTATGGCCGAACTTGATGGTGCGCGTGCTATCGGCAGCAGGGGCAGTATGGAACGTTCCCATGGCGCTTATTTCTCCCGCCGTGGTCATGAAGCGGTAGTAGTAGACATTGTCGGGGGCCAGTCCAGTAAGATTGAATTTGGCGGTATAGTCATTATCGAAATTACCAGTCGAGCCACTGGCCATTACTACTGTGCTTGTAAACGAGGGGGACAGGGAAATCTGCGCCTGGAGGGACTCGGTAAGTCCCCGTCGCATCGTTGAATCCGACAAGTCATAGGTACGGGTCCAAAGGGTCACATGATCAGTTGAAACATCACCGGATGCGACGGCATTAAAACCAGGCGAAGCCCCATTGATGCTGATCAAGATCTGCTTAGTAGCTGAACCATCAAGGGAAGATACGGTGAAGGTATCCGTGAGATTTTCACCAGCTTTGAGTTGCTGAATTGCGGCTAGACTGTTGTTTACAATGTAGGTATAATTACCCGCTGCGTTGATGCTGAGTTGGCCGCGGTTACCCAGTGAAGATGAGACGACAGTACTGAAGAAAGCTTGGCCTGGATCCTGATCCGCTATGGATAAGGAGCCTGTGACACTTAACCGTCCCAGGGTATCGACGGCCGTTCCTTCGGTCACACTGCCAATCCCACTGCCTGTGATGGCAGCAATATCATTGACATCATTCACAGTAATTGTTAGGTTTTTTTCAATGAATGCCCCACCTTCTTGGGTACTGCGGACGCGGACGCTATAGGTTGGCTTGGCTTCATAGTCAGGCGAGGGAATTATTTTAAGGGTGTCGCCAACGATACTAAACAATGCATTATCAACATCGCCTACACCCTTGACTAAGGCATAACCAAAGCTAACTCCAGCCAAGGGAGAAGTAGTGGAAAAATGACCAATCAGTGAACCTGCAGGCGAATTTTCATTGATACTGCCGTTATCTATTGCCAGGGCTATTGGAGTGGGATTTACATCAGCGATGACCAATTGGGCCGTGGCCTGAACCGTGCCGATCTGGCTGCCAGTCGAAGCCGTAGTCAAGATCATGGATACCGTTTCGGATCCCTCAAGGCGGGTGTCGGCGAGGACCGGAAAGAGAACATCCTGGAATGCCTCCCCGGGGGCGAAAGTGACAGTTTGGCTGGTATTGATATAATCAACAACTCCTTTATAACTGGAAGGATTGAAGAGAGAGAGAAGTTGGCCTCCCTCTACCTGTAGTGGATCATCGATGGCGTAATGGGCCTGATCAACAAGCAAGAACATGCCGGGACCCAGTATATCCTGCATATCGATCACACCAGATGTTTCTTCATCCGAATTGAAAGGAGCCGTGGCTGGAACTCCGATATCCCCGAAACGGCTGGGATCGTGGTTGGCGAGAAGCTTGAGAGAATCAGTCGCGGTGTCGTATTGCCATACTTTGCCATTATGGAGCGCATTACCCACGTCTTCTTGCAGAAGGATATGACCCGACTTATCTATTGTGATATTATCAAACATGTTACCCTTTTTGCCATTCGTAATATCACCATCTATCAATAAATCGATCGTACCTCCTAAATCAGGATTAGTGATGTCATCAAAATTCAACCGCCACAGTCGAGTTGTGCCAACCTGGCTGCCGATACCATCAATGAGTGTATCGAGGCGATCGGTGGTGACGAAATAGTATTTTTTAGGATCAAGTGGATCCCATGCACCATCTTCTGGACGGGAAAAGGCGGTGGAAGCTATGCCACTCAGGTTGAAACGAGTTCCGCTGGTAATATTGGTGGCCCTAGTTGTACTATTGACGATTTCAGTGGCATTGCCCGTAACATTGATGAATTTGAGTAGGCCATTCGTCAAGCCAGCCTTATCGGCTTCTGTGCCACTATTGGTCTTGGTGCCGACGTAAACAGCTACGGCATTACTGAGGACGCCCGTACCCCCATCATTATTGCCAATGACGATCGTTTTGTCCTGGGCGAATGGATTGGCCAACAGGTTTTCCCAGCCCCCAACCGCGGTTAATCCGGATCCATTGGTGGAGGGGTTGAACTTACCAAGAATATAGGTCTTGCCCTTATCCGCCCCTGAGGCCACGTTGGCCAAGGCGAAACCTGTGCTGCCACCTTCCTCTCCGTTCAGGAACAAGCGGGCCTGGGTTCCTAGGCCCGTAGCTGCGTTGTAAAGCGCTGAGACTGGGGGAAGATCGGCTGAACAAAAGCGATTGAAGTTAATGCCATTTCCATTGGCAAGGCTGTTGGCTGTCGATTTGGATTGTTGTAAAGCTGAATCCCAGCTGAAAACCTCCTTGATCAGATCACTACCAGCAACAACGCTCAGATCTGACTTATTGATCGTCCAGCTGGAAACAAATGCCGCTTTACCGCCATGGGCTCGCATGGCCCCAAGCAGAATTGGAGAATTTGAAATCTCCTGATTCATCAGTAGAGTAAACGTACCATCTCTATTATCAAAGGCTCCCAATCCATCAGGAATACCCGCCATCACATATCCGCCCACCGCATCTCCTACGGTCAGCAGCGAACGCACCTGGACCCCCGAGCCGGGGGTAGGCAGGATATAAGGAGTTGCTGAGCTTGATAAGCCTTTTAGGGCACCTTCCGCAGGGGCGGCGGCAGCACCGAAGGCCGTGCCGCCGTTGAATTGAACCTGAACTGAGCTGGTCGTTGAAAGATCACCACTGCGGTTCACCCGGACCTTGGCGTAGGTGAACGCCCCGTTGACTGATCCTTCTGCCGATTCGTAAGTTGGCGAGCTAAAATTATATGTGGCCATCATGGCACCAATGCCACCTGGGGATCCAACTTCGTTGTTTGGATTACCAATGGCACCAAAGGCCCCGTAAGCACCAGGACTGGAAAGCCGGCTGACGTTGCTGCCAGCAGCATGGTTATCAAAGGTCTGGAAGGGCACGCTGGAGTCGGCGGCGCCGAAGGCCACACTGGTGCGCAGAACTCCCGCGGCATCATAGAGATTGACGGCGTCCTGGGAGGTGGATAGACCGACGCCAGAGCCGCTGTAGCTGCCGATTTTCAGATCGGCCGGGGGAGTCGCACCAAACCACTCCGCTAGGAAGGCTGCTTTCTTGCTGTCGAGACTATCGCTGCTGGTGAGCTCAATGAAAATCACCGATTCCCCCGGCTTGATAGAGCTGACGCCTACCAGGGGAACGGAGGCTGCAAAGGAGCCGGAGTTATCATCCATTCGCCAACCAGCCAGGTCTATTTCGCGGGCGGTTGTATTTGTGAATTCAAACCAATCGCGCTGGATCAGACTGTTGCCACTGGCCCAGGGTGCCACTTCTGAGACGAAGGCACGGCCAACTGTGCCAGGCGATCCCACTTCCACATTCAATGCATCACCTGGAGCCTTGAAGGCCCCATTGACTCCAATGGAGCTGAGTGTGATTAGATTGGTATTATTTAATCCCAGGGCGTTGTTGAAGGTTGGGAATGGACCAGATGGTGAGGCACCAAAGGTGACATTGGCTTTGAGCTCTCCTAGGGAGTTGTAGATGTTGACGGCATCACCAGTCGTGCTTAAGCCGACACCTCCTCCTGAATAGCCTCCGATTTGTAATCCTGCTGGGGCCACACCCGCAAACCAGGTGTTAATGAATTCCGTTTGTTTGGTCAGCAAACTATCTGTGTTCTGCAGCTCCATGAAAACCACTGATTCGCCTGGGGCGACTGTGGTGATGCCCGAAAGGGGAACAGAGGCGGAAAAACTATTGGAATTATCATCCATCTTCCAGCCCGTGATCGTCAAGGGGCTGCCGCCACCATTCGTCAATTCGAACCAATCGCGAGAGAAGGGACTGTTACCGCTAGACCAAGGGGCTACTTCAGAAACAAAGACAGTGGGCAAGGCAGGTGCCTCATCCACGATATTGATGAGATTCAAATTATAGTTTGCTGTAGCATCTGGACTTGCGCCAACTGAGCCATCATCCACTTGAACACTGACATGATAATTATTCTTAATTTCGAAGTCGAGAACCGTACCGGCTTTGATGAAGAGCTGATTAGCAAAGACCTCAAAATATGCCGCATCAGGACCTATAGCAGTCGTGCGATTATCCCCTAAGCCGTCGTCAACTATCTGTAGATCAGCTACCCGAAGGCGATTGCTAGTACTTGTATTTTCAAGGAGTTGGCTGACAGCATTGAGAAGATTTAATCCTGTTGGCGCAAGATTTGGTGCGGATGAAGGGCCATAGATCCACAATTGGGGATGGTTGAAGTCTCCGCCGCCATTTTCCGAGACAATATAAAGCAAGCCATCCCGATCCATTGTGACACCTTCGGTCTGCTGATCGGCCAAACTGATACTGATTCCCGGTGCCGATTGCAACTGCAGGGAACTGGAAATAACACCTGTGCGGCTGATATTGACCAGCTTGCTTTCTTCCTGACTGAGAATCAACAGATTTTGATACTCTGAACCAGGGGCCAGGTAAGGCAGGTTGGAAAGGGAAAAAACGTCGGCAAAATCAAGTAAACCAGCTAAGGATGGATCAAACAGATTAACCGAATTGACCGTGGTTGACGAACCATTCGAGGCGGTTCCGGCATCAAAATTGATCGAGGTCTGGATAATACCTTCAGGGGAGATTTCCTTGACAAAAACGTAGCCAGTAGAATAGGGATCCCAACTAACACCCTCTAAACCTATATTACCAATTGTCACGCCCAGTTTTACCGTTTTAGTATTGCTTCTTGTGAGTACTGTTCCGGCAGTATAAGTAAACTGGACCGCCTGGCGGTCGCGCTCTTCTACAAGGACAAACAAACCTGCGCTAATGTAGGTTAAACCCTCTGGATCATAAAAATCTGTTCCTTGGGGACTTGATCCTGGGGCCAAGGTCATTGTGTCGATGAGCGCTCCCGTTGTTTTGGAGATTTGCACAATTGCCGTGCCCCCATCGCCCAGCACAAACAAAGTATCCCTGTCCCAGTCATAGGTGATAGCCGAAGCTTCCTGGGCCAACAAATTCCCAAGTGGGGCCACGGACCTTGTGGGCTCCGGCAAATCGAAGCGCCCCAGTAATTGGTAGCGAGACAAATCCACCGTGGCGGTCGTAGTCATCAGCTTGAGGGAGAAGCTTTGACCGAAAGTTAATGGCCCTGGGCTGCAGTGATTCCACCATAAGCAGACCCGATGTCTTAACTTGTCTTTAATCAAAGCTTGTTTTAGTCTTAATTGAATGAAAATCAGATCTTGGTCTTATGGCGCTTGAGGCCCTTTTTTTATCAAGCCATTTGCTCCTGTCTTGGCAGCCGATGCGGGTCCTGGCTTGCTGGGCTTGATTTTTTTTAATCGATCCGTCGCTGGGTCCAGCGGCGGATCGAACATTGGTGAAACTTATGTTTCCCCGTTTCCAGTCGCCGTTTTCAGCCCGTTCAGGCTTCATTGAACCCTTAAAACATCTGGGGGTCCGTCGCTAGAAAAAGTCGCAGCACCCGTTCCGCCGCATCGGCCAGCAGGGCCGGACTGGCCGCCATCGCCGCCTCCAGGGTCATGGGGCCCGGCACCAGGGACACCATGCTGGTGACACCTAATGAATAAAGAGGGACTACTGAGAAAGCCAAATCGACTGCAGCGCAACTTGTCTCAGCGATCGAGAGGCCTTAAACTGGCGACGAACAGGGCAATTGTCGGTTGCTGTAACTGCTGATTGCTGCGTATGTATC
>Ga0114972_10002513_pt1 | contig 13788 bp, 13 predicted proteins | sample M_140807_EF_Meta_FD_87354 | JGI IMG/M metagenome (GOLD analysis project Ga0114972, IMG submission 87354) | Freshwater microbial communities from Lake Montjoie, Canada to study carbon cycling - M_140807_EF_MetaG | ecosystem: Environmental > Aquatic > Freshwater > Lake | place: Lake Montjoie... | reverse complement strand
CGGCCCGAAACCTGCCCGCGGCCGAACTGATGTTCACGATCCGTCCTCCGCCGGCGCGAATCAGCGAAAACATCGCCCGGTTGACCCGGTGGGTGCCGACGACGTTCACCGCGAGAATGCGCTCCAACCGCTCCTCTGAGACCTCCATCATCGGGCCGAGGTCCAACAGACCGGCGAAGTTGATCACGGCACCCAGTCCGGCGGTGTGGGCCCCGATCTCGTGAGCCGCTGCAGCGCAGCTGTCCGAGTCGGTCACGTCGATGGCGATCGGCGTCGAATTGGGGCTATCCGCCGTCGGCGCGGTGATGTCGGCCGCGAACACGTGCCACCCTCGTGCGGCGAAGGCTTTCGCCGTGGCTGCTCCCAACCCGCCCGCGGCACCCGTGATGAGGACGGTCTTATGTCGTGGCTGCAGTGGCATTCTCGGCCTTCATCCCTTCCAGTCCCACCAGCACCGGCCATCCCGTCTCCGAGATCGCGTTCCCATGGCCCAGCGTGTGGACGTCGAAGACGGCCTGCACGGCGGTGGTGAACCCCTGAACGTCGAGGGTCTGATTGACCGCGCGCTTGGCCATTCGCAGTGCGTAGGGATGACGCGTCGCGATCTGCAGAGCAAGCTCCCTCGTGGCGGCGTCGAGCTCGGCTCGCGGGACGACCCGGTTCACCATGCCGACGCGCATGGCCTCATCGGCGGTGATGGAGCGGCCGGTGAACAGGATCTCCTTGGCCAACCGCGCGCCCAGCTCCCAGGTGTGGCCGTGATACTCGACCCCGCCGATACCCATCGCCACCACGGGATCGGAGAATTTCGCGTCCTCCGAGGCAACGATCAGATCGCAAGGCCACGCCAACAGCAGACCCCCGGCGATGCACGCACCCTGGACCGCGGCAATGGATGGCTTGGGAACGTTGCGCCATTTGAGCGAGTAACCGACATAGCGCTGGGTCTCGTAGGTGTAGATGTCCTCGACGGTCATCTTGCTGGGTGCGCCACCGCCCCGGATGTCGTGCCCCGATGAGAAGTGTTTACCGTTGCCGCGCAACACGATGACCCTGACGGACGGATCCCCCGCCGCCGCCATCCATGCGTCATCGAGTTGATCTAGAAGGTCTGCGTTCTGCGCGTTGGCCGCCTCGGGCCTGTTGAGGCTGATCGTCGCAACGCCGTCGGACACGTCGTAGAGAACGAGATCGTTCGTCACGTAGTCACCTTCTTCGGCGGTGAGTAATTGGGCCGGCCAAGTCCGAGCTCCTGTTGCGCGATCATGTTGCGGAACACCTCCAGGGTGCCGCCGTAGACACCGGTGGGGGCCGCGAGCTGGAACAGATACTCGACCGCTCCGTCTGCGATGGCTCCCTCGGTGTCCACCGGCAGGCTCGACGCGGTTCCGAGGACGTCCATCAGATCAGGGGCCATGTCGCGCATGGTCTGAGCGACGGCAACGCGTCCGAACATCCCCGGGCCACTCAGCGCTGCCTCCATCCGTGCGACGCTTCGGCCGAGTCGGTATTGGACGGCCTCGTCGTCGAGGGGGCGTCGACCGTCGAGCCGAACTGTGGTCACGGCTGCCGCGACGGTGTCAACGGCCTCGGCCATCACGGTCCCGTGATGGAACATCGAAGACAGGTTCTGCAGGCCGTCAGCGCTGCGTTCCACCGTGCCGTGCTCGGACTTGAGCGCCTCCCTGAGTACGGTCCATCCGCCGTCGACCTCCCCGACGCGGTACCTGTCGTCGACCCGCGCATCGCTGTAGAAGACGATGTTGGTGCGGTCGCCGTCCACGGTGCGGATGCCCTGGATCTCGATGCCAGGGGTGTTGAGCGGCACCAGAAACATCGTGAGGCTCTTATGTTTTGGGGCCTCGGGGTTGCTGTTGGTGACCAGGAAGACGTACTGACTGTTGTGGGCGTTGGACGTGAACATCTTCGACCCGTTGATGAGCCAACCGTCACCATCACGGACCGCGCGCGTCTTGCACGTTGCAACGTCGGAACCGCCGTCGGGCTCGGTGTAGCCCAGGCAGAGCCGGGTCTTGCCGGAGAGCACCCCGGGCAAGACCTCCGCAACGAGTTGGGGGGATGCCAGGCTCTCGACGGTCCGAGCGATCATCGCGGTGGTGCCCCAGTGGAACCACGGTGTGTGGGCGCGTCCCACTTCCAATTCCCATATGCGCCTGTGCAGCGCGGTAAAACCGCCCTCGGATTCGGTCCGGTAGTCACTGGCCAGGTACCCCTGGGCGCCGAGCCCTTCGTGGACGCCCTCGTCGAAGTTCTCACCGGTTTCCCGATCGCGCCTTTTGACCTCGTCTGTCACGTGGGTGCGCAGAGACGCCCTGAGGTCGTCCCGAAAGACTCGGTCGTCTTCGGATAGCGGCAGTCGTGAGAAGTCCACGCTCAAGCTCCCAGTCCGTGATGCACGCGCTCGCGCGCAGTGACGATGTCGGCGACGTGCTTGGCGCTCGCCGCGGGATCGCCGCCAGCCAGCGGCCAGCCCCTGGCCCGAACCAGATACGCCGAGGCAGCCGCCTCCACGGACACTCCGAGCCCGCCCTGCACGTGCACGGCCATCATCGCTGCCTTCGCGGCCTCCTCCGCCATGAAGACGAATGCCGACGTCGCCAATTCAGGTCGCTCGTCGGGTTCGTTGTCCAGGAACCACGCTGCGCGGCGGACCAGATTTCGCCCACTCTGCACGGTGATCGCCATGTTGGCCAAGGGGTGTGAAATACCCTGCAACGTCGAGATGGGCACGCCGAGGGTGTAGCGGTTCTTGGCGAACTCGGCTGCGACGGTCAAGGTTTCGTCGACCAGCCCCACCAGGGCGGCAGCCGTCAGCAGTCGCCATTCATCTAGTGCCCGTTGATAGCTCGCCGTTGACTCTGGGCCACTGGCGAGTACTGACCGCGAGTCTGCAGCAGCTGTATCGACCCAGGCCATCGGGAGCTTGCCTAGGTTGTCGACCCAGGAGCAGCGGGTGGTGAACGTCAACCTGTGCACGTCTCGGCCGTCGCACACGATGATGTCGTCGGCGATGGATCCCGAGGGGATGAGTCGCACCCCGCTCGGCCCACCGAGATGAGGGTCCAGACCCGCAATCGATCCCCCGCCGATCAACGCGAGGGTGTGTTCCTCATTGGACGGCAGGGCGTCCAACCGGGCGAGCAACCGGGTGGCGCAGACGTGATCGATCCACGGCACCGGCGCGATGGCCCGGCCCACCTCCTCGGCGACCAATGTGAGATCGACCAGGGTGGCTCCATCGCCGCCGTGGGACTCCGGAACCGCCATCGACGTCGCACCCGACGCGCACAACCGCTCCCACAGGCTCTTGTCGAACCCGGTGGGCTCGGCGGCACGCGCCGTGTCGAGCGAGCAATGGGCCTTGAAGAACTGCCGGTACGCCGACTGCAGATCTGTGTGGTCCTCGGACAGGGTGTAGTCGAGCCTGCGCAATTCGTAGCGGTCCATCGTCACGAACTCCAAGAACGGGCGTGGGTGGCTATCGGGTGTGCCTCTGACGGGTGGTCACCGGGAGTCGGCCGTCGCATGGGTCGAGCGTGACACTTTCGGCCGCTTTTGTAAAGTTCGAACAGTCGACTTCCTCCAGCGGTGAGTGACCGCTTTCCTGGGTTGGCACGCTCCTGACGAAGCGGAAGATGAGGGCATTCGGAGGAAGACGTGACACTTTGCGTCCAATCTGTAAAGCTGACCGGGCAACGATCGGCATGCCCGGTCGGGCGGCCCTCCCCGCAGAGCATCGACGTGGCGGCGCCGCGCGACCGACCACAGAGAGGACACCCCGTGGGAATCGTCACCACGAGTTCGGAAACCGCGTTCACGCAGTCGGCTGAGACCGTTTACGACTTCGTCACCAACCCCGCAAACTGGACGAAGACGTATCCCGGTAGCGATCACGTCGGCGAGGTGCCGACCAACCTGCCGCTGAAGATCGGTGACGTGTGGACCGAGGCCGGTCCGGACGGCAACCGCGTCTACACATGGCATTTGGCGATCGCGATGCGCCCAAAGATGTGGGTGTTCAACTCGGTTGGTCGCCTTGGTCACGACCGCGAGGGGAACGGGGGGATGGAGGGCCGCATCACCGTGCAGTACCACTTCACCAGGCCCGGCGCAGACATCACGCTGTTCACTCGGACGATGACCATCGAGGCGTATAAGGATGCACCGTTACCGGACAAGCTCTTCGGGATCGTCAATCCCGCCAACATCGACAAGTATCACGCCGCCATCGCTCGCGAACTGGCGACCTGACCAGTGCCTGCCCAAGTCGACTTGAAAGCCGAAATCCGTTGCAGCACATGACGAGACGGGGCACCCACCCTCCCCCACCCCAGGAAGCGGAACGCTACCGCCAGGCTGGGCACTGGCTGCCGCCTCGTACCGCCGCCGAACACGTTCTCGACCTGTCGACGGGAGGTTCCCGGACGGCAGTGGTGGACGACGCATCGGCCTGGACGTACACACAGTTGGCTGCCGCAGTAGACAACGTCCGTGGGCTCCTCGCGCAGTCCGACGTGACGGCAGATGACGCAGTCCTGATCGTCGCGCCCCTGCGGAACGCCGCCGTGGCCGCCTACCTGGGTGCGCTCTACCACGGTTGCGTCGCAGTACTACTCGACAGGAGAACCGGAACGGCCGACGTTGCCAACGCCGTCGCCTCAGCGCAGCCGCGCGTGGCGTTGGCCTTCGACGACGACTCGCGTCGCCTCGACCTGCCACGCCACAGCCGAGTGCTGTCCCTCGACGGCGTGGTCGCGCAGTCTACCGGTCTGAGCGCTCCCGATAGTGCCGTAGACCCGGATGCAACGGCGACCGTGGTATTCACCTCCGGCACCACGAGTGCGCCAAAGGGTGTCGTACACACGATCAACAGTCTGCGATGCGGCGCCGCCAACATGGTCGAAGCCCTGCAGATCGGTGCCGACGACGCGTTCTTCCTCTCTAGTCCTCTCGCGAGCATCACCGGTGTGCTGCAACTGCATTCAGCCTTCACCGTGTACGCGAAGGTCATCCTCGAGGAGAACTTCTCGGCAGCCTCGGCGTTCGACCGGGTACGCGATCATGGCGCCACGGTCATCGGCGGGGCGCCGGTCATCGCCGAGACGGTCTTCGCCGAAGCGGAGCGGCGCAACGAGTCACTGGACCTTCGTTGCATAGCGGTCGGCGGGTCGATGATTCCGCAGGCGGTGCTGGCAAGCGCCGCACGATTCGGCGTTCGAGCAGTGCGAGTCTATGGGTCATCGGAGGCACCGTTCTCCACGGCGACGGCACTGGAGGGCGCCGACTCAGCCGCCGATGACGGTGTCCCGATGGCCGGTGTCGAGATCGCCATTCGTGACGCCGGCGATACCGATGAGCTCGTCGTCCGAGGCCCACATCAGTTCCATGGATATCTGGACGCCAGTCAGAACGCGGACGCCTTCGCCGACGACTGGGTGCGCACAGGCGATCAGGCCGACATCGACTCGGGCCGGATGCGGATCAAGGGTCGCCTGAAGGAAGTCGTCGTCCGCAAGGGCATGAAGATCTCGATGGCCGAGATCGACGCTGCGGCATCGGGACTGGGCGACTGCGTCGCGTTCGGCATCGCCGACGAAGAGACCGGGGAGCGACTGGTTCTGGCGATTCGCGCCCCAGCGACGGCCGAGGTCGGCTATGCCAACGTGATGGCACACCTGATCGGCGTCGGTTTGGCCAAGTGGAAGCTACCCGAGCAGATCGTCGTGTGGGACGGAGAATATCCGCGCACCGCGAGCGGCAAGATCATCCGGCAACGGCTCGTCGACACGAGCCGACACATGCGCACCTTCTATGCGCCGCGCATTTCCGGGAGCTGAGGGTCAACCGCCGGATGAAGGGCGTTCCGCAACGCCTCGCCCTGAATCGTGAAGAGCGACTGCGCCAACCGGCCCTCCGGCACCATCGAGTCGTAGCCATGGCAGGTCCCCGGGATCACCTGCAGGTTCGTCGCTACGCCAGCCCACATGAGCCGCTGCGCGTAGGCGATGGCCTCATCTCGCAACGGATCCAGCTCGGAACACGTGATGAGGGCGCTTGCGAGCCCGGTCAGGTTGGGGGCCCGCGCAGGGACGGCACCGTTCGGCACCGACTCGCCGGCCAGGTAGTGGCGCCACATCTGCTCGACCGCTGGTCCGTCGAACCCAGGAGTTACAAGAAATTCTTCCTTGGATGGAGTTGGACGATCGTCGAGTACCGGTTGGTGCAATAGCTGGAAGATGATGGATGCCGTTGTCTCGGTTGCACGTTGAGCCGCCAATGCCGCGAGCGCTCCGCCGGCGCTGTTGCCAGCCACCGCGAATCGGGTGGCGTCGAGCCCAAGCCTCTCGGAGTCGGCGGCCGCCCACGCCAGCACCGACATGACGTCATCGATCGCGGCCGGGAAGGGATGTTCGGGCGCCAACCGGTAGTCGACGGCAATGACCGTGCACCGCCCACGCCGGGCGAACTCCACGCACTGTCGGTGGTCGGTGTCCAGATTGCCGAGGACGAACGCTCCAGAGTGGCAATAGAGCACGGCGGGTGCCGGGGCGGCACCGCCGCCGCGGTAGATGCGCACCGGTACACCGCGGCGAGCCGACGAGCCGGACCGTGGTGCCTCGGCATCGACGACGTCCACGTCCAACGGGTCCAACGCTCGGGCCATGTCGTCGCGGCGCCGATCGAGCGACGAGCGGAGGTTACCGAGGCCCTCAGCCGACAGGTCGGTTCGGGCCTGGGCGAGATGCCACAACTCCGAATCAAGTCGTTCCGCAATGCGGCTGGCCGAACCCACGGTCGTCTAGCGCTCCGCCGCGGCGCGTAGCGACGCGTTGACGGAGCGGGTACCGGACGGCGAATCGAAGGTGTAGTCGGCCGCCTTGAACCGACGCGTCATGGTCCAGAACACGCGTGCACTGCGGGGCCACTGCGTCACCACGCGACCGTTCGCGGCGCGAAAGTAGTTGTTGCAGCGCGTAAGCCACACGGTTCCCTCCATCCACCCGTCGATCTTGGCGATGAAGGCGGTCATGGCTTCTGGACGAACCGCAACGTAGGACTTACGCCTTCGGCGCATGTACTTCAGCGCCCGCACGACGTAGTGCGCCTGCGCCTCGAGCATGAAGATGACGCTGTTCGAGCCGACGTTGGTATTAGGTCCGTAGAGCATGAAGAAGTTGGGGAAGTCGGGAACCGCCATGCCCATGTATGCCGACGCGCCCGTGCTCCAGGTGTCACGCAGCGACGCGCCGGACTGTCCGATGACCTCGATCTGGCCGAGGTAGTCCGCCGCCGCGTAACCGGTTGCGCACACCACGACGTCGACGCCGAGTTCGCTACCGTCCTCGGTCACCAGTGAGCGGGCCCGCAACGAACGGGCCGGGCTGGACACGACTTCCACGTTCGATTGCGTGAGTGCGGGAATGAAATCCGATGAGAACACCAGACGCTTGCAACCCAGCGGATGGTCGGGCGTCAGCTTGCGCCTAAGCTCTTCGTCGTCGACCTTCGCTTCCAGCAGATTCAACGCAATTGCCTTGAACTCCTGGGTCTTGTCGCTGCCGTTTTCGATGACGGAGATGTTCGACTCGCTGCGCAGCCACAGCCGCGTCCGATAGAACTTCTTGGCGAACGGGACGTGCTCGAAGGCCCATTTCTCGCGGGCGGTGTACGGCCGGTCCGGCTTCGGCAGGATCCAGGTGGGCGAGCGCTGGATTGAATAGACCTTCTCGGCTACCTTCGCCAACTCGGGCAAGACCTGCGATGCGGTGGAACCGGTGCCCAGCACCGCGACGCGGGACCCCGCCAGTTCGACGGAGTGATCCCAGCGCGCCGAGTGCATGACGGTTCCCGTGAAGGGTTCCTCCTCGAGCAGAGCAGGCATCGTCGGCTGGGTGAATAGCCCCACCGCCGAGACCACGACGTCGAAGGAGTGCGTGTCGCCAGCCGACGTCGTCAGCTGCCAGGATTCGGAGCTGCCCTCCCATTCTGCCGAGACGACCTCGGTCCCAAGTTTCAGATGCGGGGCCAATCCATAACGCTGAGTGCACTTCTCGAAGTACTCGAGGATCTCCGGCTGCTTCGACCACAATCGCGACCAGTTGGCATTCAGATCGAACGAGAACGAGTACAGGTGTGACTTCACGTCGCAGGCCAGTCCCGGATACGTGTTGATCCGCCAGGTACCACCGACCCCATCTTCACGATCGAAGATGGTGAAGTCGCGAAAACCCGCCTTCTTGAGGAAGACTCCCAGCGCTAGCCCTCCGGGCCCTGCTCCGATGATCCCCACCGTGAGGGTCTTGGACATGGTGTTCATCCAATCTGCAGGCATTGCCCGCCGTCGACGATGAGTTCGGAGCCGGTGATGAACGATGCGCGTTCGCAGACGAGGAACGACACTGCGTCGGCGATCTCCATCGGCGTGCCCAGTCGACCTATCGTGGCTCTGGCCGCCAGCCGACTCTGCGTCGACTCATCGAGCATGGGCGTCTCGATCGGCCCTGGGAACACCGCGTTCACCCTGATGCCCGAGCTGGCGAGTTCGGCGGCAGCGACCTGGGTCAGGCCGCGCAGCGCCCACTTCGACGAGCCGTAGGCGGCGTGGTTCGGGAACGGCCGAATGGCCCCGGTGCTACATGTATTCACGATGGCCGCACCATCGGCGAGTCGGAGTTGCCCCAGTGCCGCCTGAATGCCGAGGAACGGTCCGAGACAGTTCACCCGCCAGCTCGCCTCGAAGCCACCGGGGGTTTCGTCGTCGAAGGATGCCCGGTGCAGTACGCCGGCGTTGTTCACCAAGGTGCTCAAGGCGCCGAATCGGTCGATGATCTGATCGATCGCAGCGCTCCACCGATCCGGCGACGTGACGTCGAGCTCGATCGCGATGACCGCATCCGAAGCGAGCGCGCCCACGGTATCCGCGAGCTCATCGGCGAGGACGTCACAGGCGGCAATGCGGAAACCGTCCTTGGCCAAGCGAGCCACGATGGCCGCACCCTGGCCACGCGCAGCACCTGTCACGAGCGCAACGCGGTCCTTCGAACTCACTGAGCCTGCCCCTCCTGCCCAGGGGTATCCGACAGCCCGCCGCCAGTAATGAATTGGCAACGGCGGCGGCGAAATTGCCACCGGCCCGTCGTTTTGGTCAGCTCGTCGTCGTACAGCGCGGGGCGCATGTCGTGCGTGGCCGCGTCGACGAAGAGCACCTGTGACCGAACCGCAGCCACGGAACCACGAACGTCGATGTGGGTGGCCCCGATGAGATGTAATCCGCTCGGCGCCCGGGTGAACATCCGCCCGATCTTGTCCCGGCCGGTCAGCGTCTTGCCGTAGACGACGAATTCGCCATCCTCGGTGAACAACTGGACGCAACCGTCGACGTCGTCGGCATCGAGGGCGAGTGCGTACTCAGCGAGCAGCTCTCGAATCGCGTCCTGCTCAGCCTTGAGATCGATCCCGTTTCCAGCCACCGTCATCACATCCCTCCGTCACTGCGTTCAACACCCGAACCGTCACATCGCCGAACTACCAAGATCGGGCAAATCCGAACAACTGAGTGGCGAGGACATTGCGGACGATCTCCGAGGAGCCGCCCGAGATGGTCAACGCCCGTGACCACAAGAACGCCTGCTGCCAGCGTGCGTACACCTCGGCACCCTCCGGTCGCAGCCGTCCCGAAGCAGCGAGCTCCATCGCGTAAAGACAGAGTGCGACGTTCAACTCGGTGTAGGCCAGCTTGGCGACCAGGGCGTCGGCGGGCACGTCGGTCCCGTTCGCCACCCGATCAACCGCGCGGCGCGCGATGCTTTCCACGCCCGCAACCCGAGCGTGGTGGTCGGCCAACGCTTCGCGCACCACCGGGTCGTCGATGGCAAGGCCGGCTGGGTACTCGACCTGGCGCGCAAGTTCGACCAGGTCGTCGAACAACAACTCGAGCATGACGGTGTTGGCTCCGACGTAGGCGCGTTCCGAGGCGAGGCCCGTATTGACCACGGCCCAACCCTTGTTCACCTCACCCAGTATCTGGTCGGCAGGGACGATCAAGCCATCGAGATAGACCTCGCAGAACTCGTCGGACCCGGTCATCTCGCGGATCGGCCGGACGTCGATCCCTGGGCTGGCCATGTCGACCAGGAAGACCGTCAACCCGGCGTGCGGTCGGACGTCGGAGTCGGTACGGGCCAACAGGACACCCATCTGGGACCACTGGCCGTCGGTGGTCCACACCTTTTGGCCGTCCACGCGGAAGCTGCCGTCCGGCAGCTGCACGGCCTTGGTGCTCAGCCTTGCCAGGTCGCTGCCTACTCCGGGTTCACTGAACAGCTGACACCAGATGTCCTGCGCGGAGCGGATACGCGGCAGATATCGAGTCCGTTGTCGATCGGACCCGAACTCGATGATCAGGTGCGCTGCCAGCAGGACCTGGTCGATGGGCCTCGGCGCCCGGGCCCGCACGATCTCCTCCATGACCACCGCGTCATGGTGGGGCGAGTGCCCCTCGACGCCGCCGTACTCCGCTGGCCACGAGCCGCCCATCATCCCGGCGCTGAACAGTTCCGCGTACCAGTCCCGTACCGTGCGTTCGGTTTGCGCGTCGCGCGGAACCCTGATCCCGTCATACCAGGACCCGGCTGGAGCCTTGCGGTTGATGAAATCGCGTACGTGGGAACGAAATTCGTCCTCGGTCGCCGCGGAACCTGCAAGCCTGTCTACCATTGCGCCTCCTGTGCAAGTCGCTGCGCAGGGCGTCCGCGCCCGCCTGCCAGTGATGTGTTCTGAACCACCCGGCGCAGGTAGAAGTGATGGCCGAACTCCCAGGTGAATCCAATGGCGCCGGCGAGTTGGACGCAGTCACTGATGATTTCGCTGCTGCGTCGGCTGAAGAACGTCTCGACGGTGGCAACCTGACGGGCCATGTCGGGCGCACCGTGGTCGAAGGCCGCCGTGGCACCATCGAGCAGAAGTCGCATCTGTTGCGCGGTCACCGCGTGATCGACGAGGCGGTGTGCGACGGCCTGGTACGTCCCGATCGTCTTGCCGAACGTCGTTCGCTGCGTGGCGTACTCGGCCGTGCGCTCAAGGACGCGGTCGACGCAGCCGAGAGTATCGGCACAGTACAGCAGGGTCTTCACCAAGCGGCCTTCGACGGACAGCCGGGCTGCCGACGCCGACTCGACGGTCTGGGGCTCGTCGAGCAGTTCCAGCTCGACGACGTGGCGGCTGACGTCGAGCGACGGCGTTTCGCGAACGTTGGCGCGGGCTGCCGAGGCGAAGGCGAGGCCGCCGTCGTTCGTCGCGACGATCAGGGGCGTCTCGGGTAGCCCGGACACCATGGGGTCCAACCGTGCGGTGATGGAAGGGGCGGCGGCGATCTGGGCGGTGTTCGTCGTCGTATCTTCGGTGGCGAACAACGCAGGCGCTCCGCCTTGACCCGCGCCGGGCACCTCGGCGCCGTCCGCCAGTCGGCTCAGGACGTAGGTTGCTGCGAGCACCTCGCACGACGGACCCGGGTACAGCACGCGGCCCAACTCCTCGACGACGGCCGCTGCGGTTGCCACCGACCCGTCGACCGGTTCGATGGTCGACCACAACCCCTGCTCGGTCAGCGCGTCCCAGTGTGTCGGCCAGGATTTCTGCCATTGTTCGTCGGGTTGGCCCGGGTAGAGCGACTGAAGCGAATCGCGGACCGACTCGCGGAGCATGGCGATCTCGCCTGCCGTCGGCGTTGAATCGGTAACGATATTGGTCACTGGTATCCCCCCACTCCCGCTCCGTTGGATACGGCCTGGCCGGCTCCGTTCGAGCCGGCCTCCTTGAGGTGCTCCGTGGCACCGCGCCGTAACGCCTGCGATTCCGACGCAAGCGTCAGCATCTGAAATCCCATCTCCGACAGTCTTCTTCCGAGCGCGCCGGTGCCGGCGTGTGCACCGCTGACGAGCCCGGCCGCCGACGCGGCGGCCTGAACCCGACCGATCGCTTCGAGGACCTCGGGAGCCGCCCATGCTTCGCTCACCGCGTATCCGAGCGAGATCGCCAGGTCGGCGGGTCCCACGTACACGCCCGTCAGTCCGGGCACGGCGCAGATCTCGTCGACGGCCGCCAACCCCGGCGCGGTTTCGATCATCGCGAACACGCTGACCCGCGATTCCAGGGCAACGGTGTCGACGCCGAGGCTGGCGCGCAACGGCCCGAAACTACGCACACCCGTGGGTGCGTACCGGGTCGCGGCAACCGCAGCGGCGGCCTGTCCGGCCGACTCGACCATCGCAATGATGACCGCGTCCGCCCCGGCATCGAGCACCCGGCCGATGGGACCGGGATCCACCGATGGCAGTCGAACGGCTGTCGCAATCGGGACGTATTCGAGGCGGTGCAGCAGCCGTGCGACGTCTGCGTCGCCGAGGTAGCCATGCTGCACGTCGAAGCCGACGTAGTCATAGCCGGCCTGGGCGTAGGCCTCCGGACCCAGCATGGTGGGTCCCACCACCCAGCCGCCCCAGACTCTCTCCTTGCCGGACAGGGCTGCTTGCAATCTGCCCGTGGCCACTCCCGCGGCCGTAGGTCCGTCGGCTGAGCCGGTGGTCATGCGACGATCGCGATCTTGATTCGTCCCGGGGTGGGGCGAGCGGCGAGGTCGAACGCCGCCTGCGCGTCGCCCACGCCGAAGGTGTGGCTCAGGTAATTGGTGAGCAATTCCGGGTGCGCACGGGCGTACTGATCCGCGGTGCCCAGCACGCGCCGCCGGTCGAGGGTGATGCCCGACTTCAGGGTGAGGTTGTTGCGCAGCATCGTCCGAATGCTGATCGGGTAGCAGTCGTCATCCGGAACGCCGAAGTAGAAGACCGTGCCGCCGAACGCCGTTGCCTCGACGGCGTGACCCAGCGTGGCGACCTGATGTCCGACGGCCTCGATGACGAGATCGGGGCGGTCCGTCGGGGCAAGCTGACTGACCCACCTGTCGCTTGTCGCCTGCACGACGGCGTCGACCCCGAAAGCCGTTGCCACATCCGAGCGGTCGACCGGGTCCACACCGGTCACGTGGGCAGCGCCGGCAGCCTTGGCCGCGTAGGAGAACAGCAGTCCGATGGAGCCCTGACCGATGACGGCAACGCGAAGGCCCGCCACGTCAGGGAGCTGCTCCAGTGCGTAGAGGACACACGCCAGCGGTTGCAAGCCGACGGCCAGCTCGGGGGTGAGCGCTGGGTCGTACGGCGCCAGTCCGTCGCCGTCGGCCACGACGAGTTCCATCAGTCCGTCGAATCCCGAGGCCCATCCGACGACTCGGTCACCGCGACGGTGTGCGGGGTGTCGGCTGGCCTGCACCTCGCCCACGATCTCGTGGATCGGGTAGCCCTCCTTCTCCGCAGCGCGGGCCCCGGTGTCACCCGGGATGCGACTGCGCGCGCCGCGGAAGGCGGGCATGTCACTGCCGCATACTCCGGCTGCGAGGAAGCGCAACAGCACCTGACCCTCGGCCAGCGATTCGGGTGACGTGTCCGGGAGGCTCGTCCGCTCGAACGTGTACGGCGCGACGAGGCGCTGAGACCACATGTCAGACCTCCACGGGGATGTTGTTCCAGCCCCATTGGAAGCTCGACGGCGGACGCGACGCGGCATCGGCGTCGATCCGGTACTCCGGCACCCGTTTCAGCCACTCCTGCACCATGATGGCGATCTCGAGACGGGCCAGGTGCACACCGAGGCAGAAGTGCTGACCCCGGCCGAAGGCCAGTAGGCGTTCGATGGGCCGATCCCAACGGAAGGCCT
>Ga0114972_10002512_pt1 | contig 13789 bp, 8 predicted proteins | sample M_140807_EF_Meta_FD_87354 | JGI IMG/M metagenome (GOLD analysis project Ga0114972, IMG submission 87354) | Freshwater microbial communities from Lake Montjoie, Canada to study carbon cycling - M_140807_EF_MetaG | ecosystem: Environmental > Aquatic > Freshwater > Lake | place: Lake Montjoie... | reverse complement strand
CGAGATCCGCGTTGAAAAGTGGATGGCGAACTCCGACATGGTATCGCGTCGCTCGGATCCAAAGCTTCAGCAGGAAGCCGCCGATCTCCAAGGCGTCCCGCCAGAGATCGCGTTTGTTCCCGTGTCGAAGTCAGGGGGTGCGAAGAGCGAGATGAACTTTGCAACCGCTTACCTTTCGATCCGCGAAAAAGCCCCCTCGAAGGAACTCGGCAAATTCGCAGTGAGTCAGTTTTTGAACGACCCAACGGTTCGCCCGAAAGCGATCGTGAATCACATCGACTCCGATGGCAGACATTTTGATTTGGCTCTGCGGTTTCGGCGCAACCTCAAGCCGTTTGCGTTCGAACTCAAGGATGTCGTCTTGGAACAGTACACAGGTACTGCAATCCCGAAGGATTACTCCTCCTATGTCCGAATTGTGGACGACTCCGGTACAACCCTTCAGGAAGGCCGCATTTGGATGAACAGCCCCATGCGTTTTCGCGGAGAGACCTATTATCAATCGCAGTACACCAGCGCGCAGCAATCACCTCTCGGCGTTGAGCAAACCGTATTGCAAGTGGTAACCAACGCAGGTTGGTTGATCCCTTACGTTTCCTGCGTGTTGGTCGGTTTAGGAATGCTGGCTCACTTCAGTATTACACTGACCCGTTTCGCATCGCGATACGATCGCAATGCGTTTGCGATGCCTGTACGGCAGCCGATGCTATGGGCCGCGTTGCTCGTTCCGGTGATCGGAGTGGGTGGGTATGTGCTCTCCAAAGCCCGCACCCCGTCCGTCACCTCGGACAAAATCGATTGGTACCGCATCGGAACATTGCCAGTGCAGCACGAAGGCCGGATCAAGCCGCTATCGAGTGTCGGCGCGCAGATCCTGAAGGCATTATCGAACAAACCTGATGCGCTCACTCAAGAAGGTCATAGTTACGATGGTGGCCAGAAGACCGGCAAACAAGTCACCGCGGCGCAGTGGCTGATGAGCGTGATGGCGCATGAAGAGTGGGTGGAAGATGCGCCTCTCATCCGCATCGATGCTCAATCGGTTCTCGATCAATTGGGTCTGAAACGTCACAAGAGCAACTGCTACTCAGTGAACGAAAACCGAGCGAAGCTCGAAACGATGCAGGAAAAAACGCGAAAGATCCTGGATCGAAAGCAAGAGGAATGGACGTTCGATGAGAAGAAATTCATGGACGTTCAGTCCAAGCTGATCGTTTTCTACGGAGTCTGGAGTGCGTACGAACCGATCGATGAAATCATGCGTCAAGCCGACACGCCTGAAAAGCTCGGGCAAGCGATGGAGCAACTGAAGAAGCTGGTCGCGTCACTCAGGTCCAAGAATCCGCCGGCGATCATTCCTCCGCGCGATGCGACGAAGAGCCTTGATCCAAAAGATCCACCACCTCGTTGGGATGCATACGTTCCCGCCTTCTATGAAATCCTCGCGAACTTTGACAGTTCCAAGCTCGACAATCCGACATCGCAATTCCGTGAAATGACACGATTGATTCGAGGTGGCGTCAGCAAGAGCAAGGAGATCAACACGGCGGTTGCCAACTATGACAACATGCTCTCTGAAAAATACGGTGCGGTCTCGCGATCGGGCAAAGCGCGATTTGAGGCATGGTATGAGTACTTCAATCCGATCGGCATTTCGTACATGATGTACATTATCGCGGGATTGACGTCGCTGCTCGGGTTAGCGCTCGGCAAAGAGCACTTGCGACAAGCCGCGTTTTGGATCTGCTTGATGACCCTCTGCATGCACACGGTCGCGATCGCATGCCGTATCTACATCTCGGAACGTCCGCCTGTAGTGAGCCTCTATTCCGCAGCGGTGTTCATCGGCTGGGCGATTGTCTTGGCGTGTGTGATAGCTGAGGCATTGTTCCCGATATCGATTTCCTTGCTCGTGGCTTCCATCGCGGGGTATCTGTCCCTTCAGGTGGCGTATGGGCTCGACATCGGGGATTCGATGCCGGTTTTGCAAGCGGTCCTCGATACTCAGTTTTGGTTATCGACGCACGTGATCAGTGTGACGTTGGGCTATAGCGCGACTTTCTTAGCCGGGTTCTTGGGGATCGGTATCATTGCACTTCTATTCGCCAAGCCGTGGATCCAATCGTCGGCGAGCGATCAGAAGGTTTCAACGTTGGTGGATACTTTGTACCGGGTCTGCTACGGCGTGGTCTGCTTTGGCATGTTCTTCAGTTTCGTGGGGACGGTGCTCGGAGGGCTTTGGGGCGATGACAGCTGGGGCCGGTTCTGGGGCTGGGATCCTAAGGAAAACGGAGCACTCATGATCGTGCTTTGGAATGCGCTGCTGCTCCATGCTAAATGGGATCGACTGGTTGGACCGCTTGGGTTCTCGATGTTTGCCGTGGCAGGCAATATCGTCACTGCCTGGTCGATGTTCGGGACGAATATCCTAGGCATTGGTTTGCATGCGTATGGTGGCGATCCTGGTGATTCGGTTCGCAACATCGCGGTTTTCGTGTCCAGCCAGTTGCTGATCATCGCGATGGGAGCGGTTGCCTACGCCATGTCCAAGGCCCGCGCGGCAGGGGCCGCGTCAGCGGTTGCAGTGAAGTCACGCAAGGCGTAAGCTCTAACGCATGACTCACACTTCCACATGCGACCGTGCTGCGCACGCAGTTTCATTTATTTCTACCGAGATTCTGTCTCACAGGCTCATTGCGCGCGACACATGGCAACTGACCGTGTCGGCTCCCGAGCTTGCGCAGAGGACGGTCCCCGGCCAGTTCTTCATGGTCCGGCTCGCCCATTGCAATGATCCGTTGATCGGAAGAGCATTGGCGCTGTACGACATATCGCGAAACGCCCTCGGAGAACGCGATGCGATCAGTGTGGTTTATGTCGTGAAGGGCAAGTTCACTCAATCCCTATCGCGTCGATCCCCGGGCGACAAAGTCGAGATATGGGGGCCTTTAGGCAACCCGTTTAGTACATCGGCCATCGATCACTTGGTGTTGGTCGCAGGTGGTGTTGGAATCACACCGATGCTGACGCTCGCCAGTGCGGCACTTGGCAAGGAATCGTATGGTGAGCCGGCAGCCCCAAGCGGTTATGCCAAGCGAGTTACGTTGTGTTACGGAGCAAGGACGGCGGAGTACCTCGCAGGGCTCGATCAATTTGAGGCCCGCGGGGTGGATGTTCGGGTTGCGACCGAGGATGGTTCGTTGGGACACGGAGGTCGAGTCACCGAGGTGCTTGAGGAATTATTGCAGCAGTCAAATCATTCGGTACGTGTGGCATGTTGCGGCCCCGAGCCAATGATGGAAGGTGTAGGAAAAGTTGCCGCGAAATACGGTGTCCCATGCGAGGTGTCGTTGGAGACACCGATGGCATGTGGAATCGGGATCTGCTTTACATGCGTGGCAAAGATTCGCCAAGAGGACGGTGAGTGGGATTATCGCAGAACGTGCCTCGAAGGACCCGTGTTTCCAGCGGATAAGGTTGTCTGGTAATAATCGCATAACCATGAACCACCATAGCTATCGTGAGCGACTCTGCGTGAGCCGTCGGTGTCCCTAGGAACGTCCAACCCGCGACAACGGTCAAAAGCCCGAAGGAAACAACTACGAACTCGGGTCCTTGATAACAAACGTTGCGTTTAGCTTCGCAACCTCAACCGCGAGTCCTGCTTTCTCAACGCTGCTGAGCACCTCCCGGAAATCCTTGTAAGCATCAGGGGCCTCATCGATCGGATAACTGCGGCAATTGCTAACCACATCGGCATCATCGAGCGAACGCTCAACCTCAGAACGCGACAGGATCGCCTTGGCTTGCGTGCGGCTCAGACGCCGGCCCGCTCCGTGATTGACACTAAATGTCGTCAGCGACGCCCCTGGCTGGGCCACCATGACCGAGGAACCATCGCGAGGATTTCCAGGTAGCAGAATTGGATGCCCTATTTTCTCGAACACCGTACCCTCAAGCTCTTGATGACCAGCCGGTAACGCACGCGTCGCTCCCTTGCGATGCACCCATTGCCACTGCTGGTCAACCCATTCACGCCGAGCGATGTTGTGACTGATAAAGTAAACCAGTTCGCCACGCGTTCCAGGAATCACTTTCTGGAACGCATTGAGGACGATCGAATTGATCAACATATGATTGACGGTGGCAAAGTTTGCTCCGAGCGCCATGTCCTGCAAATACTCGTCCGCCTCGCGCGTTCCATACTCGGCGTATACCAGTTCAGGTTCGCCGCTTGGAAAAGCCCGCCCTCGTTTGCGAAACCCTTTCTGCAGCGTTCGAAATTGATGGGTTGCCAACGCATGCCCCAGCCCTCGCGAACCGCAATGTGAAAGAAACGCAACGCACCGATCGCGCAGCCCGAATTGCTGAGCGATCGACCGTGCTTGCGACTCCTCTCGGACTCGAACGATTTGGCATTCGCCGAAATGATTGCCACCGCCGTAGGAACCAAGCTGCTTGCACTTGGCTCCGAAATCCTTCACAGTTTTCTCGCGAAGGTGTTTTTCGAGTCTCAACGCCAGTGGATCACTGCGACCATCCGGTGCAGCATGCTGGGCGTCTTCGCAGCGATCCGACCACTGCGGTGGAATACCGAACCTATTGAGAAGCTTTTTCGTCGCGCCATGAACGGCTGTATCAAAGCCCGATTGCTCCGTGATCGGTCGACCCGGCGCTGAGCGACGGCCACGCGCGAGCTTGGACTCTATCTCCCGAATGATCTCACGACGAACTCGTCGATCACCGATCGCATCAGCCGGTAAATCGGTCTGCAGCAAGCTCATCGAGCACTTGATGTCGACGCCGACCGGACCAGGGTAAATGTGTGTTGGCGAGACCATGACACTACCTACGGGTACCCCATGCCCCCAATGCGCATCGGGATTGAGAACCATCTGCGAAACACCAGGTGCCAGCCGGGCTGAGATCGCTTGCTGAATGCAGCTTGCTCCAAAGCTTTCACGGATCGCTTCGGTTCCGATAACCTGGATCGGTGAAATGGAGTCACCGAGATCGACGATCCCGGTCGCTTCACCGGTGACAGTGATCCCGGAGGCATCCGGTGTATTAAAAATGCTTTGGCTCATGATGGTACAACCCGAAACGTGAGTGTCGGTACTTTGCGACGCTGGATCGATCCAGCGACCGCAGTGCGGATCTGTCCTAACTTCCCAAAAACAGCCGCTTCCAATTGCTGACAACGGTCCCCATCGAGATTTTCGATGGCTTGTAGTAAGACTAACAAATGTCCTGTATTGGGTGCCGGACGAACATCGAGTACCATCGCATCCCAGTCCGAATCCTGAAGGGCCTCGGGGATGATAAACTCCAAAGCTCGACGGATCTGCGAGCAAAGCTGAGCCGCCTTGCGATCGAACTTGCTCGAAGAACTCAATGCCCTTCGTATGTCGTAACGAGGATCCACTCCATCGCCTGGCTGAATGGATCCCGAAAGCTCTGGGTTGTGCTTGGTGGTATTTTTTCGATGCTTCATGACCCTTAGAGACAGGGCCACCGAGCGAAAAGGTTCGCGTGTTGAAAAAAAATTTTGCGGATCGCTGACTCCATCTGCGCGAACGAATCCCATCTCCCGGCGGTTCGATTCCGATCCGAGAGAAACACATAGGCACAGAGGACACGGAGCTGGATCTGGTGCCTTGGAGAGTTTTTTGGAAAAGGCCCAGTCGCGAGGAACTTGGATTTTCGGTTTCCGATTAGTGAAGATTAGTGACGATATAGTGTTCTCAACCCTGCGAACCACTAAAGGTCACTCATCGACGCTAATGAATTGGAACGTTCAAAAGCAGGGGACCAAAACGCCTCGCGCCCCGATCCACTCTCGCTCGGTGATCTCCGTGCCTCCGTGTTTTATTCTCCAGCATCGATAGACCGATCGGTCCATCGATGCAAAAATCGTTAGGACGCGATCAAGTCGATCCGATAAACGTTCTACACTTCCAATCCCAATTCACATTCCTTCTGCTCCGGAACCCTAACCATGAACCACGGCATTTCGATCACTTGGCACGGGCACTCCACCTGGAGTATCCACACCCCAAACAGCCACATCCTGATCGATCCATTCCTCGACCAGAATCCTGCTGCGACTCGTAAAGCGATGGATCTATCGCCCACGCATATCTTGGTTTCGCACGGACATTTCGATCACATCGCCGACGCCGCCTCCATCGCGAATCGAACCGGAGCACAACTCCTCGCCAATTACGAGATCGCCTCCTGGTTAGAAAAGAATCACGGTGTTCAAAACGGAGTCGGCATGAATTTGGGTGGATCCATCAAAACGACGTTCGGCAGCGCGATGCTAACCACCGCATTGCATTCCTCGAGTTTGCCAGATGGGTCCTATGGAGGGACCGCCGGCGGTTGGCTGATCGAAATCGCTTCCGCGGGCGGAGCCATCAAAAGGATCTACTACGCTGGCGATACCGCCTTGTTCAGCGACATGCAACTCATCGGACGACGCGGTATCGACTGCTTCATCGTCCCCATCGGAGACCTGTTCACCATGGGTCCTTCCGATAGCATCGACGCCATCTCGATGGTAAATCCCAAATGGGTCCTCCCTTCCCACTTCAACACATGGCCTCCCATCGCCCAAGACCCCCTCGCATGGGCCAGCTTGGTGACCGAAAAAACATCCGCAAAAGCAGCTACGCCGGAAATCGACAAGCCGTTACTGTTGGAATGCTAGCAAACCATGGTTAGGTTTTTTGGAAATTCGGAATCTTTCGGGATCCCTATCCGATAAGTCTCAACGCGAATTGGCCGCGGCAGGGTTATAACAAGGTGCGTTGCCAAGGAAGGCAACACAGTCGGCATGGATGCGTACCTAGCTGTTCGCTAGCTCGACCAATCTTTTTCGACAAGAGGTCCTTCTATGTTAATTCTCTCGCGTAGCGCAGGGGATGGTATTGCATTCCCCGAACTGGATCTTGCCATCGAGATCCTAAAGATCCACGGCAATCGTGTTCAAGTGGGTATCAAAGCATCTGATGAGATTCGCGTCCTCAGGAGCGAGTTGCTCGAACGATCCGCCCCCGTATCCTCCGCAGAGGCGACTCGCGATGGTGAAACCCTCCACCGGCAAGATCTGCGCAACCGAATCAACGCTGTCGCGCTGGCGATGTCCATCGCCGAGAAACATCTTGAACGAGGCGATTTGCACCGGGCTGAATTAGCCTTGCAACAAATCGTTTCGAAACTTGCTCCGGTTTTGGCATCCGAAGTGCAGTCCGAAGTGCAATCGGTCTCCGAGTCAACGCCGGCCTACCATCGCCGGCCGAGTGATCCATCGCTGAGCATCTTGCTGGTCGATGACAACACCCACGATCGAAACTTGATCGCTGAGATCTTGGAATTGAACCATGTGGATGTGCGTTGTGCTCGCAGTGCTTCCGAAGCGATTGAGGCGCTTCACGATCGAAAACCGGATATCGTGTTGCTCAATATTTCGATGCCGGAACACAACGGTCCCTCAACCATCGCTCGCATCCGAGAGGATCATCGTTTCAACGATCTTCCGATCTACATCTTAAGCGACACTTCACGGGATGCTCGAGGAATGGCGAACCATCGCGCCAAAGAGATCCGTTCCTGGCTCGAAAGACCATCGCAAACGAAATTGCTCGTAGACGCCATCCACAGCGTCTCGCTTCAGGATCATGAAGCCCCGGCCGAAGGTCTTGCCTGCTAGTTCATTGGTTGTGGCAAATCGGTGAGGCGAGATTCGCTCGCAGTGCCAGACCAACTTCATAAATCTCTTCCAACCGCTGCACTCGTCTCAACGCGTCAAGCGACACCGTGCATGAGCGCAGCGGCAGCCTCCTAGAGGATCAATGGCCCGGTTCCCAATAGGTACGAACCATGCAACCGCCGTTGCTTCCATCCCCCACTTCAACCATTCCACCATGTTGCTCGAGAATGCGGTGGACCAAAGCCAACCCTAGTCCGACGCCGGCTCCACGAAGACGATCCTTCGCTTCATCGCTCTCGGTCTTCAGCCTCACAAAAGGTTCGAAGACGCGTTTTCGATCCTCGAGCGGAATTCCTGGGCCATCATCCTCCACCTCCACCAGAACGGAATGACTCCCTTCTTTTTTCCCGTTTCGATCCGCATTGAGCCCAACCCGCACAACGACTCGCTGACGGGCATAGCGACCTGCGTTGCTCAATAGATTTCCGATCGCGCGTTGGAATGCGTTCCGGTCCGCATGGATCGTCAGATCCTCCTCTACCGTTGCTCTTTCAACACAAAACGTAATCCCCGGTGAAATCTCTTTGGCGCGTCCAATCGCACTCTGGATCGCTTCGAGTGCATCGATCGATTCTTTGTTCGGAGTTAGCTCTAAACTTTCGGTCCGAACATAGCCGACCAACTCCTCGACCAACTTGTTTAAATCCTCGACCGCATCATCCATCGATTGCAGTCGCTCCTCGCGCTGAGACTCTGTTCCTGCGGATTCCACCAATCCCATGGCAAATCGAAGCCGCGCTAAAGGTGTCTTCAGTTCATGCGATACCGCTTGTAGCAATTCCCGCTGTGTTCGCAGCATCGTCTCTGTCCTCGCGGCCATATGGTTGAATGCGGCCGCCAACGGCTGTGCCGAACCGAGTTGTTTCTCGTCCACACGTGCGCCGAGATCTCCTCCCGCGATGGCTTGAGCCGCCGTCTCCAACTGGCGCAGTTGCTTTGCCACCGGCCTCAGGAGCATCGCAATCGCGAGGGCGGCTGGTAGCAGAACGAGGGCCAACGTAGTGGTTGCCGCAGGTTGCTCCACTTTGACAAACGCGGGAAAGGGCCCGAACTGCAAGTACTCCCCGGAGTTGGCTAGTTGGGTCGATGCATACCATCGATTCTCTTCAAGCGGATAAAAGACCACCTCTCGCCCCGCCCGAAAGCGATCGCTCGCAAACTTAGGGAGCTTGGCGGCCTCCTGACGAGCGACGGCGTATGGGAACTCCTTCGCGATCGCTGAGATCGCTTGGGCAGGATCCGTTGCGGTGTTCACCCGCTGCGAAGCCAAACGCACCCAGCCTTGGACCGAATCCTCCACCGCGTTAAGCCCATAATCACTGAAAGGCCCCATCCGCAAATAGGTTGCTTCATCAAATCCAATCCCAACTCCCTCCCCACTATCCCCCAACTTCAAATAAATACTTGTTCGGAGATCGGTTATGGCTCTGCGTTCCGAAAGGCTCAACTCCGATTTCGGTCGCAATTCGACCGGACAACGAAAACTTTTTTGCAGGATTCGGATCGCCTCCAACCGATCCTCAGGAGAAGACTCCTGCAACCTCTCCACCATCAACTTCATCCCACCATGATGAGCTTGGGTCACCACGCGAGCACGATCCGCTCGGGCTCGCGCGTCGATCACGTAGCCATAGATGAACCACGCCAGAAAAAGGACCGCCAGAACACCGAGATAGAAGCGAATAAAGAGTTGGGTCATGGTTCCACCGAAAGAAGGTAGCCCGTGCCTCGCACCGATTTGATCCTGGTGGGCTGCGCTGGATCGTCCCCCAATTTTTTTCGGAGTCGCGAAATGCGCAAATCGATGGAACGGTCGAGCCCATCGTACTTCATCCCATGGATGGCTTGATAGATCTCCCCTCGACTCAACGTCGTCCCCGCATTTTCTGCCAGCAGTTTCAACACATCAAACTCCGCACTGGTCACGTCGAGAACCTTGCCACGAAGCTCGACCCTACGTCGCGATGCGTCCACGATCAAACCTCCGACCACCAGCAGTGGCGCGGTCGGTTGCTCCAAAGGTGAATGCCGGCGCAGATGCGCCTTGAGCCGCGTTAAGAGGGCTCGCGGACGAACGGGTTTGAGCAAGTAATCGTCCGCGCCGCACTCGAGCCCCAGCACTTCATCCACCTCGCCAGAACGCGCGGTAAGCATCAAGATCGTCCCAGGATACCTATCTCGAACTTGGCGGCAAACCGAGAAACCATCCAACCCCGGTAAATTGACATCCAAGATCACCGCCTCAGGCAACTCGCTCACGATCCGGTTAACCGCAGTGTCACCTCGTGAATCGACCGACACCCGATACCCGTTCTCGGTCAAGTACTCGGCAACCATGCGCGCCAACTCCGGATCATCCTCGACCAATAATATCGTTGGGCCACCCGTTTCTTCACTCATGAGTTTCACGCATGTTTACCACGCTGCACTTTGTTACCCCTAAAGGATAGCCACAATCCAACAGTACCATCAACCGACCACAAACAATCGGACAAACATCCTCATCCCGATACATAATCCTGATACATATCGTTACAAAGAAACCTTGTCCTCAAAATTGGCTTGCCAAAGTAGAATACTCCAACGGCTGGGCCTCTATCCGACTGAAAACGGGGTTTCGTACACTTCTCAGTAACATCAATGACTCACGAATCCCGCTATGGCTCGGACAATTCCGATCTCGTTCCATCTCCACATTCTAGTACTACTGCTTCTAGTACCACTGCGGACCGAAAAGATTCAGCCAATGCCACCGCCAATGGTGTTGATCGCCGGCACGACATGGATGCGTTGCGAGCCGCTGCAATGTTGCTGGGGATCGTCTATCACGCTGCGCTGTCGCTAGCGCTCGGCTTCGGATGGTTCACGCAGGACCCGGCTGCGGACAAAGGGATGTACGTCTTTCAATCGTGGGTGCATGGATTCCGAATGCATCTGTTCTTCATTGTGAGCGGATTCTTTACCGCAATGCTTTGGCAAAAACGAGGTGCACTCGCTCTCGTTTGGCACCGATTCCGACGAGTTTTGCTCCCGTGCCTGGTGGGGCTCGTCACTGTTGTCCCGATCAGCAATATTGCGATCGGTTATGTCATGTTCAAGAATGGAGAACGGGCCACCCAAAACCGCACGGACGAACCCGCTACCGCAAGTATCTGGGCAGCGATTCGCAAATTTGATTCGGCGGCGCTTGCGGACCATCTCAAGAACGGAGTCGATCCCAACGGTTGGCATCCGGATTTCAAAATCACCCCCCTTACCTGGGCCGCCCTCGTCGGTGATGGAGCATCAGCACGCCTGCTATTGGATATCCCAATCGATCCCAACGTACGGAACGAAGACCAAGGAACCCCGCTGCATGCGGCATCATTCCTCGGCCGATCCGACATCGCCATGATGCTCCTCGAACAGGGCGCGGATATCAACGCCATCGACTCCCGAAACGAAACGCCATTGATGGTTGCCAATGGGGATCTAAACTTTGTTCCCTTCATCACCGGGCTTCTCGGCATAACAGCAGAACCAGCCGACGTAAAAGCGGGTAGGGCTCTGATTATCGCGGAACTGACCAAACGGGGCGCTGTTCCAAAGACCCTCGCGAATGTCAACGGGAAGGCTCGCAGCGCCTCCGCACCACCTCCTGCACAATCGTCGTGGGAATCATGGTGGCTTTGGCTGATCTACAACCCGACCTTCGGTTTCTTATGGTTCCTATGGTTTCTTTGGTGGCTGGTCGTTCTGTACGCACTCCTCGCAAGTCTCCTCGCGCCATGGAAGCTACCGAGTTGGACTCGAAATTGGGTCCGTTATCCTGCCGCACTTCCAGTGATGATCCTGCTAACGACACTCCCGTACGCATGGATGCAATCCCCCGGCTTTGTGTTCGGTCCCGATACCTCCATGGGTATCCTTCCTATGCCCCACATGTTTTGTCTCTACGCATTATTCTTTTTGTTTGGGTCCCTCTACTTTCTTTCCGGCGACTCCGACGGCCGTTTAGGAAGCCAATGGCGATGGTTGCTGCCACTGACCATGCTGGTGGTTTTCCCACTCGCGCTCGAGGCATCCACCGGCACCTTTGGCTTGCGCGATTCGTGGATCCCCGCCCCCTACCAAAAACCAGCAAGCTTTCTCGGCCAAAGCGTTTTCGCTTGGTTGATGTCCATCAGTTGCATCGGCTTGTTCCGATCATGCTTCTCTACGAATACGCCTTGGATTCGCTATATGTCCGACGCATCCTACTGGCTCTACGTGACGCACCTCCCTCCCGTGGTGCTGGCGCAGTATTGGGTCCAAGACCTCCCCGGACCTGCACTCTTCAAACTCCTTCTGATCTCCTTCGGTGTTACCGGCATCTTGCTGGTTCTCTATCAGCTGTTCGTTCGGAATACCTGGATCGGTGTCTTCCTGAATGGCTCCCGGCCAAAGAGCGCCAAACCAGCAAAACAATTCCCCGAAGCACCCATCCCGTCAGCTACCCCCTAGAAACCACGCAATCAACACTCCTTGATCGCGGACCGGTTAGCGCGGTGATTTTTAACGCGGTGATTTTCGGGCTACTGGGCATTGCAAATTACTGGGCTACTGGCTGGGCATTTTTGGGGCGGTGATACAAACGGTTACGAATAAATCAGCCCCATCACGATCCTGTCGTCATAGAATGAGGCTTGTGTCTTAACTAAAATTGCATCGTCCACTCCCTTCCGGGAAAAACGACACTTCGATTCGCTCTGATTTGCCAGCACCCACCCATTTGCCCGCACACACCCACCAGGTAGTCCCAATGAGTCCCGCCACAAGCCCACTCCGACGATGGTCCCGCAAGGGAGCGATCCTGCTGTCGCTTCTCGCGGGAACCGCTGCTGTCCTCGCCCTCGCCCCTCGCTTCATGGGCTCCGAGAAGACGGTCAAGCATCTCACGCACACGGTCGCCCGCGATACACTCGCGGTGATGGTGACCGAAAATGGAGCCGTCGAGAGCTCCAACAACAAAGAAATAAAATGCCTCGTCAAAGGTGGTAGCACGGTCCTGTGGGTGATCGAAACGGGAACCATCGTGCAACCGGGCGATGAATTGGTCAAACTCGACCAATCGCAAATCGAGGACAAAATCCTCCAACAAAAGATCGTTTACGAAAGCGCACTGGCGAACAAAATTACCGCGGAAAGCGATGTCGCTGTCGCCGAGACCAGTGTTACCGAGTACCTCGAGGGAACGTACCAAGAGGAAAAGAGCAAGATTGAGAAAGAGATTTTCGAAGCGGAACAAGCCCTACGCAAAGCCGAACTCTCCTTGCAATCAGCACTCCGCCTAACCGCCAAAGGAGTCGTCAAGGATCTGCAGCTCGAAGGGGAACAATTCGCTGTCGATTCGGCGAGAAAGGATCTCGAGCTCAAACGGACCCGACTCGAATCGCTTGAAAAGTACAACAAGGTCAAGTCGCTCCAGGAACTGCGAAGCAAACTCAGGGCGGCACAAGCCAAACTGGCGTCCTTTGAAGCATCCCTCGAACTTGAAAAAACGAGACTCGATCGCGAAAAACTTCAACTCGTAAATTGCGTCATCAAAGCCGACACCGCAGGGATGGTGATTTTCCCCTCCATGGCGGCTTGGAAAGACACCCCGGATATCACCGAAGGTGCTGTCGTCCGCGAACAACAAACGCTCCTCATGATCCCAGATGTCTCCAACATGCAAGTCAAAGTTGGCATCCATGAATCAAAAATCGACCGCTTGAAGGTCGGCATGAAGGCCAAAGTCCAACTTCAAGACTTGGTCTTGGAAGGAACCGTCAGCGAGATCGCGGAAGTCACCCGGCCTGCAGGCTGGTGGACGGGCAATTTGGTCAAATACGATACCAAGATCAAGCTCGATCCCCATCCTAGTTTGAAACCAGGAATGAGCGCGATCGTCGATATCATCCTCGCAGAGCATAAAGATGTAATCACCGTGCCCGTCGCCGCCATCGTCGAAGGCGCGAACGGATTCTTTTGCTGGGTTCAAACCAACGATGGCGT
>Ga0114972_10002508_pt1 | contig 13798 bp, 10 predicted proteins | sample M_140807_EF_Meta_FD_87354 | JGI IMG/M metagenome (GOLD analysis project Ga0114972, IMG submission 87354) | Freshwater microbial communities from Lake Montjoie, Canada to study carbon cycling - M_140807_EF_MetaG | ecosystem: Environmental > Aquatic > Freshwater > Lake | place: Lake Montjoie... | reverse complement strand
TTACCTCATTGCCACAGTTCAAGTAATGGCGTTTCTTGGTATTTCTGCCAAGTTCAATAAGCCAGACAAATTGTTGTGGCCTGCACTCTTCGTGATCGCCGTAGCTTCGTCTACTGCTCAGGTGTTGGACAATCAGTTCTCGAATGTGACCTTGCAAGCAATTCCTGAATCATTGTTCTTGCTCGTCCAAATCACTTTGGCTCTTGGTCTCCTGCTCATCATTCGCCGTCGTATCGGCAATGATCCGATGAGCGTGCTCGGCGATGGCCTCATCGTTGCTTTAGGTGCATGGTTTCTCATCTGGGTGATTTTTCTGCAGCCATCTTTCGATGCGAGTACATCTGTCGTATTAGTTACTGGTATTCAGGGAGCAACTCTCGCAATTAGCGCAATAGTTCTCTTTTCTCTTGCAACGTTGCTGTTCGGCGATGCGGCACGCACACCAGCCGTGTGGTTAATTGCTGGCGCAATCACGTTCACGCTTGCCGGAGACTTTCTCTATGCAGCAAATGATTCTGGTCGCATTGACATAGCCAACCAGTACATCAACGCCTCTTACGTATTCTGCTTGTTCTTGTGCTCTGCAGCATTCGTCCATCAATCCATCTCCACCATTACCGAACACGGGCCAGTCCGCACACAACGACCGCTGCTTGGACGACTTATCGTCACTACGGCTGCACTCACCATTCCCGTTGTCGTTCTGGCACTTACCGAAGCCGCGGACCAAACCGATCGAATCGTTCGGGCGATTTCAGTATTCGTCTTATCTATTGCCGTTACATCTCGTGTTATTCACGCTGTGCGCGCCAATGCCAAGACACAACGATCGCTGATTCACTCAGCACAGACCGATGCACTTACTGGCTTGCCAAATAGAAGCCTCATGCTCTCGTATGTCCATGATGCACTTGAGTTTGCCGAAGAAGACAGCCGACACCCATCGGTGCTGTTCATTGACGTTGACAGATTTAAGAACATCAATGATTCCCTCGGGCATCAAGCTGGAGACAACGTACTTATTGCTGTCGCGCAACGATTGCGCAATGCGCTGCCCGAACGGTGCATCGTTGGAAGAATCTCTGGAGACGAATTCGTCATCTTGGACCCTGGTACTCGCGGAGCAAGCGATGCCATGATCGTTGCCGACAAAATTCTTGAAAGCTTCAACGAACCGCTTTCATTGCGCCAGGGTGATGTTTTTGTGTCCACCAGCATCGGTGTCGCAACCTTTCAAAAACATATTTCATCGGGCGCAGACGATCTTCTTCGCCATGCCGATACCGCGATGTACCGAGCAAAAGATGCCGGACGTAATTGTGTCGCAATCTTTGACGAATCAATGCTTGAGCGCGTAACACAACGACTCGCCGTTGAAACCGCGTTGTACCGAGCACTCGAGCGCAGAGAGTTGCGACTTGTTCATCAACCAATTGTCGATATTGAACTTGGCGACGTTGTTGGGTTTGAAGCGCTCATGCGTTGGACACGTGACGACGGCAGCATCATCTCGCCTGCAGAGTTCATTCCAATCGCCGAGGAAACCGGGACCATCGTTCCCATTGGGGCTTGGGCATTGCTGGAAGCTCTCACCCATTTGCGTGGCTGGATCAATGAAGGAATCTGCAGTCGTGAAGCAACGATGTCGGTAAACGTAAGCCCGCGCCAACTGCATGATCCAAATTTTGTTCCCGTTGTCCATGAAGCATTACAGCGTTCACATATAGCGCCCGATCAGCTGTGGCTCGAAATAACTGAAGGCGTAATGATCGCCCAACCAGAACAAGCGCTCGAAGCGCTGACCAAATTGTGTGCACTCGGCGTACGCGTGGCCATTGACGACTTCGGAACCGGATACTCATCGCTTTCGCTTCTGCAAAAGTTCCCGATTCAGCGATTGAAGATTGACCGTTCATTTGTCAACGGAGTTGCAGACGACCTCAGTGCGCGATCACTTGTGCGCACCATCATTGCGATGGGTGATTCACTCGGTCTCGACATGGTGGCCGAAGGTGTTGAAAGCGTTCGCCAACTGCAAGCGCTTGCAGAACTTCGTTGCGCCAAGGCGCAGGGTTACCTCATCAGTCATCCGGTCGCGCCAGAGTCGATGGGCGCAACTGTTGCTTCACTCACGCAATTCGGTGAGTGGGCAAAACTTCGCGGCCGCACTCCGCGCGTGTAGCTATTTCTTTGGCGGACGTGGAACGAAACTGCTGGTGCGTCGCTTGTATTCGTCGTAGCCAGGTCGTCGCTTCGACATTGAACGCTCCAACATTGGAACTCCCGAAACACGAACCAAGAAAAAGTTCATCAGCAAACTTCCAACAAGCCCAATCCAACCGAAACTTGCGCTCAGGGCGACGATGCCAATGCCCCACCACACGCACGTGTCGCCAAAATAGTTTGGATGACGCGTGTACTTCCATAAACCAGTTTGCATAACTTGCCCAGCGTTCTGCGGGCTGCGCTTGAACTGAGCAAGCTGCCAGTCGCCTACGGCTTCAAAGAAAATCCCGAGTGCGAAGAGTGCAATTCCCACATAACTCACAATTGATAGCGAGGCATGTGCATCGGATAAAGCGATCTGTACAGGCAGCGAAACCACCATCATGATTGCGCCCTGCAATAGAAACACAGTGAACAAACTGATCACAGGAAAACGTGCCCCATAATGCTTGCGCATTGCCACGTAGCGAAAGTCTTCTGGTTTGCCGTGATTACGAATGGCCAGATACAGCGATAGGCGCACACCCCACAGGGTGACCATCACAAGGACCACTTTGCCTAAGCCCGAAACATTGTCGGCGTTGATCGCACTCGCCCATCCAACGATGACGAATCCCAGTCCCCAAAAAATGTCAACAATTGAAGCGTTCTTCTTCGCCAGGCTCAAGATCCACAGCAACACCATGCTGGCGACTATGACCAATACCGAGTTAAGCAGCGTGTTTGAAATCATGAGCGCAGGCTAGTTCAGAGAAACCATTTGGTCGCGTCGTAGTGCGGTTCTAGATTGGCAAAAAGTTTCTCGTTCTTACACAACTGAGGTGATTCACCTAACAACTGAGGTTTCCCGTCCTTAAACGTCCATTCACCACGCTGCGATGTTTCGCCTCGTACATAGCTTGAAATGGCAAATGCGCGCTCGTGTATCGACTCGTTCGGCAATGAACCATGAACCGTCATCAGCCCCCACACCACTAGGTCGCCAGGTTCAAGCACCACATCAATTACTTGCGCTGGATGAATACCTACTTGCACCAATTCATCGTCTTGCGTAAGACCTTTCATAATTTGGCCGTCTCCATTATCGGAGAGTCCGAGATAACCCATCGTGTGGCTGCGAGGAACAATCTTGAGACAACCATTTTCTGGCGTTGCCCTATCAATTGCCAGACCCATGGTGACCGTGTCACGAACAACATCTTCGTACGATTCCCGGCTTTCGCGAAACCGTAAATCTTGATGAAAGCGATAACCAGTGAGTCGTGCCCCAGGCGGCTTCCAATGAATTTGCTGAGTTACTTGTTTTACGTTCCTGCCAATCAATGGTTCGAGAAGCTGCAGGTACCGCGGATTACTTCTGAACTTGTCGAAGTACGCATCTGCCCATGCGAACCAATACGCCTGTATGACATACCGCTTGCCGAAGTGCTCTTCAGGAAGAATCTCGTAGGTCAAGTTGCCATGGCGATATGTAACTGGATGCTCAAGTGCAATCTCGCGCAATTCGGCGGTCTTCTTCTGCAATTCTGACAATTCATTCTCGGGAAGAAAATTGCGCACAATTGCGTAACCCTCATCGTGAAATTGTTCAATTGCCGCACTAATTGCCTGTTCACTCAACATCAGTTCACCTGTTTCGTGTAGCCGTCCCAATATGGGGCACGGAGTTTGAATTTTTGTAATTTGCCTGTTGACGTGCGCGCAAGCTCTGCACGGAACTCCACCCTCTTCGGACATTTATACGTGGCAATTTTTGATCGGCAAAAGGCGATCAGTTCGTCTTCAGTAAGCGTCGAACCAGGTACCTTCACAGCGAGAGCTAGCACGAGTTCTCCCCACTTTTCATCTGGGATGCCGATCACAGCCACTTCAGTGACATCTGGGTGGGAGAACAGTGCATCTTCAACTTCTATTGAACTGACATTTTCTCCTCCGGAGATGATCACATCCTTCTTACGGTCACTGATGGTCAACACATGACCGTCTCCGATGCTTCCTCCGTCACCTGTGTAAAAGAAACCATCCATGATTGCTGCGTCAGTCGCATCGGGCTGATTCCAATATCCATCCATCACCGTGTTGCTGCGAGCCATCACCTCTCCACTATCGCTGGTTGCAATTACTGTTCCAATTGTTGGGGCTCCCGCTGCACTCAGCACCACTGATCGCTCGGCTGGCGTTAGATGGTCTGTTTCAAAACGAGGACTATTGATCGTTAGCACCGGTGAGGTTTCTGTTAATCCATATATCTGATGGAATTGCCAACCAAGTTCGGTCTCCACTCGCTCGATGGTCTTCGATGGTGGCGGAGCTCCTGCAACCACCATGCGAACGGTTCCCCTTCCCGGAACGCCTGAATCGAATTGGTGAGACGCATCAATGATGGCGTTCGCAACTGCTGGCGCTCCACACATCAAAGTGACTCCATGCTTGTCAACGCGACGAAGAATTTCGGCGCCATCGACCTTGCGAAGGACAACATGCGTACCACCCATTGCGGTAACCGCGTACACCATTCCCCAACCATTGCAATGAAACTGCGGCAATGTATGCAGATATATATCGCGGTCATTCACTCCCATGTGCCAACCAAACGTTGTGGAGTTCAACCAAATATTTCGATGAGTTAATTGCACCCCTTTTGGACGAGCGGTTGTACCACTGGTGTAGTTAATGGTTGCTGTCGCGTCTTCATCCGGAGTCCATGGTTTTGGTTCTGCCGAATAGTCATACAGCAACTCGTCACTCTCGGCACCGATGACAAAACGATGCTTGGCGGAAACATTCTTAAGTGAATCTTCTAATTCAGGATCGACAATGAGCACCTCTGCACCACAGTGATCCACGATGTAACCGACCTCTTCTGCAGAGAGTCGAAAATTTATTGGCGCAAGAATTCGTCCGAATGCGCTCACCCCAAAGAAGCTGGTGAGCAGGCGCGCGGAATTTTGACTGACTACGGCAACGCGAGCACCTTGAGCAACGCCCAACTTGTCTAATGCTGCAGCTTGGGCGCGTGCCCGACGTGCCATCTCTGCATAGGTTTGTGTACCCCACGACTCGGCAGGCTGATCTGGTTCGTCAATGAATGCAGTTCGATGCCCATACACCTGTTCCGCGCGTCGCAGATGATCAACAACGGTTAACGGCACCTTCATGACGACCCCCCGGCTCGCGTGAAACGACTGCAGTTACAATAATCGCGTGGCCGAAAAACCGAAGAAACAGATCACCCTCGCCGATGCTTACAACCTCGTAACGCCTGATGACAGTCGTGAGCTGTATGCACAGTGGGCCCCCACGTATGACAAAACCTTCATTGAAGACAATAAATATGTCTACCCAGCCAAAATCGCTGCAGTCCTGGCCAAGCACATGCCTTCCGACCGTTCATTCAGTGTCATCGACATTGGCTGCGGCACTGGGGCTGTAGGAGAAGAAATTGCAACGATTCGCCCGAAGAGCGTTATTGAAGGCGTAGACATCTCACCCGAGATGCTTGCTGTTGCGGCTACCAAGCTTCGTCAAGATGGAACCAAGGTGTACGAAGACTTGCATGAAGCCGACCTCACCGGCACCATCTACTTTGCTGCAAACTATTACGACTTTTTTGTCAGTGCAGGAACGTTCACCATCGGCCACCTAGGCGCTTATGAACTCATCGATGCAATAACAGTCTGTCGATCCGGTGCAACCATTGTTGCGGGCGTGAACCAACAGCACTGGGAAGACGACGACTTTGCTTCAGCAATAACCGAGGCCGTCGACAACAAAACCATTACCAAGCCTCAATACGAGGAAGTCGATATTTATGGTGAGGGCAGCACGCACTTTGGAGACAAAGCGCGCGTCGTTATTTTTAAGAAGCTTTAAGACTTCTTCTTTTCTGCCTTCTTTGCACGCTTTTCTTTCAGCGTCATCTTTGCTTCTTTTTTCTGGTTTGGATTCTTATTCTGTTCTTTGTTTGCCATGATGGCTCCTTTGACACTTACAACCTAGTGCTAACGGTGCTTCAGTCGAAGTGATTGCCAGGAACCATCGGCCGTCCAGCCACCATCTACTGGCAAAGCAACTCCATTGATGAACCCAGATTTTGAAGAATCACACAGAAATGCGATGGCTTGAGCAATGTCATCAGGTTTTGCGAACCGGCCCATTGGTACGTGCTCCATGATGTCTGCGTCGCTGTAACTACCACCAGCCTGATCTTTATGGTCCATTTCAGTCTTCACCCAGCCAGGACACACAGCATTAACCCGAACGCCCTTTGCGCCCCACTCAACTGCAAGCGTGCGCGTGAGCCCAATAAGGCCGTGTTTGCTCGCGTTGTATGCCGAACGGTCGGCCACACCTTGGAGCCCGGCAACGGAGGCAACGTTGACCACCGAACCAGATCCATTCGCGATCATCACACGCCCAAATGCTTTGGCCAACAGAAAAGGCGCAACCAGATTGACGTCAATAACTTTTCGATACAACTCTGCAGACGTTTCCAGTGCTGAACTGATGCATGAAATACCTGCGTTGTTCACCAATGCATCGACACGGCCAAACTTGTCAATGCATTGCTGTGCAGCTGACTCCACAAATTGTTCATCGGAAATGTCTCCCGCAAGTACCAATGCAGATTTGTATTCAGATGCATCAACGTGCTGCAAGTCGAGCAGAACGAGACTCCAGCCTTGTTCATTGAGTACCTGTGCTGTTCGGCGCCCAATTCCTTGCGCGGCACCCGTGATTACAGCAACTTGAGTCATCGTTGTCATCCTTTCAATTTCTTGATCATAAAACCGACCACCTTGCTTGGCCGAGTTTCCACTTCCTCCAACAGCGTGAAACCTTCACGTGTGTGAAACCGCAATGAACCTTCGTTTCTGGGTTTTATGTTTACCTCTAAAGCGAATAGTGACGCTTCTGCCATTTGTTCAACCTTGCGATACAAGGCTGCGCCAACGCCAGCACCTTGGTAATCGCTGGTAACAGCAACTCGATCAAGATAGATGAAATCTTCATAACGCTCACAGAAATACAGATAGTTAGGACTGCGATATGTCGTGTGCGGACTGAGCACCATGCAGAATCCGACAACCACGCTGTCCACTTCTGCCACAAGTGAGATCGACGACATCGCATGCAGACTCGCGAGAACTTCAACAGTTTCTTCACCAACCGCTGGAATATTCTCCTGATTAATGGCCCACACCATTTCCAAATCCGATGCGGACATGGCTCTAATGCTGTAATCAATCACAACGAATCACCATATAAACAGCGTATAAACTATTCACATAAGTACCTCTAAAATCCTCCTCTATTACAAGTTCACACCGATCGTTGATCCTGACGCGATACGGCTGTGGCAGCGCGCACTATGCGAACGCCTCGGATTGCACGGACGGATTCTCATCTCGAAGCACGGGATTAATGGAACTGTTGGCGGACCCATTGACCAAGTGAAGAAGTACATCAGGGTGACGAAAAGTTACCCATCTTTTAAAACCATGGAATTCAAATGGTCTGATGGAGGTAAAGATGACTTCCCCGACTTGCAGATAAAAGTTCGCGACGAAATTGTCACCTTCGGTGTTCCCGACGAAATTGTTGTTGACGAAAACGGAGTCGTAGGTGGTGGCATTCACTTGAAACCAGAGGAAGTGAACGCACTCGTCTCTGAGCGCGATGACGTGGTGTTTTTCGACGGACGCAATGCATTCGAAGCAAAAATCGGAAAGTTTCGAGACGCGATTGTGCCGCAAACTGAATCAACGCGTGACTTCATCGCCGAATTGGAGAGTGGCAAATACGACCACATCAAAGACAAACCGATTATCACTTATTGCACAGGTGGAATCCGCTGCGAAGTTCTCTCGCTCATCATGAAGAACCGCGGTTTCAAGGAGATCTATCAAATTGAAGGTGGCATCGTTCGGTACGGCGAAAAGTTTCGAGATAGAGGCTTATGGGAAGGGTCGCTGTACGTGTTCGATGCACGTCTGAATATGGAATTCAGCCCGTCGGCTTCGGTAATTGGTGAATGCGACTACTGCCATTCACCGACTAATCATTTTTATAACTGCGAACTCAGTGATTGTCGGAAGCGCTTTTTACTGTGCGATTCCTGTTTCGAACAGCACCCAATACCACGATGCCCAACGCACATAGCAGCACCAGCAAACCAATAGTCTGCGTCATCGGCTGAAGTCGCATATCAGATATCACTGTTTCCGCTTTAACTGTCGGCGGCGACGCAACGTTGAAATTTGATAGGAAAGGAGCAATTGGAGATTCAGGTCGTTCAATGTCGACACGAATCTTCACATCTCCTGGCACCAAAATGTCGATGTCGTTCCATTCGATTACGCCATTTTCAATTGTCGAACTTCGCTGAGCAATCGCCGTTCCATCACCCGAATACAGCGTTACCAAAATGTTGCTCACAACGCCAGGTGCGGGTTTTCGAGTATTCAACACACGTACCTGCAAGATATTCGGGCCGGTTTGTGCTGGAACCAAGCTTGCATTTACCGTGAGATCCTCAGAGTTTCCCGTAAGGATTTGAGGAACTGCTGCAACAGTTTTCTCGTACTGCTTGCCAACTGCAGGTGCACTTGTTGCCATTGTCGATGCAACACAAAGGGCGATCACAGCCAACATCAATTCACCGCTAATAAAGCGTGGGTGTGTCCCGTTCCGAATCTTTCTGCCAGCGAGGAGACCAAACACCAGCATCACAACGGTGATCGCAATTTTACCAATCAAACGCAACCCATAATTGGTTGACAGCAGCGAAGTAACGGTGACAGCTACACGACCCGTTAGCAAGATTCCCGTAGCGATGACCAATGGAGCAGAAACGGTGAAGACTTGCGATGCGCTACTCCACAACCAGCCATATTCACGATTGCTTCGGACAACGACGAACACCACTGCCATGACGCCGACCCATGCACCAAGTGTGTACATGTGAACGCTGTGTATCACAAGTCCAGTGAAGGCATTGCCTCCGACTGGTGTATGTCCACCCATCGAAGAAATGATCGCCAAGAACACTCCAACTCCGCACAACACACGCGACAAATACTGTGTCGCTTCATCAACAATCGATGCTCGCAATTGTTTCGAAAGCACGACGAGGCAATAGGCCAGCGGGATTCCTATTACGGCGCGACGGCCAGGGTCGCTGGTGATTAGCAGCGATATGAAATTGATATTCCTTACGCCGACACTTGCAATATCCAAAGCAACAAGCGCAAACCAAATCAATGCCAATCCAATAGCCAATGGCGTCACCCATTGAGCAATTCCATCAACTAGTTTTTTGTCTGATTTCACCGTTCGTGCCGCGAGAAGCGTTATTCCAATCAACACAAAAATTGCAATGTCCGACATCGCTCTCAGCGCAGCGGTCCACCACGAACTCGTGATCTGCTCAGATGCCTTCGACAATGGAGCTAACACCCCCACACCAAATGAGATTGATCCAACCGTTTTATGAAGATCTGCAGGATCTACTGCCGTGAATCGAAGCAAGTATTGACCCTTTGCAAGCACGGGCATCTGTGCAACAAGCACCGTGCCAGACACCTTCGTACTCAGCGAAAGCTGAACAGTCTCGTTCTTGCCAACGAGTACGAGTTCAACAGAACTTGCGCCAAGAAGGACTTTTTCATTAAATGCAAACTCAACTGTGGTTGGGGCCTGCGCAATTACCGCTCCGTCAGATATTGACGCTCCAAGAAAAGCGGCATGTGCAAAAACAGCGCTTGCCGGCAAGATAAGAAATGCGACTAGTGCTGCAACGCACCAGCGCAACCAACGAATCATCCCTGGACTGAAGTAGCTGGGGTTAGCGTTCCGTTTGCGGCGATCTTTATCGTTGCCAACCTGCAAGTTCCGCAGCCGTTATCTAGCTCTTGCTTGTAACTCTCAATTTTCCCACTGTATTCGCCATGGATAGCAGCAGTTCCGTCGACCGTTACTTTGTGATTGCCACTGTCTCCCACGCCACCGAACGGCACAAACACCGACCCGCCAACGTTGTCGCGAGAAATCACAATGCTCTTACACGTGTCATCGAAGCAAATTTTCAACTCTTGCGAAGTGCCTCGTGCTAATGAGCCGGCAACTTCGGCAACATAGAACGTGATGCCTTCTTTGCACGTTGAAGAACAAGTCCCACAGCCTGCAAGTACAAGTGCAAGGACACCAATCAAGAAGCGTTTCATCGGACCGGAACCTGAGTGAGAGTGAATGTTCCTACCTGAATGGTGACAAACATGCCCGCCTCAACCCCGCCTTGTGCATTAGCCAGCAAGATGTAATCGGTAGTACCAGCTGCTTTGGTTTTGCCGATGTGACTGTGGCCGACAATGCCGGGATCGGCATATTTGTGCCCTGCGATGTCTAACACGAACGGTGCTGTTTGCTCATCGTGCAACGCTTCTGTCTTTGCGCTGTCTAGAACTTGATAGCGAATCTGAAGCATGCCGCCACCTGCTGTGACATCTACTCCTAGGAAGCGAATGCCAAATTGATTTTCAATTTGCGTGCTTGTTGGCATGTTCGGAGCGACTACTGAACGAATTTGTGTAGCACTCTGCCCCATTGGCTGCCAACCACGAATTAACAACGTTGCACAAAACAACATGATCAGCGCAGATACCGCTAGCACAGTCCGATATATGGATCGAGTAGGTGCATCAATTGCAAATCGATTCATCAAAGAAGTTGTATTCATGTTTCGAAGGCTACAAGTGCCAATTCATTGACCTACAGAAGTTTTGTCTGATCATCCCATTTTGTTTGAGGGATAGTTGCCACAAGTTGAGGATTATCAAAATCCATTTCTGATCCAAATCTCGTCACACTCACTGCCTGCTTATTACAAGAGACATCCAATTTTTATCCAAGACGAATTTGAAAAGAAACATGAGCGCAAAACACATGAAGAGTTTTCAACACATTCTCACTAGTGCAAAAACGTTGCGAGTTCGTATCACTCACGCGATATCCATTTGCGTTGTTGTGGCACTTGTGGCACCAGCACTTTCATTCAGCAATGTAAGCGCGGTTCACGCTGCTGCATCTGATTGCGCATCTATTGCTTCGACATTGCTGAACACATTGTGTGTTGAAAGTTCAAGCGATGGTGCAACATCTGAGCCGTACATTTCTGGCATCAATGCAGGAGACAGAATTACAGAATTCGATTGGCTCATCAACGCTGACAACACTGGTGATCCTGCGTTTACAGAAAGCAGCGTTATTGACTGCTTGCCTGCGCGTGCAGCTGTTGATCAAACAACTGCCGATGCCAATCCATCTTTGAACATCTACTTGCATGCAGGCGGCGCCAATGCTCCACTGCCCGCAAATGAAACGTCCTCACTGGCAGATTGCCCATGGCCTTCTGTCCATTCGACGCAAGGCCATTCAGACGTGGTTGCATCTGGCGATCAAGGTGATGTTGATGGGCTTACCAGCCTTCCTGATGGCAAATACCTCATTTCGGTCACTTCTGTTGGATACAAAATTGACGGCGTCCATTTCACGGTTACCGGTGGCGTAGTTACAACTGTCAACGATGAAGACGGTGCTCCATTCATCGTGCGCATGAACCCTCTTCCGAAGAAGACCACCACGTTGCGCGTTCACGTGTACAACGACAATGCATCAACGAACGGTCATTGGGATGGACAGAAGGAAACGTTGGTCACCTGCTTAGTTGCCGACGGCGACACGCCGACCGCAATACAAGAAGCAAACTGTCCAAACTTTGATGACCCAACTCTTGTTGGTGATCCTTCTACAGACATGTCGGGTTTCTCTGTTCGAATCAATGACGTTGCCGGCGAAGTCACTGCAGACGTGTACGGAAATCCTCTTTGCACACAGTACGTAACTGACGCTGCTGGAAATGTTCTGATCAACAACGACGGAACTCCAAATCCAGTTGTCTTCAACGACGGCGGTACAACAGGTTCAACTTTGGCCGGAACTGAGTCAACGTGTCTCTCTGATCACTATGGCGACATCGTTATTCCAAACCTTGGGCCAAACCGTTACGCAGTTTCCATCACTTCACCAGACCCACGCAGCCATGACGGAGTCAAGTGGGTGCAAACCACCACACTTGAGGGCGGTCATGACTGGGACTCGTGGAATATTGAAGGCGGAACCGGATTCGACACCGAATTGATTGTCGGTGGTGAACGCGTTCCACCAGTTGCTCACGGATTTGTTCGACTCACCCATAACGACAACGTGTGGAATGATGCTGAAGCAACTCGCCCAAGCCCGATTGATTCAAATACCTACAGCACTGTAGAACAGGCGTATTACGACGCAAGCAGCGGATTTGATGGCGGCCAAGCAGGACACGGCGTGATGACTGGTGTTCTCATGATTGGACGTTCGTACATTGCATCCGGCGGTGCCACCCCGCTTGCTGGACTAAACCTTGCCAACTCCAAAGAAGATGGGCCGATCGAAGATGGACTTGTATCCATTTCGTGCCTTGCTGATTGCAGCGCGCCAACAGATCAAGCAATTTGGACCGGCCGTGCACGCAGCGACGGAAGCTTCCGCGTCACCGGATTACAAACCGGAGACTACAGCGTTGCATTTTGGGACGAATCGCAAAGCTACATTCTTGCGGTTTTGCAGTACCACGTCGATGGTGATCAGGTCTTTCCAATCCTCCCGACAATCACGAAAGCCGAACGCACTGGCACGAGTAACTCACGCAAATACACGCTCACATTTGTGAGCAAACCAACCATCGTTGGCGGACAACTCACTCTCTCAGGTGGCGACAACGGCTGGAATGGAAATTTCACTGTCGTTAAGCAAAGCGCGGTTGCACCGTGGACAGTTGAAGTGACAGCAATCTCGCCAACACAGAACCCGCGTGGAAATGCGGGCTCAAAGCCGCAAGGAACAAGTGGCCCTGGCGTCAACCCTGCACCATTGAATGTTGGCCACGTACTTCTTCTTGGCTGGTTCACCGATCTCACTGGCGTTGTTTTCAACGATCTCAACGGTGACGGAGTTAAACAAGCTGGTGAGCCAGGCATTCCGAACTTCACTTTGGGTGTACGTACACGGGGAAACTCTCTGCAAGATCAGGGCGCAACAACAGCAGTTACGAACAACCTCGGTGAATACGACCTCAGTCAGGCTTATCCGTTGAACCAGTTCCTCATCGTTGAGGCATACAACTCGCGATTCAAGAACACAGGTGTCACATATGAGACCGACAACGATTCAACACCTCACACCATTCACAGTTCCCAAGTGGACTACAACTTTCTTCCAGTCATTGGTCTTTCAGCAAAAATGGACTTTGGCGTTCAGGCCTATGGAACTGGAACCGACTATTGGTCCGGTGACGGCGTCACTCCTGCATCGAAATACGAAAACGGTGGAATTGCCGGAACTGTTACCTATGACGTAACGCGCAACGAATTCGATCCTGCCTATTCAGTACAAGAGGACTACCAACCAGGTATCGCTGGTATTTCCATGCAACTTTGGAAAACCAAACGAGTTGCAGGAAAGCTTGTGACCACTC